>Ga0187886_1002207_pt1 | contig 15991 bp, 14 predicted proteins | sample June2016WEW_20_1_FD_133001 | JGI IMG/M metagenome (GOLD analysis project Ga0187886, IMG submission 133001) | Peatland microbial communities from SPRUCE experiment site at the Marcell Experimental Forest, Minnesota, USA - June2016WEW_20_150 | ecosystem: Environmental > Terrestrial > Soil >... | reverse complement strand
TCTAGCGGGGCACACCGGATAAACGTAACGATTAGGTCCACAGTTCGTCGAAGTGAGAGATTCGTCGAATCAATCGGAAGCCCAAATGGACTTGCAGGAGAAGTGTCGCCAAATGAAAACCTGTTTTCTGTCTCTTCGAAATCACAAGAAAATATTTTTCTCTTGACAGGGGGATTATAGGATGTCCCCTAGTCATTTATCAAGTTGAGGTCTTGGCGTATGTATTGATGAGAAATCATTTCCACTTGGTTGTGAAGATCCCCTTCGGCGGCAAGATACAATCCTGGCCTCTATTTAGGTCCCGTTAATTCCTTTTGATTTCTATTTTTGAAGACTTATCTTTGGGAACCCAAACCCTTTCAAAGTTGTTCAACCCGAACCCCTTTCTTCCGTAAAATCTCAACGATCCCTTTTTCTCCAATTAAATGACGAGCTCCAACCACAACAAAATGAGTGCCATTTTCTCTCAGGTAATCTTCAATCTTAGAGGCCATTCTCCTATTTCTCTCATCAATAAATTTTTCATAAATTGAGACCAATTTGGGATCTTCTCTTACACTTTTCGTAACGATGGGCTCCATCCCCTTCGTGTCCCCTGTTTTCCATGCTTGGACCAGTTTATCTATTTCTTGGGCGAGGTTTTGAAGGTCTTTTAGGGAAAGGATCAATAACAATTCCTGATCCTGAGCCGAAAGATTAGACAGCAGATTCAGTAGTCCATCGAGACCCTCCAGTTCTAATACCCTTTTCCGCACCTTCGCTTTGGAGAGGAAATAATTGTTCAGCCCGTAACCCGGGTCATACCCCAGTTTCATAAGTTCCATGGCCTCCAGCGCCACGGACCAAAACCATGGTCTTTGCCTATTGATTAGATCAAGGGGCAGGCCCAATTTGGCCGCTTCCACTTTGAGAAATTCATAGGTCTCCTGAGAAAGGTGCTCCGCAATGCTTTCATTGGGCGGATAGGAAGCCTTTTCCATAATCTTCTGTACACCCATTTTGCCCTGATCTTGAATATCCCGCTCAACCACCAAAAAATCGGACTGCTCGAAGGCGCTCTCAATTTTTGGGCTGAGGGGAAAATCCTCTTTTCTTAGGCAAGGGATTGAACCCAATATGTAAACCGTGGACGCCCCCGATTGAACCTTCCACAAAAAGCTTTTTCCTTCTTGGGAAAAGGCTTCCCATTCTGGGTAGCCCACCACGTACAGAAGCAAAAATATGGGCCAAAGACTGCGGAACCTATCTTTCATCATTACTCCCTCCTATAGACAATTCTTGGTGCAGAATCTTATTCCTGCTCAACAGCAAATTCTCCGCATTTTCCCCCTCTGCTTTCTTGATAATATGGATGCTTCCAGTGATGAAGGTTTCTCCATCTATCATCCAATTCTTCTTAAAAGGGAAAATCCCGTATTTATTCACCAGAAACACAGTATTTCGCGGGAGCCCTCGTTCTTCCTTTTTCGAAAGAACCTTTTTATGACAGAGGAACCACCCGGAAATTTTGTCATCCCTATGGTACCTCAAAATTTCCCTGTTAGCCGGTGCAGAAGGTAAGAAAAGAAAAGCCCTGGCCTAACGATTGAACCAGGGCTGATCTCTTTGGAATGTGCTTCTTGGGGCTAGTCCAGGGCTACAGTTTTTTGGTCTAAGTCATTGAAATCATTGGTGGAGGCGGGGGGAGTCGAACCCCCGTCCGGAAACCTTCAGCGAGGAGCATCTACGGGCATAGCCGATGATTTGAATCTCGCCCCCTCGGACTCCCAGCGGCAGGATTCCTGAGGAGGCCAGCTTATGGTGTTTCGCATCCCGCTTATAAGCTTCAGCGGTAAGCTATCCTGTTGAGTCGACGCCCCTTCTGGCTTTACAGGAGAAAACCAGAGGAACGGCCACCGTCAATTAAGCAGTGGCGTAAGCGTAATTGTAGTTTCCGCTTATCTTTAGCCCGACTTTTTTTACGAGCCCAGTCGGAACCTCGGCACGCAGCCCTCACCTCAACGATCCCCGTCGAAACCGTGGCGCCCCCAAAATGCGGCATTTCTACGGCGATAAGGGTTAGAGCAAATGGAATGTCAAAGAGCTTTGGAGGTTTTTGACGCTCAGCCTCTGGCGCCTTTCATGACTTTTTCTATTTCCCTGTCGGCAGAACGCTTCTTTAAGACCTCGCGCTTATCATAGTGAGTCTTCCCTTTGGCCAACCCAATTTGCAATTTTATTTTACCATTCTTCAAATAAATTTTCAAGGGAACCAGAGTGTAACCCCGTTCATGGGTCTTGCCCATGAGGCGGTGGATCTCCCTTTTATGCAGCAGCAGCTTGCGTACTCTTTCCGGATCATGGTTGAATTGGTGGCCGTAAGGGTAAGGGCTGATATGAGTATTGTGTAAGAAAGCCTCTTCCCCTTCGATCTGCGCGTAGCTGTCCTTCAAATTGCCCTTGCCCAGACGCAGGGATTTGACTTCCGTTCCCTGGAGGGCAACACCGGCCTCGTAGGTCTCCTCGATAAAATAGTCATGGCGCGCTTTCTTATTCTCGCAGAGAACCTTTTCTCCCATGATGTCTTTATACCATTTCCAGGAAGGATGGGCAACGGGATCCTATCCGGGCCGTATAATCGCATTCTTCCTGGGATCGATCCCCTGCTTCTGGCCCGGAACGAAGCAGGAGACCAAAATGAGGAGTAGCCGCCCAAACCCATTCAACTGGAAATTCCGACTAACATAATGTACAAGGAAGCGAAGATTCTTGGGATCACGGGAAGGGAGATGTATGAAACCTGGGTTCAGGTCATAGAACTTATCCAATCCGGGAAAGTGAACTTGGAGAAAGTGGTGACCCACCCGCTGCCTCCGGAAAAATTTGAGGAGGGGTTCAGAGTGGCCAAAGAGGCCCAGCACGGGAAGGTGGAATTTATTTTCGGGTAAAGCCGTGAGGGCGCAAGTCGCGAGGCGTTAGGAGTATAAGACCTCACTTCTTCTCTTCTTCCGCCTCGAACTCTTTCATGCGCTTGGCCAGTTCCCACAGATTTTGATTCACCCGATTATTGACCGAACCTGCCGGGTAAGTCCCATCCTGGCTCTTCTCCCCGGCGGGTACCCCGGTCAGAATCCCAATCCCTTGGTCGATGCTATGGACCGGGTAGATGTGGAATTTTCCCGCAGCTACAGCTTCCACCACGTCCTTGCGGAGCATGAGGTCTCCGACATTCTGGTGGGGGATCATCACGCCTTGCTTCCCGGTTAACCCCCGGTTTCGACAGACCTCGAAGAATCCTTCGATTTTCTGGTTTACCCCGCCGATCGGCTGAATCTCCCCATTCTGGCTCACCGATCCTGTGACGGCAATGTCCTGCCGCAAGGGCAAGCCGGACAGGCTGGAAAGAATGGCATAGACCTCCGTGGAGGAAGCGCTGTCCCCATCCACCCCGACGTAAGACTGCTCAAAGGCCAGGCTGGCGGTGAGGGTCAAGGGCTTGTCTTGCGCATATTTCCCCCGCAGGTATCCCGCAAGGATGAGCACCCCTTTGTTGTGCGTCCTTCCTGAAAGGTCAGCTTCCCGTTCAATGTTGATAATCCCGGTCTTGCCCATGGAGGTTTTGGCCGTAATCCGGGAGGGTTTGCCGAAGGCATATTCGCCCATGTCGTACACCGAGAGGCCATTCACCTGGCCCACGGCTGCTCCATCGGAGTCGATCAGGATGATCCCGTCATCGATCATTTCCTGGATCTTATCTTCGATCATCTTCTTGCGGTAGATCTTCTCGGCGATGGCCTGGTCCACGTGCTTCTCGCTGACCTTATCGCTATGATCTTTCTTCCCCCAGTAACTCGCTTCCCTTAAAATATCGGTGATCCGGTGAAACTCGGTGGAAAGTTTTTTTTGCCGCCCGGCCAGGCGCACCCCGTACTCGATCACCGCGGCCACTCCGCTGCGGTCGAAAGGAAGGAGATTCTCGTCGTGGCAAACCTTGCGGATGAAGGAAGCATACTGAAGCTGGGTCTCGTCCTTCCGTTCCATCACCGTATCGAAGTCTGCCTTGATCTTGAAGACCTTCTTAAAGTCTTCATCCACAGCGTAAAGGGTCTCATACAGGTAGGCATCGCCAACCATGACCACCTTCACTCTTACTTCGATCGGCTCCGGTTTGAGGGCTGAACTGGTAAAAAGGTAAAAGGGATCGAAGGACTGCATCTCCATGGAGCGGTTCCGCAGGGTGCGCTTCAAGGCCACCCAGACCCCCGGTTCGATTAGAACATCGAGGGCGTTGAGGACCAGGTATCCGCCGTTGGCCCGCAAAAAGGACCCGCTCTTAATCTTGGTAAATTCGGTCTTCCCAATTCCGCCCATGCCCCAACTGCGCTCGATCGTTCCGAAGAGGTTGCGATAAGTGGGGGAGGTCTCGATGATCACCGGAGCTCCTTTCGCCTCGGAGTTATCCACTAAAACATTCACCTGGTATTCGGTGAATGTATCCACGGCGGGAGGGAGCACGAGGCCCGGGATGGAAAGCTGCGGGGTCTCCGTTTTGGGCTGAAAGCGGCTGGGGTTATCCAGAATACTATCCCTCGCCTCATCAAGGTAATTATTGATCTTCGGTTGTTTATATTTCTCCCGGATGTCCCCGATCGCCCCTTCTACCCGGTGCGAGATGGCGGATTTATCCAGAGCGGCCATTTCTTCCTGGATGGATTTCTCCACTCTCCGGGTCTCCTTGAAAACCTGTTCCATCTCTCCGCTCAACTCGCTGTATTTCGCTTTCAGTTTTTCAAAGTTATCCCTGGGGAACTGCCCCTGGTCCACCAGATTTTCCAGTTGGTCGAGGGCCATGGCATTTCCGGCGACCAGCGGGACAAGATCTGGACGGGTAAAGGGACCTACCTGGACCTGGACTACGGCAAAGCCCTCCTTCTTGGCCCGGCTCTCAAACTCCTTGACCATCCCCTTCTCCCGCTCCCGGTGTTTCTCCACTAAATCTCGCCTCTGCTTCTGATACTCTTCGCTTTCGAAGATCAGGGGGATATTCTTCTTCAAGGATTCGATGAGATCGTCCATATCCTTTTTGAAGGTCTTGCCCTGGCCCGGAGGCAGGCAGATGCACCGGGGTTGATCCGGATCTTTGAAATTGTTCGCGTAGCACAAATCGTCAGGAATCTTCCCCGCCTTGTCGATCTCCTCCAGAAGACACTTAATCGTCGTGTTCCGCCCGGTTCCCACCAGCCCCACCACAAAAATGTTGTAGCCCAGGCTCTCCATCTCTAGCCCCAAGCGGATGGCTTTCAAGGCCCTTTCCTGGCCGATGATCTCCATGCAGATGGGGACTTCTTTTGTGGTTTCAAACGGCAGAGATTCTGGAGGGCACCGCCACCTCAATTTCTCCACCGGAACTTCAGGATATTTCTCTTCCTCCCCCATTTTTATGCCTCCTCGAGGTCATGGATTGAAAATTCTCTTTCGGATTCAAGAAATTTTAATGAAGATTACCAAAAATATCGGGGTTGGTCAAATGGCAAAATAGAAGTCAGGGAACGGGAGTCAGAAGCCAGTAGCGGGAAAAGGAATGGGGCTGGCGCCCCCCTCCTGAAAGGGCCAATAAGGGATCGTCCTCTGCAGGTCAATAGCGAGAAATCCAAGAAACGAGAGAAATGATTTCCAGCCCTTCGTGCTCGTCTCGCCTTTCCCGCCTTTTTTGAGGGTCAACTGAAAAGTCGGTCGGCTAACCTGCGTAGCATCACCGGCCCTTGAACTTCCGTTTCAAAGAGAGGAACGATGGAGCGCACCCCATCGCCGAAGGCCTGCCAGATCTCCTCCATGTGCTCGTCCTGCATCTTCACCCGGTTGCGCACAAATTCCGGGGAATCGGCTTTGACTGTCTCCTTCTGGATCAGGCCATTGACGATCACTCCTCCCACGGGGATCCCGAAGTCGCGGAACCACTGGGTGAACCGGGTGATGACTGCAATGGGCAGGCTTTCCGGCAGGGTCACGAAGAAGAAGGACGTCAACTCGGGATTGGTCAGGAGCACTTTCGCCCGGCCCATCCGATCCTTGAACTGGAGCAGGTAATCCATCAAGGGATCTGCTTCTTCCTTCTTGGTGTAGGAAAGGGATTTGCGCAGGGCCTGGGCCTCTTTCCGACTCTTGAGCATCTTATCAACCCAGAGGGAGTAAACCTTGGACATCCCTAGCAGCCGCCGGGCATTCGCCGTGGGCGCCGTGTCAAAGACATAGATTTCGTATTCGTCCTTGAACATCAGATCGAGCATGTTCTCAAACATGGCCGACTCTTCAAAAGCCGGGTTCATCGTGGCCGCCTCGACGTATTCCTCGGCCTTGATGGTAATGTTGGCGAATTTGAGGAACCAGGCGATCTTATCCCGGATGACCTGTTTGGACCGCTCGATGGATTCCTTGGTGTCAATCTCGAAACCCCAGCAGAGCTCTTCATCGCAGATCCGCGCCGCCTTGCCGAAGACATCCTGATTCAGTAAGTTACCCAAGCTATGGACGGGGTTGGTCGAAGCGAGGAGCGTTTTCTTGCCCTGTCGGGCAAACCACAGGGCACAGGCGGCGGCCATGATCGTCTTACCCACTCCTCCCTTGCCCCCGAAAAAAATGAACTTAATCTTGGGGTGAGCTTTCATATAATGGGTCATGTTCATGGTAATTCCGCTCATGGTTTCCCTCCGTTGCCGAACATGGCATGGGCCATCTTTTCGATCATCGGCAGGCCGGTCACATCCCGCTCCATTTCGGGGACTGAAGCCAGAATTTCGTTGGCGAAAGTGTCCTGGATGAGCTTCAGGTATTTATCTTGCATAGTGATTCGGTTGCGCAGATACTCAGGAATGTCCTGGTTCTTCAGCTCGGGGGGAAGTACCCGGTTGATGATATAGCCGCCTAAGGGAACATCGAATTTGGCGAAGAGTTGAGCGGCTTTCTGGGTGTCTTTGATGATCATCTCCTCGGGCACGATGACAAGGAAGAAGCCCGTCTTTTGTTTGTCTGTGAGAATGCTCGAGGATTTGTTGATCCGATCTTTGATCCACAGCAACTCCGTGAGAATCTTGTCCTCCTCGACGCCCTTCTCCCTCTTCACAATAGCCGCTACTTTATCGTACTCGGCCATCTCGCCCCGGAGGCGGGTAATCTTATCGATCCAGGCGCCGTACACCGAGGCCATGGAGAGGTAATAGAGGGCATGGCCCAAAGGAACGAGATCGTAGATATAGTAGTCATACCCTCCCTTGACGACAATGTCCACGACTTCATCAAAGATCGCGCTCTCCTCCATCGCCGGTTCGGCGGCGGCAGCCTGGATGTAGCCTTCGATCTCTTCGGGAACTTTCGGAAGCCCGTGCATATCCAGGATCTTCTTGCGAATCTCCCCCTGGTATTCCTTGATCCGACGATCCGCGTCAATCTCCTGGGCGTAGAGGTTGGGCATGATCTCCACGGGCCCCTTGCCGAAGATGTCCCGCTTGAAAATATCACTTAGCGATGCCTGCGGGTCCACAGAGAAGACCAGTACTTTATGGCCCCGCTTGGCCAGGTAGTACGCGGTAGCCGCGGAGAAAGTGCTCTTTCCCAGCCCTCCTTTGCCCCCAAACATAATATATCTGCGGTCGGGGAACTTCGTAAAAATGTCTGCGAGTGAAATGGCCCACCTCCTGTTTTCTTACGCTCTCCACACAGCGCTAAGTGCTTGGTGTTTCCTTTCCCGCAAGAAGCGAAACGCAGCTACCCGGGCCCAAATTCATGCAGAGGAATCAAATCGTAGGCCCTCTCTCACCCCTAGCCATCCGTCAGGTCTCTTTCCCTGAGCATCCTTCGTTTCCAGGTGGAGAGCTGCGGGACGACGTAAGGCAAGATACGCAGTGAATAATAAGGAGGTAAAATGGGCACCCCCAGCAAATCACCCATGGTGATGAGAAGGAATAGGTGCTCCATGTTTCCGCGGCTTTTCAGCGCGAAGCGGGCGGTATCATGCGCCGCCAGGCCGTAGATCAATTCCCGGGCAGATTTTCCAAATCTTTTGAAAAAACCCCCTTTTTGCTCCTCTGGTTTCTCTGCCTCTTTAGCCATCTCGGCCCTCCTGTGATCGGGAGAATAAAATAGGTTTTTCCCTCTCTCTTTGTTGGACTCGGATGTCATTATATTCTAACGGATACCGATGTCAAATAAAATATTTTCTCGAATTTTTTCCTGACCTTTCCGCTGCCGGATCCTCTATGCACCCCCATGGGTTACCAAGATTAGAGAAGGCAGCAGGACCCCTTTTCCGTTTACAGGTCGAGCGAACATTTTTATTGACATCGGCAATCAGTTGTGCAAAATTTGCATAGACAAGGATCCTAAATTATAGCTTAAAGGAGGAAGGAAAATGTATTCCCTGGTAGCTCTAATTATAAGCATCGTCTGGATCTTTCTCGTTTACCGATTCTATGGGAAGTATGTCGATAAAAAAATAGTCGTGTCCGACCCTAAAAGAACGACCCCCGCCGTCATGTACATGGACGGGGTGGATTTCATGCCGGCTAACAAAAATGTGCTTTTTGGTTTCCAGCACAGATCGATCTGCGGATTAGGGCCTATCGCCGGGGCGATCTTCGGCGCGAACTGGGGCTGGTTGCCAGCCATGCTGTATTTTCTCCTGGGCGTAGCCTTCCTAGGCTGGGTCCACGACTACACCTCCACGATGGTAGGCGTCCGGAGGGAAGGAATGAGCCTGGGAGGCATGAGTTACACTCTGATCTCTCCCCGGGCCAGAACCCTGATCAGCATCTTTATTTACTTCAACCTCATGCTCAGCTTTGGAGCCTTCGCTTTGATGATTGCCGGCACTCTCACCGACCCCACGGGCCCCCTGGGAATCCTCATCTGGGTCGTGATGGGACTCCTGACTGGCCAGATGCTTTACAAATGGAAGCAGTCCATCATCACCACCACTTTGGTCACCCTGGTGATTACCTTTTTTGGTATCTTCTACCTCACCAGCCTCGGCCCGGTGACGGCATTGTTCAAAGCGATCAGCGGTGGCGACAACCCTCCCATTATCTTCGGGACCATCAACCAGCCCACCCTTATCTGGGTCCTTGTGGTTTTGGTCTACTGTTACTTCGGGTCGACCCTCCCCATCTGGCGCTGGGCTCAGCCCCTTAACTACTTAGGGTTCTGGGTGGTCTTCGCCGGGATGATCGGAATCGCCCTGGGAATTGTATTCTGGAACCCCTCTTTCGAAAACTTTCCAGCCTTCAAAGGGTGGTGGTGGGGGAGCAATCCTCTTTGGCCGATGCTTTTCGTTACGATTATGTGCGGGGCGGTCTCCGGCTGGCACTCCTTGGTGGGCAGCTCGGGCACAGCCCGGATGATTGAAAAGGAAACAGACACCTTGCCCGTGACCGGGGGGGCCATGCTCCTGGAAACGATCGTGGGCATGCTGGCGCTGATCATCGCGGTCTCGGCTTTCGGAAGCTTCGATGGGTATGCGGCCGTTCTGAAGAAAGGACCGCCCGCGGTCTTCGCTGTGGGGGCCGCAAGATTTTTGACCCACATCGGGATTCCAGCGCAAGGCGCTGCGGTCTTTTCCAACATCATGTTCGCCATCATCGCCCTGACCCTCATCCACCTGGGTGTGCGGTTCATGCGGCTTTACGGCTCAGATGTGCTCGGGCAGCACTGGCCGATTTTCAAGAACGTTAAATTTTCCACCCTCTTCACCCTGGTTATCTTTGCCCTTTTCTGTTTCACCGGAATTCTGGCCACTCTTTGGTTCCTGGGCGGAGCGTTTAACCAGATGCTGGCCTCCATGGCTTTGCTTATCGCCTCCTGTTGGCTGGCCTACGAAAGGAAAAGTTATCGATTCACCCTCTTACCGTCGATTTTCCTTTTCGTTACGACCGTATCTGCGGCCATCTGGATTTCCTACCAGACGATCAAGCATTTCTTCACCACTCCTGGTATCACCACGGACCGGGCCATTGGTGACTGGCTTACCGGCGTAATCGCCCTTTTCCTGGTCTACTGCGCGGGGACACTTATCAAAGATGGTTTCGCGGCCATCCGCAAATATACCCGTGAAGGAAGAGAGGCAGCCCCGGCCCCAGCACCCGGCGGAGGCGCCAAATAGGTAGGGAAGAGAACCACCCAAATCCCCCCTCGCCCCCCTTTCTAAAGGGGGTTGGGGGGGATTTGAAGACATTTTTTAAGTAAATGATGAAACCGATCACCCTGGAAGTCATTTCCCTGGTCCCGGGCCTCTTCGACCTTTGACCTTCTTGTGAGTTTGTCTCTGACCAGGTAGGTCTGAAGAAAAAACGGGATAACCAGATTCTCAACGAATACCCGGAGGATTTGAAGGAAGAGTATCTTTTTCTATCCAATTGGATCCGGGAGCTGGCCCGGAAATACGGTCAGCAAATTTTGATAAAAGTCATCGACGTTCAATCTCTTCAGGGCGTATATAAATCCATCCGATACGGGATCCACCGATACCCAACCTTCATCATCGCTAGGAAGAAGAAATACACGGGAAAGGACAAAAATCAACTGGATATCCTGTTGCAGGAACAATTGGGAAGCGCCTGAAGCCCGCCCGGGAACATGTCCCTTGACTTGACCAAGCATATCATCGCCGCCAATAACCTTTTTTTCGGAACGGGCTACTTCCTGATTCTCGCGCTGCCCAATGGCTGGGGGATAACCCGCAGCTACTTGCAGCCAGATGTTCATTCCAGCATCCAAAGGGGGAATATCACCTGGGTGGAGGCCGGCCAGACCGACCAGATCGTTTTCCATCCATTAAAGAAGATCGCCCTGGATTTAATGATTCAGATCAAACGGGGAAAGCATGCAGGTCTCGAGGTCAAGGGGGTGCAGATTTTCTCCCAGGGTACGCAGATGGTTTGCGGCCATCCAGCTTCCTTTTGTTTCGGAGAGGTAAAACAGGGTCTGGTCAAAAAGAAATCGGCCAAAACACTCCGCCTCTTCCTATATTGCCCGGAGCTGAATCGTACCCTCTTCCTGCATTTTACCGGAAAGTGCCAGGACGCTGACCTGATCGAGATCTATGACTCCCTCCCCTCCCTGGAATGTCATTAAGAATAAGTGCCTAAAATGCCTAAAGTGCTTAAAGTTACCCCAAGGAAACTCCAACCATCAATCTTCTTGACATTTTTTTTCCATCTTTTAAGATAACAATAAATTCCAAAAATCGCCTGACTGGAGATCCATGATGAAAGGTAAACCTTATGCCGTGGCCGTTGTCGGGGCCACGGGGGCTGTGGGCCTGGAAATGATCAAAGTATTGCAGCAGCGTAAATTCCCCGTGGGCTCCATCAAGCTCCTGGCTTCCGAGCGCTCGGAAGGAAAGGAATTACTTTTTGCCGGCCGACCGGCGAAGGTTGAGCGACTCACCCAAGATTCATTCAAGGGGGTGGAGGTAGCCCTGTTCTCAGCCGGCGCCGCCCGCAGTTTGGAGTTCGCCCCGGCCGCGGCCGCAGCCGGCGCTGTGGTCGTGGATAACAGCAGCGCCTTTCGCATGGACCCCGAAATTCCCCTGGTCGTGCCCGAAGTCAACGCCCAGGCCATCTCCCAGTATAAGAAACGCGGCATCATTGCCAACCCCAATTGTTCCACGATTCAGATGGTTGTGGCTTTGAAGCCCCTTCATGAGGTCGCCCGCATCAAACGGATCGTCGTTTCCACCTACCAGGCGGTATCCGGGACGGGTCTAAAAGCTATCGATGAGCTCCTAAAGCAGACTCGCGCCATCCTTAACGATTCTAAGGATATTCAGCGAAGAGTTTACCCCCACCAGATCGCCTTCAATTGCCTACCCCAAATCGACTCTTTCCTGGAGAACGGGTACACCAAGGAAGAGATGAAGATGGTCCATGAAACCAAAAAGATCATGGAGGACCCGACCCTTCGAGTAACGGCTACCACGGTGCGGGTTCCGGTCATTTACGGCCATTCGGAGTCCGTTAACATCGAGACCGAGAAAAAACTCACGGCCGGGGAAGTGAAAGAAATCCTCTCCAGGGCTCCCGGTGTGCTTGTGGTGGACAACCCGGCCCTCAGTGAATACCCCTTGGCGATCCATGCCGCCGGACGCGATGAGACTTTTGTGGGGCGGATCCGGGAAGACGAGTCCATCCCCAACGGGATCAATATGTGGATCGTCTCCGACAATATCCGCAAGGGCGCGGCCCTGAACGCCGTTCAGATCGCCGAGATCCTGATCGAAAAATATATTCGATGAAATTCTTGCAGGATATCACTCTCGGGCAGTACATGCCTGGGGATTCTTTTCTCCATCGGCTAGACCCCCGGACCAAGTTCATCTCCCTGCTCCTCCTGATGATCATTACCTTCCTGATCAAGGCCTTCCTGGCCCTGGCCTTGCTGGGGGCCATTTTCTTCCTGGCCCTGATCCTTTCCGGGCTTCCCTGGGCTTACGTCTTCCGCGGGGTCCGATCGTTCCTCTGGCTCTTCCTCTTCACGGCCGCCGTCCACCTCTTTTTTACCCCCGGCCCTTCCCTTCCCTTCTTCCCGCTGGGATTCCTTGACGTCACCTGGCCAGGATTGGAAAAAGGAGTCTTTGTGGCGTCCCAACTTTTTTTGGCCATCCTGATCTCCTCCCTGCTGACCCTGACTACTTCTCCGCTGCAATTGGCTCATGGTTTGGAGAAGCTCATCACCCCCCTGAAACGTTTCCACGTCCCCGTGGAAGATTTTTCCATGATGACCATGCTGGCCATTAAGTTCATCCCCATCCTTCTCGGGGAAACGAACCGGATCATGAAAGCTCAAAGTGCCCGGGGAGTCGATTTTGAATCAGGGAACTTCTTCCGCCGGGCTAAAAACATCGTGCCCATCCTGACCCCGCTTTTTCACAGTGTCTTCAAGCGGGCGGACGACCTGGCCATCGCCTTGATGGCCCGGGCGTATCTCAGTGGAGCCAAGCGCACTCACCTGCACGAGCTGAAGATGACTCACCGGGATTACATCGTCCTCGCGGTGGTGGTGGGGTTTGTCATAGGGGAAATGAAAATATAAAAAGAGCGTAAGGCGTAAGGCGGGAGTCGTAAGGGGTTACGCCTTGCGCCTCACGACTCCAACGATTCATCCTCCAGGCCCAGTGAAAGTAAAGAGGGATATCCTATGAGAAAGAAGGCGTCGTTTAAGGGGTTGATTCAGGTTTACACGGGAAACGGGAAAGGAAAGACCACGGCTGCCCTGGGGCTTGCTCTGCGAGCGGTGGGACACCGATTCAAGGTTTTAGTTGTCCAATTCCTCAAAGGGGGCATGGTTTATGGAGAGTTGAGATCAGCCAAAAGGCTCTCTCCCTATTTGACCATCGTGCCCATGGGCCGGGAGCATTTCGTCAACAAGAAAGACCCCCACCCCATAGACCGGCGCTGGGCCAAAAAAGGATGGGAGTTGGCCAAGCGCTCTGTGCACAGCCAGAAATACCAGCTGGTCATCCTGGATGAGATCAATGTGGCCGTGGAATACGGAATGGTTCCCGTGAAAGAACTTTTGGCTTTGATGAAAAGCAAACCAAAGAACGTTGAATTGGTACTCACCGGAAGGTGGGCCAGGCCTGAGGTTCTCCGCGGTGCAGATCTGGTCACGGAGATGAGGGAGAAAAAACACTATTACCGGAAAGGGATCGAATGCAGGGTAGGAATAGAAAGGTAAAGGGCTATGGGCAATAAGCCAAGGGCTTAAGGCTAAAGGTTCAAGGCTCAAGGTTTAAAATTATTGATTGAGCCTCTGCCGTTTCCCTTCTACCTCACGCCTTACGACTTGCGCCTTAACGTGTTTTATCCAGGTGCTTGACAACCTGACTCTTGGTGCTAAAATCAATTTCGTTTAAGTTTCCCAGAGAGGGCAAAAATCTCTTTTGCGGGTCATCAGTGGAAATTTAAAGGGCAGGAGGCTTTTTTCGCTGAAGGGCCAAAAGCTCCGGCCCACTTCCGATCGCGTCAAGGAGGCCATCTTCGACATCCTGCAAGATCAGATCCGGGGGCGAAAAGTTCTAGACCTTTTCGCGGGAACGGGTGCCCTGGGGATTGAAGCCTTGAGCCGGGGGGCAAAATGGGCCGTCTTCGTCGAAGAAAGCACGCGTTCCCTGAGTGCCCTGCGCAGAAATCTTGAAGAATGCAGGTTAAAAGAACGGGCAGAAGTTTTAGGCCGAGAGGCTCGGGCCGCCATAAGGATTTTGGAAGCCCGGGGGGACTCCTTCGAGCTCATCTTTCTTGACCCCCCTTACGGAAAAGGGTTAGCCCGCAGGGCCCTGGAGGCGCTTTCGAGAAGTTCGATCGTGACCCCCCACACTCTAGTCGTTGCCGAGCATTCGCTCTCTGAGAAGCTCGACTTCATCCCTTCCTGGCAGCGGGTGGACGGGCGAAGGTATGGCAGCACCCAGGTTTCTTTCTTTCGGCCCGAAAAAGAGTCCTCCGATTCCAATGGAACCGGATAATAACTTCCCTTATGGAACCCGATGAAAATAGAGGATCCGGCTATGAAACCAAAATATCAACCAGAGAAATTTATGAAGATCTTCTATAAAGCCTATACCCATCTTTATTCAGGCTTCCCGATCACAGGTATCTTGGTATATTATTAAGCTTCGCCTAAATAAGGGAACAAATATCAATACAGCATTTACCCCCCTCACCTCTATCCTCTCCCCCCGATGGGGGGAAGCTGTGAAAAATTTGGAATATGCCCCCTCACCCAACCCTTGTATAATAAAGACGGGAGAAAAAAGGGGAGGTTTTGTGATATATCATTCTTGGTTCAAAAACCAAAGGACGTGGTAGGCCGTCCCCGCCCTGGGATATCAAAGACCGAGGGAGAGCATGGGTCGCCACGTCCTCTCTTAAAACAACCCGAACAGTTGCGAGGGCGAAAGAGCCCGTATTCGCAAGGCCGGGAGAAGAGAGGAGACCCGATGAGCCAAGAAAGCGTTTTTGTCGGTATCGATGTCTCGAAAGCCCAATTAGATGTCGCCTTGTATCCTTCGCAAGAGGGGATGGTCTTTGCCCACACGGAAGAAGGCCTGGGCCGTTTAGTGGATCGGATAAAGCCGCTCTGGCCCACCCTGGTTGTTTTGGAGGCTACCGGGGGGTTGGAGATGGATGTTGTCGCCGCCCTCCTGACCGGGGAGTTACCGGTCGTGGTGGCCAACCCTCGCCAGGTGCGGGATTTTGCCAAAGCCACAGGGCAGTTGGCCAAAACGGATGCCCTGGATGCCCAGATCTTGGCTCGGTTTGCCGCATCGGTTCGACCGGAGATCCGTCCTCGGAAATCTGCGGAAACCCAGGATTTATCGGCGTTGGTGGCTCGGCGGAGGCAGGTTTTAGATATGATTACGGCAGAAAGCAATCGTTTGCGGACCGCGCCCTCGTGTACGCGTAAAAATCTGGAGGCCCATATTGCCTGGCTGAAAAAGTGTCTGAAGGAATTGGATAAGGAACTGGGCCAGACCATCCGGAGAAGTCCGGTTTGGCGGGAGAAGGATGAGATCTTGAAGAGTACCCCTGGTGTAGGGCGGGTTCTTGCGACAACGCTTTTAGCGGACGTACCGGAGCTGGGTTTGGTTACGGGCAAAGAGGTATCCGCTTTAGTTGGGGTTGCGCCGATGAACTGCGATAGTGGGCAGTTTCGGGGCTGGCGGATCGTGTGGGGCGGTCGGGCGCATGTCCGGACGGTTTTGTATATGAGTACGTTATCAGGGATTCGCTGCAATCCGGTTCTCCGAGCCTTTTATCAGCGTCTTCGTCTTGCAGGGAAAGAGCACAAAGTCGCGATGACGGCTTGTATGCGGAAACTGGTGGTCACTTTAAATGCCATGATGAAAAATCATTCCTATTGGAGTCCAACACATGCCTAAAACTCTTGACACCCAACACAGTTGCTCTCCCGCCAGGGGAGAGGGCAAACATATTGAAATATGAAAGGAATTCCCTCCCCCTTGATG
>Ga0187886_1002206_pt1 | contig 16002 bp, 13 predicted proteins | sample June2016WEW_20_1_FD_133001 | JGI IMG/M metagenome (GOLD analysis project Ga0187886, IMG submission 133001) | Peatland microbial communities from SPRUCE experiment site at the Marcell Experimental Forest, Minnesota, USA - June2016WEW_20_150 | ecosystem: Environmental > Terrestrial > Soil >... | reverse complement strand
CCTTTTTCGCTACACTTTTATATGCAATTACAAGCTGGTTTTTCACTTTCTCATAAATGCCCTCCTGAATTATCAGTCTTCTTGTCGATGTGCACCTTTGTCCACAGGTGCCTACAGCACCAAATACAACGGATTTAATTGCCATTTCAAGGTTTGCCTTATCAGAAATTATAACAGCATTATTTCCGCCAAGCTCCATAATTGACTTTCCAAGTCTGTTCCCGATAATTGCGCCAATTCTTTTTCCTGCAGATACTGAACCTGTTACAGAAAACAAAGGAATACGATTATCTTCAACGAAATTATCTCCCAATACGCTGGATTTAGCAATAATCACATTAAAGACACCTTCCGGAACACTACATTTTTTTAATACTCCAGCGATAATATTTTGTATTGCTATTGCTGTAAACGGAGCTTTTGAACTGGGTTTCCATACAATTACATCTCCGGCAACTGCTGCCAGCATGCTATTCCAGGCCCATACAGCAGCAGGAAAATTAAATGCAGTTATAAGCCCCAGAATACCAAGCGGATGATACTGATCATAAATTCTGTGATCTGGTCGTTCCGAATGCATCGTATAACCGTTTAACAGACGAGCCTGGCCCAGAGCAAAATCACATATATCGATCATTTCCTGTACCTCGCCCAATCCTTCCTGATATATTTTCCCTGTTTCAAGTGTTATTATATAACCCAGGTAATTTTTCTCCTTTCGTAATGCGTCCCCAATCTGACGAACAACCTCTGCCCTGAAGGGAGCAGGCGTTCTTCGCCAAACAATAAATGCATCCTGGGCTTTTTTGATTACTATTTCATATTCTTCAAGTGAAGCGTTTTGTATTCTTCCAATTGCTTTCCCATCAACGGGCGATAGTGATTCGGTTATAATCCCTTTTGAACCTGTCCATTCTGTTCCGGTACAAACCCCCGAATTCAATTCATTAATGCCTAATCTTTTTTGTACTTCTGTTTTTTCCATTTTCCCAATATTAAAAGTCTTTTTTGAATTGATCACCGGCTACCCCGCATCAGTGAATTGACTGAATTTTGAGAAGGTCTGCATCACATTGTCGGCATATGTCTTCGATACCGGGATATCTATTACTGATGGATTATCAAGCTCAAGCTTTAAACCGTCCTTTTCTTTTCTGATCACTTTAACTTTCTCGAAATTTACCATATAAGACCTGTGACAACGGATTATCTCTGTACCTGCGAAGTTCTCTTCCATCTTTTTCATCGTATCGCGCAAAAGGTATTTGGATACCTTGCCTTTGTTGAGGTAACAAATACTTATGTAATTTTCTGTTGATTCGAGATAAAGGAGATTCTCCTTTTTTACAGAGAACTTAAGGGCTGATTTATCGTCATAGAACGGTATCATATCCCTTGAATTGTCAGGCAGTGACTGCATATCCGCCATCCTTTCGATCTGCTCTTTCTTGTCACTCCACGAAAAATAAAGCCACAGGATAGAATAGGGAAGCAGCAGGACCAGTGCCGTATTACGGGCTGACAACTTAACCAGATCGGCAAAGATACGGGCATCTTTAAGAACGAATTTTTCAAACAGAGCATAAAACAGAGCCATCATCAGAATTTCGACACCTATCCAGACCAGATATTGCCAGATATTGATCATCTGCCTCCTGCAGACATAATACATGATTATCCTGCTTATTACAACTACAAGCACCCCGGTCAGTATCACAAGGCTTGAATAAGTCAGGAATTCCAGCTTTGTGAGATTAAACCATTTGTCGACACCGAAGGGTGAATATATGTCGATGAATACAAGTGCGAAAAGTGATGTAAACAGTATCAGCCTGAGAATATTTCTCTTTTCTACCAGGTAATGCGGTATCGGTTTCTGAATGTCAAGCATTGCTTGCAGAATTTAAAATGCAAAATTAACTTTTTTCTTGCTTTAGTTAAATTTTGACAAATTATATCTTGGAACGACTCCGGAGTGGCCCTGAATTTTATCCCGTATTTGAAACTTTTGTCACTTGATTTCAATTTATGTCCCAGCAGACATTCAATCGGCACATTTATTTGGGAGGCATATCCGCCTTATTTTCCTTTGCATCAGAATTTCATGATCATTTATGGAATATACCAGGAAATATAAAGAGCTGAAAAATATTTTTAACCCTGACCTTAAGGAGATAATTATCCCAGGGTCGGATGTCAAAATAATCAATGCAGGATTCTTTTCTGATACGGGGAGCGATGCATTCCTGAATAAGAATGACATATCAATCCCTGAAAATGCTTCTTTTTCATATCCCGTATTTGTTCCTTCCGATGCTTCCAGCCGCAAGGCAATACTTCTTCTTCACGGACTTAATGAAAGAAGCTGGGTGAAATACCTGGTTTGGGCATATTTCCTTGCACAGAATACCGGAAGTTATGTCATTCTTTTTCCGATCTCCTTTCATATAAACCGGTCACCGCAACTTTGGAAGGATCCCAGGGCGATGTTTCACTATTTATCGGAACGGAAGAAAACCTATGGTGACATCAGCATGTCAAGCTTTGCAAATATCGCTTTAAGCAACCGGCTCACAGAGGACCCAATGCGTTTTTTCAATTCGGGTTACCAGACTGTAGAAGATATTGTTAAGCTTATGTTACTTATAAGGGATGGCAGGCATGAACTTATTCCAGAAGGCAGCAGGGTAAATATTTTTGCTTATTCAATTGGAGCCTTCCTGGCACAGATAATTCTTATGGGCAATCCTGAAAACCTGTTTGACGAGACAAAGCTTTTTATGCTCTGCGGAGGATCCGTATTCAGCAATATGCACGGAACATCAAAGCTGATCATGGATAGTCTGGCCTACGACAAGGTTTTTAATTTCTACCTTGATGATTTCGAGAATGAGATTAAAGGCAAGGGCCAGTTCTTTGACTTTCTTTCCTCCAGCAGGATAGGAATGGCTTTCCGGTCGATGATTGATCTTGGCAGGTTCAGAAAATTCAGGGAAACCAGGCTGGCCGCTTTAAAAGAACAGATCCGCTCAATAGCCTTAATGAAGGATGCCGTTATTCCTGCTAAAGGGATCGTTAAGACCCTGAATTACAAATCGTCAGTATCTGATAATAGAATTATGGTAACAGATTTTCCCTTTCCATATACTCATGAAAATCCGTTTCCTGTTCTGGGTTCCTCTTTCAGTCAGAAGGTCGACATGGCTTTTGAGCGCGTCTTTACTGCTGCCGGCTTATTCCTGGCCTCTTAAATGAAATAAGAGAGATCTTTTTGATCATTTATCTGTAAATTATAACTTTACTGAAAATGATTAACCATGATAGTAACATGTGTTTATATTCACGTTAAGACAGACTCAGTCAGTGAATTCATCAAAGCTTCGGCTTTGAACCATCTTGAGGCTGTCAGGGAGCCGGGAAATCTCCGCTTCGATTTCATTCAACAGGCCGATGACCCTTGCCGTTTCATGCTTTATGAAGCATATGAATCGGAGGAGACTTCAGCTGCACATAAAAATACGCCGCATTATCTGAAGTGGCGCGAAACAGTGCAGGATATGATGGCTGAACCACGGAAAGGTGTGAAATATAATATTCTTCAACCAGTGGCAATAAAGTAATGGTGAAACCATTTCAATTTGCAAGACTTCCGAAGATCTATTTTAAGAATGGAACGCTGTCCGATCTTCCGGCCCTCATCAGACTTTTTGGCAAATCTGTCATCCTCGTTACAGGTAAGAAATCATTTGTTGAATCTGAAAGAGGAAGCGAGATCCTTAATAAATTAAATTCAGAAGGAATTTCATATAAACATGTGACGATAGACTCTGAGCCCTCGCCGGAGATCATAGATTATACTGTGTCGGTAATTGGCAGGAAGAAGGTGGACGTCGTCGTTGCTATAGGAGGTGGAAGCGTCCTCGATGCGGGTAAGTCCATCTCGGCGATGCTGTACAAGACAGGATCTGTTATTGACTACCTTGAAGATATCGGGACAAAAGAACACCCGGGAACAAAGGTTCCCTTCATTGCTGCTCCCACTACTTCAGGAACAGGAAGTGAAGCAACAAAAAATGCAGTTATCTCTCGTATAGGGAAGAAAGGCTTTAAAAGATCACTTCGTCACGATAATTTTGTCCCGGATATTGCTCTCGTCGATCCGGAACTTACCATTAATTGTCCTACTTCGGTTACGGCCGCAAGCGGAATGGATTGTTTCTCCCAGCTCACTGAAGCCTTTCTTTCTGACAAATCGAATCCCTATACCGATGCTCTGGCAATCGAAGGCCTGAAATCGATCAGGAATTCTCTGGAAAAAGCATATAACGATGGATCGGATCTTTCGGCAAGGACAGGAATGTCATTTGCGGCGCTCACTTCGGGGATCTGCCTTGCCAACGCAGGACTTGGTGTAGTGCATGGCTTTGCATCTTCAATAGGGGGTATGTACCGTATTTCTCACGGAGTTATCTGTGGAACCCTGATGGCAGCTGCAAATGAAGTAAATGTCAGACGATTAAAGAGTAACCCTGACAACCGGGAAGCATTAAAAAAATATTCACGCCTGGGAAAAATCTTTCTGGAAGGGAAAAGAGGGAGTGATGATTATTATATTGATGGTTTTATCAGCTGCCTTCATGATCTGACAAATGAGCTTCACCTTCCGGGATTGAAAGAATCAGGGGTTGAAGTAAATATACTTGCAGCGATTTGTGATTCTACCGATTGCAAAAACAATCCGGTAAAGCTGGATCCAAATGACTTAATGGAAATCCTTTCACAGAGATTTATCTGACAAGGATATGAATCATGCACAGTTCAGGTTTTATGAGGAGCTAAACGATTTCCTGAAACCTTCCAGGAAAAGGCAATTATTTTCATTTTCTTTCCGCGGAAATCCCACTCTGAAAGATGCGATCGAATCACTGGGCGTTCCGCATGTTGAAGTGGACATGATCCTCGTTAACGGCATTTCAGCCGGGTTCTCACAGAAGCTTGAAAATAATGATAATGTTTCGGTTTACCCGGTATTTGAAAGTTTTGATATATCAGGAGTCACGCATCTAAGGGAAAGACCCCTCAGGAAAATAAAATTCATTCTTGATGTTCACCTGGGCAGAATGGCAAAATATCTGAGACTTTTGGGATTTGATACAAAATATGAGAACGATTATGATGATAATGAGATCATCAACATTTCAATAGCGGAAAGGAGAGTCATTCTTACACGCGACAAGGGATTGTTGAAAAACAGTAAAGTGACGCATGGCTATTGGATCAGATCGCAGCACACTTATGAACAGCTGAAAGAAGTTATAGGGAGACTTGACCTGATGGCTGGTGTAAAACCTTTTGTACGATGTCTTGAATGCAACTCATTGCTCACCGGTGTAAAGAAGGAAGAAATAAGTTATCTTCTTCCGCCCAGAACAAAAAAATACTACGAGAAATTTAAGCTATGTCCGGGATGCAAACGGATTTACTGGGAAGGTTCACATTACGAAAAAATGAAAAAGCATCTTGAAGAAATATTAAGTTCATAAAACAAAGATTACTTTTAAGTACTGATATGAATAACCTTTAAAAAAAACAATATGAAAAAAAGAACTCTGATGACAGCTTATTTGCTGGCAGTAGTGTTAATTATTTCACAGTTCACAATGGCACAGCTGCCAAAGGAAACGGAGGCACAAAAAGAGCAACGGATGAAATGGTGGACGGATGCCCGTTTCGGAATGTTCATCCATTGGGGTCTCTATGCCCTGCCCGCTCGTCATGAATGGGTGAAGAACCACGAAAGACTTACCAATGAACAATATCAGAAGTATTTCGATAATTTTAATCCCGATCTGTTCAACCCTAAAGATTGGGCAAAAATGGCGAAGGAGGCGGGGATGAAATATGTAGTCATCACAGCCAAGCATCACGAGGGCTTCTGTCTCTGGGATTCAAAGTACACCGATTACAAAGCTACAAACACGCCCTTCGGACGTGATATACTTAAGGAATATGTGGAGGCTTTCAGGGCAGAAGGCCTTAAAGTAGGCTTCTATTATTCGCTTCTCGACTGGCACCATCCTGATTATACCATTGACAGCAACCATCCTCTCCGCCAGAATTCGGATTCAGCTTATGCCCGGCTGAACAAGGGCAGGGATATGAGCAAATACCGTGAGTATATGAAGAATGAGGTCAAGGAACTGCTAACCAATTATGGTGAGATAAGCATCATCTGGTTCGATTTTTCATTTCCCGGTAAGAACGGCAAGGGACACGATGACTGGGATTCTGAAAATCTCCTTAAACTGGCACGCTCGCTTCAGCCCGGTACAATTGTCGACGATCGTCTCGATCTTAAAGATGTCGAGGGTGGTTGGGACTTTACTACTCCTGAACAATATCAGGTTGCAAAATGGCCGGAGTATAACGGGAAAAGAATTCCATGGGAAACATGCCAGACCTTTTCGGGATCGTGGGGTTATTATCGCGATGAGACATCGTGGAAAAGTCCACAGCAACTGCTCGAACTGCTCATCGAATCAGTCAGCAAGGGAGGGAACCTTTTATTGAATGTCGGACCCACGGCAAGGGGTACTTTTGATTACCGCGCCCAGGAAAGGCTCAAAGCAATGGGCGACTGGATGAAAGTCAACAGCAGATCGATCTACGGCTGTACTGAGGCACCTTCAGAATTCACGGCACCTGATAACACCCTGCTTACCTATAATCCTGTATCCAAAAGACTATACATTCATCTGCTCGTTTACCCGATGGGCAGAGTTACTCTGAAGAATATGGCTGACAAGGTAAAATATATCCAGCTTTTGAATGATGCCTCAGAAGTTCAATTCTCAACGGGAAAGGGCGATGCTGCAAATGACCTGTATCTTTCACTTCCTGTCCTGAAGCCACCCGTGGAAATACCAGTGCTGGAAGTCTTTCTTAAGTAGATTAATGCAGTTTAATAATATTGACCTAAATTCTTGAAAGAGATATACCGGTTGCCGGTCACCGGTAGCCGGTTACCGGTTTTATTCCAGGCTGCTGACCTCTTTTTCAACTTCAGCAAGTATCTCACACGACTTTACGAGTTCCTTCATCGTAGTATGGTCAGCATAAAGAGGCCGGTCTATATCGAGGAATGCCACATGTTTCCGGATCACATCCTTCGCCTTCTGAACGCCGGTCCCGAATTTATATTCCTCTTTTCTGAAGTCGAGGGCCTGGGCAGCTGCCATATATTCTATTCCTAGAACACCATATGCGGCCTCAAGTATCTGGTTGTTCTTGATGGCTGTATTCATTCCCATTGAAACGAAATCCTCCTGGTCGGCTGCTGCTGGAATAGACTGTATTGAAGCAGGCATGGATAATATTCTTTGTTCAACAATCAGCATGTCGGCTGTGTACTGGCTCAGCATAAGACCTGAAAACATTCCTGCTCCCTTTGTCAGGAAATCCGGAAGGCCGACACTCAGGGCAGGGTTGTTAAGCCTGTTCATCCTTCTTTCCGACATCACGCTGACCATTGTGATGCATGCCCCTGCCATATCCATCGGAACACTTACCGGCGACCCCTGGAAGTTTGCACCCGAGAGCTGAAGGTTTTTATCCGGGAAGAATATCGGGTTGTCGCCTACACCGTTGAGTTCAATCTCTACCTGGCTGCGGGCATATGCCAGCATGTCGTGAGCGGCTCCGATAACTTGAGGAGTCGACCTCATTGAATAGGCATCCTGGACTTTGGATTTTACCCGTCCTTCTTTAAGGTCGCCTCCGGCAACGCATTTATTTATAGCGTTTGCGCTTCTGATTGCCCCTTTGAATCCTCTTGCTTCGTGAAGCAGCGGAGCATACGGTTTCATGTTTGCCTTAAGTGCCTCGAGCGACATCGAAGCTGCTATCTCAGCCTGTTTGAGCCAGTTATTCGCGTCAACAAGCCATATGGCGCTCATGGCGGTAAGCATATTGGAGCCGTTGATGGCAGCAAGCCCGTCGCGCGCCTGCAGACCCGGAACCTGAATGCCAGCTCTTTTCATTGCCTCACTGCCTTCAAGAAGCTCGCCTTTGTAGTATGCCTTACCCTCGCCAAGCAGCAGCAGGGCTATCTGCGACATAGGGGCAAGATCGCCGCATGCTCCCACAGAACCCTTCTGGCATGCATATGGAGTGACACCCTTGTTAAGCATCTCCACAAGCGTTTCGGTTATCTCAAGACGGTTCCCTGAGTTACCATGGGCATGGACATTTATCCTGCCAAGCATTGCTCCCCTGACTGTCTCTTCACATGCAGGCTCGCCTATTCCTGCAGCGTGATTATAAACAAGGTACTTTTGAAAATCCTTTATCTGGTCGTCGTTCAGCACCATCTCGGAGAACTCTCCGATGCCTGTATTTACGCCATACATGATCTCGTGAGCAACGATCTTCTTTTCAAGCATGGCCCTGCATTCGTTTATCCTTTTGCGGGCTTCAGGGTGAAGCTTCACCTTCTGCCCGTGACGGGCAACATTAACGACATCATAAATGGATAGCTTCGAACCGGTTATTATAAGTTTTTCCATGGGAATCAGTTTAATAGTTTGATAATTAATAATAATGCTTAGAGAATTATTCGGCTTGTACTCAAGTAACGAATATATACAAGTAACAGAGAATTGCTCCGGATTAATAACAGAGTCCTGAACGGTTGATCTTGATCTTGTATTCGAGTAACCAGCTTAGATGCATGGTGAATTTTTAGAGATTCAAATTTACAAATATATTTCTGAATGGAGAAGAATTCCGGATTGATTAGTTAGGTACAACGGTGAAAAGGCGGATGAGAATTAAACTCCCCATTTGAAGGAAGGCCGTGGGATGTAAAACCTATAGTCTGTAACCGGCTGCTGGCGAAAAGAGACACTTGTTAAATCTTTTTAAACATTCTTTTCCTTTTCAGATATAATAAAATTTTAGACTAACTTACACCAGTAAATCAATAATTCATTATGAAAAAACTGGTAATATTTTTAATGGCAATCTCTGTTACACTCATTTCCCCTGCGTTCGGACAGAAGTCTGGTAAGAATGAAGTTAAGACCAAAGGTGCCTATTATACTGGAAAATACAGGAATCTGTTCCTTGAGGATGGCCATTCGAAGAAAGAAATTCACGCTAAGAATGAAGCGGCTTTTCAGCAGCTTTTTCATGGCGATTCTGTGACCCAGAAGGTTTATTTCGAAGTTGGAAGAAACAGCAGCGGCCCGCTGGCATATGTCAGCGATGTTCTTCATAACGATATACGCAGCGAAGGAATGTCGTACGGCATGATGATAGCGGTTCAGATGGATAAAAAAGCCGAATTTGACGCTATATGGAATTATGCTATGACTTACATGTATGTCAATAACCCCGATCATCCTTCTGACGGGTATTTCTCATGGTCACTGAAACGTGATGGTGCCCCCAATTCAGAGACCCCCGCTCCCGACGGTGAGGAATACTGGGTGATGGCACTCTATTTTGCTTCGCACCGCTGGGGCGACGGGACCGGAATATACAATTATAAAGCATGGGCTGATAAGATACTTACATCCATGGTTCATCATCCGCTCAAGACTGGTATGACAAAATTCGGACCCAGGAGTGTTGGTAACATGGTGAACGAGGATGCAAAAATGATCCGCTTTGTCCCCAATACAGACAGCTGGGGATTTACAGATCCTTCATATCATCTTCCTGCTTTTTATGAGCTTTGGGCAAAGTGGGGACCTGAAGCTGACAGACAATTCTGGGCTGCAGCTGCTGATACAAGCCGATCCTTCTTCCAGAAAACGACAAATCCAAAAACCGCTCTTGCTCCGGATTATGCCAATTTTGACGGTACTCCATTTTCACGCGGAATGTATACACGTTCTGCAAATTTCTCATACGACGCCCGTCGTACACAAATGAACTGGTCCGTCGACTGGTCGTGGTGGCAGAAAGATCCACGTGAGCAGATACTGAGCAACAAGCTCCAGGTATTCTTTAAATCCCAGGGGATGGACAGCTATGGCTGCCAGTTCACTCTCGACGGCAAGCCTCTTGATAATAACCATGCCAAAGGTCTTGTTGCGACAAATGCAGTAGCCAGTCTTGCAGCAACACATCCACTTGCAAAGGAATTTACTGAAGCACTTTGGAACACACCTATTCCATCAGCCTTCAACGAAAGATATTACGAAGGACTTCTTTACATGATGGCTATGCTGCACTGCAGCGGAGAGTTCAGGATCTGGTAAAAACAAATTCTTTCCATATTACGATCTTCCCGGTTAATAAAATGTTAATGTTTCAAAGCTGATGAATTTTTTGCCATATTCGATTGTCTAATGGCTAAAGTAATCAACAGGAGACTTTAAACTAGACAAAATGAATAAAATGGAAAAAACAACAGGAATGGTGCTGATGCTCTTTTTGGCAGGCACTTTAGCTCTCTCTGCACAACAGAACATGAGAGACATGAGGATGGATACCACCAGGATGCACTGGATGATGATGAATCCCGGTCACAGGCAAATGATGATGAATACTGATTCAATGCCGATGCACGGAATGAGACGTGGAATGTGGCCTGGAATGATGCAGCCCGGCATGAGAGGAATGGGTCCTGGCAGAATGATGGGCGATATGTGGGGAGGCATGAATCAGCGTCCCATTATGCGGCCGGGTATGGGCATGTGGCCCCACGACATGTGGATGGGGTCTGGTATGCAGGGAAGAATGAATCCCGGGAGGATAATTGACAATATCCCCAACCTCACCGACAAGCAGAAAAAGGATATTGCAGTACTGAGAATTGATCAGCAGACTGAGATGAAGAAATTCCGCGAGGAAATGCAATCTAAGTTTAAGGCTATCCGTGAAACACAGAGAGCAAATATCGAAAAGCTCCTGACGCCGGAACAAAAGAAATGGCTTGAAGAGAATACACCTAAATCTGAAGTTGCTCAAAAAACGGAAGCTGCTCCTGCCAAAACCAAATAGAATCAGGATCGGCAGGAAATTTCATTTTAAAAGGACATATAAATAATCCGGCCACTATCTGACCGGATTATTTATTGGTTATATAAAAAATAATTTACGGGACCGCAAAACTTTACAATCCCATCTTCTTCGCAATAGCTGCCGGAATAACTGCCTTGTTTACCATGATGTTGGTAGTACGCAACGCTACGTATGGCTTTGATACATAAATAAACCCGTCGTATTTACCCGTAACACCCCATGAATTCTTGACCTTATAATAACTGTTTCCCGTCTGGTCGGTAGCTATCCCGACGATATGCATACCGTGGTCATCAGTTGTGGAATAATTATCGAATTCCTTCTGGCGCAGTTCCTGCGTGATTACTTTCTCGGGATGAGGGCCGTTGAAAGCATCTGATCTCTCAGCATCGGTCATATCGGTCCAGTTCTTTTCCGGTATAATTGCGACACCCTCTTTCATAGAGAAGCCTCTGTCGCTCATATCACTGGCCCATGCAACCGTATAGCCGTTCATAACTGAATTGTCAATAACCTGCATCATTTCATCGAGCGGCAGGTTGTAGAAATAACCGGCTGCCCAGTTGTCAGGTACTTCAAGCACAAACTGCTTATAGAAGGGGTGATGGCTAAATGATGTTATTACCACATAATCATTGGGGTTAATGCCAAGCTCCTTCATGAAGGTTGCAGGAGCATAACTTTTCCCCTCATAGGTGAATGTGGAGGGAACCTTGCCCAAATAGGCATCGAGAATGCCGTTAAAGCCCGCAAACCATGCAGTTGTAAGCTTTGGACTTTTTATCAGGGCCTCCATATACCCCTTTAGAACCCCATCCATTTCACCGTGGTTATGTTTTGGCTCGCCATAGTTAAGGCCGGGATAAACTTCATCCGGAACCAGTCCGACTTCACTTGCTCCCGTTAGAAGATCACCGTACTCACCTCCGCCGGAAAATGATGAACTGCCATGCATTCTGGCGTATGTTTCAGCTTTCTTCTCATAGGTATGTCTTACGATATACATTTCAGAAAGATCGTACACCGGCTTGCCCATCCGTAGAAGCTCTGACTCAAACATCGAAATTCCGGAGAAACACCAGCATGTTGATGATGCACTCTGGTTCTTTACAGGAGAGCATGCCAGATCTTTTTTCATCGTAAAAGTGAATCCTGTTCCCTGGCTGAATGCCAGAGTACCTGCCAGAAGGAGCAGGATGATAAGTCTTAATGTTTTATTCATGATATCGCGTAATTGGTTAATATTGAGGATTAATAAAATCTTAACGCAAGATTCATATATCTTTTTCTGGCGTTAAATATAGATATTTATTGTTATGATCTCCCTGACGTTAGTTGCCTGGCGACTTTTATTTACCCATCCATCCCCGAAGGGGATTCTTTTACTCGTTTTTTGCTAAATGAATAATTTTTATCTGGCATGAATGAACTCTCAGGATTTTTTTTTGTTTCATGTCAGAACTAATGCTAAAACAGAATATGATGAATAATATTTTATTTTCAAAGTACAGGATTGGCAGCATGAGCCTTCAGAATCGAATTGTAATGGCTCCTATGACCAGGTCGCGGGCCACAGGGAATATCCCGAATGATCTTATGGCTGAGTATTATGGTCAGCGTTCATCTGCTGGTCTTATTATAACCGAAGGGACATCGCCATCGCCAAATGGTCTGGGTTATTCACGAATACCGGGAATTTTCAGCAAGGTCCACGTTGAAGGATGGAAAAAGGTGGCTGCTGCTGTTCACAAAGGTGGTGCCAGGATATTCTTGCAGTTAATGCATACCGGACGTATAGGCCATCAGCTTAATCTCCCTGAAGAGGCAAAAGTACTTGCTCCCTCAGCTGTAAAAGCGGCTGGGCAGATATGGACAGACCAGCAGCAGCTGCAGGATTATCCTGTTCCGGTTGAGATGACGGAAAATGATCTAACCCAGACTGAAAATGAGTTTGTATCGGCAGCCCGTAATGCCATTGCAGCTGGGTTTGACGGTGTTGAGCTTCATGGCGCAAACGGTTACCTTTTAGAACAGTTTCTTTCCCCGGTGAGCAACAATCGAACGGACAATTATGGCGGATCAATAGAAAACCGGAGCCGTTTTGTACTTGAAGTGGCTGAAGCTGTTTCATCCGCAATAGGCAAAGAGAGAACAGGGATCCGCCTATCTCCATATGGTGTTGCAAGTGAAATGCCCTATTATCCTGAGATAGACGCCACTTACAGATATCTGGCCGGGGAGCTGAACAGGATAGGAATAGCATACATTCATCTTGTGGATCATTCGGCCATGGGAGCACCTTCAGTACCAGGAGAGATAAAAAGCGCGGTTCGGAAGATTTTCAGGAACACTTTAATTCTTTCCGGCGGATATGATCCTGACAGGGCAGAAACCGATCTTCAGAATGGTCATGGTGATCTTATAGCCTTTGGTCGTCCCTTTATTAACAACCCCGACCTGGTGGAGAGATTCAGAAATCAGCAGGCCTTGTCTTCAGATCTTAAATTTGATCTATTCTATACTCCGGGGCCAAATGGATATACTGATTATCCTTCTTATAAGTAATTGGCACTATAATGTGCAAACACTTTTTAAAATAGAAATCCACCCTTGCGTTGCAAAGGTGGATTTTTTATCATTATGTCAAGCCACATGCCTGACACCCGGCGCCTGACGCCTTATACCATTATTTCACTCCTGTCCTCATTCCTGTCTGGACCACCAGGTTCTTCCGCCACTCGTATTTTGTTCCGTTCTTAATATTTAGCAGCACATCATAAGTTCCAGGAGGACAGCCGCAGGTAAGTGTCTGGTTATCGCACTTTATCAGTTCAAAGTTCTTATCCGGGGCAGGATTGCCGCTTTGTTTGTCGGCAGTACCTGCAGGGTAGAGATGGATAGCTTTAACATCTTTATTAACACCTGCATATGTTATAATGCCAGCATTAAGGTTGGTCGTGACAACATAGCTTACATCAGGTTTCATAGTAAAGTTTTCAAGCCAGATCCTCTGGGTATGTCCCGAAACGCCAAGGGTTATTGCCATATCATAAGAGCCCGGTTTTATTTTTCCTGATTTGTTGCTTATGGCTTTATCTGGAGTAACAGGAGTATCGTGTTTCCCTTTCATGTAAAATGAAGGTACGCCATATAACGGATCATCTTCCACAACGCCTTTATACCTGTTTATCTTCAATTCATAGCCAGATAGGCCGCCCTGACTTCCGGCCGTCTCCTGGATCAGGTACTGGAAATCGTACAGAGTTACAGAAATGGTTGTTTTGGATCCAGCCTTGATTGTAACATTTTCTATATCGAAAGCGAGAGTTCCAGGCTTCCCTGACAGCTTGAAATTAAGCTTCATCGTGTAGGTTCCGGGTTTTGCATCCTGGAGCTTCACTTCCTTTGCTCCGCTGTAGAGCTTGAAGGACGAGCTGGAGGTTAGATCTCCCAGTATCCTTAAGTTTATGGCCAAAGGAGCCTTGTCGGCAGGATTCAGGTTACCAAAAGACTGGCTTACCCAAACCTGATTCCAGCACTTTTCGGTTTTGATAACTATGCCATTATCGAGCTTGCAGGTATAGTTTGACACAGTCTGGCCATTTAAAGAAATGATCAGCGCAGACTGAAATGCAAAAAGGATCAGTAGATTCTTCATGGCTATATATAAATTGATTTGGTTCTGACACTTTCAAAGTTATCATTTTCTTAATTCAGAAAAAAATAATTTTCTCGTGGTCTTAGTGGATACAGTAAAAACTTATTGTCTGGAGGCACCTTTAATACAGAAGTAAATTCCAGGGATTACCGCTAACCCTCCGATTACAATTCCGTCCCATCGGTAGTAATGAAGGTACCCGGAAAGCGTTTTGTGCAGTAAGCCAACTATTATAAGCAAAACACCAATGGAAATCATTGTAATTCCTGCTTTGGTGAAGCTAAATGGCTTCCTGTCCGCATGTTCCCTGATAACTTTCTCCCTCCCCGGGTGTTCAACATTCACAGGTGCTTCAGTCTGGCAGTTCCAGCATACTCCCATCTCCATCTCAACCATCTCGTGGCATTTAGGACAAACCCAGTATTTCTGCTTCTCTTTCTCAATCTCTTCCTCTGTAAGTTCTTCTTCAGGTTCAACAAAATCCTTAGTGTACTCCCTGAATTCATCCATTCTTATTTCTCTGTCGCTTCTGGCAGCTTTTCTGGCATCTTCGTAAAAACCTTCCCGGTCGCTTTCCGAAATCAGTTCTCTCTCTTTTGCAACTGCCAGAATTGCATTGTAAACATCAATCACTATATCGGAGGGCTCATTAATTATGTTGTATAGCTCATCGTCGGTATAAATTGCAACGTATCCAATAAATGCATTATCCTTTTCCCATGAAGTGGATTTTATTCTCTGTTGTTGCGCCTCAAAATTTCTCATTATCTGGATGTCCAGTTTTTCCTTCAGATCATAGGAGAGGTAGCCCCTGTCGACCGAAACTATCAATGCAGCTTCCACCATTTCCGGCCTATAACTTATATATCTTGTAATTATGTTGCGGAGCTCATTATCTGATTTTTCCCTGAGAGATGTAATAAATGACCTTAGTTGATCCGGATTCAGGATTATCTGACTATTGCTCATGGTGAAACAAAGTTGATGTGAATCTTCTAAATTAACGAAAAAGATTAAATGGTGCAATCAGATGAACACTCGACTTTACGACTGAAGTACAACCTTTCCTATCTTTTCCTTTTTTCTATTTCTTACACAAATTTTCCTGATATGGAATGGCTGTCTGATCTGCTTTTTAAACAGGGTCTTGCGCATTCTATTCTGATTTACAGTGTGGTCATCTCACTCGGAGTTTTCCTTGGGAAGATCAGAATATCAGGCATATCACTGGGAATAGCATTCGTCCTTTTTGCAGGTATTGCAGCAAGCCATTTCGGTTTTACAGCCAACCAGAGGTTGTTGATATTACTGTT
>Ga0187886_1002204_pt1 | contig 16012 bp, 14 predicted proteins | sample June2016WEW_20_1_FD_133001 | JGI IMG/M metagenome (GOLD analysis project Ga0187886, IMG submission 133001) | Peatland microbial communities from SPRUCE experiment site at the Marcell Experimental Forest, Minnesota, USA - June2016WEW_20_150 | ecosystem: Environmental > Terrestrial > Soil >... | reverse complement strand
ATTCACGCCTATTATCTTGGCATAAGTGGAATCAAAGGCATGTTCTGCATCGATAAAAGCAGCGACGCCTCCTTTTTTCTGAATCTCCCGTATAGCCGTTAAAGTAACAGTTGTCTTTCCGGATGCCTCCGGGCCGAATATTTCAATTACCCTGCCCCGCGGCAGGCCCCCTACCCCCAATGCTATATCGAGGGTAAGCGCGCCCGTGGAAATAGTCTCAACGTCGACTTTCACTTCCGAACCCAATTTCATAATTGAACCTTTTCCAAACTGTTTCTCAATCTGGGAAAGCGCCAATTCCAACGCCTTTTGGCGGTCGGATAAGTGGCGGCTATCTTCTTTGATTACAGATTTCTTTTCTACGGTCATTTTTGCCTCCAGTTATATTATTTAATGCTTTTGAAAGTTTATATTATAACTTACATCCCCACCCCTGTCAACATATTCATATGCCTACGAAGGCACACCCGCGCAATACCGCTAAGCGCGGGGTGTTAACCCACAAGGGCTAGCTACCTGGCGCTAATCTGAATTGCGCCAGTATTGTCCTTGTGGCCAAACTTGCGCAATTCCGATAAGCGCAAGGTGTATAGCGCATAGGCATCACCCCTCTCCGTCGCTTCGCCTTCGGCTTCGCTCCCCAAAGGGGCTCTGCCCCTATGGCGTCCGCCAAAAGTAGCGGTGGACTGTTACCCCGAAAGCGTGGGGAAACTTTTTCCCCACACCCCTTTGGTTCTTTCGCCTATTTATGTGTATCTTGCGAAAGAACCCACCTAAATGGACGCAACGATATCCTATTTCTAACAGTAACTGGGTTGACATAAGGCAAAAAATATGTTAGATTTACAGGATATGGAAGAGCTAAAGAAACCTACAGAAAAAGAGGAATTAGACCGGATAAAGGGCGATTTAGAGCGCACTAAGAACGAGCTCAATATCCTCTATGAGATTTCCAATGCCATGCGCACGACCCTGGAGCTAGAGGAAATCCTCTATATCATCCTGACCGGAGTTACTGCGCACAGCGGCCTGGGGTTTAACCGCGCCTCACTTTTTCTCTTCAATGAAATAGAAGGCGTAATCGAAGGAGAAATGGGAATAGGGCCGGAAACATTAGAAGAGGCAAGCCGTATCTGGACGCAGATAGAACAGGAAGAAATGGATATGGATGACCTCATCAACGCCTATAAATTCTCCCGTGAGGCACTTGAAAGCGGGTTTAATAAGCAAGTCCGCCATATGAAGATACCCCTCCAGGGAGATAACGAAAGCCTGCTGGCTATGGCGACATTAGAAGGGATGCCGCTACACCTGACAAAGGAAAAAATAGATACGCATAAAAATTCCCCCTTAATACAACTCTTAAAGAGCGAGGAGATTGTCCTCATCCCGCTAAAAGCCAAAGATAAGGTAAACGGAATAATCGTAGCTGATAATTTCATCACCAAAAAACCCATTACCAAGGATGACCTGCGCATGCTTATAATGCTTGCCAACCAGGCTGGCCTTGCGATTGAAAATTCACGGCTTTATGAGAAAACCGTAAAACAGGCGCATATGGATTCCCTGACCGGATTATGGAACCAGGGTTATTTCCGCTACCTGTTCCAGGCAGAACTTGAAAAAGCAAAGGCGAATAAATCCACCATGAGCCTCATTATGCTCGATATCGATGATTTTAAGGTGTACAACGATATACTCGGCCATCAACCGGGAGATAAGATCCTTAAGGAGATGGCGTCCCTGCTTAAGAACCAGTCCAGGAAGATGGATTACGTATGCAGGTATGGGGGTGAGGAATTTACGATTATCCTGCCGCAGGCAGAAAAGAAAAGCGCGTATATGATCGCGGAGCGGCTACGCACGGAAATAGAAAAATATGTTTTCCCGCACGAAGAGATCCTTCCTAATAAGAGAATAACGGTGAGTTTAGGCCTTGCTACTTATCCTGAAGATGGTTCGATTCCTACCGAACTCATTAACACTGCGGATAAAAGGCTGTATGATGCTAAACACAAAGGTAAAAACACTACCTGCTGTTAGGCAGCTGCCACACTATCCACTTCTTTATCCGGCTCCTCGGGTTTTTTCCCGAACTTAACCGACACAATACGCGATACCCCTGAATGCTGCATGGTGATTCCATACATCACGTCGGCATTGGCAATCGTCTTTTTATTATGCGTAATGACAATGAATTGCGAAGTCTTGGCAAATTCCTGAAGGGCGCGGGAGAACCTGTCCACATTTGCTTCATCAAGTGCCGCGTCAATCTCATCCAGGACGCAGAATGGAGAAGGTTTTACCTTAAAGATCGCGAAGATTAACGCTATGGCAGACATGGATTTTTCTCCTCCGGAGAGCAATAACACATTCTGCAGTTTCTTGCCGGGAGGCCGGCAAATAATCTCGATGCCTGATTCAAGGGGGTCCTGCTCGTCAATTAGAAACACCTGCGCATCTCCTCCGTTAAAGAGCATCCGGAAGTAATTGCGGAATTCAACCTTTACCTTCTCAAATGTCTCCATGAACATCTGCTTGGTAGTGCGGTTAATCTTCAAGATAGCTTCGTGGAGCGACTCTTTTGCGCAAAGTAGATCATTCTGCTGCTGTATGAGAAAATCATATCTCTTCTTAAGCTCATCATATTCCTCAATAGCCACTAAATTTACCGTGCCGTAGGAATCCAATTTCTGTTTTAGGGCCTCTATATCCTGGGAAACATTTATGCTTTCGCTCCCTTCTGTCTGTGGGGCCAACTCCTCCACGTCAATTTTATATGCCTCAAGCATCCTGGTCTTTATTGTGGAATATCTGTAGTCAAGGTCTTTGGCGCTCATCTGTAATTCATAAATCTTATCCTTTATTGTGCCTACCTCTTTACGCTCAGCCTCAATCTTAGCTACAACCTCGCTTATCGAGGCCGTTGCCTCTTTAAATTTCTCCTGCGCCTGTTTAAGGGCGTCGTTTTGATTTCTGATCTCGAGAGAGAGTTCTTCGTTGCTATTTTGGCATTCTTTTATTTCTGTTTCTAAAGAACCACTCTTGGCCGCAGTATCGGATATTTGATTTTGCACATTCGTGAAATTATCCATTTCATGTTTGTAAGTATCTTCCAATAACTTCACGGTTGCCGCATCTGAAATAACACGCTTATTCAAAGTTTCCAGCTCCGTCTTTAGCTGGGTAATCGCGACCAACAATTCTTCCCTCAGATTGGAATTAACAGAGATCTTGGTTTCCTCCTCCGATATCAGGCCCTCCGTTACAATCTGTTCTTTGTTCAATTCCTGCAGTTTTACCTGCGAAGAAGATACGTTTTTTTCCAATACGGAGATCTCCCTTTCTACTTCCGATAGTTCGAGGACTATGATATCCTCTTCTTCTTTTATCTTGTTAAATTGCTCAACGACGGTCGAGAGGTTGCTTTCTTTGTTGGCAAGCGCGATTTCCTGGGTGCGTAATTCCTGTTGTATAGAAACAATATCCATGCCAAAGGATTCGATATTAGACTGGCTTAGATCTCTCTTACTGCCCAGAGTAGATATCTTTTCTGCCAGGACATTGATTTTGTCTTCAATCTTACGCGTATCAAGCTCAATGGGCTTTGCCTCCCCGGAAAGTTTGAAGCTTGCCGGCTCAATCTGCGTTTCATCCTGCCTGGGCGGATTGACATTATTCTTAATTTTTACAACCAGGCCGCTTACGTCCTCCCTGGGTAACTTATCAAGATAGATAACTGCATTAAGGGACTCGCCGATATCATCGTACTTGGTTTTTAGTTTATCCAAAAACTCCTTCTGGGAACCCAGGGTCAATTTTTCTCTTTCCAGTTCAACGATTTGAGCGGTTAAGCTATTTAAAATAGATTTTTCATTTTCTATCTGGCTTTTCTTTTCGTCGGTCTTACAGTTCAAATCCTGGACAATATTACGGAGGGATTCTGCCTCACGGGTTATGTTTTTCAGGGTTTCTTCGGTTATTACGTGCTCTTCGTAGGCCTTGGCTTTTTCAATCTCAAGCCTTTTCTTGCGGGAAAGATAGATCTGCTCCTTGGATTTAAAATCGGCTATTTCATTCTTCGCGGCTGCGATATTCCCGGCGAGCTCCAGGATATTCTTTTTAGCGCAAGATATCCTTTCCAATGATTCCTTTATGCTGGCTGCAAGGGCATTAATCTGGATATCCTTCTGGGATAAGAGCCCCGATTTTGTTTCAATATTGCCCCTTAATGATTCAAATTCCTCCCTTACCGTGTTTAGCTTATCCTGTTGGGAAACAAGTTTTTCTTCAAATTGCGCAACTTGGGACTCGAGGTATCTCTTTGTAGAAGACAATTCTTCTAAGTGCTCCTTATTAAAAGCTATCCGCTCATTGTTCCTGATTATCCGGTTTTCTCCGGTCATGATACCGTTCTTTATATTTGAAATTATTTCTTCCTGGAGCCTGACTTCATTCTGGCGGTCGGCGATCCTTGATTCCTCTTCCCTGGCCAAACTTAAAAGCTCTGACTCCCGCGCCTGAAAACTGTCCAGTTCTTTTGTAATCCCTTGTTTCTGTCCGAGGATTTCCTGGCGCTCTAGAGAAGCCAACGTCGCCTCTTTTGCTTTTAACTCTTCGAATACCTCTTTATATTTACGCGCCTTATTTGCCTGGCGTTCAAGGCTCCCGATCTGGCGCTTGACTTCGGTGACTATATCGTTTACGCGCAACAGGTTCTGTTCTGTTTCTTCCAGCTTCCTCGTAGTTTCTCTTTTCTGCGCTTTGTATTTCGTAATCCCTGAAGCCTCATCAAAAACTAAACGCCTGTCTTCCGGCCTTGAACTTAAAACTAAGTCAATCTTACCTTGCGCAACAATGGAATAGCTTTCCGCGCCCACCCCTGTGCCTAACAGTATATCCAGGATATCCTTTAACCTTACCTGTGTTTTATTAAGTAGATATTCACTCTCTCCTGAGCGGAATAGCCTGCGGGTAATCGCTACTTCGTCATGGTCAAAATTAAAAAACCGTTGGGTATTCTCAAAAGTAAGAGTTACCTCTGCCATGCCAAGAGGCTCTTTTACATCCGTTCCGTTAAAAATAACGTCCTGCATCTCTGAGCCGCGCAGGGATTTAGCAGATTGCTCGCCAAGGACCCAACGTATCGAATCAAATATATTGGATTTACCGCATCCGTTTGGCCCCACAACGGCGGTAATACCCGGTTCAAAATGAAGAGTGGTCTTATCGCAGAAAGACTTAAACCCTATGAGTTCCAATTTTTTAAAATACATGCCTATCCCTCCATCAATTTAATGATTTAGTGGTTGAACTGTCAATCCAGGCATCAATTTTATCTTTACGGAAACGCCATTGGCCGACAAGCTTTACTGCCGGGATTTTTTTAAGCTTTAGCCACTCATAAATAGTGCGGCGCGTTACCTTTAAATAATCCGCCAGGTCATCAATTGTCATTAATTCTGCGTTTACCATTTTTACCCCCATAAACCCCGCACCTTTTTCTTATTCAAGTATTTTAGCTAAATACATGAATGGATAAAAGGTGCGGGATAAATTACAAATTTCATTATAAATAAAAAAATGATTTTGTCAAGGAGAATATTAACATTCTTTAACATAATCATACATTTATGGTTGAAACGATGTGTAAATATGAATAATTATGCGTATTTACCCCGTTAGAAAGAAAGATCTTATATATTCATCCCGCATAGATAGGACCTCATTACAAAGAACTTTTGTAACGAGATGAGGCTTTCTAACGGGGTTTACATATGATTGGCTATGAAAAAATTTTAAGATAGAATCTTTTAAGGAGTAGTGTTTTTATGAGGTTTTACCCTATGCAGGCAGGTTAATGTCTTTGCTGGTAATTAACTGCTCGAAGAATCAACGCAATGGGGTTTAATATAGAATCTCTTAATTGTACGCCCACCCTGAACATTCCGGAAGCAATGCTAACGCTCCAGATAACTGTTGCTTTACGATAGATCTTCTGTCCATTATCAGGCATCTGCAAAAATATTTCCACGGGGCTGCCCGCAGGTAAATTCGTGTTAGACATAATGCCTAATCCTGCGGTGCTGATATCGCGCGTCTCCGTATATCCCATATTGCCAAAGCTATCACAACAGGTTAAAGGGATAGTTATAGGAAACCTTTTGTTGGCCCTTTTTTCTTTAAAATCCCCTTCCACTTCCATGGTTACGTCCCGGGTTAATTAAAGGATCCTCCAAATTAATTGTGCCTTAATAAACAGGATTTTTCAAGATAGTAGGCAGGGTTTAAAGAAAACGTTTTCTTTCGGCGGATTAGTTAAAGTGGGGTTAATGCGCCGCCTGTGATAGCGGTATAGGTGATATTGCCGGTATTTCCCGGAATGACGGGGCTGGCGACAAGAATATAGCCGCCGCTGGTTAATATGCAGGAATAATAGTATCCCTGGACTGCCTTTACTGCCCCATTGCCATCTGCGCAATAATCACCGGCAGAGGTAATGAAGGTTTCTAGCTCCGAGATCGAACCGGGATAATTGGAGGCATGAGCAACAGAATAAGTTTCTGCGGCGGTAGAAATGCTGCGGAGGCTTGATTTGGCTGCTGCTTCATTGGCAGTTCTCCTGGCTGCCAATAAATTAGGTATGGCTATAGCGGCAAGCAACGCGATAATTGCGGCAACCAAAAGGACTTCTACGAGCGTAAAACCCGATGAAGCATTTTTCTTCATCTTCTTTATTTCTTCAGGGCTTCGGCAAACCTCTTGGTTAACTCCGGTATGATCTGAAACAAATCTGCGACTATGCAGTAGGTAGCAACTTTAAATATAGGCGCCTCGGGGTCTTTGTTTATTGCGACTATTATCTTTGACGACTGCATACCGACAAGATGCTGGATTTGCCCTGAAATCCCGCAGGCAATATATATCTTGGGGGCGACTGTCCGGCCGGTCTGGCCCACCTGATGCGAATAAGGCATCCACCCGGCGTCTACTGCTGCGCGTGAAGAGCCCACTGCTGCGCCCAACACATGCGCAAGTTTTTCCAATATTTTAAAGTTTTCCTTGCCGCCCATTCCTCTGCCGCCGGAAACTATTATATCGGCTTCCGCGATATTCACAAGCGACTCTATCTCTTCTACAATGTCTAGGAGCTTTGTCCGAGAGGTAAATGCTGAACCAGTAAATTGTTCCTTTATAACTTTGCCTTTACGATGGCGATCCGGGCTCATTGGCGCAAATACCTTATGCCTGACAGTGGCCATCTGCGGCCGGTAATTAGGACTGATAATAGTGGCCATGATATTCCCGCCAAACGCAGGCCGTGTCTGGAGCAATATCTTCTTATCCTGGTCTATATCCAGGCCTGTACAGTCAGCAGTAAGGCCTGCTTTTATCTTTACAGCCACGCGGGAGATAAGTGACCTACCGATAGCAGTAGCCCCGCAAAGCAAGATCTCCGGTTTGTATTTGTTTACCAGCTCAACAAGTATATTAGTATAGGGTTCATCCTGAAATTCTGCCACTTCCGGCGCTTCGACAAGATAAACTTTATCTGCGCCGCAATATATAAGTTCATCTATCTGGTCACCCAAGTTAGTGCCAATAAGTATGCCACTTACATCGGTATTTAATTTAGCTGCCAGGTCCCTGGCCTTACCGAGGAGCTCATAGGATACGGACTGGACTTTCCCTTTTTTTTGCTCAATAAAAACCCATATCCCTTTATATCCCTTTATATCCGGAAGGTCACACTTGGCAGGCGTTTTCTCCAAAAGCACGGCTTTAAATTTGCAGGCAGGCACACAGGCGCCGCAAAGGGTGCATTTATTCAAATCTATAACCGCCTTTTTATGGCTTCGGCTATCGGAGGCCGAACCACTGCTCTCTAGCTTGTCCATTATACGGATGGCATCAAAAGGGCAGGCCGAAACACATAATGTGCAGCCGGTGCATTTCTCGATAATTATTTGAATAGGCATTTTAGTTCATGGTTTCCGCCGGAGGCGGATCAGCCTACGGCTGACATGGTTCATGGTTGATAGTACTATGAACTATCCACTATGAACTATGAACTAATTAATCTCTGCTTTTAACAACTCCACTAACTTTTTGCTAACTTCGCTAACTTCACCTTGAAGCATCTGTCCGCCTAAGCGCTGCGGGGGAGTAAATATTTTTACGACCTGGGTAGGAGAACCGCAAAGGCCTATTGCCTGCGGGTCAAGGTTAAGGTCCTTCTGTCCCCAGACAGAAATCTTTGCGCTCTTTGCCTTCATCATCCCTTTCAAAGAAGGTAGCCGCGGCTCATTTATCTCTTTGACTACGGTAATAAGGCAAGGTAGGGGCACTTCGATAACTTCGTAGCCCTCCTCCATCATCCGTTCCAGGCGCATTGCCTTTTCATTCACATCTTCTACTTTCTTAACGTAAGTAACCTGTGGTATATCCAGGTGCGTAGAAATACCGGGCCCCACCTGCGCGGTGTCACCATCAGAGGCCTGCTTACCGCAGATAATCAGGTCAAAACCGCCGATTTTTTTGATTGCGCCTGTAAGCGTATAGCTGGTTGCCCAGGTATCGCTGCCGGCAAATGCGCGGTCGGAAACCAGAACCCCTTCATCGCAACCCAGGGATATTGCTTCGCGTAATGCGGCGTCAGCCTGCGGAGGCCCCATGGTAACCACAGTAACTTTTCCCCCGAACTTCTCTTTAAGCCGCACCCCCTCTTCAATAGCATACATATCAAAAGGGTTAATAATGGCTTTAACGCCTTCGCGGATTAATGTATTTGTCTCAGGGTTAATCCGGACTTCAGTTGTTTCAGGGACCTGTTTTATACAGACTATAATATTCATTTTTGCTCTTTAGTTCTAATGTTCTTTAGTTCGTATGTTAGTGGTGTCTCGCAAAAGACCCATAAACTTTTGAACTTACGAACTTGCGAACTTTAGAACTTGCGAACTACTTTGCCATTTCCTTAATTAACTGTAACGCGATAATATTACGCTGGACCTGGTTTGTCCCTTCGTAAATCTGGGTTATCTTGGCATCGCGGACATATTTCTCAATAGGGTAATCCTTCATATAGCCGTAACCGCCGAATATCTGCAGGGCGTCAACCGTTACCTTCATCGCCACATCGGAAGCATACATCTTGGCCATTGCAGAATCCTTTGAGACATCTTTTATTCCTGCATCAACCATGCGCGCGGTAGAATATACCAGGCCGCGGGCTGCCTCTACTTCAGTAGCCATATCCGCCAGCATCCATTGAATCCCCTGAAAAGTAGAAATGGATTTACCGAACTGCTGCCTTTCCTTGGCATATTTTACAGCCAGTTCAAGCGCCCCCTGCGCAATACCTACTGCCTGCGCAGCCACTCCCGGGCGGGACATATCAAATGTTTTCATGGTTACAATAAAACCCATCCCTTCCCTGGAAAGAAGATTCTCCGCGGGGACTTTACAATCAGTAAAAATCAGCTCGCGCGTGGAGGATGCCCTGATACCGAATTTATCTTCCTTCTTGCCAAAGGTAAACCCTAGCATACCTTTCTCCAGAATAAAGGCGGACGCCCCGCGCGCGCCTTTTGTTTTATCGGTCATGGCGATTACGACATAGGTCTCGGCATCCCCGCCATTGGTAATAAAATGCTTCAATCCGTTTAGGATATAGTGATTACCTACTTTTTTCGCGGTGGTCTTTATGGCTGAGGCATCGGAGCCGGCTTCAGGTTCCGTGATAGCGAATGCCGCTACTTTCTTACCGCTTGCCAAATCCGGCAAATATTTCTTTTTCTGTTCTTCGTTTCCAAACAGGACTATCGGAAATGTGCCTAATGCCGAGGCGGCATAACAGACTGCGATTCCGCCGCAGGCGCGGGATAATTCTTCTGTCGCGATACAAAGGTTTAAGACACCCACGCTCATTCCGCCGTATTCCGGTGGAATAAATAAGCCAAAAAGCCCTGCATCGGCAATAACCTTCATAACATCCCAGGGATATTCTTCACTCTGGTCGTATTTGGCGGCGACAGGGCGGACTTTTTCTTCCGCAATCTTATGCGCAAGCTCCTTTACCATTTTTTGTTCATCGGTCAATAAATAATCCATATTCCCTCCAATTATTGGGGACGGTTCTCAACTCAAAGCAGAACTGTCCCCTAAATAGGGACACTTCTCGAACAAGTTGAGAACCGTCCCCTTTTGTTTCAGAGATTATACCATAGAAAGGTTCTTTTACAAGCGTTTTAGAAGGGCTGTTTCATTGCAATTAGGGAATTTGCAGCAGTTTATACACTCGGCCCAGATCTTATGGGGAAGTTGAGCGTGTTTTACTCTTTTGAAACCGAATTTCTTAAAGTAATCTGGCTTGTAGGTTAATACAAATACCTTACGCGCTCCAAGTTGTTTTGCTTCCTCTAAACATGCCAGGATAAGGTCTTTGCCTATCCCTTTGCCCTGTTTCTGTTTTACCACTGCAAGCGACTTTATTTCTGCCAGGTCATCCCAGGATACGTGCAGTGCAGCGCAACCGGTTATAATTCCTTTTTCTTGCGCCACCCAGAAATCTCTCAAGTTTTCGTAAAGCTCATTCAAGGCGCGCGGCAACATCAAATCCTGCTTGGCAAATTTATTGATTAAGCTTTGTATTTGGTTTATATCGCTTATTTTCGCTTTTCTAATCATCGCATTTAACCATGAACTATGAACAATGAACCATGCACTATTTAATCTCCGTGCCCTTTGCTACCACGACAATCCCGGAATCCGTGACATGGAAATGCTTTTTATCTTCCTGCAGGTCATATCCTATAACCATACCCTGGGGAATATCCACATCCTTATCTATAATCGCCCTTTTTATCTTGGCATACCTGCCGACATTGACACCTTCCATCAGTATCGAGTCATATACCTGGGAATAGCTGTTTACCCTGACATTCGGCGAGAGCACCGACCGTTGTACCCTGCCGCCGCTTACAACGCAGCCGCCGGAAACAACGGAATCAAGCACAAGGCCAATCCTGCCGGTAACTTCTTCTCCGGCATGAACTGTTTTGGCAGGAGGAAATTGCTCCTGGTAAGTGCGTATAGGCCAGTTCCTGTCATAAAGGTTAAAAATCGGCGCCGCCTGCACTAAATCCATATTCGCCTCATAATAAGCATCTATTGTCCCGATATCGCGCCAGTATTTCGCCTCTTTTTTATTTTCATCGATAAAATTATACGCCATTACCTTAAGCCCCTTTTTAAGCATCGGGGGGATGATGTCTTTTCCGAAATCGTGGGCTGTAGCGCGCTTTTTTGCATCATCGTGCAGCTCCTCCAAGAGTACGCCGCTATTAAATACGTAGATACCCATAGAGGCAAAGATTTTATCCGGGTGCGCCGGGATGGTCTTAGGTTTTGCCGGCTTCTCCTCAAAACCAGCTACCCTTCCTGCTGTATCTACTTCAACAACTCCCAGGTGCGATGCTTTTTCTTTCTCCATCTCCACAACACCCACAGTCAAATCAGCATCATTCTCGCGGTGAAAATCTATCATCGCATAATAGTTCATTTTATATATGTGGTCTCCGGCTAAGATCAGCACTTCATCCGGATGGTCGAGCTCCAGCGTATACAGGTTCTGATAAATCGCATCTGCTGTCCCAAGGTACCAGGAATCGCCGACGCGCTGCTGAGCAGGAAGAAGCTCGATAAATTGGGCTAATTCCGAAGGCAGGATATTCCAACCAAGCCTGATATGCCTCTGTAATGACGCAGATTTATACTGGGTAAGCAGATAAATCTTACGTAACCCGGAATTTATACAGTTACTTAAGGTAAAATCAATAATCCTGTAAATACCGCCAAAAGGAACAGCGGGCTTGGTCCTATCCTTAGTCAGTGGAAAAAGGCGTTCCCCTTTTCCTCCTGCCATAATAAAAGTCAATACTTTATGCGTCATCGCAGGAATGCTCCTACTATGCCCTTACGCACCATCATTACCCCTATCGCAGCAAGAAGTATATACATAAGCTTGGAAACCGCGCGTATCCCGCCCTGCCCCATTATTTTTATAATCGCATCGGCATTAATAAGCGTAAGCCACACGATAAACATATTTACGGCCAGTGATACAAAAGTAGCGCTTATGCCGAAAGTATCCAGCATCATCAATGTAGTAGTTAAGACCGCCGGCCCCGTAATCAAGGGTGTGCCAAGGGGAAATACCCCTATATCTTTATCGTGACCGTCTGACAGAATATGTTTTACTGCCCCCGGTAAAAGAAGCCTGACGGCAATCACAAATAAAAGGATACCTCCGGCAATCTGGAAATCGGATATGGTAATACCGAGGAACCCCAGGACCCATTTGCCGATTAATAGAAATAAAATCGCGATGACCGTAGCAACGGTTACGGATTCCAGGATAACCGCATCCCTTTGTTTCTTCCCTGAGCCGGTTACGAGAGAAATAAACAAGGGGATATTCCCTATGGCATCCACTGCTACAAAAATCGGGATAAACGCTAATATATACGGCTCAAATACTTTCATCATTATTTTTGTATTATATACGAGAGGCCGCTAAAAGGCAACTAAAAATTTCGATTTAGCTGAGGGGTGACGCGGACGAGGGGCATCCCCGTTCCGAGGAGCCACTGCACCACAGGAATGGGGAAACGGACGCGGCAGGACCCCGAAGCTAAATCTTCTTTATGAGGGACAGACATAAGAAACTGGTAAGCGCGGACAAAATAATAAGCCATCTCAAACCTACTATGGGTAATAAAAATGCCCCGGAGAGGTTACTGGCTACCATGGCAAGGTTACTGACACTGCAGAGAAAAGCAAAAGAAGTCGCCTCTAACCCCGCCGTAGTATTCCTGGCCATAAAATCCATAACCATCAGGAATATGAACATACCGATAAAGCTAAAAATGATCTCATAAATAATGGCGGTAACCGGCGTGTAATACAGGTAAAAAAGGGTAAGCACAGCACCCAGAAATACCGAAAAATATAGCCATTTTTTGATGTTAATCTTTGTACTGGACCTGTAATAAAATAATGAGCCGGCAATACCAAAGACAGTGCTTATGGTAGTCAACCCTCCTATCCAGAGCTTGCTCCATTTAAAGCTATCCCTCTGTATAAACCATAGCGGCGTGCCGAATGACGGAGAATACTTATACAGGAAGATAAAAAGCGCGATAATAAGGAGCCGTTTGTCTAAAAACAGTTTTTTCATATCTTGCTTAAAAGAAGAGCGGGCCTTGACTGCCCGGGCACCATTTTCCTTATATTTATACGCGAATAAACCGGCTAAAATATAAAAAGGGACTAGACAAAGGTATCCTGTCCTATATCCCCATTTCTGCGCAATAATTCCTCCTCCTATTCCTGTCAGTAAACCTGCGACAGAGATAGAAATCCACTGGATACTCTGTATCCTGCCTGTAGCGCTGTGTTTCTTGCCTTCTACGCACATAATCCCGTCTACTGCCACATCGCGGAAAGCAGCACTTGTGGCATTTACGAGCAAAATAGATATTAATATAAAGATGGGGAAATACTGTAACCCCACCAGGAGGACAAGGAGTATATCTGCAACTAAAGAAAAGAAAATCCATAATTTCTTAGTGAAAAAATTATCGACAAGATAACCTATGGGAGGTTTCACGAGCCAGGCGCTTATGATAATGCTCGTTAAAAACATTATCTTCTCAGGAGAGAAATGCAACGTCTCTTTCATATAATAGAAGAGTGCCTGGGAAGGAAGGCCCTCTGCCCCTTGCGTAAAATAGACAGCACTGCTTAATGCAAATACCCAGAATAATTTTCTGTCCATAGTAATAAAAAAGGCTATCGCTTTCTTAAAGCGATAGCCTAATGTTATTGCGCTGGCCTGTTATATTATAGCGCAATCGTTTATTTATTGACTGCATTTTCCCCTGTTGCCGCAGCGGGAGCAATTGGCGCGTTTTGCTGTAAAGGCGCGGCTTTTTCAGGCGACTGCTGCGAAACCGCCTTTTGCGGCACTGCCGTTCTCATAAGGGACCTGCTTTGTCTCATTGACAATATCGCAAGGCTTAAGCAGGTAAAAAAGAATAAAATTGACAATATGGTGGTGGTGCGCGTAAGAAAGGTATTTGTTTTTGTACCAAACATTGATTCTACGCCTTGGAAACTTTCAACCAGGCCGCTGCCCCTGCCCCGTTGGACCAAAACAAGGGCTATAAGGGCGGTGCATACTATCACATGAACAATAATAATTGCGATCATTTCACTACCTCACTGGCTTTTTTTACGATACTAGCGAAGGAGTCCACCTGGAGGCTAGCTCCCCCGACTAACGCGCCATCTACATCGGGTTGGCGCATAATATCGGAAATATTATCCGGCTTGACACTTCCACCGTACTGAATACGGACCTGTGACGCTAAATCCTGGCTATACATAGTTCCCAATGTATCGCGGATGTATTTATGGGCCTCCTGTGCCTGTTCGGGGGTAGCGGTCTTTCCTGTGCCAATAGCCCAAACCGGTTCATACGCAATAACTATTTTTTCTACTTGCTCCGCGGATATATCCTTCAACCCTCCCTTGAGGTGATTATCCAGAATCTTAAAAGTAAGGTCTTTCTCTCTTTCGGCAAGTGTCTCGCCAACGCACATAATCGGCGTAAGCGCTTCCTTTAACGCGGCCTTTACTTTATTATTCACGGCCTCGTTTGTTTCCCCAAAATACTGCCTGCGTTCAGAGTGGCCTATGATGACGAATTTACATCCTGCGTCTTTTAGCATCTTACATGAGACCTCTCCGGTAAAAGCGCCCTCCTCTTTCCAGAAAACATCTTGAGCACCTAAAATGATATTACTTGTCTCAAGGGCATCGGCTAAGAATGCCAGCGATGTATACGGCGGGCAAACTATGATATCAACATTCTCTATTTTATAGAGTTCCCTGCTTAAAGCGACCACTAATTCCTGGCCTTCTTTAATGGTCTTATACATCTTCCAGTTTCCCGCAATAATTGTTTTCCTCATCTTACTTATCAGTCAAGGCCGCGACACCCGGCAAGACTTTACCCTCAAGATATTCCAGGCTTGCCCCGCCTCCGGTTGATATATGGGCCATTTTATCTTCTAACTTAAATTTGGCAATTGCCGCTGCAGTATCTCCTCCGCAGATAATAGTCATTGCTTTTAATCCGCCGATAAATTGGGCGATTTCTTTTGTCCCGATACTAAAAGCATCCATCTCAAATATGCCCAGCGGCCCGTTCCAGATAATGGTCTTCGCTGATTTCAATTTATCCTGGAAAAGTTTTATGGTCTTGGGTCCTATATCTACCGCAATCTTGCCATCCGGAATATTTTCTCCCGTCACTTCACTCTTTGCATCCGGCTGTATATTATCTACCACTACGTTATCAACCGGCAAGATTATTTCTTTCTTTAGTGATTTTGCCTTATCCAAAAGGGATTTTGCCAGGTCAAGTTTATCTTTTTCCAGTTTGGAATTACCTATGGATTTTCCCTGTGCCTTAAGGAAAGTATAGGCCATCCCTCCCCCTATCAAAATAGCATCGCATTTGGGCAAGAGATTCTCAATCACGCCTATCTTATCGGAAACCTTGGCACCCCCAAGGATCACCATGAATGGACGCTCGGGAGCTACGACGGCATTACCCAGGTATTCGATTTCTTTTTCCAGCAGGAATCCGGCTGCGGATTCAAGATAATGCGTTACCCCTTCAGTAGAGGCATGGGCGCGGTGCGCTGTGCCAAAAGCATCATTTACAAATACCTCTCCTAATGACGCCAGCTGCTTTGCGAAATCCGCGTTATTTGCTTCCTCTTCGGCATGGAAACGCAAGTTCTCTAAAAGAACAACCTTTTCAGGAGAGGACTGAATCTCCTTTTTTATGTTTTCCCCTATACAGTCATTCAGGAATTTCACAGGCATAGCCAATAATTCCGCTAATCTTGCCGCAACAGGCCGGAGGCTGTACTTCCCT
>Ga0187886_1002203_pt1 | contig 16024 bp, 11 predicted proteins | sample June2016WEW_20_1_FD_133001 | JGI IMG/M metagenome (GOLD analysis project Ga0187886, IMG submission 133001) | Peatland microbial communities from SPRUCE experiment site at the Marcell Experimental Forest, Minnesota, USA - June2016WEW_20_150 | ecosystem: Environmental > Terrestrial > Soil >... | reverse complement strand
CTTCAAACCCCGCTGGGACCGGTCGGTGTTCCGTTTTCCCCCCTTGGGTGTGGGGTACATCGCGTCCAGCCTGCGTAAAGCCGGGCACGAGGTCCACTTGCTGGATTGCACTTTTCTCCGCCGGAAGGATGCTCTGCGGAAGGCATTGGAGATCCAAGCAACGGTTGTTGGAATTTACAGCATGGCGACGATGGTCGATGATTGCCTGTGGTTCGGCCGCGAACTCCGTGCCACAAGCCGGTTGCTCGTCGCCGGAGGCCCGCATCCCACCTGGGATCCGGCAACCTTCCTGGACGTCTTTGACGTCGTCGTCCGCGGCGAAGGGGAACAGACCGCGGTGGATCTTCTACAGGCGTTCGAGCATGGGGAAAGCTTCCAATCCGTCCGGGGAATTGCCTATTGCAAGAACGATTCGCCGCGGCCAGGGATTCTTCCGGAATGGGCCAGCACAGAACCGCGTGCGCCCATCCACAGCCTGGACGATATACCTTTTCCGGCGCGGGATTTGCTGCCCAATCCGGATTACATCCGTTACGGCCGGAAGAAGTACGGATACTCCGTCACCACCGTTCTGAGTAAAAGGGGATGCCCGTTTCACTGTGAGTTTTGCAGCAACGTGGTGTTTGGGGGTTCGTATCGCGAGCGGTCTGCGGAAAATGTGATCAACGAGGTCGAAGATGCGCTCGGCTACGGTTACGACCGGATTTCTTTCGCCGACGATGTGTTCACACTGCGCAAGACTCGAGTGCTGGAAATCTGCGAAGAGATCCGGCGGCGGGGATTGGAATTTTCCTGGGAGTGTTTGGGGCGGGTGGATTCCATGGACGCAGAGACGGCGCGCGCGATGAAAGATGCCGGCTGCCGGAGAATCTATTTTGGCATCGAATCCGGCAATGCTCGAATCCTGGCACTGATGAACAAGAAGATCACGGCGGAACAGGCGCGATCCGCCGTCGAAACCGCTCACCGGGCGGGATTGGAAGTGGGCGCGTTCTTCATTCTTTTTTACCCGGGCGAAACCGGAGCGACGGTGAGTGAAACGCTCCAATTTGCGGCTTCCCTGCCGGTCGATTACCTGGGCATGTCGATGCCCTATCCTCTTCCCGGCACCGCGCTGCGTGAACGAATTAAAGGCCGCATAAACCGGGTATGGAAACCGGGCGGGCGGTTCCTCTTCAGCCACGAGCTAACCTACCAATCGGATTTTTCAGAGCTGAAGATGCAGTTCGGTATTTTTAAAGGGCAGATGCATCTTGCGCTGCGGCGGGCGTTGGGAATTCTTTCACCCATCCCGCTGAAAATATTTGATAAAACCACGGACGCATTGTTTGGACTCTTGCGTTAAAGCCCCAAGCCGCAGATCCCGCCCGCCAGCCCGGGGGATCAATCTTTTTTCTTTTTTTCCTTAAAAGCGCGCATGGTCCGATTAATCCCGCGCCGCAGCCAGGCGGGATCGAATTCCGAGCGATAAACAAACGACACATCGTTTTCCATGCGCCAATCCTTCGAGGGATCGACGCCGCTGACCCGGTCGAACAGGGCCGAGCCCGGCAGGGGGAACGGAACGTTGAAGGAAATATCATCCAGCGGCAACGATAGAGCGAACCGGAAGGTTTCTTCCACGGTGGATTCGGTTTCCCCCGGATAGCCGACGATGAAAAACGCGGCTACTTCGATCCCGGCGGCGTGGAATTCGTTCACGGCGCGGATCCCGTCGTCTAAGGTGGCCCGCTTGTTCATCCGCTTCAGCGTTTCCGGACTTCCGGTTTCCAGGCCGAGATACACCCGGCGGCAGCCGGCCTTGCGCATGCGCTCCGCGATATCCCGGTCGATTCCCGTTGCGCGGGAAAGGCAACTCCAGGCGATCTTCCGGCCGGCGATGCGTTCGCAGAACTGTTCCAGGAAAGATAGGTCCAGCGTGAAACTGTCGTCGGCGATCCACAAGCTGTCGTAACCCAGCGAGCGGATTTGTTCGATCTCTTCGAATACCGTGTCGAGATTCCGCCTCCGGAAAACATTTCCAAAAACCGGTTTCGAGCAGAAATCACAATTAAACGGGCATCCCAACGTGGTCAGGATGGATGTGGTTTTCGTCCCGTCCCGGCGCATCCATTCCCGTTGATAGCTCGAATGATCGAAGCCGCTACGGTCCGGAAGGGGGAAGCCGGCGATTTCCTGGCGCGAATGGTGAACAACGGGATTGTCGACGGCCGATCCGCCATTGCGAAGGTATAACCCGGCGTAAGTGTGAAGCGGAAGTTTTTCCAGGGTGGACCGGGTTGCGTTCTGGTTGAAAAAATCGCGGCAGAAGTGCGGAAAGCTTAGATCGCTCTCGCCGCGGAAGACGGCGTCGAAATCCGCGGCGAAGCGGTCCGGGTAAAGCGTCGCCAGCGGTCCACCCGCGACGAGCAGACTGCCGGGCAATCCGGATCTCACCCAGCGGGCAAACCGGAAAGTGTTCCGGGTGAGGGTGATCATGCAATAGACACCGACGATCTCGGGTTGGTAGTCGCGCAGGGCGTTTTGCACCTGCCGCCAGGTTGAAAAAGTGCAGTCGATGATTTTCACTTCGAGAGACAGCCTGCGCAGCTGAGCGGCGAGGCTGGCGGCTCCCAGGGGCGGAAACAGCATCTCCATGGGCGACCGGGTGCGGAAGTATGGAAAAACTATCGCAACCTTCGGGGCCTTGTCCATCGTCTCCAACAGTTCTCCGGAAAAAACCAGTAGGGTTAACTCCGGTGCGAATTCCGCAATCTTGCCGTCAGTATGCCCCGGCGCGGGGAAAAGAAAAATGCCAACAGGAAGAAAACCGTGGCCGAAAGCACTACGGCAGCCCCGGAGGCGATGTTAAGGTAGTAGCTGGAATACAGACCCACGACGCCCGAGAGCACGCCGATAAGCGCGGAGACGGCCGCCATGGTCGGCAGGCGGCGGGTGACGAGAAACGCCGTCGCCGCCGGCGTAACCAGCATGGCGGCCACCAGCGCGATCCCGACGACCTGCAACGAGACGACGATCGTAACGGAGATCAATACGAGCAGCAACGCGCGCAGCCTCTCGACCGGCAGGCGCAGGGTGGCCGCCAGAATGGGATCGAACGCAAGCACCAGCAACGGCCGGTAGGCCAGCGCGAGGGCCACCAGTACCGCGATGCCCAACCCGCCGATCAGCAACAAATCGTTCGGCCCCACACCGAGCAGGTTGCCGAATAAAATATGGCTCAGGTCCACCGCATACGACCGGATCGTGCTGATCAGCGCGATACCCAAAGCCAGCGCCGAACTGAAAAGAATGCCGATCGCCGTATCCTCCCGCAACGTGCCCCGGCGGGAGACGAAGGATATTCCCAGCGCCACCGCAATCGCCGCCACCAAAGCGCCGATGGTCAGGTTCCATCCCAAAAGGTAGGCAACCGCCACGCCGGGGAGAACCGAGTGTGACATGGCATCCCCCAGGAAAGCCATCGACCGCAGGACGACAAAACATCCCACGACCGCGCACAACCCGCTGACGAGAACCGCCGCGAGCAGCCCGCGTTGCATGAATTGGAACTGAAGGGGGGAGAGAAAGAAATCCAGCATGAAGGTATCTACTCCGGACAGCACTCATCGACGACGATCAACTGGTCGAGATCCAGCGCCTGGTTGCCAAACGCCTGGCGGATCGTATCGCGCCGGAGCACTTGGGCGGGAGGTCCGATGGCGATCAAGCGGTGGTTGAGGAGTATCGTCAGATCGAATTTTGTCATCGCCAGATTTAGATCGTGGGTGGCCACAATGGTGGTTACGCTTTGCCTCCGAAGCTCATCAAGAATTTCAAATAATTTTTCCTGGGTCGTAAGATCCACACCATTGAAAGGTTCATCCATCAGCAGAATATGGGGTTCCTGTGCGAGCGCGCGTGCCAGGAAGGCTCGCTGCTGCTGACCTCCGGATAGATCGGAAATCGGAGTATCGGCCAAGCTCGAGATCCCCATTTGATCAATACTGCGCATAGCCACTATATTATCTTCTTTTTTCATCCTGCTAATCCAGCTATTCTTACCGTATCTACCCATTAAAACAACATCTTTGATTGTAGCGGGAAATTGCCAGTCAACCTCTTCTTTTTGGGGAACGTATGCCAGACAATCACAGTGATGGCCCAACGGCAACCCGTGAATAAGGATTTTCCCTTTACGAATGGGAAGCAGGCGCGCCAAGACTTTAAAAAGTGTGGATTTTCCCGCCCCGTTTGGACCAACCAGTGCAACCCGGACACCTTCGGGAAGATGGAAGGAGACATCTTCCAATGCAAGGCTCCCGTTATATCCTGCCTCGACGTGTTCCAGTTCAAGCCACGCATTTTGCGGAAGGGGAATCAACTCTTTATCCGTCATCAAAGCGCCTCCACGATAACCGTTACATTATGCCTCATCATTTCCAAGTAGGTCGGCGCGGCGCCGTTTGCAGGAGTCAGCCAATGAATATATAGGTTTCGAATCACGCGGCAACCTGTTTCGCCGCAGATCTGATCTGCCAGTTGGGTATTTGTTCCAACATCCAGAAATATCGCCTTATCGCCTGTGGTGTGAATTTGGGTAATCAGATCCGCGATATGGGAGGCTGACGGTTCGGCATCGGAACTGGTTTCGGGAGTGATCGCACCGATCAATCGAAACCCGTACTCATCGGCAAAGTATCCCAGATCTTCATGATCGGTCACCAGCAATCTTTGGTTTGCAGGAATTGACGCGACCTGTGTCCGAATCCAATGATCCAAATCATCCAATTGGGCGGAATACGCCGCTGTATTCTGTCGATAAATGGACTCGCCGGCCGGATCGAGTTGAATGAATCCGTCGCGGATGTTGTTGACATAGGTTTTTACGAGAACGGGGTCCATCCAGAAATGTGGATCGGTACTCGCGGGAGAAGCCGTCGCAGTTAGGGCCGGGGATCCCAATCCGTACCCTCCCGTCCTGCCGGGCAATCCCTGCGATGCGGTAACAACGATCCGGCTCCCACCAATGTTGTTCAACGCTTGGGTCAGCCATCCTTCCAGGCCGGCTCCATTGATAATGAGCATCCGGCTTTGCGCAACTGCGGCCAGGTCTTTCGGGCTTGGCTGGAAATCATGCGGATCGATCCCGGAAGGAACCAGGGCCGAGACCGTCGCGCGGTTTCCGGCGACGTTCTGGGCAATGTCGGCGAGAAAATTTTCCGTCGCGACAACCCTCAGCTTGTTCGAGGTTGCGGCTTTTGCGCCGCATCCGGAGACTAAAAGACAAAAAAGAAAAACCAGGGAAAAACGGATGAATATTTTCATGAGAGAATCCTTCGTTTCGATTTTGTTTTCTGGCAGACGGAGCACAGACCGTGGAACTGAAGCAAGTGCCCCTGGATGATAAACCCGGTGCGGCGGGAAACATCCGTAGCCAGGTCGGTCAGATCGTCTTCATGGAAATATTCCGCTTTTCGGCAGGCGGTGCACAAAAGTAAATGCTCATGTCCGACCGTTGCGCGGAGAAACAAACTGCATTGCTTGGTTTGATGAATCCGGTGGATCAATCCCTGTTGCTCCAGCCGGTTCAAAATGCGATAAACGGTTGCTAACCCCAGGCTGGGGCAACTCCGACGAGCCGCAATACGGATTTCCGCTGGGGATAGAGCCCTGCGGCTGCTTCCCAGAACCGACATCACGGCGCGCAAGGAGGTCGTGGAACGATGCCCGTCCTCGCGTAAAAGGTTGGACCAGGAAACGACATCACTCGATTTATCCAGCATAGTTTTATTGATAATCTTTCTCAATAATAAATCAAACCCTGCGGCTTGTCAAATTGGGTTGGCCGAACGAAGGAATAACCGCCGCTTCGCATCCCTCGGTTTACCAGGGGCCGACTTGGTAGGAGAAAGAGTGATACACTTTTATTTACCAATAGGAAAGGCTGGAAGGAGACATCCATGAGACGCAGGGAGATTTTTATCACCGAAGCGGTCCTTCTGATTGCTTTGGCTGGATGCAATCTGCCGGTCATTGGCAAGCCTACCGTCATCCTGCCTAGCTTGCCTTCGTTTCCGTCGACCAACACCAACACGATCCCGGCCCACGGCCAGCCCAGCCCGACTCCCATCCCCGTCACAGCGACCGTTACACCGACGGCAACCGTCGATCCCCTGGCAATCCCACGGTTGGAGATCGGATCCTCCATCGATCTGACGGCTTTGCAGATGTTAGATGCACTCAATGGTTGGGGAATCGGCGGTCCGCATGCCAGCGGCAATTCCGGCCACGTGTTTCGGACTGCGGATGGGGGCGGCTCCTGGTTTGAAGTAACGCCTCCGATGATCGCGGCTTCCACCGCCGATGTCAGTGTATTGGGAGCCGTCGGATTTTTCCTTAACGCCGATACGGCGTGGGTGACCTATCAATTCACCGGCACACCCAAGGTGCCGACCAACCCGGCAGTCTGGAAAACGGTCGACGGCGGACAGACCTGGCAAGCGAGTTCCCCGATGAATACCTCGGACCTGAATGAAGTTTATGCCGTATCGAACATTACCTTTGCCACGCCAAACGCGGGATGGGTCCTCATCCACGTCGGGGCGGGGATGAACCACGATTACGTCGCTCTTTACCGGTCGACCGACGGCGGAGCCAGCTGGTCGCGGGTGATCAACCCCTACACGGATGAAGGAATCCAGGGTTGCGACAAAACCGGGATCATTTTTTCCGACGCCTCGAACGGCTGGCTGACCGGAAACTGCAACGGCGTGGCGCCGGGCGCCTTGCTGTTCCAGACCGGGGACGGGGGCGCAACTTGGAATCCCATTCATCTTCCCGCGCCCTCCGGACACGCAGACCTCTTTACGGCTATGCAATACGCCTGCGGGATCCGTGCTCCCTTCGCATCGGGCGGCATGTTGTACCTCGGCGTGGAATGCTCGGATATGAGCCGCAATCCCATGACCACCATTTCCTTCCTTTACCAGAGTCGGATTGGCGGGGGTAAATGGGACACGATGGAATATCCCGGCGGCGACATCTTCACGCTGGATGGGAACAGAATATGGGCGCTCGGAAAAGACATCTATCGAACCGACGCGACGGGAGTTATCTGGAATAAAATCTCCTCCGTTACTTGGGACGGGCAATTTGATTTCGTATCCTCGACCATTGGATTCGCCGTCGCCCAGAAGGATGGCGGGTACGGTTTGGTTCAAACCACCGACGGCGGCGCGTTGTGGGCGCTCCTGAGCCCCGTTGTGATTGCGCCGCCCGGGTCTTGATTGATCTGAAAGAGTCGTTGGGCTTTCACAATTTAATATTAAGGATCCATTTCGGCATACCAGAGCCTAACAGGAAAGTAACCGGTCATGAAAAGGAATGTTATCCTCGCTGTGGTTTCGTTCCTTGGGTTGATAATTGTGGCCTGCAACCCGGTGATTTCCAAGAGTACGGCGACTATCCAATCGGTCATAACGGGCTTCCACGCAATAACCTCCACGCCCACGGTTCCCCTTTTGCATGCATTCACATGGACGTCCACGCCGACCCACTCCCAGACCCCCTATTTATCAGTTACTCCCACAGTTGCAACCACGCCAATGACAGTCGTCCCCCAGCTAGAACCTGGTTCCCTTATTGATTTGACGTGGCTGGATATGCTCGATGCGAAGAATGGTTGGGCGATTGGTGGATCACATGCTGGCGGTAATTCGAGCCATGTTTTACGCACAGTTGACGGTGGGGCATCCTGGATCGAAGTGACTCCTCCCGTGGAAACCAAATCTATACCGGATGTTGTTCACTTTGGATTTGTCGGCTTTGCTTATGACATTAATACCGCCTGGGTGACCTATGCAGCTGGAGTGTCAGGCCGGACCCCGGTCAATCCCATTGTTTGGCGGACCACCGATGGCGGGCAAACGTGGCGGGCGAGCCCTCCCTTTGAAACGGATCCGGAAAGTTTTATATCGGTTTATATTTTGACCTTTTCCACACGGAATGATGGATGGATGGTGACTTATGATGGTGCGGGGCTGGGAACGGAATATGTAAACCTATATCGATCGACCGACGGCGGGATGAATTGGCAAAAGATCCATGAAGGAAACGACGCAACGAGTTTTCAGACTTGCTATGTGGATCATGTAGTGTTTGCCGATAAACTTCGTGGCTGGTATACGGGAGGATGCAGCGCGGCGCCGCTAACTGCCAGTATGGGATATACCATTGATGGTGGAATCAGTTGGCATGACATTGATCTGGCAACCTCCGTTGGCAATCCGGATTTATTCCCAATGGATTGGCGGCAATGCGGTCTGAGCAATCCTTTTGTTCAACAACCCAAAGTTGTTATTGGTTTTAGTTGTCGGAATGACGATGGATCGGCTTTTGCATATAACTCCCTACTGATTTTTAACGTGGACGGTACCGGATGGACTTACCGCGCGTACCCCGGTGGCGATATTTCCTCGTTGGATGGGAATAAAATCTGGGCGTTCGGTTGGATTAATAATCGTTTTGATATTTCTCGAACAGAGGATGCAGGGAAAAGTTGGCGGAAAATCGCGACCGTCGACTGGGGTGGAAAATTGAATTTCGTTTCTTCCACTTTGGGTTGGGCCTTGGCGAAGGACGATTCGGAAGACATTGCCAAATATTGGTTGTATCAAACACATGATGGAGGAGAATCGTGGGGCTTGGTGAACCCCGTTGCGGCGGCCAGCGGCGCCTGAATTCGTAACATGCCGGTTCCGCCTGAGGTCATGGAAATATCCTTGATCCATCGGATAACCTTTCAACGAAGAGGGCGGCATCCCAAGAAAAGAATATGTTCCCAAGAGTAGTGTTGGGCTTATAATTTCCTCAGCATGACCTCCCAGGAAATCCTCCTCCTCATTATTCTGGCTGCGGTATCGGTACTACTTATTCAAGGCCGGATACGGCCGGATCTGACGGGCTTATTGGCATTAACGGTGCTTGGGTTAACCGGCTTGGTGACGCCGCAGGGAGCTTTCAGCGGGTTCAGCAGTTCGGCGGTCATCACGATCCTGGCGATCTCCATCGTTTCCGAAGGCTTGCATCAATCGGGCGTAACGAAATACCTCGGACGGCAGATGTTCCGCTTGGCCAAACGGAGCGAGTCGCGACTGGTGTTTGTCACCGTCATTACCGCGGCGATGCTCTCCCTCTTCATGAACAACATCGCCGCGGCCGGGGTGCTGATGCCGGCGGTGATCGCCCTCTCGCGCCAAACCCGCACGCCGCCTTCGAAGCTGCTCATGCCGCTCGCCTTCGGCACGATCCTGGGCGGGATGGCCACCCTGCTCACCACATCCAATATCATCGTTTCCGACGCGCTGCGCGTCGCGGGCTACCGCCCCTTTGGGCTGCTGGATTTCCTTCCGATCGGTATTTTCGTTGTGGCGGGCGGAGCTCTCTATCTCACCTTTGTGGGACGGAGAATCCTCCCCGTCCGGTACCCGGCCGGCCAACTGGTGCGCTCCGAGCGTTTGCATGCTGAATTGGCCGGTTTGTATGGGATCCGGAAGAACCTGAGCGAACTACAGGTTCTGGATGGTTCCTGCATGGCGGGAATAACCCTCAAAGAAGGGGATTGGGCGCGGCGTTTGGGTATAAACATCGTCGGAATATCGCGCGGCGGCCGGATCACCTTCGCCCCGCGCGGGGACGAGATCGTGCGGGTTGGGGACATTCTCATCGTCCAAGGCGAAGTCGTCCCGTCGGAAGTCCAAGTCTGCGGTTTGAAAATCCTGCCGAAACAAAAAATTCCGAGCGAGGTGGCCGACGAGAACACCACTCTGGGCGAGGTGGCGCTTTCTCCGCGGGCCACCCTGGCCGGAAAAACCATGCGGGAAATTAACTTTCGCGATAAGTACCGCTTGAACGTTCTCGCTATCTGGCGCGAGGGGCAGCCGTTGACCGAAGGGCTGGGGGACCTCCCGCTGCGATTTGGGGACGCGCTGCTGGTCCAGGGAAGCCCGATCAACATGCGGTTGCTGCGCGACGAGCGGGATTTCATCCTCCTGGAAGAGGATCCGGATACGGTGCTGCAGCCCAACAAGGCGAGGAAGGCCGCGCTGATTATGATCGCGGTGCTCGGGATCGCCGCGGTTGGCTGGCTGCCCGTCGCCGAGATCAGCCTGGTGGGCGCACTCCTGATGATCCTCACCGGCTGCCTGAGCATGGACGACGCCTACCGCTCGATCGAATGGAAGGCGATTTTCCTGATCGCCGGAATGTGGCCGCTGGGGATCGCCATCCGCTCGACGGGTTTGGCGGACTCGCTCACCAAATCCGTACTGGCGGGATTGGCGCATTCGGGATCCGGCTGGTTGGCGGTTGGATTGCTGGCCGGCGGCTTGCTCCTGGCGCAGTTGCTGGGAAGCCAGGTGGCTTCGATCGTCCTGACCCCGATCGGGCTGACGATGGCCGCCATCGCGGGTGCGAATCCACGCGCGATCGGGATGGCCGTCGCACTCGGATGTTCCCTGGCATTCTTGACACCCTTGGGGCATCCCGTGAACATGCTGGTGATGGGTTCGGGAGGGTATTCCTTCCGGGATTATTTGAAAGTGGGCGGCCCGTTGACGTTAATCATCCTCGCGATTCTCGTCGTTGGCTTAAAGGTCTTTTGGGGGATTTAACTTCATGGAATTCCCATTCGAAATTTCCGCGCGGGACGGCAGGGCCCGAACGGGGCGATGGTCAACGCCCCACGGTGAAATCCTCACGCCCGTTTTCATGCCGGTCGGCACGCAGGCCGCGGTCAAAGCCCTCACCCCGGCTCAATTGGAGGAACTCGGCGCGACGATCCTGCTGGCGAACACTTACCATTTGACTTTGCGCCCCGGGGATGAGGTCATCGCCGAGGTGGGGGGTTTGCACAAATTCATGAACTGGCCCAAACCGATCCTGACGGATTCGGGCGGATACCAGGTGTTCTCGCTGCGATCGATCCGCGCCGTGGACGAAGAGGGCGTGACGTTCAAATCGCACTGGGACGGTTCGCTGCACCGGCTGACGCCGGAGAAGGCCGTAGCCATTCAGGAGAATCTCGGCGCCGATATCATTATGACGCTGGACGAATGTGCGGAGCCCGGGAATTACGAATACAACCGCGCGGCCCTGGAGCGCACCCATGCCTGGGCCAGGCGGTCGCTCGAAGCTCATCGGCGCCCCGATCAGGCCCTGTTTGGGATCGTGCAGGGAGGAATTTTTAGGAATCTGCGCGAGGAATCCGCGGCCTTCATCGGCGCGCTGGGTTTTCCGGGAAATGCCGTCGGAGGTCTTTCGGTCGGCGAAAGCAAGTCCGAGACGTATGAAGTTCTGGAATGGATGGATGCCTGCCTTCCGGCGGATCGCCCGAGATATTTAATGGGCGTCGGCACACCCGCGGATTTGGTGGAGGGGGTGGCGCGAGGGATGGATATGTTCGACTGCGTCCTCCCGACCCGTTTGGCCAGGCACCATACCGCCATCCTCCGGCATGGGCGGATGAATTTGATGGGCGCGGCCTACGCCCGGGATCCTTTGCCGGTCGATCCCTCCTGCGCCTGCTACGCATGCGCAAATTTTTCCCGGGCTTATATCCGCCATCTTGTCCAAACCAGGGAGATTCTCGGAGCCACGCTGCTCACCATTCATAATCTCTCGATCCTTTTAAACCTCGTGGCGGATATTCGGGCTGCCATCGCCGGGGGATGTTACCATCGGTTGCGGGAAGAATTTAAATCCGATCGCCCCGATGCGACCCCTCCTCTATGAAACTCCTTCAGAAAATCCTGATCGTTGGATTGGGAATAGGGTTATGGGCGGCGGCCGCCAAGGCTGCCCCTCCCATCGCCATCGTGAAGGCGGATGCCGCCGTCTCCTATCCGAACCGGATTGAATTTTCGATCGAAGCTCGCGGCGACGCGGAAATCCGGACCGTGGAATTGGAATACGGTTTGATCGGACGGGACTGTTCCCCGGATGTCATCGTCGCCATCCCCGGTAGCTTTACCCCAAGCCAACAGATCAATCTGAGTTGGGTCTGGAACGTGGCCAAGGAGGGTAATCTGCCTCCGGGAATGAAGATTTGGTGGGATTGGCATCTGGTCGACGCGGAGGGAAAGGAAATTCGTTCCGAGAAGAAATGGATCACCTGGATCGATTCGATCCATCCATGGGCTTCCGTGGCGTCGGGCAACATCATTCTTCACTGGTACAAGGGAACGGAAGCCTACGCCCGGAGCTTTCTGCAATCCGCCGAGAATGCCCGGACGCTCCTGGAGCAGGACGTCGGCGCCTGGCCGAAATCAGACATCAACCTGTACATTTATGACTCCAACCAGGCGATGAAGGACATTCTGGTGGGGGAGCCGGATTGGATCGGTGGGATGTCGTTCTGGGAGAATCAGAGAACCATCATCATCGGAATCGATCCCGGGAACGAAGCCTATGGAAAGACAACCATCGCCCATGAATTGGCCCATGTTGCCGTAAACAGCATCATGGGCGGATGTTACGCGATGATTCCTCTATGGTTGAACGAGGGAATCGCCGTTTATTCGGAGGGGCCCCCCGATCCGCAATACGCACAGCTGATTGACCGCGCCGTTTATTACGACGAATTATTTTCCCTGCGATCGATCAGCGAGGAGTATCAGGAGATCGATGGCGATCCGAGCCTGACGTATGCAGAATCCCTGTCGGTTGTCCAGTTCCTGGTGAACCGGTACGGACAAGCGAAAATCCGCCGGGTGCTGCAGGCGTTGGGCGAAGGGTACACCTACGATCCCGCGCTGGAAGGGGCGTTCGGACTGGATATGGACGGGTTGGAAGACGCCTGGCGAAAAAGCATCGGCGCGGATCCCTTGCCCAAAAAAACAGCAAGCCCCAGCCCGACCCCGTGGTCGGAAGAAACGCTGGCCCCCGTTTTATCCACGCCGGTGTATTCAACCCTCACGCCGACGGATAACGTTGTTCCGACCGCCACGCCGGCACCGGGAAGGGTGAACCCCGCCCTTCTCGGCTTATGGAAATACCCCGGCAATCTCGTAGTCCTTGGTTGCCTTCTCCTCCTGTGCCTTCTCCTGTTATTTTTCATGGCCGGTCTCTTCATTCTCCGGGTAAGAAATTCCAGCCGGGGAAAGGGCTGAGCCTCATGCCGGAAGACCGATTGCGAATCCCCAAGAAAGCTTTCGCGCCGGGATGGGCGGTTTTCCTGTTGTATGGTTGCAGTTTGGTCTTTCCCTCCCCCAGGCCGACTCTCCCGGCAACTCCGGCCCCTTCGCCGACGTTCACCCCCACGCCGATGTCCGCCAAGGCCTTCCTGCAATCCGTGGCGGCGGATGCGGTGAATTATCCGTTGCGCTATTACTCCCCCGAGGGAGCGGTCAGCCTGGAAATTCCCACCGGCTGGGTATTTAACCAAAAGAAGGATTCGGGGCAGGAAGTCGATACGATTTCGGAAACATACGGCGGCAATGTGGTCGCGGCCATTTACCGGACCGCACCCGCCTCGAAGGACAATACCGCGCAACAAGCTTCGGATTCTTTTCTCGGCTCCGATTGGATAGCGGCGCGGCGGATGGAAATCGGCAGCCAAATGCGGTTTGCATTTGATTCCGGCAATCCGGGGTGGAGGACCGACGCCACGCTGGCGACCGACTCCCCTAGCGGCTCGCGGGAGGAGTGCATTTTTATCGTCTCGGAGCGTCAAAATCTTGCCTACGCCGTCGTCGCTTATCCCGGCCGGGCCGCGGATCCCGCCGCGTTCCGCGCCGACTTCGAAAAATTTTCCCGTTCCCTGCGCTGGGAAGAAACCAGTACGCTGGAATTCGACAAAACCGACGCTTTGCAATTATGGAGCGAAGAACCCGGAACTCTGGATCCCGCATTGACCCATGCGGGAATGGATGGGGTGATCGGTGACCTATACAGCGGGCTGGTCGACCTGGACCGGTCGCTCCAGGTTCAACCGGCTCTGGCGGATCGGTGGGATGTCACGCCCGACGGAAAAACTTACACCTTTCACCTGAAGAAAAATGCCGCGTTCCAAAACGGCCGTCCAGTGGATGCGGGCGACGTGATGTTCAGCTGGTTGCGCGCTGCCGGTCCGGGATTGAATTCCGACACGGCGCTGCTTTACCTGGGGGATATTGCCGGATTGAAGGAATTTCATGAGGGGAAGGCCGACGACGTCCCGGGCATCCGCTGGATCGACGCCGAAACCATCCAAGTGACGCTGCTTGCGCCCACTCCCGCTTTCCTTGAAAAATTAACCTCTCCCGCCGCCTCGATTGTGGATCGGTACGACGTCCGGCTTCCCCATTGGGAACTGCGCCCCAACGGAACCGGTCCGTTTCGGATGGTGCAGCGGGTGCCGCAACGGAGCATTCTTCTGGAACCGAATTCCGATTATTACGATGCGATGCCCAAAATGCATTATTTAATGTATTGGATTTCTTCCAGCCCGCAGGAGACGTTGTATAAAAACAACAAACTCGACCAAATGCAAACGGCGGGTGCGCTGCTCCCGCAGATCCTCGATCCGCACGATCCGTTATTTGGAAACGTGTTTATCGAACAGAGACTGTGCACGAATTACATCACCCTGAACAATTCCGTTCCCCCGTTCGACGATCCGTTGGTCCGAAAAGCGTTCGAGCTCGCGATCAACCGCCCGCTCTATACGGAAGTCACCGCCGCCAGGAGCGACGCACCGGGAAATGGAATTCTTCCTCCCGGGATGCCCGGATATTCCGCCGAGTGGACGCCCGATCTGTTCGATCCCGCGGCGGCCAAAGACTTGTTGCACCAATCACGTTATTTTACGGGGTCGCGGCTGTCCATGGACATTCAATGGTTTTTGCCGACCGACGGGCTGGAATATGATCCGACCATGGAATACCTGATCGACTCCTGGAAAAATAATCTGGGGATAAATATCAGCGTCGAAGGATTACCCCCGGACATTTACCGGGATCGATTGGCGGCCGGAAATTACGGGCCCGCAATGATGGAGAGCTTTTGTGCCGGTTTTCCGGATCCCGAAAATTTCTATGATTTCCTGTTTCGCAGCGACTCCGCTTGGAATCATTCCCATTACCGCAATGAACAGATGGATTCCCTGCTGGAAAAGGCCGGTACCGAGCCGGATTGGAGCAAAAGAACCGCATATTATCAAACCGCAAATCAGATGCTCTATGACGATGCTCCGATCATCGTTCTTTCCTATTCCGGACCGCATTACGTTATTTGGAAACCCTATGTAATGGGATTTGTGCCGACCTTTGCGGGTGTTCCCCAGCACCAGTTTTTATGGATTAATCGCTAATTCCGTTCGGAGCTTCTTTTAAATGGAAGGTTGTCATTCCCGCTCACAGTTTTTTAATTTGATCCGACGATAAGGCCATGTTAGAATCACGTAAAGATGATTAGGTACTTTGGAAATTTTATTACGAATAGGAGCGGATTGGTGGAATATTTTCGGCTGGCTTTTTTTATTGTTTCCATCTGGCTGACAATTTACGGGGTAAATGCTTTGATTCTTTCGCTAATGTATTTTTTCAAACGAATCGCGAAAAAAGACAAAAAAGCGCTCTTTCCCCCCGCGAATTTCAAATGGCCGGAAGTGACCATTCAGTTGCCAATTTACAATGAACCCCTGGTGGTGCGGCGATTAATCAATTCCGCCGCCCGATTAAGCTATCCGCTCGATAAATTGATCATTCAAGTGTTGGATGATTCCACGGATGGAACCACATCGCAAGCCGAAGAACAGGTGGGATATTGGAAATCCAGAGGGAGGAGAATCTCCCTGATCCATCGATCGGTGCGGTTGGAATATAAAGCCGGAGCGTTGAGGAATGGATTGGACCAAACCTCCAGCGAATTCTTGGCGATCTTTGATGCGGATTTCCTTCCCCACAGCAACTGGCTGAAAAAAGCCCTGGAACCTTTCTATGGGCCGGATGGACAATCCGTCGGCATGGTGCAAACCCGATGGGTGCACCTCAACGAGACCCAATCG
>Ga0187886_1002202_pt1 | contig 16026 bp, 13 predicted proteins | sample June2016WEW_20_1_FD_133001 | JGI IMG/M metagenome (GOLD analysis project Ga0187886, IMG submission 133001) | Peatland microbial communities from SPRUCE experiment site at the Marcell Experimental Forest, Minnesota, USA - June2016WEW_20_150 | ecosystem: Environmental > Terrestrial > Soil >... | reverse complement strand
GTCCTCGACCTTGCCGAAGTCGGTTACATCGACAGCGCCGGATTGGGCACGCTGGTGGCAGGATTCACCTCGGCTCAGAACCAGGGCGCCAACATGAAGCTGGCCAACCTGACCAAGCGCTTCAGCGAGCAGCTTCACATCACGAAGCTGGTCACCGTGTTCGACGTCTACGAGAGCGTGGAGGACGCCGTCAAATCCTTCGGGTCGGCTGCGTCCTGACCCCCAGAGCGGATCCTCGCCGGGACTCTCCTTCCGGTCCGTATTGAGAGCCGGCGGCGGGCCATCGCCTAACGCCCCCGCCGGCCAGTTCTGTGCGTTCCCTGGGCGACGATTTCTCGGCCATTCAGCTCGAAGGTAATCCCCGGCTTCATCTATTACCAATAAGTTATACGCAGTTATGGAAAGACAGCCCGCTCAGGAAGGCGGCATGGGGCTACCCTTTGCCCTTCTGTCCTCCTGCCCATGACCGAATAGCCTGCTCTGTGAGCGCAGTTTTGACCAGCCGCTGCCCCCTGCAGTTGCGGACTCGGTCACTCGAGGAATCACCGACCGAAAGAGGAAGGTGTGACGCCCACTGGGACCACATGCCTCCAAAGAGGCACGCGAGGCATGCTCCTCGCGAGACGACCGAAGAGCTGGAGCAGGATTTGTTCCCCATGGTTCCTATTGATGATGACAAAATATAGTGACGACCTTTTCTGTGGCGGGTCGCCCGCCATTAACCCCGATCCCGAAGTCGGATAGCTTCCACTGTGACTGTCCCTCTTCCCACCAGTGGGTTGGACTCAACTTCGGGATCGGGGTAAAGATCGGCGGACCTTCCGCCGCGGCGACCGACCGCCGTCGTTTCGGCGCTCCCCGCCAGGGCGGGGCAGGCCCTGCACCATATGGTACAGGGCAGGCACCGAGCCCCGATAGCGCGTTCTTTCCAAATTGATCATCGGGGCCGAGCGCCGCTACAACGATTGAGCGTCACTATATTTCGTCACTCTCAGTAAATTCGAAGCCATGAAGGAGAAGCTCGTATGCTAATCTATAGGCGCCTAGGAGTTTGGCGCCACGGGCCTGTAGCTCAGAAGGATAGAGCAACGGTTTCCTAAACCGTGGGTCGGGGGTTCGAATCCCTCCAGGCCTACCATCTTTTCAATAGCTTAGCAGTCCTGTTCATGCTGTTGCCCCTTGACTGTGGGGACTTTTGTGGGGACCCCCTATGCTTTCGTACGTGACAAACACCCTGGTCAACGTTGAATCGTTCGAGCTTCCGAAGGGCCTCCTGCTTGTGCTCGGGCGTCGGGTGAACGTACCGCATGGTGGTTGAAATATCGGAGTGCCCCATCAGTTCTTTCAGCGTCGCCAAGTCAACTCCCGCCATTGCAGACCTTGAACCGAACGTGTGCCGCAGATCGTAAATCCGAAATGGCGGGTCAATCTCTGCCTTCCGCAAAGCTTCTGCGTGGGCCTTCTTAACCGTTGTGAGCGGCCTATTGAAGTCTTCGCGGTTGGGGAATACATAGGGACCCTTGGCAGTTGTTACCCTCCGCCGAAGAACCTCTTTCACGGCATCGGTCAGCGGGATATTCCTCCGCGCGAATCGCGTCTTCCCTGTCGGCACGAAAACGTAACCGTGTAACAAGTGGACGTTCTCTTTGCGGATCGTGAACACTTCCTCGGGCCGCATCCCTGTTTCGAGGATCACTGTCGCCACATCCCAAAGCAAGGGATTGGACGCTGCCAAGTAACGCTGCTGCTCTTCGTGTGAGACTATCCGCATTGCCCCCGGTCCCTCAGGCAACAACTTCACACCGTGGACCGGATTCTTCACAATCATGCCCTTTCGCATGGCGTAGTTGAGCATGAACCTAAGGGCGGCAATGTCGCGGTTTGTGGTCGCTGAAGAGACTTCTTCGGACCGACCCTGTTTGAACTTCTCCACGTGAGCTGTTGTGATGGCGTCCAGAGGGAGCTTTCCGAAGAATTCATTCAGCGGATGGGAACTGGTCTTGTAGCGCATGTGCGTGCGTGGGTGAGCTTCATGTTGTATCTTCGACCAGGGGAGATAGTCGTTATTCACGAAGTCCTCGAATTTCGGGCAAGTCTTGCGTCTGACGATTCCTGCCCTACCCTCTGCCAACTCAGCTCTACGGATGGCTTCAACGTCCGTAGCTGCCTGCTTGTTGGTGAGTCCGGTTGACTCCCGGATACGTTGTCTCCGAAACCAGAATTCATACCAGTAAACACGTCCTCGCTTATAAACGCTCAATTCCGTCTCCTCTCTCTCGGATCGGAGACAGAAACCCTGCAACCCTCAAGGTAAGCTTGAACGTCGCTGGGATCATATCGCACTGCCCGGCCAATCTTCAAATAGGGAAGACCGCGTTTTTGAGAGCGCCACTGAGCGAGCGTTTCCCTGGAAAGGCCCGTTACCACGGCGACCTCTTCTGGCGTCAGTAAACCGGGCAAAACTACATTTGGCATTTCAAACTCCAACTGACCGTGTGCTCGCCATCGGGACTACTGGCTATTCGTTTGTTCGGGGCCGCGATTGCCTTTGTCGAGCAGGCCGCGCAGTACTAAGACCACGACGATTGCCCCAGCGATAATCAAGATCGCTCCGACTACCGTGATTCTCATTGTTCCTTCTCCCATGCGACGATAGCGTCGCAATTCTTCTGCGGGCACCGGAATCCCTTGAGGCTTCCGTCGAAAATGCTTGTCTCAACTAGGTGCGGTTCGATCCAGAACTGGCAGCCGCACTCCGGGCATTTCAGGCGGTAGCGCCTTTCCATCTCGGCCAACCTAGTCCACAGGTCCTCAACGTTGGCGCGGTCAACCAATCTGTCGAAAGCGGCGATTCCCGCAGGTCCCCTGACGAAGACCTGAATCCCGCACGGGTCACACGTAATGTACGGCTTGCTCTTTTTGGTAAGCCGGACCTCGCGGGGGTCCGTGCAGACCGGGCAAGGGAACATGCGCTTTGCATCCTCAGTGGCCATCTTTCAAGGCCTCCGTCCATGCACAGGGCGGATTTCGCCTATCTCTGAGACTTATCGTAATCCACGATTTGGGGGCGGCTTAGAATAGGAACGGGAGCCAGACAGAGCGCGAGAAAAACTCTCCGCATAATTCCGTGCCGTTTGTCGGGAAGTTCCCGTAAAATTCAGATTGGGTTGTCGGGAATTTTCCGCAAAAATGCCAAAGCACAAAAAAGCCGCATTGAAGCCCAAAAAGCCTCTTGACACGATTCCCGGAAATCGAGGCAGAGGACGGCCTGGGGTTCGCCCCTCGGAGATTAGAGGCAGGGGCGACCACTACCGTCTTTTGTTCGGTCAAATCTGGAAGGATGTAGGAGACGCCTTATTGAAGGCACAAACAGAAGAGGACGTGGATCGAGCGTTTGACCCATGGCCCAATTACAAGCAGGACTTTGCGCCGATAAGCGCGCTGATCTTGAAAGTCCTCCGGGAACAGAAGTTTCCGAAAAGACGCGAGCCTCAGATCAACTTCCTTACGGACTCCTTGGCAGGCAGGGGGTGGATTAGCCCGCGTCGATCCCGTGATATTTGCGAACGAGAACGGAAAAAGAAAGTGAATTACATCATCCGCCAGGATTATTACATCGAATGCACTTGCCGCTATAAAGGTCCCGCCCTCCATGGCAGATGCCCGAAGTGCGGAACTGACAGACTTTCTCTGCCTCTTCTAGTGTTAGGTCCGTAAGTCTCTGGTGGGTTTTTCCGACCTGACCCACCTTCACGTAACGTACATATGTAACGTTAGACCTCGCCACTTCCTAGCTCATTTCGAGCCGAAATCCCACCGAATAGCTTTTGAAATGGGTTAAACGTGTATCGATAAAGGTTCTCATTCCCCAATACCTTTGATGGCTCGAAAAGAAAATCTTTTGGACCTGCCATCTGTGACCGTGCACAATTTGTGAGATATTTGCAGGATAAGTGAGAGAATTGCGCTGTTCAGCGCGGGCCGTAGAAGGGTTCGCCTGCAGGCTTCTGCAAGAAAGATCAGCATTGTCCCCATTATCTGAGTAGAATAGCGTGCGAAGAGAGGAAGTCGAAGCCTAGTTAAGAACGGCTTACTACTCTCGCTGGCCCCACGCGGTAACGAGGATTCTCTCGGCGTAGAACTGAGCATGAGTACCTAAGCCGCACCTTCCGTGCCCTCGCCTCGCGCCTTCCTCCACTGTAACGGTACTTCCATGGCTCTTGCGCATTCCAAGAATGACCTTGGGGTTCAACACGACTTGGTGAGCCATCTCAACGAAGTTGCCCGCCTTGCGCGGGACTTCGCCGCCAAGTTCGGCGCCGCCGACTTGGCTTATTGGGCCGGGCTCCGGTACGATCTCGGAAAGTCGGACCCTCGCAATAAGGCACGGTGCGTTTTCGGAATAGCCGCCACTCGATACAACTCCCCGGCAGGTTAGATTTATGCCCGAGCCCAAGTTCTACGCCCACAGCCTTGAAGGCGAACCCGTGACCAAATGGCAGAAACTGGAAGAGCACCTGCGCGGTGTGGCTAACAGGGCGGAATCTTTCGCCCGTGAGTTCGGCGCTGGCGAGGAAGCGCGCGTGGCGGGATGGTTGCATGACCTTGGGAAGTTCCGTGAGGAATTTCAGAGCTATTTGAGGAAGGAACGTGAGGGAGGCACGGACACGCACCACGCAGTATACGGCGCCGCGTTGGCCTTTGAGAAGGGGTGGCCCTGCGCCTTCGCTATCGCCGGTCACCACGCAGGCCTTCACGATCGCCACAAGCTGCAATCGTTGGTAGAGGACCCGCGGTACAGCGTTGATTCGCGGCTTGCACTTCTCAGGCGACGTTTTCAGGACGCCATAGGCGAACTCCCAGGAACGGTTGCCCTTCCCCCCTTCGTTGAACATGGTAACCCCTGGAGTTTCGAGTTTTATATTCGTATGATCCTTTCCTGCCTTGTCGACGCGGACTACCTTGATACCGAGGAACATTCCAGCGGCCAAGCCCGTTCCATAGTCCGGTCGGCCGACATCTACGACACGCTTTTGGACAGAATCGTGACAGAACGAAACTCCAAGCCCGCCGACGGCTTGGTAAATCAAATTCGCCGCGACCTATTCTCGCAGTGTCTGCGAAAAGCCCAAATGGAGAAACGCTTCTTTTCTCTGACAGCGCCGACGGGAGGGGGGAAAACACTCTCGGGCATGGCCTTCGCTCTAGCCCACGCGAAACAATGGGACCTCAAGCGTGTGATCGTGGTGATCCCGTACTTGTCCATCATCGAACAGAATGCGGCGGAATATCGGCGCATCCTGGACCCTGACAAGAAAGGAATAGTGGTTGAACACCACTCAGCCGTGCCTTTGCCCGAAGGGCACGAACAGCGGGAACGGTCGCCCCTGGAACTGGCTGCCGAAAACTGGGATGCCCCTATTATCGTCACAACGTCAGTACAGTTCATAGAAAGCCTCTTCGCCTCCTCTCCAGTCAAATGTCGCAAACTCCATAACATCGCTCGGTCCGTTGTCATCATGGACGAAGTGCAGACGTTGCCCGCACACCTACTCAATCCGCTGCTCAATGTTTTCCGCGAACTCAAGGAAAACTACAACATGACCTTCCTGTTTATGACTGCCACTCAACCCGCCTTTCGCCACAACGCCATCTGCCTTTCCGAGGGATTCAAGCCGGGTGAGGTGACTGAGATTACTGAGGAAACGGGCCGCATCTTCAAGTCCCTGCGAAGAGTGGATTACCAACGCGAAGACGTGCTTGATTGGAAGGCCTTGGCCGAACGCATGGCCGCGCTACCGCAAGCGCTTTGCGTCGTTAATGTTCGTAAGCACGCCTTCGAGCTGTGGGAAACGCTGCGGAGCTTGCTACCAAAGCACGAACGGGATTCTCTGTTCCACCTCTCATCCGCCATGTGTGCCGAGCACCGTTTATGGGCACTGGGCGAGATTAGGAACCCTCGCGCGGGAAGCATCCGGGATCGCCTGAAGCGCGGTTTGCCTTGCCGTGTTGTCTCGACTCAAGTGGTCGAGGCGGGTGTGGATCTGGATTTCCCGACGGTCTTCCGCGCCTTGGGGCCGCTGGATTCCATCGTCCAGGCAGCGGGCCGCTGTAACCGGGAGGGGGAACTGAGGGATGACCAGGGGCGGCCTTCCCATGGCAAAGTCATTATCTTTACACCCGAGGACCATTCGCTCCCTCGCGGCATTTACAAAACAGCTACCGAGCAAACCGCTGTTTGCCTGACAAGTATCTCCACCGAATCGCTGGGTACGAATCCCGATATCTTCGGCGACTACTTCTCGCAGCTTTTTCAGTTGACCCCCACCGACCATGCCCGCAGGCGAGAAAGCACCATTCAAGAAGACCGTGAAAATCTTCGCTTTCGCGAGGTATCCCGCAAGGCAAGGGTGATCGAAGAAGACGGCATGCCGGTCGTTGTCCCTTACGGAAGCGGGAAGGAATTGATAGACGAAATACGTACCCGAGCACCTCTTCGGGGACGGCCACGCTTCGACCGGCATGATCTCCGCCAGTTACAGCGCTTTATGGTGAACGTGCGGACTCCTGATTTCCAACGACTCGTTCTTCTGCACATGGCCACGCCACTGCTTCCTAATCTCGAACTGTATCGCCTCGAAGAGGGTTGTTACCACCCCGACCTTGGCTTGTTGATTGATAAACGTCCCACGGAGGATCTTTGTGGTGCCTGAGAATCTTATCTCGATTCGAGTTTGGGGCGATTTCGCCTGCTTCACTCGCCCAGAAATGAAAGTGGAACGCGTGAGTTACCCGCTGATGACACCTTCGGCGGCGCGGGGCATTCTCGAAGCGATCTTTTGGGAACCCCAAATGTATTACTTGATTGATGCCATCCGCGTGGTCAAGAAAGGCTCTTGGGTCTCCATTCGGCGGAACGAGGTCATCAGCCGGGTCAGCCTGGACAGCGCTAAGACCTGGATGAAGAATCCAGAGAAATTCGTGGCGATCCATGCCGGTGGAGGAGCGGCCGACGGCACACAACGCAACACGCTGGCTCTGGAAGATGTTGAATACATCATTACAGCTCAGGTTTCCCTCTCGGAGCTTGGCAATCGTTCGGGACAGAACCTGAACAAATACCTGAGCGAGATCGAGCGGCGCGCCAAGCAGGGAAAGTGTTTCCACCGCCCCGCGCTGGGAGTGCGCGAATTTGCTGCCGATTTCCAATGGGAGCCGGACCCTCAAGCGGCGCTCGAACGCCGCGCCACCGAACTCCGGGAGGATAGGGACTGGCGGGCCATCTGGCCCGAAGAAGACTTGGGCCTCATGCTCTACGATGTCTTTGATCACCGCCAGCGCTCCCAGGGATTCCGATGGCTGACTGCCGAAGAAATCGAGCAGGCATTGACAGCCCACACGGTTACGGCCACGAAGCCTCGAAAGGGCAAACGCAAGGCGGGGACTGGAGAGGCTTTGCCTCGCCACGAAGGCGTGCTCATCAAGCCACAGGCAGCCTTCTTCCACGCCACGATCAGGGACGCTTGTATGGACTGCCATCCGGAAAGGGTGAAGATCATTACGAACACACCGGTGGAGGAATAAGCATGCTGCTCAAGCACCTCTACGATTTCGCTCACTCCAGAAAAATACTGGATGACTTGGCCTTCGCTCCTAAGGCCATCCGTTGGATTATCCCCTTGGATGGGCAAGGCCGACTTGTTGGCGCGGGCCTGATCGAAACGCCAGGCGAGAGGAACAGAGGGAAGGAGTTTCTGGCGCCGAGAACCAGTCTAGACAAGGGGGTGGGAGGGATTGCGGAATTCCTGGCGGATGGTATCACCGCCGTGTTTTGCCTTGACGCTGACCCAGAGAGACGACTGACAGAGAAACAGCGGAAGGACCGGGACGTGAATAACAGCAAGAAGCACGAGCACTTCTGGACCCAGATCCGTCAGGCGTTCGAGGAAACCCATCTCCCTGCCTTGCGTGCCGTACTTACCTTTCATGAACAAACGAAGAACCAACCGCCTTTCCTGCGATATGGCAAGGAAGCGGGCTCTGCAACCCCGAGCGAGAAACCGAAATGGTGGGTCAAGACCGCAGAAGGCGCAGAGAAACGAATGGGGCCAGACCAGTTCACCTTTCAAGTTGGCGGCGAGATCGTACTGTCGGATGAAGCCGTAATCCGCCCGTATTGGCGAAAGGTCTATGCTGCGGAGGTGAAAGACCAGGAAGCCAAGGCCAGCCTGGGCTTCTGCTTGGTAACCGGTAAAGAGAATGTTTCTGTTGCCACCATTCATCTACCAAAAATTAAAAGCGTTCCTGGCACCCAATCCTTCGGCGCTGCAATCGTTTCTTTCGACAAACCTGCCTTTTCATCCTATGGCTTTGAACAGAGTCTCAATGCGCCCGTGTCCACAGACGCGGTTTCGGCGTACTGTAACGGCCTAAACGCACTTCTCAGCCGTGAAGAGCATTCTCTCACGATAGGCCAGACGGTTCTGTGTTTCTGGGCCCGAGAGTCGCAGACCGCTACCAGCTTCGTCGCCAGGATGCTCAGGAAGCCGGACCCGCTAGCGGTGGCTGATTTCATCAGAGCCCCCTGGGCCGGCGTGGACCGATCTGCCGCACGGCTCGATCAGTTCTACTCTGTCACTTTCTCGGGGAACGCGGGACGCGTGGTCGTACGCCACTGGATGCAAACCACTGTAGAGGAAGCCCGCGAAAACTTCGCGCAGTGGTTTCGTGATCTGGAAATCGCGCAAATAGGCGCCGCGCAACAGGCAGAGAAGAGGAAGAGAAAATCCAAGGCCGTGGATTCTTCTCTGGCACAAAGCAAAGAAGAGATGCCGCCACTGGCTCTGTTCCGGTTGGCATGTTCCACGGTGCGCGATGCGAAGGACCTGCAGTCTGAAGTTCCCGCACAGTTGTACCGGGCCGCGCTGGAAAGGACTGCCCCTTCCATCCGGCTTCTCAAGCCCATCCTCAATCGACTTGAGGCCGACCTCCAGAAATATGGCTCCAAGACCCTGTTCAACTTGTCTCGCTTCGCTTTGCTGAAGTTGATACTTAACCGCAATCGGAAGGAAGGTGATCCCATGATCCAACCGGAAGTGTTCGAAACGGACGACCCGGCTTACAACTGCGGCCGCCTGTTGGCAGTGCTTGCAGAGACACAAGCCAAAGCACACGAATACAAACTGGAAGGTGCCGGGGTGGCCGAACGCTACTTTGGTACAGCCTCTGTCTCCCCGTCTTCCGTTTTCCCGCTGCTGCTTCGCCTAAACCGCCATCACCTCAACAAAATCAGGAAATCCGACAGATTCGGAGGCCATGAGCGTTTTCTTGAAGACGCGATTCAAGACATTCTGATCAAGTTTAGGCCCGAAATAAGCAATCAACCGCCTCGTTTTCCCCGGCTGCTTGATCTCCAAGCACAGGGCCGCTTTGCCATTGGCTTCTATCAACAGAAGGCCGAGCGCGACGCCCGCAAGGCCCAAGCTGCCAAAGACAAGGAGAAAAAGGCAGACGAGCAGTGAGTAACGTTTTGGCCGAACGGCCTCCGGGAACTTCCCGGACATTTTCAAGGAGGAAATCCATGAGCGATGCAGTAGGCAACCGTCACGATATCTTGATACTTTTCGATGTCACTCAAGGCAATCCCAACGGCGACCCCGACGCTGGCAATATGCCGCGCATCGACCCCAATACCAACAAGGGCATCGTTTCCGACGTGTGTCTGAAACGAAAGGTGCGGAACTACGTGGAGCTGTTTCCACCTAAGAGAAATGGAGCCGCATCCAACGGCTTCAACATTATGGTGACGCAGGGTGCAGTTCTAGAAAGAACAATCAGCAAGGCCATGAAAACTGCTAAGGAGGAGTCTGGCAAGGATGCTTCCAAGGAGACTCTCCAAGAGAAAACCGTGAAGTGGCTCTGCCGTGAGTTCTACGACATCAGGGCCTTCGGTGGGGTATTGGGCGTTGGCGAGGAGGCGATGAAGGGCTCCGCCTTCGGCCAGGTGCACGGTCCTGTACAGTTCACCTTTGCTCAGTCGTATCACCCTATCACGCCCTTGGAAATCACCATCACCCGTTGTGCTGTCACCAAAGAAGAGGACAAGGAAAAGGAACGCACGATGGGCCAGAAGCACATTGTTCCTTACGCGCTTTATGCCGCCAAAGGTTACGTTTCGCCTCCTTTCGCTGAGCGTACCGGCTTCACGACGGACGATCTCGATCTCCTCTTTGAGGCCCTTAACAACATGTTCGAGCACGACCGCTCCGCGGCCCGCGGTGAAATGGTTGTGCGTGGTATCTATGACTTCGAGCACGTAGGGACCCAAGGGCCAAACAACGCTGAGCAGAACAAACGTGAAGCCCGCCTGGGTTGCTATCACGCGCACAAGCTGTTTGAAGGAATTAAAGTGAAGCTAACGGATGGCAAGGAGTTTCCCGCTTCCTTCTCGGACTACCACCCAGTCACGTGCGATTGGACTGAGGAAACCTTGCCGAAAGGCGTTGTCCTGAACTTGCGGCACGAGCAGCCGGTGCCGACGATCAGGTTCAAAGCGTGAAACGAGAACCAAGCGAGCCCAAATTCTCAGAAGACGATCTCCTGCCAATTTCTGCCCTGGCCGACGTCGTTTTTTGCGAGCGGCGGGCCGCTTTGCATCACCTCGAAGGGATTTGGGAGGACAACGTCTTCACTGTTGAAGGTACCTTCTTGCATCAGAAGGTGGATGGTAAAGACCGCGTCGAATCACGGGGAGACTTGAGGGTGGCACGAGGGTTACGTTTGCGCTCCCTGCGTTTGGGACTCACAGGCAAGGCGGATGTGGTGGAGTTTCATCGCCTGGCGGAGGCCGAGGCGGCGTCCGGTGACGAAAGCGGCGCTTTGCCGGTGGGCATCCGCCTAGCCGGCGCGCGCGGTTTGTGGCAGCCGTTCCCTGTCGAGTACAAGCGCGGACGACTGCGCCGCGAGGAAGGTTACGAAGTCCAGCTTTGCGCGCAAGCCCTCTGCCTGGAAGAAATGCTGAGCGTGGCTGTTCCGGTGGGCGCAGTCTTCTACGGACAACCGCGACGGCGTCTGGAAGTCACTTTCAGTGAGGAATTGCGTAGGGAGACAGAAAGCGCGGCAGCGCGACTGCACGAACTCACCCGGGCGGGGAAGACTCCGCCCGCTCGCTATGAGAAGAAATGTGAGAGTTGTTCGCTAATCAGTCTCTGCATGCCCAAAACTACGGGCGGTCGCAAGAGCGTTGACCGCTATCTTTCCGGCATCATAGATGACGTTGAGAGCCGAGACGAGAAGACATCGCCATGAGGCACCTACTGAACACGCTTTATGTCACCACGCAAGGTGCGTATCTGTCTCGCGACGGCGAAACCGTCCTCGTGCGGGTGGACCAGGAAGCCAAGTTACGCGTGCCTATTCACACGCTCGGAGGCATTGTCTGCTTCGGACAAGTTTCCTGTAGTCCGCCCCTGATGGAGCTGTGTGGTGAGCGAAACGTCGCGATCTCGTTCCTTAGTGAGCACGGGAAGTTCTACGCGCGGGTTCAGGGACCGGTGTCCGGCAACGTTCTTCTGCGACGCGAACAGTACCGCCGGGCCGATAGCGAGGCGTTCTCAGCCAAAATCGCCCAGTCAGTGGTGGTGGCCAAGATTGCCAACTGCCGTACCGTGCTCCTGCGCGGAATTCGCGATCATGCGGAAAATCCCCAGGTACCCGCGCTGGAGGCTGCGGCGGTCCGCCTCGCACGTCTGCTCGGTGACCCCGCTCTGCGGGGCCAACCCGTGGCTCTCGAAACGGTGCGTGGACTGGAAGGAGATGCAGCCCGGACGTACTTCGAGGTTTTCGACCATCTCCTCACCGCACAGAAGGAAGACTTCTTCTTCCGCGAGCGCAGCCGCCGCCCGCCCCTGGACAACCTGAACTCTTTGCTCTCATTTTTTTACACGCTGCTTGTCCACGACGTAACCGCAGCGCTCGAAACCGTGGGGCTCGATCCTGCCGTGGGGTACCTCCACCGCGACCGGCCAGGTCGCCCCAGCCTCGCCCTCGACCTCATGGAGGAGTTCCGCCCCGTTCTCGCTGACCGGCTGGCGCTTTCACTTGTTAATCGGCAGCAGATCAGAGGAAAAGGCTTCAAGAAAACGGAAACCGGGGCCGTGTTGATGGACGACGCGACCCGCAAGGAAGTGCTGGTGGCTTATCAGAAAAGGAAACAGGAAGAAATCCAACATCCTTTCCTGGGCGAAAAAGTGGAAGTGGGACTTCTTCCCTACGTACAGGCCATGCTGTTGGCCCGCTACTTGAGGGGAGACTTGGACGGCTACCCACCCTTCCTTTGGAAGTGAGGCGACTATGCTGGTTGTGGTGACCTACGATGTGAACACCGAAACCCCCGAAAGCCGCCGGAGACTCCGGCATGTCGCAAAGAAGTGCAAAAACCTTGGACAGCGTGTTCAGAAATCAGTGTTCGAGTGCCTGGTGGACCCCGCCCAATGGGCGCAGCTTCGACAGAGTCTGATTGACGAGATCAAACCCGAGCAAGATAGCTTGCGGTTTTACTTCCTTGGGAAGAACTGGCGAAAGAGGGTCGAACAGGTGGGAGCTAAACAATCTTATGACCCCGAGGGACCGCTAATTGCTTAGCGGGAGCTTCCGCGAACCTCAGGCAACCAGATATCTCCTGGGGGGTTCGCGAGTGATGTGAAGTCATCGTGGCTGAATTAGTTACAGGAAGTCTGCGCCAAGATGGTACTGACGAGTCAAGCAGAAAGTAGCGCTTTCGCGGTGCAAAGCAATTTGGCTCTTTTTTTCTGGGAAGTTAGGTGCTGACAGTTCGCCCCCGCGCGGGGGCGTGGATTGAAACCCAATCCCGGTAACCGGAAACCTTGGTTGGAATGTTCGCCCCCGCGCGGGGGCGTGGATTGAAACGACCAGGGCGCTCATTATCACGGGTCGAATGTCGTTCGCCCCCGCGCGGGAGCGTGGATTGAAACCTCAAAGCAGATGGAGATGCAGCAGAAACTCTACGTTCGCCCCCGCGCGGGAGCGTGGATTGAAACCGCAACGGGCACGACAATCGGCCAGCTTGCGTTGTCGCCCCCCGGCGGCGCACGCCTACCGTGATTACATTGTCCCACGCGAGATGCGAAAGAGACCAGATCCGAATTGCTTCGCCAACTCTCTGCGACGCAACGTTCAGTTTTTGCTTTGTAGGCCTAACTGGTGTGCTCAATCCTTGCAAGCAAGAATCTTCATTGCAGGGACTCGAATTGTGCTCCTTGCCGCATTGACGTTCTCGGTAAGGAGCCTAATCGTCCCGCCTCACCCTACGCGTCCCGCCTAATGATTTCGCCTGGAGACCTTAAGCATCTGCTCTGACGATTAGCCATGTAACGCCAGGCACTCGGACTGTGGGGACTTTTGTGGGGACCCCACATGCATTTTGAGGAATTTCGGCACATCTCAAATCATCTCGCCACATCAAACCAACTCATAGAGCCAGAAGAGGTTGCAGGGTTTTCTGCCTTCCTTCCAACGAGTTAGCAATTTGGCTTGAAACGGTTTCCTAAACCGTGGGTCGGGGGTTCGAATCCCTCCAGGCCTACCACGCTTTCAATAACTTGCAGGCAGTCCTTGATTCGGCGTCACAGATAGCGTCACAGTTAAGCGAGAGGTCGGGGTCTGGCGCCCCGCCTTCTGCTTCTCCAGTTCCTGCTTTGCCGCCTGCAACCGCTGCCAGACAGCGTCTGATGCTGACCGCTGTAAGGCGAGATCGGCGTGGCTGTAGATGAGGAAGGGCGGGGCTTATGGTCTTTGAAAAAATAGTATGGAACTCGTCCACGCGGTCAATTCCCTTGGGAAGTGTAAATTGGCCGTCACTTCGCGCCCTGGGAGGATGCAAGATAAAAGGTCAAAAACCATTAGCCCCGCCGTTAGACGACCTTATTCTTCCCGCGTCTCGCGCCCCGCGCAGTTTGTCGGAAAGAGTCGCGCGGGGCGCGAGACGAGCAGAGGCTGGGAACCCGCGATTTCGGCGGGGCTCCCGACTAGGGCCGTCGGGACAAGTTCCGCCCCGCCCTTCCGACCGCCGGAAAAAAGGCATCGTGTGGTGAGAAATCCAGGCTAACAGGCTACCCGGATCGATAGGCGAGCCAGCCGCGAGTACGTGCTCTGCAGAGTGCTGGCTCGCCACGAGAGCCCCAACTTCCGAGTCGGCGACCAACCGGGAGATATCTGATTCTGTCAACAGTGCGGGATTATCTTCCTCAAGCCTTAGTTGATGAGAAGGGTTGTGTTCTCGGCACCTTTTGACAGATCGCGCTCCCCGCAGTTGGTGGTCAGCTACGGCGCGGGATTAGAGCCTCGTGCCGAAAAGATCGCTATACGTTTTCAGAAACCGGTTACGTCCGCCAGGACGGGGTACCTAGCCGTTCTACACTACACACGGTTCGGAAATGGACCGTTTTCCAAACACGCATGGCAAGAGAATCGATCTCCGGCTGCTTGATACCTGGATTTACAGCTACACCGGGGGGCGACGATTCACACATGCATTCTCACCCACGCTTCTTCGGCCTGAAGCGCCGCAAGCGCTTTGGGGTGAATCTTGCGGTAGACCTGCGCCGGAGGCGAAGGTCTTCCACGAACCTCGAGGAGCCGCGCCACAGGAATGTCGAACAGCCGCTCATTTTCCTCCAGGAAGGGACGAATCACCGCCCAGTCACGGTCTTCGAGCCGGGCAAACTCGCCGCCGTTGAGTTGCTCCTCGGAAACCTTCCGATGCGGGTCGCGAATGTAAATCGCTCCGCCGGAAGCGAGCGAAAACAAGTTGCCGCCGGGGTAGGGAGTATCCAGTTCGACGACCTCCCCCTGGTCACTCAAGGCGATTCCGTCGAGGACAACAAAGCCACCGCCGTTGAGTGGGTCTCCCGCCATGAAAGACTCGGCCAAATAATCAAGGCAGGTGCCATTGATGACCACGCGGGGCTTACCGACGGCGTTGATGAGGGGACGCCCGGCTGCGTTCCCCAGCACGAATGCGTGCCCACCTTTGCCTGCATAGAGAAACGTCTGGCCGACACTGCCATATACGACGAGCGTCCCGTCTTTCATGATTTGGGCCAGTTGATCCTGTGCGTCGCCGTGAACGACCACCTCCGCTCCGTCGATGCCTGAGGTGAGATAGTCTCCTGAGGAGCCGTAGACGTCGATATGGACGCCTTTGGTGCCGGCGCCCAGGCCATTGGCGATAAACCGATGCCCCTTGACGTGAGCCAGCATGAAATTTCGAAAGCCGCGCTGGTAAAGCCAAACGATTTTGCGGGCCAGCGAGCGTTCACCCTCTGCCGCAAAGCCGCGAGCGTCTAGAACGACCGTTTGCGCCTGCCCCGATGGGCTTGGCATAGAACTACAATCGTCCACGAAGACATTGGCTTCGGAAGGGGATCGGCGGACAGACTCGACGATCGCTCCCAAGCTCTGATCGAAGAGCGAGAACAAGCTGCTGCGCCGCATCACGCCCGTGGGATAGCGACGGTCCATCAGCAGCGTGACGACTTCCAAGGCACGCCTGCGGTCATCGCCGTTGTCGGCAGTGCGCTCCAGGGCCTTGAGAAACGCGAGCAGGTTTCCATAGTCCCACCCCGACAACTGCTCCTTGACCCAGGCGAACAGCTCATCAACGGGAACGTCGGGCAGCGCCATGTCGGTCCGCACAGCGGTTGCACGCCCATCGTACGGCTTCTGCAGCGCACCAGACCTGATGGCCCTGCCGAACTTGTCCGTGCATTGCAGCTTGGCATGGCCATTCCCGTTGGCATGGACAGTGAAAATGAACGCACCGCCGTCCGTGTAGCTGCCTCCACGAGCGTTCCAGTAGCGATCGGCGTGCGACCAGAATCGCGGATCTTCCCGGGCAAGGCTCTCCAAAGCAGCGTCGATGGCTTGCTTCTCCGAGGCTGCGAATCCGACTGAGACCGGACCTTCCTGCAAGGCAAAAACCTGCGGACGCAGCATGCTGGTGTCGGT
>Ga0187886_1002201_pt1 | contig 16034 bp, 11 predicted proteins | sample June2016WEW_20_1_FD_133001 | JGI IMG/M metagenome (GOLD analysis project Ga0187886, IMG submission 133001) | Peatland microbial communities from SPRUCE experiment site at the Marcell Experimental Forest, Minnesota, USA - June2016WEW_20_150 | ecosystem: Environmental > Terrestrial > Soil >... | reverse complement strand
GGAGAAAGTGAAAGGAAAGGAGATTGAGAAGAAAAGAAACATCAAATAATAGCCCGAATATTTCTCAATCAGTGTCTCAAAGGAATACCTGGATTAATTTCTTCCGACTTTTTCAGCGATCTCAATCTCAATATACAACATATTATATTTCAATAATTATTTATTAACTATAATGGGAACGATATTATTTGAATTGCTTTTTAACATTTCTTAAATTTGAAAAGAAAATAATTCGCCCAACCTGCCCAGAATCGTTTATATATTTGCATATCGAGATCGCCGGATGATGTGGTGAAAAAGGGATCCTATAAATTTTGGAACCTTGAAATGCATCTTTTTCAACAACCTGTTATGCGAATTAGAAATGTTTATTCGTAGGCATTTCTCCTCAGGGGAGATGCAGAAATGGAAAATTATTAATTCTAGTTGAGATTGAATAAGTTGAGCCAAATCCTTTCGGATCCCTTTCTTATTCCGGATTTTCCAAAAGGCAAGGCGGCGGGGATAGAGCATACTTTGATATTGGAAAGGTTAAATTTCATCTCAAATGCGCATTCTGCTTCTTGGGTTTAACTTTTCGCCAGAACTTATCGGCATCGGGCGCTATACCGGCGAGCTGACGCAATATCTGGCGGAAAAGGGTCATCAGGTTAGGGTGATTACCACGCCGCCCTACTATCCACACTGGCAGGTGCAACCGAGGTATAGTGGATGGAAGTATCGCTCGGAAAATTGGCAAGGTGTGCGGGTATTCCGCTGTCCCATCTGGGTGCCACGCAGGCCTTCAGGGATCAAACGCCTGCTGCACTTGGTCTCATTTGCGTTTACCAGTTTCCCCGTTCTTCTCGGGCAATATTTTTGGAGGCCAGATCTGGTTTTGTGTATTGCACCATCAATACTTAATGCGCCATTTGTCTTATTCACCGCGCGGTTATGCGGGGCAAAAGCCTGGTTGCATGTTCAAGACTTTGAATTGGATGCCGCCGCCAACCTGGGTATGCTGCCTGTCGGCCATCGGATGGCAAAATTAGCCGGCTGGGTAGAGCGTTGGCTATTGAGGCGTTTTGATCAAATCTCCACCATTTCAAACCGGATGTTGGCGCGCCTGGCGCAAAAGGGAGTTGCCCGGGAAAAAACATTTTTGTTCCCCAATTGGGTGGATACCGGGTTGATTTTTCCGTTGTCTACGCCACAGCAGCCATTTAAAAAAGAGTTGGGCATTCCGGCCGATAAAATCATCGTGTTATATTCGGGAAATATGGGTTACAAGCAGGGGCTTGAAAATGTTATCGAAGCCGCCAGGCACCTTCAAGCACAGCCCAAAATTCACTTTGTCCTTTGTGGAGATGGCCCGGTTCGAGCGCAATTAAAAAGCGACGCGGAAGGTTTTCCCAACGTTCTATTTTTACCTTTGCAACCGCTCGAAAAACTGAACCAACTTTTAAATATCGCAGATATTCATATATTGCCGCAGCGAGCGGATGCCGCGGATTTGGTCATGCCTTCCAAGCTTTCCGGCATGTTGGCCAGCGGCAAAGCCGTCATTGCCACTGCCAACCCGGGCACCGAAGTGGCCGAGATTGTGGGATCGTTGGGAGTGGTTGTACCCCCGGAAGATGCTCCGGCTTTGGCGAATGCCATCCTGGGATTGGCAAACGACCCGGAACGGATGCATGCCCTTGGACAAAAAGGGTTGTCCTGGGTTATTGCCAACTGGTCAAGGGAAAAAGTGCTTGCTGATTATTGCGAATCATTGCTGTCCAAAACAAAACTGAATTGAAAATCGTTCCGTTTACCGTCCACTCGGATTGGCAAAGTAGCCAGCCCATCTGAAACGATTCTGTTAAAGGGCGGTTTTTTTATTTTCCATTGCATTCAAAATATAATAACTCCCGATAAAGATACACCCATTGACAGAAAGCATTGTGCGATCTATTGATCTTGATAATTGCCATACCAAGTCGGCCGGAGTAAGAAGGTAAATAATTATCATACCGAGACAAAATATTCCTGCCGCTAACAATGCTGGAAGGCTTTCCTTTACAAATGGCATATTCAAGGCGACTGAAGCAATGTACAACAACCCGACCAACAACAGTGCACCTTCAATCTGCAAATATATACTTTGGAATATGAGCTTATAGGAGCCATCCGTCAATCGACTGAAAATGCGTAAAAAGGATTGAGTTGTCCCAATTTCCAAATCATTCGATAAATTCCATTGCTGCTTATAAATGCCCCATAAGGCAAATGGGATTAATGCGAGTAGACCAGCAAGGAAGTATTTCCAATTTACAATAAAAAGCGATTTTGCCTGGATTAGATTTCCTTTGCGAAGGAGGACAAAGGTGAGTAAACCAATTCCAGTTAATGTTGCCAAAGCCCCCTCGTTCTTAATATACGGGAGGATGATTAGGCAACACACACAGGAAACTAAATCGATAGATTGAGTAGAAGCAATATATCTTCCCAGCAGAAGCATGCCAATGGAGAAGTATAAAGCAAGATACCCGTCCATATATCCGTTCCATAGCGTAGCAGTACTCAAGCTACTAAAAAGAATAAGTAAAAGAAGGAAGATAAAACTAATTGATCGGCGCGCAAAAGTAAATAACAAGGCTACGGCGGGTACGAGTATGAAGAAAAGCGACGCTTTCGGAATATATTCGTTCCAAAAACCCATAACATCTGCCACTTGTGCGGCCAAGGCGGGTATAAGATTTGGGTAATCTGGATGTGAAAAACCTACAGAAGGCTGTTGCCAGCCTGCTGATTGGCCAATAGAATCTGCCGCATAGATCATTTTTGCATGAAAAAACCAGATAGATCGTGCATCCCAATCCGTTAATGGTTCTGTTAAAATCGGACTGAGGAACAGTAAGCAGATAAAGGTTGTTCCTATCCATTTATTTATCATGGATCGCGTTGGTGTCTGCCGGGTGTGATATCGGAAAACGTATATGACAAAACAGCTGGTACCAATTATTGAGAGAATACTTCCTACTACCAGACTAATGGTTATTGATTGAACGCCTAAGGTCAGCCCATAGTTAATAATCAATCCGCTCATTAGCATCAAGGGCAATTCTTGTAGTAGTGAAATATTCTTTTTCCTAGTTGTTAATCCCCCGTGCAAAATTGGTCCAACGGCAAGCCACCCCTGGCCCAACAAAAATGCCATCCCCAAACCAAGCAGTAGGATAAGTTTTAAAGCACTAATGACAGTATTCAAGAACCACATCCTCTCTTTGATCCATAACGACACAATTGGGAATGATAATCAAGTCATGAGGTGAAACAAAAAGATAAGATGATGAGGTATCGAATTGTATTGGCCAAGCTGCTTCCCTGATGCGCTGATCAATCAAAAGATTTTGTTCCATCTGTTCAGATATTCTATAACTGGTAATGTTATGCGTTTGCAATAGGGCCAGCATTTCCTGAACCTCAAGGGGCAATACTTCCTGTCCTGAGTTTGGGCTGAGAATATTAACAAGGGGTTGTTTGGGGTGTGAGATTGTATTTAAATTGGAATTTCTCAATTCAGTCAAAGATTCTATCGTTGGTGTAGTAAAGAATACAATAACTAGCGCTGATGCTGCAATTATCGAAAAGGATGGCGGACGAAAGACTAGCAAGATAATAAAAAACGCAATAATAAATATTCCATAGACTTTATTCCCCCAGAATAATTCAATCCATGCCAGCACGAAAAGGAGGAATAAGAAAACATATCGCTTGCGGTTGTAGATACGAGGCATTAAATTATCAGCCTTTATCTAAATTGACTCATTTAACATATTCCACTATTTTCCCCGATTCGATTTAATAGTCCGGAAAAACGAACATGAACTTTGTGGAGTGATCACCGGCTGGGTTCAACGCTGGGGGGATTTGCCTTGCCAGGGATCGATCCATTTTCGGAGGACGGGACTTCGGTATTTCCAGAGCTGGGGGAAGCATCGATCCAGCGAAGCTGCGCCGCCCAGAGACCCAGCACGCAGATAAAGTTGATGATGACATACGGCTCATGGAAGTACAGGTCGGCCATGCCGCCGACGAAGAATAGACCGGCTATCCCGCCCCAAAGTACCGCGACGGGAAAATGGCTTCGGAGTTCCCCGTATCTTTTCCACCCGGAATACAACAGATAGCCGACCAAACCCACCAACAACAGAACGCCGGGCCATCCGAATTCCAGCCAGGAAAGGAGGTAAATATTATGGGGCAGCCACCAGATACTGGGATTATTCCCGGAACCGATGAGATTGTATCCAAGCGGCAGGAGATATTTATCCGAGAAAATTAATTGAAGGCTTTGGCTCCATGCGTCAAACCGGCCGCTCAAGGTGAGATTGATCCGATCCAGCGGGATGGTGAGGAAAATCCACGCAATCGCAAGGGCGGTGACGGCCGCGCCGGCGATAACGGCGACGAGAAAAATTCGTCTGCGGCGAATGAGGACCACCAACGCCGTCAGGACTGCGACGAAAACCACCGCGAGCAGCGTGGTGCGGGAAATGGTCCAATATAGCACCAGACCATAGAGCAAAGTCAAAAGAGCGTACACGATCCTGCGCCAGGAATGATATGCCCAGGTAAGTCCGATGCACACCAGTAGCGGCCAATAAATATAAACCGCCAGATCGTTGGGAAAACCGAAGAATCCCTTGATCAGAATGCTCGATGCGTTACTACTCCAGCCGGCGAAATCCTTGGGCGCCAAGCCGATCCCCATCGCATGCTGCATCACGCCCCAGACGGAGGTGGGCAAAGCCGCCCAGACATAGAGCGAGGCAATCCGTTTCCAATCATTCCAGGGCGACCGCAGCAGACAGTCGACCAGCAGCGCCGCGAAAGCCCAATCTACAAACATTCCCCTTCGGTCAACCCAGTCGCCGGAAGACAACCAAAGCAAGCCGGACCAGACCGCAAAAACTCGGAATCCCCATATCAGCCGCTTGACCCCCCGATCGAGTCTGGCCCACTCCGTTCGGCCGGCGGTCCACCGCCAGAGAATGAATAGTCCTGCGAAGATTTCCGCCGGACTGATAATGACCGAACCGGCCAGCACAGTATAGGGAATTGTGCAGGATAGAAAAAGCGCGAAAAGAAAAACGCCTTCGAGAATCTCCAACCAGTGAATGGAAATCGGGGCGTCGCGGTTGATGGAGGTGCGTTCGCGAGGATGTCTCATCCAGTACAAAATGCGGTTCAATAAAGGAGACCCCTTTCCGAGTTCGGCTGAACCGACATTATCGGTGTTCCGCCATATCATGTCAAGCGCCAGGAACTAATGGATTCGATCCCATGCGTGAGAATCCTTGATATACGAGATGATCTTGTCACGAACAAAACAGAGTAAAATTCCTTCGTTCCGGGAAGAGAAAAGGCAATCCTTGAGCAATAGTATGCTTGCAAATCGGACGCGCTATGCAACGTTGCGGGTGGAGGTTGGAGAAATGAGTGCGGAGAATCGGGGCGCCCGGGAAGGGGCGAAAAAAAAACGAAAAATATTTTTCCGCCTTCTCGACGGAATCTTCCTTGCGCTTCTGGGGGCGTATGTTTTTTTGGGGATGACCCGGGTGCCTTTTCACGGCGACGAATCCACGCTGATCCGTTTAAGCATGGATTTTGCCCATATTTTCCAAGACCGCGCCGTTCAAAAAGTTATTTATCATCCGGCAACCGGTTATGGGTCGGTGGAGGAATATCAACGGGCGCTGACGGGCTCGATCGATCCCCTGACAATCGGAATGGCATGGAGCGCCGCCGGTATGGATCGCGGTGATCTGAACGGATTCTGGCGGTGGTCACCGCCGGGTGTCAGCGACGAATGGGTATTCAATGTGCAAATGGGAAACATGCCGGGCATTCGACTGCTCGATATCTCCCGGATCCCATCCACTCTATTTTCCGCGATCAGCATCGCAGTCGTTTTCGTCATCGCGCTTGGGCTATCCCGGTCGCGGCCGGCGGCTTGGATCGCCGCCTTCCTGTATGCGACCACGCCTTCTATCCTCGTCAACGGAAGGAGGGCGATGCAGGAGGGAGGGTTGTTGTTGTTCACCTCGCTTGTTGTTCTCGGCGCGCTGTACATCCTGCGATTAATCCGGGAGGAAAAATTACGCTGGCGCCGGATCATTCTTGGATATGGATTGCTCGGGCTGTCAAGCGGTCTGGCATTGGCCGGCAAGCACACGTCCGCGCTGGTTATCGCCCCCGCTTTTTTTGTGATTTTTATCCTTCTCTGGTTTGCCGGGAGGAAATTGGAGCCGAGGGAGAAGACGGCGGTTCATTTCCGGCTGCTGTTCGGCCTGCTCGGTTCCGGTCTGCTTGGACTTTCGGTTTTTTACATCCTCATGCCGGTCTGGTGGCTCTATCGGCTTCATTGGCTCATTTTGCTTTGCCTCTCGGCCGTCTGTTTTACGATCGGTCTTCCCAAGCCGGGATGGCGGATTTGGATTGCCCGGACGATTTCCATTGCGGGAGTGCTTCTGATTACCGTGTTTGCCGCGCGGGCATGGAACGGAATCTACCAACCCATCGGGATCATGTTGCAGATCCGCGCCGACAGCATGTTTGCGCAACAGGCGCTGGGACGGAATTTGTCGACGGCCGAATCCCGGATCGGGGAAATGGCCGACCAACTGCTCTTTGCGAAAACCCAGTATTATGAAAGCCATTCTTGGGATGGTCTGGAAGAGGAGCGGACACAAATTCGAGTATATGAAGATGCCCGCCTGGACGGCCGCGGCGGTGGAACGGTTTGGGGAATCGTCGTGCTGGTGCTGGTCCTCGGCGGCCTGTGGGTCGCGCTCTTCCGCCGGCGCGGGTGGGAAACGCTTTTTCTGATGTTGTGGCTGGCCGTCCCGGCCGCGATTCTTCTCATCGCAAATTCGCTCCCCTGGCAGCGGTATTACATTATTCTGATTGCTCCCTGGAGTGTGCTGGCAGGTTTTGCCGCGGTTCTGATAACATCATCGGATTTCCTCGGATGCGTCCGAAAATTCCTCGTGCGGAGAAACTTGGGCGCCAAATCCGATTAATCAAAACCGGCGAACCTTCGCGGTGTCCGCCGTTTTGTCATTTTTGATTTTTCCCTAGGTGGTTGGATAATAAAATTTATAACAAACGAACATAGTATAATTTCAGTGATTTAGCCCGACTCAGAAAGTAATCTTTCATAAGGTGAAATAATGAAAACAAAAGAGCCATTGTATAAATTGATTCAGATAATTTGGAAGAGCACTTTAATACTTCGCATTGCGCTTGCAAGATTATTTATTTATCAGATACCCGGTTTATATTCCGTAATTGATGGGAACGGCAAAGTACCTGAAGTTCAGAAAGCTGCATACCAGCTTGTAGTTGATAAATATTTGCGGTCCGGAGATATTGTGCTGGATGTTGGATTCGGGTTGGGTTTCGGGTTGAATTTGATGTCAAAAAAAGCAAAGACTCTTGTCGGTATTGATATAGACCCTTTAGCCGTTGCAAAAGGCAATCAGGATTTGATTAATAATCCAAAAATACAAGAATTAAGGCGATACGACGGTATGAATATTCCCTATAAGGAAAAAAGTATTGACGTAATTACATGCATCGATGTGATTGAGCATGTTCCCAATTACAGCCAGCTAATTAATAATATGTGCAAAGTCGCCCGGAGGGCGGTCATCATATCAACGCCAAATAAAAGATCGGAATTTACAAGGGTAAATGGTAAACCTATGAACCCTTGGCATTTGCGCGAATGGAGTTTTGATGAATTCGATGCCATCCTTGAAGGGCTTGGTGTAAAATATGAATGGAATTTGTTAAACGGTAATTGGGATGGGCCGTTTGAGGTTTCATCTATGGTAACCGAAAAGACAATGGCCCTCACACCGGCAATTAAAATCACTTAGAAGGAAATAGGGGTGAGACCAGCCAAACCTTTATTACCAGAACGTGTAAAAAAAATCCTGCGGACGGTGTTGGGAAAATCCCATATAAGACCGCCTGCCAGAATATTTGGGTTGAAAGAATTCTGTGCAACCTCTCCCACTCAAAGAGCGCTTGTATCCTATCTGCCATCGCCTTTACTTCTTCCGGCATCAAAACGCGATCGTGTGGTTTTTAGTAACCTCGGCATAGCACAATATATCCCGCGCGCATTGAATGAGCTGGGTTATGAAGTGGACATCGTTGCATGGGATAATGCGGAGTGGCTGCAAAAGCGACCCTATGATGTCTTTATAGGGCATGGCGACATTAATTTTGAACACATATCACGCGCCTTGCCAAGCGAAACTACTCGAATTTATTTTTCAAGCGGTATTTATTGGCGAGAATTTAATATCAGGAAAGCCAATAGAATATATAAACTCGCAATGCGGCGAGGTTACGTATTACCCCCTGATCGCGCAATTAAATTCAGCGAGGAATTTGCAAATCAAAACGCAGATGGAATTATTTGCCTTGGCAACCAGAATGCGGTTTGGAGTTATCGGCAGTTTCCACTGGTTATCGGGATTAATAACGCCGTTTATCCGCACGAATGGGAGGGTTTATCCGAAAAGGACTTTGACCAAGGCCGACGGCATTTCCTTTTCTTTAGCGGTGGAGGAAGTCTTCACAAAGGCCTTGATCTCTTGCTGGAGGCACTTTCTGATACTGATTTGCATCTTCATGTCTGCCAAATCATTGACCCTCAATTTGCTGAAATATACAAAGCGGAATTGACCCAGCATTCCAACATTCATGTCTACGTACGTATTCGTATGCGTTCAGCGAAATTTAAGCAATTAGCATCCTTGTGCAACTGGACAATTTCAGCCACAGCCTGTGAAGGCCAACCCGGTGCTGTGCTGGAATGCATGGCATGCGGATTGATCCCTATATTACCGGCTGGCGCCAACAAAGACATTGAAAACTTCGGTATTCTTCTGCCCGAAACTGACATTGACGATATTAGAAAAATAATTCTCGCTGCCGCAAAAATGGATATCGATGAATGCAAAAAGCGTGCAAAACTTACTGCCGACGTAGTACGGAAAAATTATTCACCAGAAAAATTTAATCTTGATTTCAAAAATGCCGTTCAGCGAATAATTTCCGCGAAATCAACCCAGGCGGTGAGTTAACCAACCATGAATCTCAAGAAAACACGTTTCTTTATCCACGACAGTGTTGACATTCCAGCCAGACAGAGGGGCGTCAATCGATGCTATATCGCCTATGGAAAGGCTATAATAGACGCCTATCCTGGTCAGGTATCCATCTATACAAACCGCGCAAACAATCCCAAGGGTGCAAAAATCATTTATTCCCCTTTTATTTGGGTTAGGTTCAGAAGAATACGATATAGAATTAACCGATTGGATAATCTATTTGGCGCATTCCTGGCCGACCGATCATCCGATGTCTATTACAGTCCATTTTATGGATCTATGCGTACAAAAATACCGCAAGTATTTTCTGCTCACGACATGATCTTTGAAAAATACCCCCAGTATTTTCCGCGTTCCAAAGCCAGCGTCCGCAAACATATTCAGGAAAAAAAAGGATGTTTTGAAAGAGCTGCTTTAATTATTTGCAACAGCCGGAACACAGCCAAAGACATCCTGGAAATATATCCCATTATTTCCAAAGACAAAGTACAGGTTGTTCACCTGGGCATAGAAGACTTATTCTTCCGCAGCAGTGAAACCGCCAATGAAAACAAGCCTTACTTCCTGTATGTCGGCAATCGCGACCACTATAAGAACTTCTTGCGTTTCCTGGATGCTTTTGGAAAAACAGGATTAAAGAAACGCTTTGATCTGCACATTATCACGCCGACCAAAAATGACTTCAGCGTTGATGAAAAGGAAATCATCCGCCAACACGGACTGGCAGAAAATATCCGGGTGGAATACTCGATTTCGGATGAGGAATTAAAAAAGCGCTACACCGGAGCGCGCGCATTCGTCTACCCATCCGAATACGAAGGCTTTGGGTTTCCCGTTGTCGAAGCCCTGGCCAGCGGAACGCTGGTCTTAACATCCAATACATCCTGCCTTCCAGAGGTAGGCGGGACTGCACCGCTATATTTTGACCCTTATTCTAGCGATGCCATTGCAGATATGCTGAAAATTGCCGGCCAAATGACCGACTCGGAACGGCAAGAACGCATTCTATCCGGTAAAAATTGGTCAAAACAATTTACCTGGAAAAATTCCCAACAAGCGTTTATACACGCCATGCAAGAACTGCTCAATGAAGTTTGATTACAAGCGTAGGGAGGAGATTTGGTCCTGTAGAGACGGCGCGCATGGTTTTGATTATTTAAATTCTTGCTGGCTGCACCCGTCATCGTTATACCAAGATTGAATAATGGAGGATAAAGTAGGGTATCCATCCCCTTTTCGGGATCTATTCAATCAAATGAGTGGATGATACCTCCCTCGTCGCTGGTTATTGCGCCCGACCATATGATGGCTTTTATTCACCTCTGATTGACCGATAAGAAATGGGACCCGAAGCATAGAAAAAACCAGCGAACCCTCGAGGGGTCCGCTGGTCGGTCGTTATCAGTTTTATTTTCGGCAGGCTTTCGACGCCGCTTGAACTCTACCCCGCGACGGTCCATTGCGGGGGCATTTTACGAATTTCAGTTTCCAATTTTCGCCGCTGGGTAAGCAATTCCGCCGGGAGTTTATCGCCCAATTTGGCGAAGAGCTCGTCGTGGGAAAGCAGTTCGCTGTTCCACAATTCCCGGTCCAGCGACATGATCTCCTGGTATTGCTGCAGGGTAAAACTCTCGAGCCCCTTCCAGTTCAGATCCCGGTGCAGTGGCACATAACCCAGCGGGCTCTCGTCCGCACCGCCTTCCCCATTGGCGCACGCCACGATCCACTGCAAGGGGCGCATGTTCTCGCCGTACCCCGGCCAGAGAATATTCCCATCCTTACCGGTGCGGAACCAGTTGACCCCGAAAATCGCCGGAGGTTTCGCCAGCCGCGCCCCGAAGGAAAGCCAATACCGGAAGTAATCCCCCATGTGATAGCCGCAGAAAGGAAGCATGGCAAAGGGATCGCGCCGCACCTGGCCCACTGCGCCGGCCGCGGCGGCTGTGGTTTCGGAGCCGAGCGTGGCGGCCAGATACACGCCGCTCGCCCAATCCCGGGCCTGGTATACCAGCGGCACCGCCTGGCTGCGGCGGCCGCCGAAGATAAACGCCGAGATCGGCACGCCGGACGGGTTCTCCCAATCCGGATCGATCGAAGGGCACTGGGCGGCCGGCGCGGTGAAACGCGCGTTGGGATGCGCCGCCTTGCGTCCGGATTCCGGCGTCCATTGTCTGCCGGTCCAGTCGATGAGTTCCGGAGGCGGAGTCTTGGTCATGCCTTCCCACCATACGTCGCCGTCGGGCGTGAGTGCGACGTTGGTGAAGATGGAATTCTTCCGGATGGTTTTCATCGCATTGGGATTGGATTGATCGGAAGTGCCCGGCGCCACGCCGAAATACCCGGCTTCGGGGTTGATCCCGTATAGACGCCCGTCCGGTCCCGGTTTGATCCAGGCGATGTCGTCGCCGACGGTAGATACCTTCCAGCCCTCGAATCCGGTCGGAGGGATGAGCATCGCCAGGTTGGTTTTGCCGCACGCGCTCGGGAACGCGCCGGCCACGTAGGTCTTCCGGCCGTCGGGCGATTGCACGCCGACGATCAGCATATGCTCGGCCAGCCAGCCTTCCTCGCGCGCCAGTGTCGAGGCGATCCGCAGCGCGAAGCATTTCTTCCCCAGCAGCGCGTTGCCGCCGTATCCGCTGCCGAACGACCAGATGGCGTGCTCTTGCGGAAAGTGCACGATGTATTTGTTGTCCTTGTTGCACGGCCAGGCCGCGTCCTTCTGGCCGGGGGCGAGCGGGGCGCCGATCGAATGCAGGCAAGGGACAAACGCACCATTTCCGAGAACGTCCCAGATGGCCCGGCTTACGCGGGTCATGATGCGCATATTGGCCACGACGTAGGGCGAGTCGGTCAACTCGATCCCGATGTGCGCGATCGGCGAGCCGAGCGGCCCCATGCTGAAGGGGATCACGAACATTGTCCGACCGCGCATCGCCCCGTCGAACAGCGCCGTCAGCTTGGCTTTCATCTCCGCCGGATCCACCCAGTTGTTGGTAGGTCCCGCGTCGCTTTGTTTAACGCTGCAGATGAAGGTACGATCCTCGACGCGGGCCACGTCGCCCGGATCGGAGCGTGCCAGAAAGCAGTTCGGCCGCTTCTCCGGGTTGAGCCGCGTGAATGTGCCGGTCCCGACGAGCGTCTCGCACATCCGGTCGTATTCGGCCTGCGATCCGTCACACCAATACACGGCGTCCGGTTTGCAGAGTACCGCCATTTCCCGCACCCAGCGGCCGGCTTTTTCATTTTTTACATAGGATGGAATTTCCACGGAAACCATATTCTCTCTCTCCAGGAAAAGATGGCAAATTATAAAGGATTTTCAAGTGAAAGAGGTAAACAATTTCAGCAAGATCAAATCGCATCCAAAGACGGATGCCGAGTTCTAATTCCAAGGCAGATCTGCGTATCGCATTTACATAAAGACCTCTGGGCGCACCACGGTCCGGCGATAAATCGCCGTGCTCTCAACAGCGCCTGCCCTCGCGCTTGCCCTTCCGTAGCGGGGGAAGCGGGGGCCGGGTAAACCCGGCTTCAGATCGTTTGAACCAACAGATGACAAATTCCCTGCTATGGGTCCATTGCCATATCACTGTAAAAACTATATTTAGAAACATCGACCGCCGGATTTGTTGGAAGCCCGGTTTTAACCGGGCGCTGTTAATGGCTCGGGGCGCCTGTCCCGCGCAACGCGCGGGATTAGCCCCGGAGGATTATTGAAGGAATGTGAAATTTGCACAGCACATTGAGAATTTCACCACAGGCATTCGCACGGGAACCCTTCGGGTGGAAGATGCTCCATCCCTTTCCTCCTCTCCGGACCTCTCCCCTCTTCCCGTGATCCGGGAAGGGGGGAGAGGAGAAGGTGAGGGGGGATGGGATGGAAAAGGAAATGGAATGAAGACAGAGTATTGTAAAGTCGTGTATGAAATTTCCTCGCATTACTAAACCGCAAAAGGAAGACGCCCTCCCAATGGCGGACAAGGTGCGCTGAGGAGCAATTTCAGTATTATGCGGAGTTTACGCCAATAAATAAAGTTCGGTAACGAATGAAGGCGGAAAGGTTCTATCAGAAAAATAACGGGAAGAAATGGAATGAGGCGGGGGAGAAGACCGGGGCTGCCGCCGATTCCTTCGGCAGGTTGCTTTCCATCAGGCTTTGCACCGTTTTCGAATCCGGGCCGTAGAACCACCATACATCTGCTCCGGATTGCGCTTGGCAGGCGGCAATGTTTGTTATCCAACATACCGCGCCCGTTTCCGGTTTGGATTTTCCGAACCGTCCGCCGTCATATTCATTGAGCGCGGATGCGAACTCGTCCGCGTCGGTTGGTGTATCCCAACGCGTGTGCCAGGCGACGGCCGTGGCGAGGTTGGAATCGTTGTGCCAGACAACGACGCGGTCGCCGCCCCAGCCGGCGGCCGCCTGGGAAGCCTGAAGCGCGTTCACACGGGTTCCCAGGATCAGATCGGTCGAAAATTCTCCCAGGACGTCTTCTTGGACCTCGCGCCAGCTGCCGGCAAGTGATTCGGGGAGGACCGGCTTCGCCACCTGCTCAGGCTGATCTCCCTGCAGGTAATCCTCCGGGTGCATGATCATTTCCGTGCTGGAAGGGGGGTTACGGAAGGCTGCATCCACCGCCGCCCAACCGCCTTCGGCATATAAGTACGCAATGAACGCTTTGCCTTGGAGATAGGGAAAGTATAACTGTTGTTCCAGGAAGTACGGAATGCGGAAATAGTCCAGGTTGAGAGCGCTCAGGGATCGTTTGTAATAATCGATTTGATCCCCCAGCGAGAAGTATCGCTTCTGCCACATCTGCTCTACGAACGTGGCTTCCCCTTCCACCAATGCCTGCTTGCCGGAAATAATATCGGAATTCTCCCCGCTGTTCCAATTATCCGCGGTAAGATTGTCTCTCTGGAATTGCAGACCGTGCATATATTCGTGCGCGAAAGTGGACCGTTCGCTTGCCCCGAATCCCGCGCCGGAGACGACGAACAGTTGCTTCTTTTCCGGGTTGTAATACCCCAGGACATACGTGGAGTACGTATTCAGATAAAAAGAATACAGATCGAATTTTGCATCGAGCACGCCGAAGGCCGCATATTCCTCCAGATCGTCCTGCACCTGCTGGCGGGAATAAGCCTTCTGGAATTCATCGGTCATTTCGACGCGCAGTTGATCGGGGGTGATCAGGGTGCGTTTCACCGGCGCAGGGTTGGATATTCCGCGCAAGGTGTTGACCTCCGCCTCGATCCGGTTCATCTCATTCTCGATTTGGGCCGGGTCGTGGAGGGCCACCGGTTTGCGCAAGAGATAATACGCCCCGATGTTGCCTGCTGCGCAGATCACGCTGGCGGGAAGAAGGCATCCCAGAATAAAGAGCGCCGCCAGACAACCCAGAGTGGTTCTTTGTCCCATGAACCGCCTTCCGTAAACGGGATGGTGAGATCCCAATCTTTGGAAGCCGATTATACCCGGGCCGGGCGGCTATTTGTGGATTACGGTGTTCTCAGGAAACGTGGGAGTAAATTATTCCGGCGGGATAAGCCGGTACCCCACCCCCGGTTCGGTGTGGATAAACGCCGGCTGGGAGGGGTCCGGTTCGAGTTTGTGACGAAGGTTGCTGATGTTGACTCGCAGAAGATGCTGTTCGCTTTCGTACGTGTTTCCCCAGACCATGCGCAAGAGCTGGCGGTGGGTGAGCACCTTGCCGGCGTTTTGCATCAGAATCCGCAGCAGGTCGTATTCGGTCGGCGTGAGGGTGATCTCGCGATCCGCGACCGTTACCGCACGGCGCGGCAGATCCATCCGCAACGCGCCCGCCCGCAGTACGGGCTCGTCGGCGACGTTGGCCTGGCGGCGCATGACGACGCGGATGCGGGCCATGAGTTCTCCGGTGCCGAACGGTTTGACCAGATAATCGTCGGCCCCGGCGTCGAGCGCGGCGATTTTATCCTCCTCCGCCTCCCGCACGGAAAGAATGATGATGGGCGTTTGCGACCACTCGCGCAACCGGCGCGCGACCTCTACCCCGTCGATGTCGGGCAGTCCGAGATCCAGGATGATCAAATCCGGGCGCTGGGCGGGAACCGCTTCCAGCGCTTCGCGGCCGCCGGCGGCTTCCAGGACGGTGTATCCCTGGGCCCCGAGGGCCACCCGTAAATAGCGCCGGATGGGAGTTTCGTCGTCGACGACTAGAACCCTCAGGCCGTTTTCCATGAGGAGATTATTTTATTCCAAGAGCGGCAATTCCAGGGCAATGAGGGTTCCGCCGCCCGGGCGAGGCTGTGCGTATATTTTTCCCCCGTGAGCATCCACGATCCCCTTGCAAATGGAGAGTCCCAATCCGGATCCGCTGACATTTTCCGGCCGCTGGATGCGGTAAAACTTGTCAAAAATGCGCGCCATCTCTTCGGAGGGGATCCCGATTCCGCGATCGGCGATTTCCAGGTGGGCCGTCGTTCCGTCCTCGCCCGCGCTGATATCGATCGGGGAGCCCGGGGGAGAATATTTCACGGCGTTGTCGAGGATATTGATAAGCACCTGGACCATCAGTGCGAAATCCACGGGCACGGGTGGAAAATCCGGGGAAATGTTCACCCGAACCGGATTCCCCGCAATTTGTTTTCCGAGCAATTCCAGCGCATTGTGGACGACGTCCGAAAGGTCCTCCGGCTGGCGGTGCAAATACAGTGCGCCGCTTTCGATGCGGGTCATGGAAAGCAGGTTGCCCACCAATCGATTCAAGCGCTCGGCTTCCTCCCGCGCGGTTTGGATCAGGCTGTGCCGGTCTTCCTCGTTGAGGGCGCCGGCCTGGTCGCCCAGACTCGTCAGCGCTCCGGTAATCGATACGAGCGGCGTGCGCAAATCGT
>Ga0187886_1002200_pt1 | contig 16034 bp, 17 predicted proteins | sample June2016WEW_20_1_FD_133001 | JGI IMG/M metagenome (GOLD analysis project Ga0187886, IMG submission 133001) | Peatland microbial communities from SPRUCE experiment site at the Marcell Experimental Forest, Minnesota, USA - June2016WEW_20_150 | ecosystem: Environmental > Terrestrial > Soil >... | reverse complement strand
ATTAAAGCGGTACGCGAGCTGGGTTTAAAACGTCGTGAGACAGTTTGGTCCCTATCTGCCGTGGGCGCAGGATACTTGAGGGGAGCTGTCCCCAGTACGAGAGGACCGGGATGGACGAACCGATGGTGTTCCAGTTGTGACGCCAGTCGCAGCGCTGGGTAGCCATGTTCGGAAGGGATAACCGCTGAAAGCATCTAAGCGGGAAGCCCACCCCAAGATCAGGTATCCCTCCTGGTAGCAATATCAGGATAAGACCCCTCGGAGACTACGAGGTTGATAGGTCAGATGTGTAAGTACCGTTAAGGTATTGAGCATACTGATACTAATCGGTCGATCGGCTTGACCATAATTGAATTACTATTTGCCAAGTCCCTTGATCCATATCAATAAAAGCGAGGAAGAATGGAATGATGGAACATTGGAATAATGGGTAGACAAAAAAAATTAGGCTTTTCTAACATTATTCCATCATTCCAATATTCCTGAAAGTTGTTTTTGAGATTCTTGGTGACCATGGCGAAGGGGAAACACCCGTTCCCATTCCGAACACGGAAGTTAAGCCCTTCAGCGCCGATGGTACTGCATGGGCAACTGTGCGGGAGAGTAGGACGTTGCCGAGATTAAAACTTGTCCTCGCGAAAGCGGGGATCAGAAAGGCCCATCAGAAATGATGGGCCTTTTTTATGGATTTCTTTGGGTCGCTTTGGCCAATAGGACACTATCCCTTTGCTAACACAACTTAGTCTTTTTTCTTGACCAATCCTTAAAGCAAAATCAATATGTTTTTGCAAAATATTTGTATAAAATGGAAAATTAGTGTGATATTGTTTTACTTTAACGATCCTAGGAACAATGGGAAATTTCCTACTTGCGACGATTACTTCTTTTATTGCTGTTGTGGTAGTAGGGATCGCCACGCAGAGTCTTTTCCTATGCCGATTTTAGGGGAGGGAATCCTTTGGCCCTTCTCAAATCCTCTATTTTTAAGTGCGCTATTTGGATTGGGAGTGTGGTTTTCCTCGTTTATCGGCTTTTTTCGTGATTTTGGTCGGAGTCATTATCTTCATCTCCCATTACATAGGGAGATATTAAAGGAGTATAACGCAATCAAGCGGTTTTGAAAAAAGAACTTTAAAGAGGGAGGTGATGTGAGATGAATGTTTGAACCTTTCCTTTATAATGAATAGTGAAGAAGACAAAGGAGCTGTTAAAAAGATGCGGAAGTTATTGGTCATCAAAGGAGGTATAAGAAATGAAGAAAAAGTTATTGTTCATAATGACGATAGTTCTCTTTCTTTTTTGTGTAATCGTTGGAGACCGAGGGATTGCTGAGGCTGCTGAACCCATAAAGATCGGATATTTGGCCCCTTACGTTGGGGTCTTTGCCAAGTTCGGGAGTGATTTGAGAGATGGGTTCAAGCTCTATCTGGACGAAGTCGGGTACAAGGCGGCAGGCAGGCAGATCATTTTTATTGATGAGGATGACGAAGGTAAGCCAGAGGTTGGACTTGTGAAGGCGAAGAAATTGGTGGAAAAAGATAAGGTCCAGATTCTGGCAGGGATCATCAGCAGTGCGGTTGCCTATGCGGTCAGAGATTATGTCATTGCGAATAAGGTTCCTCTTGTCATTACAAACGCAGGTGCTACCAAACTGACGCAGGAACAGCGTAGCCCTTTCATTTTTAGATCTTCCTTCGCCAACTGTCAGCAGGATTTGGCCGGAGGCTGGTATGCTTACACCAAAATGGGGGCCAGGAAAGTCATTATGATCGGATCGGATTATGCTGCAGGTCATGAAAAGGGGGCTGGTTTCGTAAAGACGTTCAAATTTATGGGAGGCGAGGTCATTGAAGAGATTTGGCCTCCCCTTGGAACAAACGATTTCGCGCCCTATTTGGCCAAAGTAGCCAATTTTGCAGGAAAGGTAGACAGGGCATGGGCTTTCTTCGCTGGAAGTGATGCGATACGGTTCGTTAATCAATACGATGAATATGGCTTGAAGGAAAAAATCAAGCTCATTTGTGAGGAGGGTGTAACAGATGAAGCGAACCTCCCTTCGCAGAAAGAGGCAGCCTTAGGGATAGAGAGCTATGCACGTTACTGTATTGGCTATGATTCCCCGGAAAACAAAAGGTTTGTTAGGGAATATCAGAAGAAGTATAACTACGACCCGGGGTCTCTATCCGAAGGAGGATATGTAGGCGCCAAGTTTATTGTGAAAGCCCTTGAGGCCGTGAAAGGAAAGATTGAGAATCAAGAGGCATTCCTCAAGGCACTTAAGAGTGTGAGGTTTGAAGCCCCAAGAGGCCCCGTTCGATTTGATGATCACCAAAACGTGATCTTTAATACCTTCATTCAGCGCGTGGGAAAAAAGGACGGAAAATATAACAACTACGTTGTTGACATCATCCCGGATATAGATCAATACTGGATGCCTAAAAAGTAAACCCCGCACCCCATGTTAAAATGCGGGGCTTTCTTTGAGGTAGACCCTGCACTTTATCAATGGTGCGGGGTATAGAGAGGATCGATGGCTTTCTGGATCATCCAAACGCTCAATGGTCTGTCCTTCAGCATGATGCTTTTTCTCGTCGCAGCAGGGTTCACCCTGATTTTTGGGTTGATGAAGATCATCAATATTGCCCATGGATCATTCTATCTCCTGAGTGCTTACATTGGTTTGACCGTCCTGCGGACAACGGGAAGCTTCCTGCTTGCGACGATTACTTCATCTATTGCTGCTGCGGTGGTCGGGATCGCCATGCAGAGTCTTTTCCTGCGTCGATTTTATATGAAGGAACTTCAGCAGGTACTCCTGACCTTTGGGTTTGTCTTGATTATTGCGGATATCTGTCTTTGGATTTGGGGAGGGAATCCTCAGGCCCTTCCCAAACCCTCTCTCTTTAAAGGTTCTATATGGATTGGAAATGTGGTCTTTCCCTCCTATCGGCTTTTAGTGATTTTGGTCGGGGTCATTATCGCTCTCGGACTTTGGATCTTTCAGGAGAAGACGAAGTTTGGGGCCATTGTCCGTGCAGGAGTAGACGATGAAGAGATGTTGAGGGGATCGGGAATAAATATCCAGATGGTCTTCGCCGGGGTATTTGGTTTAGGAGCTTTATTGGCAGGAATCGGGGGGATGATGGGGGGGCCGTTTGTGGGGGTTTTCCCAGGGGTGGACATGTCGATGCTGCTTCTAGCCTTAGTGGTAGTGATCATCGGAGGGGTAGGGAGTTTAAAGGGAGCCTTTGTAGGGAGCCTTTTTGTGGGTCTGATCGATAATTTCGGTAAAGCCCTCTTTCCCGAACTCTCCCTCTTCACTCTTTTTGCACCGATGGCCATCATCTTAGCGATTCGACCTACTGGAATATTTGGAAAGATAGAAGAGTGAAAGTTGCTGAAATATTAAAAGGACCATTCTTTTTGCCCTCTCTTTTTGCTGCCCTGATCCTTCTTCTCCCCTTCCTCTTCTCCAACTATTATGTGGGCCTTGTGATCCAGATATTCATTATGGCTATTTTCGCAATGAGTCTGGATATCTTGGTGGGTCATACCGGGCTTCCTTCTATGGGGCATGCTGCCTATTATGGAGTAGCTGCATATGCAACAGGATTTCTGTGTCTGGCTGGGGTCAAGAATTTCTGGTTCGTTATCGTTTTTGGAATGGGATTGGGAGGCCTGACAGCAGCTTTTTTCGGTCTTCTCGCCATAAGGGCCCGAGGGCCTTATTTCATGCTCATCACCTTGGCTTTATCCCAGGTGCTTTGGGGGATTGCGTTCAAATGGAGAAGCATTACAAGAGGGGACGATGGAATACCAGGGATCGGACGACCGGAAATAGGAATGGGAATCGACCTTAAGCCAGATTTTTATTTCTACTATTTTACATTTGCCATTTTCCTTATCGTCCTGGTCGTTCTTTTCATCCTTCTCAATTCCCCTTTCGGGCACACCCTCAGGGGCATTCGGGAAAGTGAGTCGAGGATGAAAGCATTGGGATATAATGTTTGGCTTTACAAATACCTGGGTTTTATCTTTGCAGGCGTCTTTGCAGGGATCAGTGGGGTCCTCTGGGTCTATTACAGTGGGTTTGTCAACCCTTCCTATTTCGGGGTGGATCTATCTGTCAAGGCTTTGTTGATGTTGATCTTGGGTGGTTCGGGTAGCCTTTTCGGACCTTCGATTGGGGCTGGAATCATCGTTTTATTGGAGAATCTTGTAAGCGGTTTCACAGAAAGGTGGTCTTTGGTTCTTGGCATTGTTTACGTCACTGTCATTATGCTCTTCTCAGAGGGAATATCCTCAATCATTAAAAGAGGTAGGAATTGAAAGCCTTAGATGTGCAGGCCCTTTCTAAAAATTTCGGAGGATTATGGGCCATTCGCGATATCTCGTTAGAAATTGAAGAGGGTGAGCGACGGGCCATCATTGGTCCCAATGGTGCTGGGAAGACCACCCTTTTCCATTTGATCAGCGGGTTCCTCTTTCCCTCCTCAGGCCATCTCTCCCTCTTTGGTCGCGAGGTGACGAATCTGCAAGCTTACCAAAGGGCCGCTTTAGGAATGGCACGGACGTTTCAAGTGACCAATCTCTTTCAGAAACTGACCCTGTTTGAGAACATTTTACTGGGAGTTCAAGCCATTAAAAGGGCTCGTTTCTGTTTTTACCGCAGGGTCATAAGCTTTCGAGAAATTATTTATGAAACAGAACGTCTTTTGAAGGAATGGAACCTGTGGGAAAAAAAGGATCTCCTCCTGAAGAACCTCTCCTATGGTGAACAGAGGCAGATAGAGGTCATCATGGCTTTAGCGACAAAACCACGCCTACTCCTTTTGGATGAACCTACTGCAGGTTTGTCCCCGGCTGAAACGGCTTTGGTGACCTCCATCATTAAAGGTCTACCCCGTGAGATCACGACCATCTTGATAGAGCATGATATGGATGTCGCTTTTGAAATTGCAGAGAAGATTACCGTCCTTCATTTCGGCAGCATCCTGGCTGAAGGGTCTCTCGAGCAGATAAAGGGAAATCCTAAGGTGACAGAGATCTATTTGGGCTAAACGAACATGTTAGAGGTAAGAGACATTCATACCTATATTGGCGAGAGTTATATCCTTCAAGGGGTATCCATGGAGATACCGAAAGGCAAGGTGGTGGCTCTCTTAGGTCGGAATGGAGTGGGAAAGACAACCCTTATCTACTCCATTATCGGATTTCGGCCTATACGGACTGGGAGCATCCTCTTCGAAGAAAAGGAGATCAGCACCCTTCCTGCCCACCGGATCGTCCGATTGGGAATAGGCCTTGTACCTCAGGGTAGAAGGATCTTTTCTTCCCTTACTGTAAATGAGAATTTAGAAGTCCCGTACAAATGCCCGCCCCGAAACGAAAGAGACTTTAACACAGAAAGGGTCTTTCAGCTCTTTCCTATCTTAAAAGAGAGAAAAGATCATCGAGGTGGCAAGCTCTCTGGTGGTGAGCAACAGATGCTTGCCACAGGCCGGGGTCTTATCTCTAGACCAAAATTGTTACTCATGGATGAGCCCTCTGAAGGTCTTGCACCTTTGTTGGTTCGAGAGCTCGGCGAGATCCTCAGAGGTTTCAAGGAGCAAGGTCTCACTATTCTTATCGTGGAGCAAAAGCTTTCTTTTGCTCTCGAAGTCGCCGACGATGTCTATATCATGAGCAAAGGGAAGATTGTTTATCATTCCACTCCGGACGATCTGCGGAGAAATGAAGAAGCAAAGGCTCGACATCTGGGGATTTAAACTATAGACAATAATTCATAGGCGATAGGGAACAATGAAGTATTAGAACCTTTAGATAGAGACTTTGTGGCGAGAGGGCCACTTCCTGAAATTCAACTAAATTTAGCACACCTTCATGGACTGGAGTCACCTTGATGAGTAATAAAGTTATGACGATGAAGCAGGCTATCCAAGCGTATGTTAAACAAGGAGATATGGTCTTTTTTGCAGGTATGCAACACGGAGAGCCTGTTGCAGCCATTCATGAGATAATCCGACAGAGGACAGATCACCTTATTGTAGTCCCGGGACTAACTTTATGCCTCGGTTTAATGATAGCCGAAGGGCTTATAGACAAGCTAGTTATGGCTTTTGTCCGGGACCTTTTTGATAAAAGGCGATCTTATACCATCATTAAAGCAAAAGAGAATAATTGTTATCCAGAGTTAGAGAAATATTCCCATTTTGGGTTATCTTTGGCCCTATTAGCCGGAGAGATGGGAATTTCTTTTATGCCTACTAAAACCCATCTGGGAAGCGATATTGAAAAGCATAATAAGAATATTAAGAGACTGAAATGTCCTTTTACCGGTGATGAAATATCGGCCGTGAAAGCAATTCATCCGGATGTTTTTTCATTTGACAACGGTTAATGATTTTTGCTATATTCGTTTCCGAAATTATGGAACTTAGGTCCGCATAGTGGAACATTCAAGAGAAGACAAATTGACAACGTGGAATCGTTTAATTACTTTGATTTTGAAATATCTAGCAAATAGGGATGTATAGCAACTGAAGGCAGTAATTGTTAAGGACGGTAAATGGTGGCTATATAAGAAATAGCAGATTGCATAAGGGTTTTTTGGTTTGGCAATCTCTTTAACTCCTTCTCGACAAAGAGTTTGGAATATGACAAAAGACAAGTTAGTTAATTCCTTATTAAAGGGACTGGGCATTTTGGAAGCATTCACTCCCTCACAATTCAGTCTGAGTTTCCAAGAATTGACTATGAAAACAGGGTTTCCCAAAACAACGGTTTTTCGTTTTCTTCGCACCTTGACCTCCCATGGCTATCTTTCGTTGGATTCAAAATCCAAAAAATATTTTTTGGGCCCGAGAGTGATGTCACTTGGGTTTACAGTTTTGTCGGGTATGGATTTGAAGAACGTAGCTTTGCCCTATCTTGAGGAACTGGCAAGGTTATCTGATCAAAATGTGAATCTGGCGATTCTTGACAAAACAGAGGTAGTCCTAATCGAACGGCTTAAGAAATGGCAAATTCTGGACTTTAACATTCAAGTTGGGGGGAGGCTGAATTGTTATCAGACTTCAATGGGTCGGGCAATCTTGGCTTTTTCAAATCAAAAGAAATTTCTATCTATATTAAATGTCCTTTTAAAAAATAGGGAAGCCGTCAGACACATTGGACCGAAAGGTGCAAAATTAATCAAAAAGCTTAAAGAAGCCCGGCTGAAAGGTTACGCATTGAATGACGAAGAATTGATCAAAGGGTTGAGGTCAATAGCCGCACCAATTTTCAATGCACAAGGTGACGTTGAAGGAGCAATCAATATACCGGTTTTCAACCATATGGTCAGTCGAGAAGAATTGATTGAACGCTATGCCCCATTGCTGATTAAAACGGCGAGAAACATTTCAGCAGCTCGTGGCCTCACAGATCAAGAACTTGGTTAAAAACGTTGGTAGAGAATGAAACTGAAGGAGAGTCGAGATGAAAATCCGAGAGGAAGCAAATTGAGATACAGAGATTTGTGTGAAATCATGCCTCAGGTCAAGGCATACGACAATTCTGAAAGGCTGTTATACGACATGAACTGCTACGGCGTGGACATGTGTATCCTAATGGCGTCGTACGGGATGACTAACGAACAGAATCTGGCGCTGGTTGAGAAATACCCTGATAGATTTGCTGCCCTTTGCATCTCCAAGGCGACATATGACACGGCGGAGCGTGGTGAAATCGAATGGACGATGGAGGAGGCCTGTAAGGAATTGGACGCCTTACTCCCGACGGGGAAGTATGTCGGGATCGGGGAAGGGTTCCCTACCGTCTCGATATCAGCCAAGATGATCTCAACTTAATCTTAGGAGGGAATGCAATACGACTCTATAAATTAAAATTTCCTTTGACACGTATGTTTTAACCGGTTGAGTGAAAGACCTTCAAAAAAGGGTGACAGGAGAAATGATAGTTAATGATCGATACAAAGGCAAAAATAGTAATTCTTACGATTTCATTCATTACTATTTACAGAACACACCCAACTAGCCCAACGTTTGCAGTTAAAGGGTTACAAGGAGACACACATGAGACTTCAACTTGACATACTGAATATCAAAGATGTTCAATTTGCAGACCAGACGACCATCATCGATGGGGTGTTATATATAAACCGCCAAGAGCTTCAAGAATTCTTAAAAGAGGACAAAAGACTGAGTCGGGTTGATATTGAGTTAGCCCATCCGGGCGAAAAGTGTAGAATAATACAAGTCTCCGACGTTGTCGAACCACGAGCCAAGAAAAATGGAGATGTTGACTTTCCCGGCGCCTTGGGGAGGCAAGGCATGGTCGGCCGAGGTAACACCTGTGTGCTCCGTGGCACTGCGGTAGTCATGAGTGAATACCGTAGAGATGGAGACCCTCCTATGCAACCCGGGATGCCTCTACACGGAGGAATAATCGATATGTCAGGGCCTGGAGCAAAGCTTAGTATTTACGGGAAGACTCATAATGTTGTATTGGTGCCTTGGCCTGCAAATGAAATCAGCCTGCATGATTATCGGATAGCTCTCAAGATAGCTGGATTGAAAACGGCTGTTTATCTGGCCAAAGCTGGTAAGGGTCTGAGGCCAGACGAAATAGAGGTATATGACCTTCCTCCCCTTTCGAAAATTGGGAAAGAATTAGAAGATTTACCCAAGGTAGCCTACATCTTTCAGTTTATTTCAGCCCAATTTGAAACGATCCCTGGATATCCCATCTTGTACGGCAGTAGTGCTGAGAGAATTGCGCCCACAGTTCTGCATCCTAACGAAATCCTAGATGGAGCTATCATTACTCCGTATCGAACCATGGACATAGATGTATTCGGCCTTCAAAACCATTCCATCATTAAGGAGCTATACCAAAGACACGGGAAGGATCTGTGTTTCACTGGTGTTGTCATTACTGTGGCACATGACAATATACAGGAGAATGAGAGAGCAGCAACGATGGCAGCTAATTTGGTCAAATGGGTTCTTGACGCAGATGGGGTAATCCTAACCAAAAGTGGAGGAGGAATCCCTGAGGTGGCGATGGCCCTGACTGCTCAGAGGTGTGAAATACTGGGAGTTAGGACTTCCGTTGCTCTAACACATTATCCAGCGGATTTCAGCGATGCCGCTTTCGACAGCACCATCTTATTCAACGTTCCGGAGATCGATGCTATAGTCAGCCTGGGAACTCCACATGCTCTAATCACATTACCTCCAGTTGAAAGGATTATTGGGAAACCAGTGACCTTGCATGAAGGCCCTCCGGCGAACGGAGAAATCGAGACAAGGATGCGGTGGGTTCAAGGAGTATTCAGTCAGATAGGAAATTCAAGGCTAATCGCAGTTCGGTACTAAGTGATTTAGGTAGTCCCATATTCAATGGCATGCATCGGCATGTAAAGATAGGAGGATAAAATGGAAGGCAGAGCTTTAAGAATAGTTCACTATTTAAATCAGTTTTTTGGGGGGATAGGCGGGGAGGATAAAGCACATGCGGGGCCTCAAATTAAGATCGGTCCGATTGGCCCTGGGAGGGCTGTCCAGGAGGCTTTAGGTGAGCGGGGTAAAGTGGTGGCCACTATCATTTGCGGTGACAACTATTTTGCGGAAAGAATTGAAGACGCGACGGCCGAAGTGATCAATCTGCTTAGATCTCATCAACCAGATGCGATGATAGCGGGTCCAGCTTTTGATGCAGGCCGCTACGGTATCGCTTGTGGCGCCCTATGCAAGGAAGTGCAAAATCGATTGGGTATTCCAGCAGTGACGGGAATGTTTAAGGAGAATCCTGGCACAGATCTTTTCAGAAAGGATGTATACATCGTAGAAACTGAAGATTCTGCTCGGAGAATGTCTGAAGCAGTATCCAAGATGGTAAACATGGTATGCAGGCTTGCGGCCAACGAGAAGATAGGCAAACCATCCGCTGAGGGATATTTTTCTCGTGGATACCTTGACAACGAGGTCTCGGACCGGATTGGCGCTGAACGGGCCGTTTCCATGTTATTAGCCAAACTCCGGGGGGAGCCTTTTGAATCGGAGGTTCCTCTTCCCCGGTATGATCGAGTGAAGCCAGCACCGGGCATAAAGGATCTTTGCTTAGCGACCATTGCCTTAGTCACAGACGGCGGGTTGGTACCCAAGGGCAATCCAGACAGAATTGAGGCCAGGGCAGCCACGCGGTTTGGTTCATATAGCATCAAAGGGATGGATGCCCTTAATCCGAACAACTATGAAGTGAATCATGTTGGTTACACTCCAGTATTTGTCCTCCAGGATCCTAATCGGCTGGTTCCAGTGGACGTCATGCGGGATTTAGAAAAAGAAGAGGTTATTGGGAAGCTCCACGAGAAGTTTTATGCGACTACAGGAGCAGTAAGTATTGTAGAGAATGCCAAAAAGATGGGGCAAGCTATGGCTAAAGAACTGAAGGCCGAAGGGGTATCAGGCGTAATCCTGACATCTACGTGAGGAACAAGTACGCGCTGCGGTGCAGTGCTTGTTAAAGAAATAGAGCGGGCTGGACTACCCACGGCCCATATTTGTGCTCTGACGCCTGTGGCTCACATGGTAGGTTCTAACCGGGTTATACCCGTTGCGAGCATTCTTCATCCGGTAGGAGATCCCAATCGGGATCCAAAAGCAGAAAAGGCATTACGTAGAGGTATTGTGGAGGAGGCTCTAAAGGCTTTGCAGCATAGAGATAATCAACAGTAGATGCCCTTTGGGCCTCATATTAATTGATGTAAGGCTTAGCCGCTGTCAAAAGCGATTAAGGTATCCAAAAGTGATTAATACTTCGAAAGGTAGAAACCCTGAGGGATCTCTTGCAAAGTCAAAATATTAAGCCAGTCGTAAAAGGGGTATCCTATTTTCTTGCCCATGTTCCTTCCATGGTTCGCCATGGGTCCAAACCCTCTAGAGAAATTATGAAGGACCCTTCCATTTTACCACCAATCCTGGCCCATTTGCAGGGTTTTAATCAAGCCGTTGCCTATCCGCCTAACCAAGTGTTTATTGGTAATCTTGAGCCTGATGACCTGCGGCACATCCCATCTCCTTGGTATCAACATCCCGTCTCTAATGCTTCAAGAAAAGGTTTATTTGGAGAAATCATGCCCGAGGAAGAGTTCTATGGTATGCTCAAAATATGCGATGAGTTTGAACTCATTCTGCTGGAAGAAAGTTTTGTGCGAGAGGTTGTCTCACGGTTGTCAGGTCATCCTTTGTTTAAATCGGATGATTTGAAGAAGCTCGACAAGGGGATCTCCTTGGAGCAAATCGGGAAGACACTCAATGAGAATCATGCCTTACCCCTCTACATTCAGGGCGATCGGCTGATCGGCTGCATCCAAGCGGCCCATGAAGAAGACCCTGCTCTCGTTCCTGAGATCCTATTGGAAAATTTAGCAAGCCGGGCTTCCGGGGTGTTGGCACTTCGGCACTTAGTGACTAAATTGGGGAAAGCCCAAGAGATTGATTATCTCCTTGGATGCGGCGAGGAGGCGATAGGCGACCGTTACAATCGGGGGGGAGGTAGCTTGTCGAAGGCGATCGGGGAGTTGTGTGGATGCGCCAGGGCCACAGGATCCGACGTGAAAGGATTTTGTTGCGGCCCGGTTCATGCCATGGTGCTCGCTGCAAGCCTTATTGCTTCAAAAACCTTTAACAATGTGGTAGTGGTCGGAGGAGGTTCCCTTCCAAAATTGGGGATGAAATTTCATGGTCATCTCCGTCACAATATGCCGATCCTGGAAGATGTTCTTGCAGGCATTGCGATTTGGATAAGCCGCGATGATGGGAAAAGCCCTGTCATTCGCTTGGATTCCATAGGGAAACACGAAATCAGCTCAGGCTCTGCTCAGCAGGCTATTCTCAATAATCTGGTGGTTGAACCTCTTGATCGTTTGGGGCTTAAGCTCACCCAGATAGATAAATATGCTACCGAAATGCACAACCCTGAAATCACAGAGCCGCAAGGAAGCGGCAATGTCCCAAGAACCAATTACCGCACCATCGGCAGCTTTGCAGTGATCCGTAACGAGATTGAGCGGGATGAGCTTGACCGTTTTGTTGAGGTTCACGGTATGCCGGGTTTTTCACCTACCCAAGGCCATATCGCTTCTGCTGTTCCCGTTCTCGGACATGCCTTAAAGAAAATAATGGCGGGAGAAATGAAATACATCATGTTTTTGGCCAAAGGAAGTCTGTTCCTCGGGCGTATGACACAGCTTTCTGATGGGATTTCTTTCCTACTGGAAAAAAATAATGGGGAGGGATAAATTGGCGATAGAGCTGACCCGAGATAACTACGAAAGTGAGGTTTTAAATTCCAAAGAGCCGATCCTTATCGATTTTTGGGGGCCGCAGTGTAAGCCTTGTTTAGCTCTGATGCCCGCGGTGGACCGGATCGAAAAGGATTACGCTGGCAGGCTTAAGGTAGCCAAAGTGAACTCTGTAGGGAATCGTATGTTTTGTGCCAAGCTCCGGGTATTAGGTCTACCGAGCTTTCTTTTCTATAAGGGCGGAGTTGAAGTCAATCGCCTCACAGGGGAAAACATCACCGAAAGCGATTTAATCAAAACTATCAACGCAGTGATTACTTAAAATCAGGAGGTTATTGAAGATGCAATTGAAAGGGAAAAAAGTTATTATTTTGGGCGAACGGGATGGAATACAGGGCCAAGCCATTGCGGATTGTGTGAAAAGTGCTGGGGCTGAACCCTTGCTGGTTCAAACCCAGTGTTTTGTTTGAACAGCGGCTGGTGCACTTGACCTGGAGGGTCAAGAGAGTATTAAAAAGGTCGTTGAGCAATATGGGAAGGAAGACTTGATTGTCATTATAGGTGCTCCTGATGCCGACAGCGCAGAACTTTATGCCGAGACGGTAACTCATGGGGATCCCACCTGGGCAGGGCCGCTTGCGGGAGTTGCTCTTGAACTGCCGGTTTTTCATATTATGGAACCAGAAATAACAACACAGATTGATCCTGCAATTCGTAAAGAACATCTGTCAATTATGGAAATAGCCCTGGATGTGGAAAAGATAGCTCAAGGTCTCAATAGAGTACGAAGCAAAAGCAGTTAAGTTTCGAAATTTACCCCGCACCCTGTAAAGCCGTTGTAGAGCTGGCAGACAGCAATTGCGCGACCAGACCTTGGTCATCTGTGAACGGTAGCGGCAGTGAATTCGATCTGGAACACGAAAGATCGTCCTCCTTCACAGGACGGATGCGTCGGCCGTGATGAGAGGCAAGGGCATCATGGACAGCATCGGTAAGTATGGAGCCTCCATCTTTATCAACGAAAAATTTGAACCCAAGGACACCAATATGATTCCCCAACTCACCAAGATCAAAGCGGCTGATCCCGATGCAATCATATTTTGTTTCGTATCAAATTTAAACTGTTAAAATAGTCTTGTCGCCATTGATTAGACTGTGTCGCCTTATTTTGTTAAGACAAGAATAGTAGAGATTTTTCGTTGACAAATCCCTGAAGCTAATCTAAACTTGACGAGAAATTTTAACAAGACGAAATTTATTCTGCTTGGCAAAAATTGAACAACAAAGGAGGTATGGCAAATGAAGGCGGTAATTTTCGATGGAGTTGGTTCAGTGAAAGTGGGCGATGTGCCAAAACCTGATCTGCAAACCAGTAAAGATGCCTTAGTTAGAGTCACACACGCTTCAATTTGTGGATCCGATCTGAACATTTTAAATGGCAAAATCGTTGTTGAAGAAAACGCTATCATGGGACATGAAGGGGTTGGAATTGTGGAGAAAATCGGATCCAACGTATCAAGAATCAAACCGGGCGATCGGGTGGTGATTTCCTATTCGGTGCAATGCGGGGAGTGCGAAAACTGTAGAAATGGACTGGTTGTCTTCTGTGACAATGCCGGGATGTTGGGTCACGGAGTAAAGTGGGGCGGTCATGGTGGAACTCAGGCAGAATATTTGAGAGTGCCATGGGCCGATGCGAACTTACAGCCTATTCCTGCGGGCTTAAGGGAAGAACAAGCAATATTTGTAGGGGACATACTGTCAACGGGTTACCAGGCTTGCGAATACGGATCGGTTCGGCCAGGAGATGTTGTCGCTATCTTCGGAGCAGGACCGGTTGGCTGCTGCGCCGTGGCCGCCGCTCGGTTATTCGGCCCGCGCAGGATTGTGAGTGTAGACCTGGTTGATTATCGACTTGAGGCAGCAAAGCGGCTGGGAGCAGATATTGTGATCAACGCCAGCCAGAAGAATCCCGTAGAAGAGATCAAAAAGATGACCGATGGAAAAGGAGCGGACGTCGCGATCGAAGCAGTGGGCAGTACCGAAACGTTTGATGGGTGCTTTGAATCAGTAAGACCGGCTGGAAGGGTTTCAATTGTGGGAGTGTTTCCCTTTATAAAGGTAGGAGTATCCCTAAGGGATATGCTGCGCCGAAATCTACAGATAAGAGCGGGCAGGGCTAATCTCGTTCATATGGGTCGACTTCTGTCGTTGATCCAAGGTGGCAAACTGGATTTGACTTCATTAATAACCCACCGAATGGCCTTAAGCGATGCGGAAAAGGCTTATCGCTTATTCGGTTCGCGATCCGAGAATGTGATGAAAATAATGCTAAAGCCTTAGGGAGGGATCTTTCAAAGAGTCTTGACGTGATTTAGCTGGGGCCACCAGAGCCTCCGGATTAAATCCTACGGAGATTGAGAGACTTTGGAAGATTTTACGTCGGATAAGAGGGCGAGGAATAACCATCGTTCTTGCGGAGCACAATATGCCATATTTGGTTTCAAAAGAAATTAGATGCGAAAGGAGGGTATTTTATGAGACGTAGAATTACCATTTTGATGAAGACGGCACTTGTGATTGGCTTGATCTTTTCGCTCCTATTGGTAATGGAAGGAAAGCCTTTACGAGCAGCAGAGCCCATTAAAATAGGGGCAATCGTTAGCATAACTGGAGTGAGAGGTTTTATGGGTACTCCACAAAAAGAGGCTATAGAAATCGTAGCGGAAGATGTCAACCGCAAAGGTGGGGTCTTAGGACGGCCAATCGAGATTTACTTTGAAGATGACCAGAGCAATCCAACTGTCGCTGCTGTTGCGGCTACAAAATTGGTTCGGGACAAAAAGGTTTCTGCGATAATAGGCTCAAGCGGATCGGCTGCATGTATGGCCATGATCCCTATTTGTGAGCGCGAGCAAGTTCCAATGTTACCTCCTACCCCTGTGGCCACCTCTTTTAACAAGTGGGTTTTTTGTGTTCTGATAGACGATACCCGCCATGGCCCGGGGATGCTTAACTTCATGGTGGAGACGTTGGGTGCAAGAAAGATCGCCATTCTTCATGATACGGGTGTAGGGTACTTGGCGGGAGTGAAGGCCATTGAGGAGAACATCGGTAATTATGGCAAATATGGGGCCACGATTGTTATTAAAGAACGATTTGAGAGTCAAGACACCAATATGATTCCCCAACTGACCAAGATCAAAGCCGCTCGGTCTGATGCCATACTACTTTACGGTATTGCACCTCCGGCATCGGTCGTTGCTAAGAACTATGTACAGTTAGGAATGGAGATCCCTGTTATTTGCAGTTGGGGTATTGCGAGCAAGGAGTTTGCGGGACTGGTCGGCAAGATATTAGAAGGGCGGCCTTGGATAGTATTTGGCCTCAAGATTCTTCACGGCGACAAGCTCCCTCCAGACGACCCTTGGCGGAAGAACCTTTATGAACCGTTCAAGAAAGCCCTAAGGGAGAAATATGGCAAGGAGGTTCAAACATTTGGTGCAAATACACATGATGCTTTGCGTATCGTAGTAGAAGCAATCAAGATCGCTGGATCAGATGATCGTCTTGCCTTAAGAGATGCTCTGGAGAAGGTCAGATATCAAGGCTTACTTGGCAATTTTGCATGTTCTCCCACAGACCATATGGGAATGCCGGTGGAGTCCGTAGTACCACAAATCATAAAGGACGGTGAATATTGGCCGTATAAGAAATAGATATT
>Ga0187886_1002198_pt1 | contig 16061 bp, 15 predicted proteins | sample June2016WEW_20_1_FD_133001 | JGI IMG/M metagenome (GOLD analysis project Ga0187886, IMG submission 133001) | Peatland microbial communities from SPRUCE experiment site at the Marcell Experimental Forest, Minnesota, USA - June2016WEW_20_150 | ecosystem: Environmental > Terrestrial > Soil >... | reverse complement strand
TTCGCCGGGCTGCGTCCCACCTTGCCGGGCGATGACTTCATGATCGAGCTCTCCCGCGCAGCGCCCTGCTTCGTGCAGGTTGCCGGCATTCAGTCGCCCGGCCTTACCGCCTCACCGGCAATCGCGGAGCGCGTGAAGGACTTGCTGAAGTCCGGCGGGCTGGAGCTCCGGGAGAAGGCCGAATGGCAGCCGGGCATCCCCCGCGTGAACCGCACGCGGGACCACGCGCCGCGGGAGCTGGACCGGCTGGTGGCGCGCGATCCGGCCTATGCGCACCTGATATGCCGCTGCGAGGGGGTCTCCGAAGCAGAGGTCGTGGAGGCGATCCGCAAGGGTCACACGACGCTGGACGGCATCAAGTACTACACGCGGGCCGGCATGGGTCGGTGCCAGGGAGGCTTCTGTACGTACCGCATCATGCATCTGGTGGCACGGGAGACGGGTCTGCCCCTGGAGCGCATCACGAAGCACGGCCCGGGCAGCGAGCTCGTGCTCGGCCGGATCGGGAGCCCCCCGTGATCCGCCGCGCGATCGACGCGGTGGTGGTGGGCGGCGGAAGCGCCGGCCTGGCCGCGGCGCTGCGCCTCCGGGAGTCCGGCGCCACGGTTGCCGTGGTGGAGCGGGAACCCTTCCTGGGAGGCATCCTCCTGCAGTGCATCCATACCGGGTTCGGCCTGCACGAGTTCGGCGAGGATCTCACCGGACCGGAATACGCGGAGCGCTTCATCCGGCCCGCCCTCTCGGCCGGCATCGAGATCTTTCTCGATGCCACGGTGACGGAGATCGGCGAGGAGCTCGAAGGCCGCTCCGTCACCGCCCTGTCCCGGTCGCTCGGTGTCGTGAGGTTTTCCGCGCGCGTCGTCGTGCTGGCCATGGGATGCCGCGAGCGCAACAGGGGCAATGTCGCCATCGCCGGCACCCGGCCCGCCGGCGTTCTCACCGCGGGGCTCGCGCAGCGCCTTGTGAACATCGAGGGCTGCGTGCCCGGGAAGAACGTCGTGATCGTGGGTTCGGGGGACATCGGCCTCATCATGGCGCGGCGGCTCACGCTCGTTGGCTGCACGGTGCGCGCCGTTGTGGAGATTCAGGACTACCCATCGGGGAGCGCACGAAACATCGCGCAGTGCCTGAACGACTACTCCATTCCCCTGCACCTCGGGCACGTGGTGACGCGGATCGAGGGAAGGGACCGTGTCGAGGCTGTCCGGGTGGCGCCCCTTGAGGACGGCAATCCGTCGCCGAACCGCGAGTTCCGCATCCCCTGCGACACCGTTCTGCTCTCCGTCGGCCTGATCCCCGAGAACGAGCTCTCGCGCGCCGCCGGCGTGCCGATCAACGAGGGTACCGCGGGCCCCTGGGTCGACGCCGACCTGATGACGGGAGCGAGGGGCATCTTCGCCTGCGGGAACGTCCTGCACGTGCATGACCTCGTCGATTTCGTCACGGAGGAGGCGAGGCGATGCGCCGAACGGGCCGCCGTCTACCTGGAAGGCGGGGCTCGGGAGCCGATGATCCCCGTGAACGCGGGGGCCAACGTCCGCTGCGTCGTTCCGAATGCCTGCGCACCGGGCAGGCAGAACGTGTTCTACCTGCGATCGCTCGTCGTGAAGAATGACGCCCTTCTCGAGCTGCGCGTTGGCGGGCAGGAAATCAGGACGAAGAAGCTGGCCCACGTGCAGCCTTCGGAGATGATCCGCTTCGGCCTGGAACCAGGGGCGATTCAAGAGCCCAGTTCCGACACGGGGCGCGTCATCGAGGTGGCCATCAGGTGAGCGCGGACAATGCCATTCGATCGGCGCGGGTGGAGCTGGTCTGCATCGCCTGTCCTATCGCCTGCCGGCTCACAGTCACCACATCCCTTCGGGGCGATGTCACGGTCACGGGGAACCTCTGCGTGCGCGGGGAAGCCTACGGCAGCGAAGAGGTGCGCGCGCCCAAACGAATTCTCACCGCCGTGGTCCCTACCGATTCGGCGCAGTTTCCCTGCGCCCCGGTGAGAACCGACAAGGCCATAAGCCGGGGACTCGTGAAGCGGCTGCTGTCGGAGTTGTACGGGCTTCGAATCGCCCTGCCGGTCAGTCAGGGCCAGGTTCTGATGGAAGATTTCGATGGGGCGCGGGTGGTTTTCACCCGCACGCTACCACCTGATGAGATTCCCCCCGTAGGTAAGCCCGGCGCCGAATCCGAAGGTCATAATGAGATTCCCGGGCTTGAGCAGGCCCCTTGAGCACATCTCGGACATCGCGATCGGAATGGATGCCGCAGAGGTATTTGCGTACTCTTCGATATTTATGAAGAACTTGGACATTGGGATCTTTGAACGTTTTGCCGCTGCCTCAATTATTCTTACATTAGCCTGGTGCGGCACGATCCAGGAGAGGTCGTCCGGCGCCAGGTGATTGCTTTCCATCATATCGACAATTCCTTCGGACACCACCTTCACAGCGAAATTGTAGACCTGCCTGCCATCCATCTTGAGAGTGGTGCGAGTTGGGTCTATTACGCCGTCTGTGAAAGGGAAACGGGTGCCGCCTTCAGTTCTCTCCAGAAGTCGGGCGCCTGAACCGTCCGATCGCAATACTGACTGAAGGATTCCGCGGTTCCCGTCGGCCGGATCCGCCGACACGAGGACAGCCCCCGCGCCGTCGCCGAACAGCACGCAGGTGTTCCTGTCCTTCCAGTCGATGACCCTGCTCAGGATCTCGGCACCCGCGACGAGGATATTCCGGGCTCCCCCTCCGCAGATGAAGTTTCGTGCGGTTTCCAGTGAATAGATGAAGCCGGTGCAGCCCGCCACGAGATCCATTGCGGCGGCCTTTTTCGCCCCGAGGCGGTCCTGCACGATGCAGGAAACCGATGGGAAACCGAGGAAATCACCCGTGGCAGTGGCGATGAGAACAAGGTCGACTTCCTCCGGGGCGACACCTGCTTTGTCCAGGACTTTCTTGCATGCCTCCACCGCGAGATCGGAGGTGGCCACGGAGGGCTCCGCGATATGACGATACCCGATTCCAGTGTGAGACCGGATCCACTCGTCCGAAGTGTCCAGAAAGGCGGAAAACTCCTCGTTTGACATTCTTCGGCTGGGAACAGCAAAATCCACAGCCCGGATGACTGCCCGCATGCCCGTCATATTAATGTGATTGGTTTGCTGGGTCAACAGGGATGTTTTTTCGTCCAAATACATCGAAATCGATCAACTATGCGGATGTCTTTTCTGCACAAATAATTATACCTGCACAATTCCCGCGCCTTGACCATGGTACACGCCCATGCTATTTTGTGGCGACATGAAGACGTGCTTCCTTTTCCCCGGCCAAGGTGCCCAGTATCCGGGCATGGCCCGGGACATGTGGGAATCGAGCGCTCGGGTCAAGGAATTATTCCAATCCGCGACCGACGCCCTGCGGATTGACATGAAAAAACTCCTCTTCGACTCCACAGATGAGGAGTTGAAGGCTACGGACAAGACCCAGGTGGCGCTGACCCTCGCCAGCCTATGCTCGAGCACGGTCCTGAGGGAGCGTGGGATCAATCCCGACGCGTGTGCCGGATTCAGCCTCGGAGAATACGCGGCACTGTGTGAAGCCGGAGTCCTGAAGATTGCGGACGTCTTTTTGATCGTGCGGATCCGGGGCGACCTGATGGAAAAGGCGGCCCGCGGCCTGGACTCAAAGGACGGGGCGCCCGGCATGGCCGCGGTGCTCGGACTCGCTGCTGAAAAGACCGTTTCCACGCTGGATGCGCTCTCCTCCGCTGGGGTCTATACCTCAAACTACAACAGCCCCGTGCAGGTGGTGATTTCCGGGACCGCGCGGGGCCTCGCGGTCGCGGAGACGGAGCTGAAAGCCGCGGGGGCGAAGAGGCTCGTGCGCCTGCAGGTCTCGGGTCCCTTCCATTCGCCCCTCATGGCGGAAGCACGTGCCGCATTTGATGCGGCACTCGCCTCATTCACATTTGCCGATCCCGCGGTGCCGGTCTATTCCAACGTGACGGGGAAGAAGATCGCCAGCGGGGACGAGGCCCGCGAACTCTGCGGGAAGCAGCTGGTTTCCATGGTTCGCTGGGTCGACGTGCAGGAGGCCCTGCTCGCGGACGGGTGCGACAGGTTCCTCGAGGCGGGCCCCGGCACCGTTCTCACGGGGCTCCTCCGGGCGCTCCGGCCCGAGGCGCGATGCTCCCCGGCGGGGACGCTCGTGTCGATCGGCAGGGCCCTGGAGGAGAAGGAATGATGCTGAAGGGGAAGAAGGCCATCGTCACGGGCGGCTCGCGCGGGATCGGGAATGCCATCGTGCGCGAGTTCCTCGCCAATGGGGCCACGGTGTACAGCATCTCCCGCACCCCGGCGGGCAACCAGGCCGAGCTGGAGGCCGTCGCGCGCGAGGCCGGCGGGAGCCTGCACTGGCACCGTGCGGACGTCGCCAGGGAAGAGGAGTTCACGAAGGCGGTGGACGGGATCGTGGCGGAGGCGGGAAGCGTCGACGTGCTGGTGAACAACGCCGGCATCACGCGCGACGGCCTCATCTTCCGCATGCCGACGGCCGACTGGGACGCGGTCCTCAGGGCCAACCTCACCTCCGCGTTCCTCGCCTCCCGTTCGGTGGCCCGGGCCATGATCAAGCAGCGCGCGGGCTGCATCATCAGCATCTCCTCGGTGAGCGGGATCATGGGCAATGCGGGGCAGGTCAACTACTCGGCGTCCAAGGCAGGGCTGATCGGTTTCTCCAAGAGCCTCGCCCACGAAGTGGCATCGCGCGGGGTGCGGGTGAACGTCATCGCCCCCGGGTTCATCGAGACCGACATGACGCGTGCGCTGGGGGAGAGGGCCCGCGATGCCCTCATGGCGCTGATCCCCCTCGGCCACGCGGGCACCGCGGCCGACGTGGCGGCACTGGCCGTCTTTCTCGCGTCCGACGCGGCGGCGTACATCACCGGGCAGGTGATTCCCGTCGACGGCGGACTCTCCATGTGATTCGCGAGCTCAAGGAGTGCACATGACACGACGAGTGGTGGTGACCGGCATGGGGACCGTGAATCCCCTCGGACAGAACGTGAACGATTTCTGGCGCGCGGTGCGCGCGGGCGAGAACGGGATCGGGGTCCTCGATCGCTTCGACACCACGGACTTCACTGCGAAAATCGCGGGACAGGTTCGGGATTTCGCGCCCGAGAAGGTATTGGAGAGCAAGGAAGCCCGGCGCATGGACCGCTTCACCCAGTTCGCGATGATGGCCTCCATGGAGGCAATGGCGCAGGCGGGCCTTGCCCCGGGCGCCACGGACCCCGAGAAGCTCGGCGTGATCCTCGGCAACGGCATCGGGGGGATCGAAACCCTCGAAGCCCAGTTCAAGAGGGTGTACGAGAAGGGGCCCAAGGCCATGCATCCCCTGTTCGTCCCGATGATGATTTCCAACGAAGCGGCCGCAAACGTGGCCATCAAGTTTCATGCCTTCGGGCCGTGCTCCGTGGTGGTCACCGCGTGTGCTTCATCGAATGACGCCCTGGGACAGGCGTGGCGGCTGATCCGCGAAGGGTCGGCCGACGTGATGATTGCCGGGGGGACCGAGGCGCCGCTCTCCCCGCTGGGGCTCGCGGGATTCTGCCAGCTGCAGGCGGTGAGCACGCGCAACGACGACCCCGCGCGCGCCAGCCGGCCCTTCGACAAGGACCGGGACGGGTTCGTGATGTCCGAGGGCTCCGGCGTTCTCGTTCTGGAAGAGCTGGAACACGCGAAGCGACGGGGCGCCCACATCCTTGCTGAGATGGGCGGCTACGGGGCGACCTGCGACGCCAACCATCTCACCGCGCCGCATCCCCAGGGCCGGGGCGCCATTCGCGCAATGCAAATCGCGATGGAATTGGCAGGGCTGGCGCCGACCGACATCGACTATATCAACGCGCACGGCACCTCGACGCCGATCAACGATCCCATCGAGACCCGTGCGATCAAGTCCGCTTTCGGAGAGCACGCCCGCAAGCTGAAGGTGTCCTCCACCAAGTCTATGCACGGGCACCTGCTCGGTGCCGCCGGCGGCGTCGAGGCCATCGTGTCCGTGAAGGCGATCCTCGACCAGTTCTTCCCTCCGACGCGCAACCTGGACGAAGCCGATCCGGAGTGCGACCTTGACTACGTGCCGCACAAGGGCTACGAGGGCCGCATCCGCGCGGCCGTCTCGAACGCCCTGGGGTTCGGAGGGCATAATTCTGTTGTGCTTTTTCAGGAGTACAAGGCCTGATCAGCGGGCGAGAGCGCCCAAGGCCATCGAGTAGAGCTTGTTCCGTACCGAGTCACTGCGCGAGGCGAGCACGAACGGCGCCCGCGCGCCCATGACGATCCCCGCTTCCTCCGCCTTGGCGAAGAAGATCAGCGCCTTGTAGAGGATGTTGGCTGCCTCGATGTTGGGGGCAACGAGGATGTCGGCCCGGCCGGCCAGCTCGCTCGTGATTCCCTTGTGGCGCGCCGCCTCGACGCTCACCGCGTTGTCCAGCGCCAGCGGCCCTTCCACCCGGGCGCCCCTGATCGCGCCCCTCTCCGCCATCTTCGAAAGCGAGGCCGCATCGACCGTGGCCGGCATCTCGGGATTCACCGTCTCGATCGCGCAGAGGATCGCGACGATGGGCTGCGCGATGCCCAGCTTGTGCGCGAGGTCCACCGCGTTCTGTACGATGTCGATCTTCTGCTGGTAGTCGGGGGCGATGCTGAGCGCCGCGTCCGTCACAAAGTAGAAACGGTCTGACTCGGCGAACTGGAACACCCCCACGTGCGACAGGATGCGCCCGGTGGTGAGGCCGTTCGACTTGGTGAGCACCGCGCGCAGGAGGTCGGCGCTCGGGAGAAGCCCCTTGACCAGGATGTCCCCGTCGCCGCGGGCCACGCTGCGCACGGCCTCTACGGCGGCTTCCGCCGGGGTCGCTGCCTCCACGATCTGCCAGCGGGCGATGTCGAGCGAGCGCTCGCGTGCCGCCTCCTCGATCTCCTGCCGGCGCCCCACGAGCACGGGTACGGCGAAGCCCGCCGCCCGGGCCTGCGCGAGGGCTTCGAGGATGGTCCCATCAGCCGCCTGTGCCACGACGAAGCGCGCCGGGCCGGCCTTCCGCGCCTGCTCGAGGATCTGTGCGAAGCTGTTCATGGATTCTCCTCGCGCCAGTATATCACGGCCCCGGCGGCAAAATAAAAGCCGGCTGCTGCCGGCTTTTAAGAAATCCGGTCGAGGGACTGCATCGCAGTGTCGAACACGGACTCAGGTGGTGGAGGAGGAACCTGTCCTCCCCCCCAAGTCTCTAGCATATCACTGTTGCCGGGCGAAGTCAATGTTTTTGCGGAACCCCGAGCAGACGGACGTGCCTCTCCATGTGCTCCTGCACCGCGGAATAGTGAAGCTCCTCGTGTGTCCCGAGCGTCGCGAAGAACTCCGCGCGGATCCCGGGGTCGTCAAGGAGCCCGCCATAGGTGATGTGAAGGAGCTGCCGGGAGTCCTTCCGGTCGAGGTAGTTCCCCAACTCGCTGTCGGGGACCCGGTCCGCTGATGGGATTGCAGAGGGGTCCGCGGCGACGTGGTACAGCTTCGCCGCGTCCGGAAAGCAGGAGAGTGCGCGGGCGAGCATCCGCCGGAAAAGTGAGGGGTTGGTCCGGGAGACGACGCGCACGGCCTGGAGCCAGCTCGTGCCCGCGGTTTTCAGGTGCAGTCTCATGCCGGTGTGCCGCCCGATGACGGGGTACACGGAGAACTTGTCGCTTCCCGAGTGAATCGAGATCTTGTAGCCCCCCCGCGCCCGCGCAATGGCGCAGTGGACCGTGAACTGCCTCTCGAACTCCCCGAGGTCTCCGATATAGTCGATTCCTTTCTGGAACTCCCCGACGAAGCGCGGGGCCATCGACGTGACCGCCACGCCGCGCCGCTGGAGCTCGGAGGCGATGAAGAGATGATGTGCGGGAAGCGTGGGCGTGGTCGTCTCGTCGATGCTGATCTCCAGGTCGTACTGCGATCCCCGCCTTTCCCTGAGGCGGGCGTCGACCTCGGCGGCAAAGTCCAGGGCCCTGCCGTACATGAGCGCACATCGCCGCGCCTCCACGGCGGAGAAGGCGATCCGGCAGCCCGGCAGCGCGAACTGCTTACCCTCGTACGTGTCGCCGACATGCGACCTCAACCCTGCGTCCAGCCCCTGGAACGCGGCATCGACGCGGCTCTCGCTCCAGTCCGCGGGCTCCGCGGCCATGACCTCCGTGAGGTCGAGCGTGATCATCGGCATCCCCGCATCGATGGCCAGGTCAATGTCACGGATGTTCTTCAGGTGGTCCCCGTCGGCGCCGTAGCCGTCCTCGTATCCCTCCTGGAAGACCAGGAACGAGGCATCCCGCACGACGCCCGGAAAATCTCGCCGGGTCAGGGTGAGCTCACGCACGGATTGCTGGGCGAGGACCGGCGCCGCGTCGAAGCCCCTCAGGGCGCGGATGTGACCGGGACTGGCAAGACCCAGCCGGTCGCCGCAGCCAATGGTCGTGATCCTCTGCCGCAGTGAAACGGGTGCCGTGAAGGGGAAGAGCGCGTGGAGGACCCTTGCGTTCTCCGTGGAAAGCTCCGCCTGGCACAGGTGCAGGCCGCCGACCGTCGCGGAGATCCCCGTGAAGTCCGTGCGGATCGGGGAGGTGCCGAGCAGGTAGAGGTGCTTTTCCGTTCCGTCGAATCCCATGAAATACAGGATTCCGTCCCGAAGCCGGAGTGAGCGGCGATAGATGCGCCGGCCCTCACCGACGATCCAGGGGTCCGGGCCGGCCTTCAGCGCGGCGAACTGGTTCCCGGCTGCCCCCGCCAGACCCGAGCTCATGACCAGACGGGCAACCTTTTCCATCGCGAGCCCTCCTTCTCAGATGTTGTCCACCAGGTAGCCCCCGTCGACGGGGAGGGTGATGCCGGTCACGAATCCCGATGCAGCCTCGCTGGCGAGGAAGAGCAGGGCACCGGCCAGCTCGCCGACCTCGCCGAACCGGCCGAAGGGAGTGTGCGCGATGATCTTGCGCCCCCTCTCCGTGAGCTCCCCGGTGGCCTGGTCGACGAGCAGCGCCCTGTTCTGGTTGCCGAGAAAGAACCCCGGTGCCAGGGCGTTCACCCGGATCCCGTGGGGTGCGAACTCCTTCGCCGTGGCCATGGTGAGGCTGCGCACGGCCGCCTTGGCCGCATCGTATGCCCAGACACCTGACAGGGGGATGAAGGAGGACATCGAGGCGAGGTTGATGATGCAGCCCCGGGCTTTCCGCTCGATCCAGCGCGCGGCGACGACCTGCGTCGGCACGATGAGGCCCGCGGTGAGATTGAGCCTCAGCACCTCTTCGAACTGGGCCACGTCCAGCTCGAGGAACGGGGATTTTCCGCGGTTGCCGCCGGCGCAGTTGACGAGAATATGAACGGCGCCAAACCTCTGTTCGGTTTTCTCCAGCGCATCGCGCACGGAAGATCGGTCCGCGGCATCGGCCTCCAGCGCAAGCAGCCGGTCCGCCGCGGCACCCGCCGCGGTGAGCCGGGCAAGGGCCGCGTCGGCGCTCTCCTTCCGATGGGCCCAGAGGCCCACGCTGCCTCCCGCCTTGAGCAGGGCCTCGGCCATCGCTCCCGCGATGACGCCGCCGGCGCCCGTAATGGCGATGGTCTTTCCCGCAAGTCCGAACATCTCATCCGCGTAGCTCATGGTGGAGCAGATACTATTTCAAGCGGCCGAATTTGTATATCCTTCCCCCCGACGTGACCTTCTACGCGCGCGGCTCGAAACTCGAAACAATTTCCGACGATGAGCTCAGGGAGGGTCTCCACCACGCGCTGCGGGCGCTGGGACCCCGAAGACGTGTGCTCGCCGTCCCGCCGGATTTCACCCGCTTCCATTCGCGGGCGGGGCGAATCACGGAGCTCGCCTGGGAGCATTACGGCACGTCGCTCACGGACGTGCTTCCCGCCACGGGAACCCACTTCGAGGTGACGGACGAGGAAAAGCGGCAGATGTTCGGCCGCGTGCCGCGGGGGCTTTTCCGAGTCCACCGCTGGAAGCAGGACCTGGAAACTCTCGGCCGCGTGCCGGCGGAATTCATCAGCGAGGTCTCCGAGGGCGCCCTTTCCTTCGACTGGCCGGCCCAGGTCGACCGGCTCATCGCCCGGGGCGGCCACGATCTCATCCTCTCGATCGGGCAGGTGGTCCCGCACGAGGTCGTGGGCATGGCGGGCCACATGAAGAACATCTTCATCGGGGCGGGCGGGGCGGAGGCGATCAACAAAAGCCACTACCTCGGCGCCGTGTATGGCATGGAGCGGATGATGGGGCGCGCCGAAACCCCGGTGCGGGCAGTCCTCGACGAAGCGGCCGCCCGATTCGCCTCTCACCTTCCCATCATGCACGTGCTCACCGTCGTCGGCCGGGAGCCCGACGGGCGCCTCGCCCTCAAGGGGCTGTTCGTCGGCGATGACCGCGAGGTCTTCACGCAGGCAGCGGCCCTTGCGCGGGAGGTGAACGTGCAGCTCCTCGACGAGCCGCTGGCGAAGGTCGTCGTCTTCCTGGACCCGGGGAGTTCAAGAGCACGTGGCTGGGCAACAAGTCAATCTACCGCACGCGGATGGCCATCGCGGACGCCGGCGAGCTCATTGTGCTCGCCCCGGGGGTGGGTCGGTTCGGCGAAGATCCGGGCATCGACGCCATCATCCGCAAGTACGGCTACTTCACGACGCCCCGGATCCTGAAACTCGTGGAGGAGAACCGCGATCTGCAGGAGAACCTGAGCGTCGCGGCTCACCTGATCCATGGCTCATCGGAAGAGAGGTTCGCCATCACCTACTGCCCTGCGCATCTCACCCGGGAAGAAGTGGAGAGAGCCGGATTCCGTTACGGGGATCTTGCGACGATGACCGTCCGCTACGATCCGCGCGTCCTCCGCGATGGCTGGAACGATCTTCCCGGCGGGGAGCGCGTCTTCTACCTCTCCAATCCTGCAACGGGACTCTGGGCCTCGCGCGCCCGCTTTCGCTGAAGAGGAGAGTCATGATGGAACAGCTCGCGGATATCGGGCTGATCGGGCTCGCGGTCATGGGCCAGAACCTGGTCCTGAACATCAACGATCACGGCTACTCGGTCATCGTGTTCAACCGCACCGTCGCGACCGTGGACGAGTTCCTTCGCGATGCGGCGCGCGGCCGATCGACCATCCGGGGGGCGCACAGCGTGGCGGAGCTCGCGGCGGGCCTGAAGAGACCGCGCAGGGTGATGCTCCTCGTGAAGGCAGGACAGGCCGTCGACCAGACGATCGATCAGCTCCTGCCTCACCTGGAGCCCGGGGACTGCATCATCGACGGGGGCAACTCGCATTTCCCCGACACGATCAGGAGGGCGAAGTCCCTCGCCGAGAAAGGACTGCTCTTCATCGGCACCGGGGTCTCCGGCGGGGAAGAGGGTGCGCGCCACGGCCCTTCCCTCATGCCGGGGGGGGACCCGCGGGCCTGGCCGCTGGTGAAGGAGATCTTCCAGGCGATCGCGGCGAAGACCGACGGGGTGCCCTGCTGCGACTGGGTGGGGGGGGACGGGGCCGGACATTTCGTGAAGATGGTGCACAACGGCATCGAGTACGGCGACATGCAGCTCATCTGCGAGGCCTACCAGTTCATGCGGGACGGGCTGGGCATGAGCGCTTCCGACATGCATGAGGTGTTCGCCGATTGGAACCGCGGCGAGCTGGACAGTTACCTCATCCAGATCACGAGCGACATCCTTTCCCACAAGGACGATGACGGTGAGCCGCTGGTGGAGAAGATCCTCGACACGGCCGGCCAGAAGGGGACCGGCAAGTGGACGAGCGTGTCGGCTCTCGACCTGGGGATGCCCGTCACCCTGATCGGCGAAGCGGTGTTCGCCCGTTGTCTCTCCGCGATGAAGGACGAGCGGGTGAGCGCCTCCCGCGTCCTGAAGGGACCCGCGGCCCGGATCAAGGGCAAGGCGAAATCCGTCATCGAGGACCTGCGGCAAGGGCTTTTGGCATCGAAGATCGTCTCGTATGCACAAGGCTACATGCTCCTGCGGGAAGCGGCGAAGGAGTACCACTGGAACCTGAACTATGGCGGGATCGCACTGATGTGGCGCGGCGGCTGCATCATCCGCAGTGTCTTCCTGGGAAAAATCAAGGACGCCTTCGACAGGGATCCTGCTCTTTCCAACCTCATGCTGGATCCCTACTTCACGGACGTCATTTCTCGATGCCAGGATTCCTGGCGACGGAGCGTTGCGGCTGCGTTCCAGCAGGGAATCCCCATTCCCGCATTTTCCACGGCGCTGAGCTTCTACGACGGCTACAGGACGGCACGCCTTCCTGCCAACCTCCTGCAGGCCCAGCGGGACTACTTCGGCGCCCATACCTATGAGCGCCTGGACAGGCCCCGTGGGCAGTTCTTCCACACCAACTGGACGGGACAGGGGATGGACGTTTCCTCGCGGAACTACAATGCGTGAGGAGTGCCCGCGGCCCTGAAGTCCGCGGCCCGGTCCATGATCTCCTCCCTGCCGATTCCCGCGACTTCGTAGAGCGCGAAGATGTTCTCGTCGGGCGTCTCGGGAGGAATCGTGTGCGAGGCGGCAAGGATGTACCCTCCCCCGCCCGCCGTCATGCCCTGGATCAGCTTCTCCGTTTCCCGCCGAACTTCGCTCGCGCTGCCGAACGGCAGGAGGTTCTGTGTGTCCACGCCGCCCATGAACGACAGGACATCGCCGAACTCCCGTTTCAGCTCCTGCGCGTCCATCCCCGGGCAGCCGGCCTGCACCGGGTTGAGCACGTCCAGGCCGATCTCAACCAGGTCCGGAATGATCGGGCGAAGCGCTCCGCAGCAATGGTGGGCGACCCAGAGGCCGTACGACCTGCCGACGGCAAAGATCTCTGCCATCAACGGCTTGATGAGCTCGCGCCACGTGGCGGGGCTCATGAGCATCGCCGCCTGTCCTGCCACATCATCCCCGCACCACAGCCAGTCGATGGGAAGCTCCGCGCAGGCGCGGCGCGAGAGCAGCAGCGCGAACTCCGCGCACTTGCCGAACATTGCGCGCGTGAGATCCGGGTCCATGGCGATGTCGAGGATGGCGTTCTCGAGCCCCCGCAGGCGCCAGTACATCTCGAAAACGCACGGGGACACGTCGCACCCGATGAAGTACCGTTCCTTCCAGGCGAGCACGGGGTCCATGAGGTGCAGGAGAAAATCCACCTTGTCCCGCGGAAACTCGTAGGCGAGCATCTGTTCGCGCGATGCACCCGAGAGCGGAAACCCGACCGGCTGGTTGAACGCGCCTTCCTTGACCCAGCGCACGCCCCAGGGATCGACATGACCTTCCCCGTCGCGCTCGTGCACGATCCCTTCCATGGCCCAGTTGTTGTTCACCCAGGTCATCCGCACGTCGTCGCCCATGGCCGCGCCGACCGCGGAGGCCGGTATGCCCAGGACCTCACCGAGGTGACGGGCGGTCTGCGGGTGGAACCACATGAAGACGGGGACCCGGTCCGCGGGATGGCGGCGCAGTGCGGCGTGGACTCTCTGTTTCGGTGTCATGGCAACCTTCTCGTCAGCATCAAGGCTATTTTCGTATATTATCCATGAGATACAAGCCATGGAAGACACAGGAAAACTGATCCTCCGCCTGACGACAGCCGGGCTGATCCTCTTTCACGGAGTTTCCAAGATTTTTCACGGGGTGGCGTTTCTTGGCGGTGCCCTGACCGCGTTCCACCTGCCGACCTTCGTGGCCTACGGCGTCTACGCGGGGGAGGTCATCGCGCCGCTTTTCATGATTCTCGGCCTCTGGACGCGAATCGCCTCTCTTGTGGTTGTCTTCAACATGATCATGGCGGTGCTTCTCGAGGCGCACCGCAACGCGTTTGTCATACAGCGGACGGGGGCATGGGGGCTGGAGACAGAGGCGTTTTATTTCCTGACCGCGCTCGTCGTGTTCCTCATAGGAGCGGGGAGGTACCGCATCGGCCGGGGCGAGGGCATCCTGGGCTGACAGCGGCGCGAATCGCTCATCGAGGAGAAGGACACCATCGTACGACGCGAGGAGATCGACAGGTACATGGACGATGGAAAGAATTTCATCGACGATCGGTTGATCGAGAGCTTCTTTCCGGGCACAGGAAAAACAACGGACCCCGGCCTCATCCGCAGGATCATCGAGAAGGCAGGATCGATCCAAACCCTCCTCGGTCGAGGATCTCGAGCACCAGGGAATGCGGCTCAGCCTTTGGGTTTTCGAGCTTTTGTGAGCTTGTTCTCGAGCAGACTGATCGCCTGAAGGAGAACAAATGCTTCGTCTCTGGTATGCGTGTCGAGCGTGATCCCGAGGTTCTTCAGCAACTCCTTCATCCTGTTTGAAAGATAGGACATCGTATTGGAGATATAGAAGGGAAAGTACCAGAAATAGAAGAAAGCCAGGATAATGCATATGGCGCCGGCAGCGGCCATGGAAACGATCATGCTGCTCGCATCGTGCTTGGCTGACAGGTTCTTGCGCTCAATAGCCTGCATGTTGATGTCATTGATGCTGATGATCCTCTGTCTGGCATTTGAATAGGTTGATATGAAATCATTGAAATACAGCGAGGGATTTGCGTCCAATCGATTCATCCGAACGCAGAGGTTCAGGAAAAGTGTATAGTAATCATTCAATTCAGCGACGTCTTCTCTCTCATGTATTTCGGTTATGTTGTTCTTCTCGGCATCCAGGTTTTTTTCGAAAGTGGATCTGCTTGCTTGAAAAAAATTCGCATAATAATCCGACGAGCTTCTTGGGTTTGGGATGAGTATCTTGCTGCTGGCAGCAGTCCTCATATCATCCAGGGCGATGAGCATGTTTTTGCAATACACCAGTGAATCATAGTTGTCTCTCAGGATCCTGTCGGCGTCCTTTGATAGTTTCTGAATGTCATATGAGCCGTAAAATGCCAGAGCAAATATGATCAGGAAGAGGAAGCCGAGACCAATGGTCAGCTTGGTTCGCAGCGACATAATGCCTCCCGCAGAGCGCCCTGACAAGATATCGAAGCAGCATAGATCGTACACGCTCCATGGTCAAATACACACCGTGCAATCCAGTCACGAGAGAATTGACCGATTTTCACCACGCCGCCTCTTTTGTGTGCCCTCATGGTTCTTGGTGTCGAGAGCATCCTTTTCGCAGTAGATTATCCATACAGTCCCAATAGCGCGGGGCGGACGTTGCTCAATTCTGCTCCAATAAGTCAGGCGGATTTGGAAATGGTCTCGCACGGGAACGCGGAACGGCTGTTGAAGCTTCCCGCCCATGGCGAGGCGGCATCCAGCCTCTCGCCGTCGAATCGATAGTCCTTGCGTTGCACCCGCTCAATCATGGAAGGAGTCGAAGAATGAAGGAATCCGGCAATCATGTGGTGATCACGGGGGGGACATCAGGCATCGGATTGGCTCTTGCGGAAGCGCTGAGCGCCGCGGGAAATGAAGTCCTTATCTGCGGTCGGCGTGAGAAGCGCCTTGCCGAAGCAGGCGCCAGAATCCCCAATCTCCGTACTTTCGCCTGTGACCTGGCAGAGACGGGCGGTCGTCGAGCCCTGTATGATCGCGTGCGAGAAATTTTCCCCGATGTGAATGTGCTCATCAACAACGCCGGCATCCAGAGGAACCTCGACTTCCGCAATGGTCCCCAGGACCTCGAATCAGGTGAGAACGAAATTCGCATCAACCTAGAAGCCCCGGTATTCTTGACGGCCCTGTTCGTCCCCCTCCTGAAGGGGAAGGAGGGCGCATATATCGTCAATATCTCCTCCGGCCTGGGTTTCGTGCCCATGGCGTCGGCACCAGTATACTGCGCCACAAAGGCGGCGATGCACACCTTCTCGATGACGCTTCGCGTGCAAATGGCTCCCTTGGGAATCAAAGTCCTTGAAGTGATCCCGCCCGCCGTGGAATCGGAATTAAATCCTCAAGGCCGTGCAGGACGCCCACGCGGAGCGATGGGACTGGTCGATGTGCACGAGTATGTTGCCTCGGTCGTGAAAGGCTTGCGGGACGATGTTCCCGAGA
>Ga0187886_1002197_pt1 | contig 16063 bp, 15 predicted proteins | sample June2016WEW_20_1_FD_133001 | JGI IMG/M metagenome (GOLD analysis project Ga0187886, IMG submission 133001) | Peatland microbial communities from SPRUCE experiment site at the Marcell Experimental Forest, Minnesota, USA - June2016WEW_20_150 | ecosystem: Environmental > Terrestrial > Soil >... | reverse complement strand
CGCATCCTTGGAAGGTTTACAGAGACCGGTTCGCAAGCGAACTACCCGAGAGACCCTAGGTGATGACAAAAGCGGAAAGATTCACGTTGCCCAGGACCGGAAGTATTCACGTTGCCTTGACATCGCTTTTGTATCGATTGACATCGATCCGAGGCCGAGAATATCATCCCTATGTGATGAGAAGCGTTGTTCCGGAGCCTATGATGCTGGGCGTATGTGCGGGGTCAAAGCGCAATTTCTTATCTCCAACTCGAAGGGAAGGACGGCCATGAAAAGAACCCTTGTCTTTTTGTCGCTGGCTCTGCTCGTCCAAGCTTTGGGCATGGCTGGGGCACAAGAGGCCAAGGACCCTGTCGCCGACAAATATTCCGCGCCCCTGCAGAAGATCTTCGACCTCGAAGCCCGGTTCGCTCCTCTTCACCCGGCTCTGGGGAAGGTCTATCCGGTCGCCATCGTCGAAAATAAGAAGTTCTATTTCTTCGATCCGGCTCCCGGGGAGAAGGTGTATCGCCTCGTTCGGACCGTCCCCGACACGTTCAATATCCTCACCGGGATCCGGGCCGCCATGCCCCTCGCTTTTTGGGACAACCGCATCGCCTGCGTCGTGACCGGAGAGATCTTCGGCGAACCCGACGGCTACGTTTTCATCTTTCACGAGTTCGTGCACTGCGCCCAGTGGGATTGCTGTGAACAAAAGCTCAAAGAGGGATTGTCGATCTATCGGGAGGCGATGAAGAACAAGGATTGCATGTGGGAGCTCCAATACCCGTTTCTTTATATGAACCCGGCCTTCATCAAGTCCTATTTCGCGCTCTTCAAGGCCTGGGACGGGAATGATACCGCGGCGGCAGAATCCCTGAGGGCGACCTTAGACAAGGCGCTGTCGCCCGCGGAGTGGGAATACCTCACCTGGCAGGAATGGAAAGAGGGCTTGGCCAGGTATCTTGAGAATCGGATGCGCGAGGTCGTCGGCCTGCCCGAAAACAAGGGTGGCGAAAACCCGCCTTTCAATCGCGTCACGTTCTATCGCGGCGGGGATAAGCTCATCGGCTTCCTTGAGCGGCGCCGGCCGGGGATCGTCAACGACCTGGAGAAGCTCTACCTGGGGATCAGCGCCGCGAAAAAGGAAATTCCTTGATCATCGTCGTACTGCCCAAAGTCGTTGCCAAGCGGGATTGATTTTTTTAATCTGTCGCCAGATCCGGAGCCTCACCCAAAAACTGATCCGGCATATTCACCTTTGCCGCCCATAGGGATTCTTGACATCGCCAAGCCGCCGGAAGTATCCTCCCGACGTGATGAATAGAAAAGAAGATTCAATGTCCGGCACAGCAGAACGCTACGTTGCAGAAATGCGAATACTCGATACCCTCATCTATGTTCAATGAAACCACTGTACCGTCGTATGCTCCGGAGGATGAAGGCGAAGGAGGAACAATCGGCGCCGAACGCGGCCGCAGGAGCCGTCTGGTTCCTCTATATCCTCGGATGTTGCGACGGGTCCTTCTACACCGGAGTGACCACCGATATTGACCGCCGGCTCCGGGAGCACCAGGAGGGCAAGGCCTCTCGCTATACCCGGACCCGGCGCCCCGTCGTTCTGGTCTACCAGGAGGAGTGCGGCACCCGTTCCCAGTCCCTGGCGCGAGAGTGTGCGGTCAAGTCCCTAAGCCGGCAGCACAAGGAAGAACTCATCTCCGGATGGAAATCCGATCATGGACGGCCGCCGTCTTGATACCACTCTCCCACCATATTGGAACTTTACCCCCCCAGACACAGCGTCTCCGTCAGATCAGCCAAGTCCGTGACGTGCCCAATTTCGGCAAACAGCCATCTCTTTTTCCTCGTTATCCCATCCGGCGGGGGATGGTTTCGTGGGGGATGGCGATGGCCAGGACGAACAGGAGGCCGAGGATGTTCAGCACGGCCAGGCGGCCGAGGAGCTTAGGGATGCCCAGGAGCGGGATCACGAACGCTGAGGCCAGGACGACGCTGAGAAACGACCCGAGAAGGTCAACGCCATAGCCCGCTCCCGGGTGGGGGCTTTCGCTGAGATAGAGCCGGTTGGCGGCGACAAAGAGATAACCGGCCAGGACACCGAAAGCGAGAAGGAATAAAAAGGGGAGGATTTCGGGCCCCCGTCTTTCGGTCATTTTCAAGCCTAGGACAAGGAGCCCGGCGGATCCCGCCTGGACAGCGGCCAGGTCCATCGTGGCGGGCCGTTTTCTCTGCCGTCCCGCGAGGGAGCCGGCGAAGAGCCCGGCCATGAAGGCCGAAAGGAGCAGCGATATCTTCCCGTAGACGTACCCGTAAAAGGCCTGGAAGGCGATGAGGACGGCCATTTCGACCAGGATCGACGAGAACCCCGCGAGGGCCACGGGGATGAGAAAACGGACCGGCGAACGCCTCCTCTTCCAGGCCATCAGGGCCAGGGCCAGCCCCGCCAGGACAAGAGGAAAGTCCAGGAGCCAGAACGCGGGGACCCGGGCGAAGAACCTGAGCGCGGCAGATTCGATGCCCTTGAACTGGGTGGCCCACAGGACGGAATGAAAATAGTAGCTCACCGGGACGAGGTCCCGGTCGACAAGTCCGGGCCGGGCCCGGATCTTCCCGCTGAGATAGTCGACTCGGAGCGGCGCCAGCCGGGCCGGGAGCATTTCCGGGCTGACGAACCGGTTGCGAATACCGAGGCGTTCCATAGCCGCGATGAGCGCTCCCGGGTCGATCGAGAGGGGAGAGGCGGAAGCCAGGAAAACATTGTTCTCGCCGGGCACGACCAGGACTTCGGGAAAGACGGCCCTCAGGGTGGTGTCGAGAGTCTGCAGGAACCGCTCGAGGTCCGTGCTGATATAGTTTTCGGCCGAGGGGACGACGAAGCTCAGAACGCCGTCCGGGCTGAGTTTTCTCCTGACCTCGGCGAAAAACTCCAGGGTGTAAAAACGGTTGATCTGGGCCGTGGCCGGCTCCGGCACGCTGAGGAGCACGGCATCGTACGTCTTTGGCGTCCGCCCCAGGAAGGCCCGCCCGTCCTCGAAGATCACCCGGACCCGGGGGTTTCTCAGGGCCGCCAGGCCGGCAGGCGGCAGGTACCGCTCGGCCAGCCGGATGATGGCCGGGTCGATCTCAACGTACTCCAGCCTCGTTCCGGGATATTTGAGGCACTCGGCGCAGCCCCCGCTGACGCCGCCTCCAATGAGCAGAATGTCCTTCATGCCTTCTCTCTGGAGGAGGGCGAAATGGACCGATTCTTCGGCGGCCTCCGTATTCGGATAAGAAAAGACGCGCATCCCGTTGCTATAGAGGGAGTATTGGTCCCCCGTTTTCAGGACCTGGAGCTTTCCGTAGGGCGTGTCCTCCGCTTGGACGAGGTCGAACGGCTTCCAGGCGGACCGGAGCGCGGGGAAGTCGGCGGCGGCGAACAGCGCGGCGGCGACTGCGGTGGCGAGGAAGAGCAGCCAGGCCTTGGGCCTCCGCAGGCCCATAAAGATCATAAATCCCACCGCGGCCGAAACGAGGGCGGCCCCCTGCCAATTCGAGAAGCGTGGGATGATGAGGAGATAAACGGCCAGGCCGGCGGTCGCCGCCCCCAAGGATTCGAGGAGATAGACCCGCGGCGCATCGCCGTGAAGAAGGGCCGCGTTGAGGACGAAGGCGATCCCCAGGGGAAAGCTGACGAACATGGACAGCCCCAGGGAAAAGAGGAGGGCGGGGACGAGGCCCGTGAGCTCGCCGGGCAGGCTCCCCAGCAGGCGATGGGAGAACCTCAGGAGGACGAGGCACGAAAAGTAGAGGCCGATCGTCGCCGTGTAGAATCCGGGAAGGTGGTCCGGCCGGAGGCGAAGTCTCGGACCGACCAGGCTTCCGATCCCGCCCCAGAGAAGCCAGGCCCCGAGGACGAAACCGAACGTCAGCTCGTTGCCGGAGAAATGGACGGCGAACTCCCGGAGAAGGAAGATCTGGAAGGCCGTGGCCAGAAAGCCGAGGAGAAACGCGGGCAGCCGGGTCCTCAGGCCCAGATCCCCGGCACGGGCGTTCCGCAAAACTCGCACTTTCCCCCCTTGAGCCGGATCCCAGTGACCGTGAAGCCTGTCCTTTGGATGATCGTCTTCTTGCAGTTCGGGCAATACGTGTTTTCGCCGGGATGCCCGGGCACGTTACCGACGTAGACGAACCGCAGCCCTTCTCCAAGGGCCGTGTCCCGGGCCATTTCCAGGGTCGAGACAGGCGTGGGCGGCAGGTTCTTGACAAGATAGAGGGGCTGGAACCTGGAAAAGTGGAGGGGGACCCGGTCCCCGGCCTCGTTCTTGACCCACCGGGCCATCTCCCGGATGTCCGCCGCCGAATCGTTGAGCGTCGGGATCACGAGATAGACGATCTCGAGCCAGACCTTGCTCTTCGCCACGGACCGGATGGTCTCGAGCACCGTCTTGAGCTCGCCCCGGACGTATTTCGTGTAAAAATCCTGCGAATATGCCTTCAGGTCGACCTTGATGGCATCGACGACGCCGATGAGGTCCTTGAGCGGCTCCGGCTTGATGTGCCCTCCGGTCACGACGGCGCTCCGCACGCCCAGCCTCCGGGCCTCCACGGCCGTGTCGTACATGTATTCGAAGAAGACGACGGGCTCCGTGTAGGTGTAAGCGATGGAGGGACAACCGTATTTTTCGGCTTGCGCGGGGATGATCCTGGGCGGAAGGTCGACGTTCTCGACCTGCTCGGGCCGGACCTGGGAGATTTCCCAGTTCTGGCAGAACTTGCAATTCACGTTGCACCCCGCGGTGGCCAGGGAGAGGGCGTTCGTTCCGGGCAGGAAGTGGAAGAAGGGCTTTTTCTCGATCGGGTCGACGTTGAGGCTGCAGGCCTTGCCGTAGACGAGGGTGTAGTAGGTCCCGCCCTGGTTTTCCCGGACGCCGCAGTAGCCGCGCTCCTTGTCGCCGAGACGGCAAGCCCGGGGACAGAGCTCGCACTCGATCTCGCGGTCCGGAAGCTTCCTGTAATAGCGGGCCTCGACATGCGAGAGGCCGCCCTTTTCCCCGAAGGCGGAGAGCCGGGAGCACAGGGACGGCAAACCCGTCCCCAAGACAAGTCCCGCTCCGGCCGCGCTCCTGAAAAAATCACGGCGATTCATGGGACCGTTTCCTCGATCGTTTCGATCCCGCCGAGGTCGGCCCGGCCCAGGCCCATTTTTTCTGCGGTGAGCAGATAAGCGGGCTCGCGGCCTTCCTCGGCGAGCGAGGGGAGGCCCTTGGCGGCCCGGAATCGTTCGATGAGGGCCCAGCCGACGCGGTCGGCCGCCACCGGGTCGAGGCTGAAGATGAAGCCGCCGTACCGTTCCGCCCACTGGGGATGGAACGACGGCCCCCGGTGATACTGGACGACGAGGCAATCCAGGACGGAGATCCTGTGTTTGCCCTTGACCGGAGGCGAATCGAAGACCTCGGGGACAAAGGGGTTGCAGTGGAAATCATGGTACTTGTTGGGATTGTGGATGGCGCCGAAGTAATTCTTCATCCCGGCCGTGACCCCGGCCAGGCCGTGGTCCTTGAGAATGGCCAGGCTGACGGAGGCCGTTACGAGATCCGCTTGGATCTTTGAAAAGAGGCTGCCGATGTTGAGGTGGGAGACGAGCTCCGAGCCGTAGCCGGCCCCGTCCGTGTCCGTCCCGAACACATGGAACCCACCCCCACCCGCGGCGAGCCTGTAGCCGGCGTCACGGAGCTCGCGGTTCGTCCTGTCCCAGATGATGATATTTTTTTCCGCCAGGCCGTTCCGCGAGATCCAGCCCGCCAGAGCGAGGGAAATCTCGGGACGGGTGCTGATCGCCCGGCCGCCGATCGTGTTGACCTTGATCCCGACCCGGTCCTCCGGCCGGAAGACCGAGAGGACGGCGCTCCTCTCTTCACGTTCCCCCGTCAGGAGCCCGAATCCTCTGGAAAACATCTTGAGGATCCTGGCCTGCTCTGCTGGGCTGCCCGGATCCGTGAGGCCGCCCGACCGGACGATGACGACTCGGGAATTGGCCATGGCAAATCCATGATGACCGCTTTTTCCGGGGTTGTCAACAAACCCTCCTCGTAAGGCGGGCGGGAACCGGCATGGTGCCACCCATCTCTTCGGGAAAGTCTCTGAGCTTGCCAAGTCCACTTCGGTCGTCTATATTAGTTTCATGAGAATGCGCGGAGGTTCAGCATGAATGCGATCCATTGGGATAGATTCGCGGCCACCCTCACTCTCCTCTTGGCGCTGACGATCTTGTCCACGGCGTCGGCGCCGGCCCAGGAGAGGAAGGCCAATCCGGCCCTGGCGGCCCTGCTTCCGCAAGCCGAAGCCTGGAAACCAGCCGAAGCGCCGCAGAGCTTTTTCTCCGAAAGCCTCTATGAGTATATCGACGGGGCCGCCGAGAGCTATATGAGCTATGACTTCAAGGAGCTTCTCGTCGTCCAGCTCAAGAAGGAGGGGACGGAGGCCACCCTGACCGTCGAGATCTACGACATGTCGGGGCCGGGCAACGCATTCGGCATCTTCAGCGCTGAGCGGTACCCTGAGAACAAGCCCGTTCCGGTCGGGGACCTCGGGTACCTCGAAGGCGAGGCGCTGAATTTCCTGTCAGGACGCTACTATGTGAAGCTCCTCAGCTTCGGCCTGGGAGAAGGGACCGCCCCGGCCCTGACCAATTACGGCCAGAGGATCGCCGGGGCCGTCCCGGAAAAAGGCGGCCTCCCGCCCCTTCTTCGGGTGTTCCCGCCCGGGGGGCTTGTCGCCCGGAGCGAAAAGTTCGTCAAGAAGAATTTCCTGGGCTACGAGTTCCTCCACGACGGCTTCCTGGCCACCTACAAGATTGATGGCCAGGAGGTCGACTGCTTCGTGGCCGCGGCGGACTCGGAAAAGGAAGTCGAAACGGCGCTCGGCCGGCTCCTGGACTTTTTCGCCAAGGACAAGCAGGTTCCGGAAAAGACGGCCCTGGGTTATCGCGTCAAGAACCGCTATTCCCAGCTCACGTATATCGGCCATGTCCGGAACGTCCTCTGCGGCGTCCTGCGGGTTCCCGACGGCCTGGGATCGGCCGGAGAAAAACTGCTCGGGGCGTTGACGGATTCGCTGGCCAAGATTCTGGCCGCCAAGGGTTGAAACCCTGCGGATCGCACCTTTTGAGCGGGAGAGACGCACGATAAAAGGCCCGGCAGTGGATGACCATAAATTTTTCCGCTTCTCGGTCGGCCTGATCCTTATCTTTGTCCTGGGGATTGTCCTGAAGGCGGCCCGGGAGGTCATTTATCCGTTCATTCTCGCCATTTTCATCTCTTATGTCGTCGACCCGATCATGGCTTTTCTCCAGCGACTCAAGATCCCCAAAGCGGCGGCCGCCGCCATCATCCTCCTCGGGGCCTTCGTCGTCCTTTCCCTCATCGGCCTCGTCGTCTATTCGAGCGGGAAAACCCTGGCCGCGGAGCTCCCCCGGTTTGAGCAGAGACTGACCGACCTCACGGGGTGGCTCGAGAAAGGTGTCGGCGGGATCCCTCTCAAACGCCAGGTCGCCTCTTATATCGAAAAGATCAACCTCCAGGGTGCCGCCTCCTTTGTGCTGGGGGCCCTGGGCCCCATCCTCGGGCTCTTCGGCAAGCTCTTTCTCCTTTTCCTGTTCCTGGCCGTCATCATGTTCGGGAGGGGCAGAATCACGGTCAAGGTCCGGAAATTCCTGAGCCCGGAGAGGTCAGCCCAGGTTATGGAGGCGCTCGAAAAGATCAACTTCCAGGTCCGGAAGTACCTGGTGATCAAGACTGTCTTGAGCCTCATCAACGGGTTCATTGTCTGGGCCGTCCTCGCGCTGTTCGGCGTGGATTTTGCGCTCCTCTTCGGCTTCCTGGCTTTCCTTCTGTATTACATCCCGAATATCGGCTCCCTGGTCGCCACCGTGCTCCGGGTCGGTTTTGCCCTGTTCCAGTTCGGGACGATTTGGACCCCGCTCTGGGTCCTTGTCATCACCGTCGGAGCGGACAATGTCCTGGGGAACATGATCGAGCCCCGGATGATGGGCAAGGGACTCGGTTTGAGCCCTCTCGTCCTCATTTTTTCTTTGGTCTTCTGGGGTTGGCTCTGGGGGATCCCCGGGATGGTCATGGCGGTCCCCCTGGTCGCGGTCATCAAGATCGTCTGCCAGAACGTCCCTTCGCTCCGGCCGGTCGCCGTCCTGATCGGCTCTTAAGCGGCTCCGGGCGGGAGTCCGGAGGCCGGACCGCTCATTCGTCCCCCTCGACGATAAAGGCCTCGGGAGAGATCTCCTTCATCTTCCGGCCGAGATAGCTCTTGAGGGCCTTCTGGGCGGCCCTCTGCTCGGCAGCCTTCTTGGACGGGCCTTTCGCCTTGGCCAGGGGTTTGCCATTGAGTGAGACTTCCACGGTGAAGGTCTTTTTGTGCTCGGGCCCCTTGGCCGTGATGGTCGTATAAGCGGGCGCGGGGAGATCGGCTTTCTGGAACAGCTCCTGAAGGGCCGACTTGTAATTGTTGATCTGGAAGGTCTCGGTTTGGATGGGCTTCAGAGTCGGGGCGAGGAGACGGTGGATGAACGCCCGGGCGGCCTCGAAACCTCCGTCCAGGAAGATGGCCCCGACCAGGGCCTCAAACGCCCCGGCCAGGATGGAGCCCTTCGTCCGGCCGCCGCTCTTCTCTTCCCCCCGGCCGAGGAGGATAGCCCTGTCGAGCTTGATCCTCCGGGCCTCCCTGGCCAGGGCCAGGGTGCTGGTCGCTGAGGCCTTGAGCTTGGAGAGCTCGCCTTCGGTCCGGTCGGGGAAAGCCTTGAAGTAGAACTCGGCCGTGGCCAGGCCGATGACCGAATCCCCGAGGAATTCCAGGAGCTCATTATCCTGGGGCCCGTCCGGCTGGTTCTCATAGGCGTGGGAGCTGTGGGTCAGGGCCTTCCGCAAAAGCTCGGCATCCTTGAATGAGTAACCGGCTGCTTTTTCGATGCGATCGGTCTTCATGCCCAGTGTCCTTCGGCTTCAGGCGGGCTTTCCGGGCGCCGCCGGGTAGGTGAAATCGAAAGGATAGACCACCCGGCCGGCGACGATCGTCAACACCGCCCGCCCCTTCAGCTTCCAGCCGTCGAACGGCGTGTTCCGTCCTTTGGATTCGAAATTTATCCGGTCGACCGTCACCTTTTGGGACAGGTTCAGGACCGTGAGATCGGCGTCCGCCCCGACGGAGATCCGGCCTTTTCCCCGCAGGCCGAGCAGGCGGGCGGGGTTGGCGGACATGAGCTCAACGAAACGCTCAAGGGAAATGATCCTTTTATGAACGAAGCGGTCGATAATGAGCGGGACCGCCGTCTCCAGTCCGACGATCCCGAACGGCGCTTTTTCGATACCCTGGCTTTTTTCCTTGACGGTGTGCGGAGCATGGTCTGTGGCGATGGCATCGACGACACCGGATCTCACGGCCTCGACGAGCGCGTCCACGTCCGCCCGGCTCCGCAGGGGAGGGTTCATTTTGAAGTCCGGGTCATGGCTTTCGAGGGCGGCGTCCGTCAGAATGAGATGGTGGGGCGTCACCTCGGCCGAGGCGGCGACCCCCAGCTCTCTCGCCGCGCGGAGGGCCGTGACTCCGCCCTTCGTGCTGAGGTGGGCGATATGAACCCGGGCCCCGGTTTCCCCGGCGAGGATGAGGTCGCGGGCGACCATGACCTCCTCGGCCGCCGCGGGAATTCCCTTGAGGCCGAAGCGGCGGGAGTAGGCTCCCTCATGCATGACGCCGTCGCCGCTCAAGGCCTTGTCCTCGCAATGGTCGATCACGAGCGCGCCGAGGGCCTGGGCGGACTCGAGGGCCCGTTTCATGAAGCGGCTGTCGGGGACCGGCTGGCCGTCGTCGGAAAAAGCGATGGCCCCGGCCGCGAGCAGGCCGGCCATGTCCACGAGCTCCTCGCCCCTGGACCCCTTGCTGATGGCCGCGATCGGGAGGACGTTGACGACGGCGCCTCGCGCCGCCGCGGCGAGGATGTCTTGAGTGACTCGGGGGTCGTCGTTGACGGGATGTGTGTTGGGCATCGCGCAGACCGTGGTGAACCCGCCTCGGGCCGCGGCGCGGGACCCGGTGGCGATGGTTTCCTTGGCCTCGGACCCCGGCTCCCGGAGGTGGGTGTGCATGTCGATGAGCCCGGGCACGACGACCAGCCTCGAGACATCGACGGAGGGGCACGAGGGGGCCTCGATCCTGGACTTGATCTCGGCGATCCTGCCGTCGACGATGAGGAGGTCGAGGGTTTCGTCGGTTTTCGTCCCCGGGTCGACCACCCGGCCGTTCTTGATCAGAAGCTTCATGGTCCCTGCCGCGCTCCGTCCTCTCAGATCTTCGTCGGCTCCGCGATCAGGACCTCGTCGATCGAATCGAGCTCCTTGAGCCGGACCTGGATGACCTCGCGGCGGGAGGTCGGCAGGATCTTCCCCACGTAGTCCGGCCGGATGGGGAGTTCCCGGTGGCCCCGGTCGATGAGGACGATGAGCTGAACCGTCTTCGGCCGGCCGGCGTCCATCAGGCCATCCATGGCCGCCCGGATCGTCCGTCCCGTCATCAGGACGTCGTCCACGAGAAGCACGTCTTTCTTGTCGATGGCGAAATCGACTTTGGGTTTTTTGCCCACGGGCCGGGCGTCCTTGGCCGGGAGGTCGTCCCGGTAGCGGGAGATGTCCAGGGCGCCGACCGGAATGTTCACGCCCTCGAGTTCCTTGATCAGCCGGGCGATCCTCTTGCCGATGAAGATGCCCCGGGTCTTGATGCCGATAATGACCAGGCTCTTCAGGTTCCGGTTCCGTTCGATGATCTCGGTCGAGATCCGGATGAGGACGCGCCGGATCTTGCTTGAGTCCATGATCCGGGCCTTGATCTTCTTGTCCATTCGTCAACTCCTCGTAAGGAAAATGCTATATCGCCGGGAAAAAGTCAACCCGGGCCGGCGAAATAAGCCCTGGCGACGTCGATGTCCATCCGGATCCGGGCCGCGAGGGCTTGCCGGTCAGCGAATTTTCTCGTCGCCCGGATCTTTTGGAGGAGACGGACCGTGAGCCCGGCCCCGTAGAGCCGGGCCCGGCGGTCCAGGATGTGGGTCTCGACGCTGACCGGGTGAACTCCGAAGGTCGGGTTGGTCCCGATGCTCGTGATCGAAGGGAACGTCCGCCCTCTCCAGATCGCCTCCGTGATGAAGACACCGTCGGGCAGGATCTCGTTCGCGGTCCGGAGGTTGGCGGTCGGCGCGCCGATGCTCCTTCCCCGAGCGAGCCCCTTGATGACCTCGCCGGCGATCTCATAGGGCCGGCCGAGCAGGCGGGCCGCCTCGGCGACGCGGCCCTGGACGAGGAGGCGGCGGATGGCGCTCGAGCTGACGGCGACGCCGTCGATGACGGCGGGCGGCACGATGTGGACGCGCAGCCCGTGCACGCGGCCGAGCTCCCGGAGGCGGCCGACATCGCCGCGGCGGTCCCGGCCAAAACGGAAATCCCGGCCGACGACGACTTCCCGGGCCCCCAGCCGATCCCGGAGGATTCGTTCGACGAAATTCGACCCGGAAAGCTCCGAGAAAGCCCGGTCAAATCCGGTGACAAGAACGGCGTCGACGCATGACTCCCCGAGGCGCTCCAGTCTCTGCTCCGGCGAATCGATCATCCGGGCAGCCTTTTTCCCAAGGGCCCGCTCCGGGTGGGGGTCGAACGTCAGGACAAGCGAGGAGAGGTTCCGCCGCTCGGCCAGGCCGCGCAGGCGGGCGAGGATCTTCCGGTGCCCGAGATGGAGGCCGTCGAAGTTGCCGATGGCCACGGCCGCGGGGCGGGGGAGGGGCCGGAACTCTTCAAACCCGTGGAAGACGAACATGCGTCACATCTTGATGGTGTCGGTCTTCTTGAGGTAGGCCATCTTGAGCTGGTCCAGCACGCCCTCCAGGAATTTTTCCTCTTCCCCGTCGAGGTTCCCCTTGGTCCTGTCCTTGAGGAGGTCCAGGAGGTCAATGTTCCGCTTGGCCAGGGCCAGGTCCTCACGCCGCTCTCCGGACGCCGGGTCGTCCATGAGCCCGAGGTGGATGAGAGAGGGGAAGTAGAGGAGGATGACGATGGAGCTGAATTCGAGCGGCGGGAGATACCCTTTGTCTTCCGCCCGGCGGTCGCGCCCGCCCCGATCGTCCGAACGTTCGTTTGAGGTCATGGAAGGATCCTTCGTCCTGGGATGTTCCCGCCGGTCCGGCTCTCACTTTCCGAATGATCTGAACCTGTCACGGATTCCCATCTTACCGTTTTGCCGGCCAAACATCAAGGTCGGTCCGCCGCGATAGTCCTCGGGGACGAGTTTCAGGGATGCCGAACACGCTCCGGGGTTCAGGCGGCCGCGGGCGCGGATTTTTTCCTCAGGACGAGGGCGGCCCTGACCAATTCGTCGAGGTCGCCGTCCAGGACCCGGTCCGTATCGGCCGTCTCCACCCGCGTCCTGAGGTCCTTGATCATGCGGTATGGATGGAGGACGTAGGAGCGGATCTGGTTGCCCCAGGCGATGTCGGTCTTGGCGTCCTCGAGCTTCTCGGTCTTTTCCCGCTGCTTCCGCTGCTCGAGCTCGTAGAGGCGGGCCTTGAGGACCTTCATGGCCGAGGCCTTGTTCTTGTGCTGGGACCGCTCGTTCTGGCACTGGACGACGATGCCGGTCGGGAGGTGCGTGATGCGGACGGCCGAGTCCGTGGTGTTGACGTGCTGGCCGCCCTTCCCTCCGGACCGGTAGGTGTCGATCTTCAAGTCGTCCGGATTGATGGCGACCTCGATGTCCTCATCGATCTCCGGGTAGGCGAAGACCGCGGCGAACGAGGTGTGGCGGCGCTTGGCCGCGTCGAAGGGCGAGATCCGGACGAGCCGATGGACCCCGGATTCCTGGCTCAGGTTGCCGTAAGCGTAATCCCCCTCGACGCGGAGGGTCGCGCTCTTGAGGCCGGCCTCTTCCCCGGGCTGGAGGTCAAGGACCTCGGTCTTGAACCCCTTGCGCTCCGCGTAGCGGAGGTACATCCGCAAGAGCATCTGGGCCCAGTCCTGAGACTCTGTGCCGCCGGCGCCGGGGTGGATGGTCAAGATGGCGTTCCGGGGATCGTTCTCCTCGAAAAAGAGGGCCCGGAGCTCACCGTCCGAGAGGGCCTTTTCGAAGCGGCCGAGGGCGGCCTCGATCTCGGGACCGACCTGTTCGCCCTCCGACAGGAGTTCCGTCAGGACGTCGATCTCGTCCTTCTCGTCCTGGATCTTCACGAAGAACTGGAGGTCTCGCTCAAGCCGTTTCTTTTTCTGCTGAAGGGCCTGGGAGGTCTTCTGGTCCTGCCAGACCTCGGGAGAGGCGAGGCGCTGGTTGATCGAGTCGCATTCGGCTTTTTTATGATCGAGGTCAAAGAAAGCCCCGCAGCTCTTCGAACTTGCCGAAGAAGCCGTCGAGGCGCATCCTGAGGTCAGATGAGATCTCTGTCATAGCCATGGCGGTGCCTGTCCTTCCGTTGATGGAACAGAGCCAGAATAGAGGACAGGAGGGCCAATGTCAAGCCGGCCAGGGGAAGGACGTCTCCCGTCCTCGCGTAGAGCGAGAGGCGGCTCGACGGGGAGATCGTTCCGGTGAGGACGGCCGGCGTCATGAGGCGGGAGCGGGTGAGCACCCGGCCGAAGGGGTCGACGATCCCGCTGATGCCGGTCGTGGCCGCCCGGAGGAGATAGCGGCGGTTTTCGACGGCGCGGAGGACAGCCTGGGCCCAATGCTGATAGGGGGCCGAGGATGTGCCGTACCAACCGTCGTTGGTGATCGTCGCGAGAAAGGTGGCGCCCCGGCGGACGAAGTCGCGGACGAGACCGGGAAATATGACCTCGTAGCAGATGGGCGAAGCGAACTTGTGCCCTGCGTACGTATGCAGGACGGGCTCGGTCCCCGGCGTGATCTCGCCGATGGCGTGGGTCAGCTTTTCGATGAAGAAAAAGACTTTCTTGTAGGGCGTGTACTCTCCAAAGGGGACCAGATGCATCTTGAAATAGAGGCTCCGGGAGAGGTCCGGGTGCAGGACCATGGCCGTATTGTGGTAGAGCCGGTTTCCGGGCGGACCGGTCGTTTCGTTGGTCCCGATGAGGAGTGTGACCCGGCTCGACCGGACATAATTTTCGAGCCCGGCGCTGAGTTCACGGTAGATTTCCTCCCCGCAGCTGAAGCAGAGCGGGACCGTGAATTCCGGCCAGATGACCAGGCCCGAGCCGCCCGCTGCGGCCTGACGGGTCAGGGCCATGTGCTGGTCGAAGATCTCCCTGACCTGTCCCGGCTGAGCGAAATCCCAATAGATGTCCGAAGAGACATTTCCCTGGATGACCGACGCCTGGACCTTCGACGGCCCATCGAAGCTGGCCTTCTTGAGCTCGTACCATCCCCAGGAGTGGGCGAGGGCGAGAAGCCCCAGGGCTGCGAAGAAAGGTCCCCGCTTTTTCCGGGTCAGGGCCAGGACGAAGGAGCTCTGGAGAAGGACGAGGACGAAGGAGATCCCGCCCACTCCCGTCAGGGAGGCGGTCTGGAGGAAGGGTAGGTTTTCGTACTGGCTCGTGCCCAGGAGCCCCCAGGGAAATCCCGTCAGAAGATGGGTCACGAGATATTCGCAGGCGATCCAGAAGAAGGGGGCCAGGATGAAAGCCCCGGTCGGAAAGGCACGATGGACCGTGACGAAGAGGCTGCCGAAGACCCCCCAGTAAAGGGCCAGGAACCCGATGAGGGCCAGGTAGATGACGAGGCAGAGCCAGAGCGGCATCCCGGCGTAGTGCCGGGGGACGTCCGGGATCCAATAGAGCAGGACGGCGTAGAAGAAAAGCCCGGCGACCGCTCCGAGCCGGAAACCGGAGCGGTCGCGCGTGCTAGACAGGGCGATGAGGAGCGGGATCAGGGAGACCCAGGCCAGAAAGGCGAAGTGAAGCTTGGGAAACGCCAGGGCCGTCAGAACCCCGCTCAGAGCAGCCAGCCACATCGGAGTATCTTCCTTAGGAAGCTCGTTCCGGGCTCCGGGCCGGAAGGTTTCAGTCCTTGACGATCCTGTAGTCGGTTTTTTTCTTCCCGGCCTCGTTCAGCTTGGTCAAGGTTGCGGCTGCTTTCTCCCGGGTGGAAAAGCCGCCCACCCTGACGCGATACCAGGATTTGGCATCGGTCGGCCGAGGATCGGCGACGACCACCGGAAAGCCCCGTTTCCTGAACTTGTCGGCTTCCGCGCCGGCCTGGACCCGGTCCGTGAATGCGGCGACCTGGATATAAAAGAGCCCCGTGCTAGCCGATTCAGCCGGCTTGGAGAGGGTCTTCGTGGTCGGCGGGGTCGAGGCCTTGAACGCCGGCTTCTGGACCTGCTTGACCGGCGGCACGGTCTCGAGCGATGTCTTCGTCGATTTCTCCTGAGCCGCCGGCTTTCCCTGGCTTCCGGACAGGGGAGAGCTTGTCGTCAGCCCCGATGCCGGGCCGCTCTTGACCTGGTCCTGGGCCGGCTCGGCCGGCTTCCCGGCGGCCTGGTCCTTGACGGGTTCCTGGATCTGCTGGGCCACGATATGGGTCGCGGCGGTGATCTGGACCTGCTTTTTCCCGACCGAGACCCCTAGCAGGAAAATGAAGACGCCGAGGACGAGCACGCACACGAAGATGATCACGAGGAGGGTGCTCGAGACCTGGATTTCCCGGAAGTCTTTAGTTTTCATCTCTCTTATTTTTTCTCCTGGGGTTTTTCATAAGAGAAGGCCCGGAGGAGCTCGAGGGGCAGCGGGAAGACGATCGTGGAATTCTTCTCGGTGGCGATCTCGGCCAGGGTGCTGAGGAAGCGGAGCTGGAGGGCCTGAGGGTTTCGGGAAATGATGTCCGCGGCCTGGGTGAGCTTATCGGCCGCCTGGAATTCGCCCTCGGCATGGATGACCTTGGCCCGCCGTTCGCGCTCGGCCTCGGCCTGCTTGGCGATGGCCCGTTGCATGTTCTCCGGAAGGTCCACCTGTTTCATCTCCACGAGCTGGACCTTGATGCCCCACGGGTCGGTGTGCTGCTCGATGATCTCCTGGAGGCGGGAGTT
>Ga0187886_1002195_pt1 | contig 16066 bp, 14 predicted proteins | sample June2016WEW_20_1_FD_133001 | JGI IMG/M metagenome (GOLD analysis project Ga0187886, IMG submission 133001) | Peatland microbial communities from SPRUCE experiment site at the Marcell Experimental Forest, Minnesota, USA - June2016WEW_20_150 | ecosystem: Environmental > Terrestrial > Soil >... | reverse complement strand
CGCCGGCGAGGAATACAAAATCGTCGGGGATTATCTCGGCCGCGAGATGAAGGGTTGGCGATACCAGCCGCTCTTTACTTTTCTGCCGCTCGAAAAGCCGGCTCACCGCGTGGTGCTGGGGGATTTCGTCACCACCGAGGACGGGTCCGGCATAGTCCATCAGGCGCCCGCCTTCGGAGAGGTGGATTTGCAGATGTCTGTGGAGAACGACCTGCCGGTGCTCATGACGGTGGACGAAGCCGGCTGCTTCGTTCCGCAGGTGACTCCCTGGAAGGGCATGTTCGTCAAGGATGCCGACCCGCTCATCATCCAGGATTTGCAAAGCCGGGGGTTGCTTCTGCGCAGCGGGACGATTTACCACACATATCCGTTCTGCTGGCGCTGCTCCACGCCGCTTCTGTATTACGCCCGCAGCACCTGGTACATCCGCACCACGCAATTCCGCGACCGGATGGTGGCATTGAACGATACGATCCACTGGTATCCCGAGCATATTAAAGGAGGGCGCTTCGGCAACTGGCTGGCCAACAACGTGGATTGGGCGCTCGGACGCGAACGGTACTGGGGCACGCCGCTCCCGGTGTGGGAGTGCGCCGATTGCCATTTCCAGGAGATGGTCGGTTCGGTGAAGGAACTTACGGAAAAGGCCGGGAGAGACCTGACCGGCCTCGACCTGCACCGTCCATTCGTGGATGAGATCCATTGGGCCTGCCCGGAGTGCAAGGGGGAGATGACCCGCGTGCCGGAGCTGATCGACGTGTGGTTCGATTCGGGCGCGATGCCGGTGGCGCAGTGGCACTATCCCTTCGAAAACGCCGAGCTGTTCAAAACCCAGTTCCCCGCCGATTATATTTGCGAAGCGGTGGACCAAACCCGCGGCTGGTTCTATTCCCTGCATGCCATCAGCACGATGCTCTTCGACAGCATCTGCTTCAAGAACGTCATCTGCCTGGGGCTCGTCGTCGACAGCGAGGGCCAGAAGATGTCGAAGACGAAGGGCAACGTGGTGGATCCCTGGGAGGTGCTGGAGGCGCACGGGGCCGACGCCTTCCGCTGGTTCCTGTATACCGCCTCGCCTCCGGGGCAGGAAAAGCGCTTCTCGATCGACCTGGTGGGGGAAGTGATCCGCACCTTCACGCTTTGCCTGTGGAACGTCTACGCCTTCTTCGTCACCTACGCCACCCTCGACCAGTGGCGGCCCGACGAGGCGCTTACGAACCTTGCCGCGCTCGGCCATCCGGCGGGGGGACGGGCGGGGCGCGCCTACACCGCGCTGGACCGCTGGATCCTCTCCGAACTGCACAGCCTCGTGCGGCAGATCACCCAGGCGATGGAAGAGTACGATGTGCTCGGCGCAACGCGGCCAATCGAAACGTTCGTCGACCGGCTCTCCAACTGGTGGCTGCTCCGCAGCCGGCGCCGCTTCTGGCGATCGAGCGGCAAGGGCGGGGCGGTGGACGCGGATAAGAACGCCGCCTACGCCACGCTGTACGAATGCCTAGTGACGCTCGCGCGATTGCTCGCGCCCAGCATGCCGTTCCTGGCCGACGAGCTTTACCAGAATCTGGTGCGGGGCGTGGATCCGGACGCCGAGGAATCGGTCCACCTCGCCACCTGGCCCGAATACGAACGCGCGATGGTGGATGAAAAGCTCAACGGGGAGATGCGCCGCGTGCTGCGCTGGGCGTCGCTCGGGCACGCCGCGCGCAACAAAGCCAACCGCAAAGTGCGCCAGCCGCTGGCGGAAGCCGCGTTCGCGCTCACTTCCGCCGAGGAGCGGCGGATCTTGGAAAAATATTCCGAGCTTTTGGCGGACGAGCTGAACGTTAAGAAGATCCGGCCGCTGGATACCGCGGGCGAGGTGGTGGCCTACACGCTCAACCCGCTGCCGAAGGCGCTCGGCCCGAAGCACGGCAACCTGTTCCCCAAGGTCCGCGCGGCGCTGCTGGCGCTGGATACGGAAGCCGCCGCTTCGCTCCTGCTTTCGGGCAAACCGCTCACCGTGCGCATCGAGGAGACCGACATCGAGGTGCTGCCCGGGGAAGTGGAAGTGCGCATGACCGCGCGCGAGGGTTTCGCCGTAGCCTCCGAGGCAGGCGACCTGGCGGCGCTCGCCACCGATCTTTCTCCCGCGCTCCTTCGCGAGGGATTGGCGCGCGAATTCGTCCGCCGGGTGCAGGAACTGCGCAAGACGGCCGATCTGAAAATCTCCGACCGCATCACCGTCTTCTACACCGCCACGCCGAAGCTTGCCGAAGCCGTGCGGCACCACGCCGAATACATCTCGGCCGAGACGCTGGCGCTGGAATTGCGCGAGGGTCCGGCTCCCAAAGGCGCGCCGGCGGCTGAGGACGAGTTCGACGGCGAACGGCTCACCGTCGCGCTGGAGCGGTCGGAAAAATAACGTGCGGTAGAATCCGTCGCAAGACGTCATTCCGAAGCCCTCTTGGGGGGCCGAGGAATCGGTGACTCTTTTGGGAGTCTGCCTTTTCCAATTAATGCGTTACCGATCCCTCGCCCTTTCAAGGCTCGGGATGACATACTGCGTGTGGCCTTCCGCGGCCGCCTTAGCGGCCGAGGAATCGGCAGGTGCGGGAGAATCTTCTTGTTGAAAGTCCGCAACTACATTTTGCTTGTCTTTCTCGCCGGCGTGGTGCTGATCTTCGATCAGCTCACCAAGCAGCTCGTCCGCACCCAACTGGCGCCGGGCGAGATCTGGATGCCGATCGCGGCGATCCGCCCGTATATGCACATCGGCTATTGGACCAACACCGGCGCGGCTTTCAGCATGTTCCGGCAGGGCGGACTGTTGTTTGCCGTCCTGGCCATTGTGGTTTCGGCCGCCATTATTTATTACTACCGGAATTCCGAAAATATCGGCTGGCTGGTGCGAATCGCCCTGGGCTTGCAGCTTGGCGGGGCGCTCGGCAACCTCCTCGACCGGCTGACGCATGGTTTGGCGGTGACCGATTTCATCTGGCTGGGCATTTTCCCGGCGGTGTTCAACATGGCCGACGCGGCGATCTCCCTCGGCGTTTTCCTGCTGCTCCTCGACACCCTGGTCGAATATATCCGGAACCGAAAAACGCAACCCGTAACGCTTGTGCCCATCTCTCCGGAGAAGGTGTGAAGGAAACGAGCGGTAGAATCCGACGCAATATGTCATTCCTCGGCCTTTAAAGGGGCCTCGGATTGACAGATGATGTGTGTCATCCCGAGGCGGCTTATGCCGCCGAGGGATCGGTGACTTTTCATATGAGGTCGCTCGCATTTTCCCACGCGCTACCGATTCCTCGGTGGCTGAAGCCACCTCGGAATGACATTTGAAGCCTGAGGGATCGATATCTTAAGGAGAGTCTTCGTGCTGAAAGTCCGCAACTACATTCTGCTTGTCCTTCTCGCCGGCGTGGTGGTTGCGCTCGATCAACTCACCAAGCATCTCGTGCGCACCCAACTGGCTTTCGGCGAGATTTGGATGCCCATCGCGGCGATCCGCCCGTACATGCACATCGTCTATTGGACCAACACCGGGGCCGCGTTCGGGATGTTCCAGCAGGGCGGGATGGTCTTCACCATCCTGGCCGTCGTCGTCTCGGTGGCGATCATCTGGTATTACCGCAACTCCGACTCCGCCAGCTGGCCGGTGCGGATCGCGCTCGGGTTGCAGCTCGGCGGCGCGCTCGGCAATTTGCTGGACCGCCTGCTGCGCGGCACGGTGACCGACTTCATCTGGTTTGGCTTCTTCCCGGCGGTGTTCAACGTGGCCGACGGGGCGATCTCGCTCGGCGTGGCCCTGCTGCTGCTGGACATCGTGCTCGAATATCTCCGGAACCGCAAGACGCAGCCCGCGCAGCCCCCATCCGCCGCTCCGGAGAAGACGTGAAAGAAACGTTCCACGCCCTGACCGCCGATGCCGAGGGGGAGCGGCTGGACCGGTTCCTCGGGCGGACGCTTGCGGACCATTCCCGCGCATCCCTGCAAAAAATAATCACCGAAGGCTTCGTCCTCCTGAACGGAAGCCCCTCGATTAAATCCTCGCAGCGTTTAAAAAAGGGCGACGCCGTGACGGTGCGCATTCCCCCGCCGGAGAGTTCCGAAGTGGAGCCGGAAGCGATTCCGCTGCGGATCGTCTTCGAGAATGCGGACGTGCTGGTGATCGACAAGCCGGCCGGCATGGTGGTGCATCCGGCGGCCGGCCACCGGCGCGGAACGCTGGTGGGGGCGGTGCTGGCCCACGCGCCGGAGGTCGGGACGGTTGGCGAGATCGAGCGGCCGGGCATCGTCCACCGGCTGGATAAAGACACCTCGGGGCTGATCCTGGTGGCCAAGAACGCCGCGGCGCAGCGCTTCCTGCAGGAAGCCTTCGCCCGGAGGCTTGCGGAAAAAACGTACCTGGCGCTCGTGGCGGGCCGGCCGCCCACACCCGAGGGGCGGATCGAAACGCTCATCGGGCGCGACCCCTCGCACCGAAAGCGGATGGCTGTGGTTCCCCCCTCGCGCGGCCGCGAGGCGGTGACTCTCTTCCACACCCGCGAGCGATTCGCAAACTGCACGCTGCTCGAAGTGCACCCGCTCACCGGCCGCACGCATCAGATCCGCGTGCATCTGGCCTACATCGGCTGCCCCGTCGTGGGCGATGCGGTGTACCGCCACGCCTCACCCCCCTCAGTACCCCCCTTCCCCTCCGGGAAATGGGCGGAGGAAAAGGTGGGTAGGCATATGCTGCATGCCTGGAAACTCAAGATCACACTGCCCGGCGAGGATGCACCGCGCGAGTTCGAGGCGCCGCTGCCGGAGGATTTTCAAACTCTCTTAGATGGTTTACTAGATCCAAAAAAGAATTTGATTTGAATAATTACAGGTAAACAGTACCGAAAGGAAGAATCCATGGACGTTCTCGATCACAACCGAAGAGCGTGGAATTACCAGGTGGAGAAGGGGAATCCGTGGACGATCCCCGTGGATTCGGATACGATCGCCGACGCGAGACGGGGCAAGTGGGAACTATATCTCACGCCGATCCGGCCGGTTCCGCGCGCGTGGCTGCCGTCCGTGAAGGGGCTGGACGTTTTATGCCTGGCATCCGGCGGCGGGCAGCAGGGGCCGGTGCTGGCGGCGGCCGGCGGGCGGGTGACGGTGCTGGATAACTCGCCGCGCCAACTCGAGCGCGACCGCGAGGTGGCCGCGCGCGAAGGGCTGCAGCTTGCCACCGTCGAAGGGGACATGGCGAACCTGGCGATGTTCGCCGACGGCGCGTTAGACCGGATCATCAATCCGGTTTCGAATGTTTTTGCGCCCGATGTGCGGCCGATTTGGCGCGAGGCGTACCGCGTGCTACGCCGGGGCGGGATGCTGATTGCGGCGTTTGACAATCCGATCGTGCACATGGTCGACGAGGAAGAATGGGAACGCAGCCGGAGGATCGTAGTAAAGTACGCGCTTCCCTACTCGGACGTGGACACGCTTTCCGATGCGGAGAAGCAGCGCTTCCTCGAAGAAGGGATTCCCATGGAGTTCGGCCACACGCTGGAAGCGCAGATCGGGGGCCAGTGCGAGGCGGGCTTTGTCATCACCGGCATGTATGAAGATGGCGATCGGCCGGAGGACCGCCGCCCGCTGACGGGGTTCAGTCCGGCGTTTATCGTGACGAGGGCTGTAAAGGGTTAATCGCTTATCAAGCCAATTTATATTTTAGAATTTTTTAAGCACATTGAGACATTTGATTGAAATTGATAATATATTCCTTCTAAATATTCAATTTGGCCTAATTTACCGGCGCAATCACAAAACCGATCGTCTTGAATGTTCTATTGTAGACCACATACGGAAATGAGATTATTGAGTCCACAGTATTAGCCGACTTGGCCAAGGCTCAGCGAGAAAACGATTAATTGCGGTTTGTATTTTCCTGCTAGAATGGTATTAGTTATTGGGACGCGGCCAAGCGGCTGAGCCGCCAGCCGTTGGGTAGCTGAAATGCCCTCATATATAAGTTATGCGACTCATTTAAGTAGTCGCCGGGTGCGCCCGTAATAGCGCTGGCGCATATCTGATCTGGTCTTTTGGGTTTGCGCCGGTTCCACCAGTCAGCGATTTATATGGGCGTAAAAACTGCCCAACACCGCGTGCAGCCGACTAGCTTCGCCGCTGGCGCGTCTTGCCAGCAGGTGATGCCGGTTGCCGCCCTTCTAATTTCTCACCCACGCAGAGCCTCAACACCGACCCGACATTCGTCACAACCCACGGCACGTCGAATTGTTTGTCCGAAGGGATTTCTTTTAAAGCAGAGGCGCGTGAACTCCATTAATAAATTTGACAGGCCTATAAAACATAATCCGCGATAATTCATCGCATTTTGCAGACTTGGAATCAGGAACGTCCCGCCGAGATTTGTTGAGGGGTTCAACAAAAAGATCCGGGAGTTTTAATGCGGGATATACGACCTGAATTATGGGGAATATCAGCGATAAAGAAGCTTTGGGCCAAAGTCAATAGAATACCCTTGTGAAAAGAAATAAGCATACGCGGCATTAGGGTGGAAAATGATCCCGGTTGATCCGCCTTTATGCACACTTAGGCCGAAAAACGGAAATAATCAGTTTTATTGCCGCATGATGTTATTTTGCGGGTAAGTTCATCCGCAGAGCATAATGACAGAAATAATAGTAGAATCCATATAATCGTTGGGCCGCGTGAAATCCACAATAAAGTTATGTGGCACACTTTAGTAGCCTCCGGTACGCCCGTGATAGCGCAGGAGGAAAGAATGAAGAAGCGAATTACTACTCTTGTACTTACGATATTTACTGTTTTTTCGATTTCGTCATGTGTATCCGGCCAAGTAGTAAGTAACACCTTGATATCAATGCCAACAACAACACCTACTCTTACCTCAACAGCAACACCTACTCTTACTTTAACACCAACAATTACACCGGAACCAACACTTATGGGTGGCGGAGGACATATCCTCTTTAATTCTACGCGGGACGGACACCTTCAAATTTATATCATGAACACCGATGGGTCAGGACAAACCAACTTGACGAATACACCGGGAGATGAGTTATTGTTCACCTGGCTCCCTGATAGTAAACATATTATCTTTAGTTCCTGGCCCAACGGCGAATGGGGAGAGTACATAATGAATATTGATGGAACAGGGAAGACCCAAATTAAAGTTCCATCCCTAGATACTTCCTGGTCGTGGGATGGAAAATATATCGCATTCTCAACCGTACACTATCCTCCCGTTAAAGGCGTGCAGATCTACGTAGCGAACGTTGACGGGACAGGGGAAATTCGTCTGACCAATGATCCTGAGGGGGATTGTTGCCCCAACTGGTCTCCAGATGGAAGGCGTATTGTCTTTGTTTCCACACGTGATGGAAACCGTGGAATTTACATCATGAACGTAGATGGGTCAGAGCAAACTCGCCTGACCAATAACCCGGCAGACGATTCCCCTTCCTGGTCTCCCAATGGAAAGCAAATCGTATTTCAATCCAAACGCGATGGAAACAGGGAAATTTACATTATGAACGACGACGGGTCAGGGCAAACGCGCCTGACTAATACCCCGGCAGACGAAAATTATTTTTCCTTATCACCAGATGGGAAACATATCATATTCTCCGATAATAGCATCGAAGACATTAATTATATAAACGTTATGAACATTGATGGGACCGAGCAGACACGACTGACCAATACGGGAAAGGACTGGAACCCATTTTGGAGGCGATAACTATTTCGGCAGAAACAACCTTGACCGAATACCACCTGTCAAGGGGGCATCCCCCGCCCAACCCTGCCCCCCTTCCCTGCCGCCCAACATTGGCTAGCGGACAGTGGCTCCGCCGCTCACTCGCAGGCGCGTTTTGGCATAAATGGCGCGATGATCCAGAAGGAGTCTCGCCGGTACCGCCGCTGCCACTGAGCCAAACCGTTGAGTGGAAAAATCCGCTCAAGGCCTTTAACAACCACTGTATTTGTATTAGAAGTCCAATGAGCCACATAAATGGACTTCGACAATTAGTTGGTAAACGCCCATTGATTATTGCGGATCACTGGACGGTTTCATCTGGATTCACTGGATGATTTGGATCGGTTCAGTATACGATTTGGGCCGGATTATGCACTTAATGGAGGATCCATGCGAGATAGTAGTTGCACGGACAGTATCATTTGGATAGAATAAATGAAACAGAATAAACTTAGAAAGCTTATTCTGGTTCATTAGGAGAGTAATAATAATGGACATAGAAGATCAAATTAATGGTTTACGTCGGCTTGCAGCAGAAGTTCCACTTTGCTGGCTGATTTGTTTTGAAGACCGTCCTTTGCAGGGGATTCCTCCGGGTCGGGAGGGTCCGCATTTGTTGCTTTTTTCTTCCAAAATTAAAGCAGAATCCTTTATCGTGAATCGTCGCAAGTATTTTGGGGAAGAGCCGCTTTCCCTCGTGCAGGTTGACGCGCCCGAAAAGCTAAAGGCACCAACGTTTCTTCCATCTCGTGATGTGCGCTATTCCACTCCTCCTTGTGGAATTGTATACGACTTCGACTATGAAACCGGAAAAGCCCGGGCAATAATTTCCCCCAAAAAGATTGACCGTATGTCGGAGAGGGACATTCTCCAGAAGCTGGGGATAAAAATTACCCCTGTCACCGCGCCAGTTGTCACTCCAGCACCAGTTCCTTCAGCCATTTCCGTGCCTGCCATGGAACTAGTCCCGCAGCCGATCCCCCTGCAAGTAATCAATCCTATTCCCGCGGAATTACCGGCCACACCTGTGCCGCCAATAGGGCGAAAGCTCCCACCAAAGACGGTCTTTTTCGCATCAGTAGTGCTGGCTGCTACTTGCTTACTGGCAATATGCATTTTTGCTGTCGGAATTATTTTGGGTCACGGCAATATTGCCGCATTACACTTTCTTTCGTTCGGGGGGCCAACACCTACGATGACACCAACAGCCACGCCGACACCTACGATGACACCAAAAGCCACTTCAACACCCACGATGACACCAACGGCTACGCTGATATCGTGGGCTTTAAATATTACCGATGATTTCAACTCTAATGTCAACGCATGGCCAGACATCAATGGTGGAACAGGCACCTGCGGGACGGAATACTTCCACCTCCAGCCCAGCAAATTAATCTGGAGGATTAATGCTACAGAAGGTTGCATTTGGTGGAAAATTCCCGGCGCACTAACCTTTGTTTCGGATTTTGACGTCTCTGTCGATGTGCTCATCTCTGGGCCGAGTGGGAGTCATGCTGGTCTATTATTCCGGAATTCTGATGACTCAAACAATTACTACTTTGGCATCAAAGAAAACAGTCAAGAATTTACCGTCATCGCTCGTCTAAACAACAATTGGAGAACATTCATCGATTGGACGACAACTATGCAGATCCGGCCGGGAGCGATTAATCGCCTCAGGGTTCTGGGGCTGGGGTCGCATTTTATCTTTTATATAAATGGCAACGAAATTTTCACTTTGGATGATACCGGCATCTCATCCGGTTCCGTTGGTCTCGGAGCTGGTGTCAGCAAGGGGGATACCAGCACTTTCGAATTTCATAATTTCGAATTTCACGGCAGATAAGGAAATGGAGATGCGATAATGAGCGATTCATCCCGACCTGGCTATCTTGCGCCCTTGATCCCTGGAAAGACATCGCGTCCGCGTATTAAGGCCAGCTTTTTACCGGGTGGGGGTTTCATTATTCTGTGCAGTTTTGTGTGCCTCCTCGCCATCGCGATTGGCGCAATATATGAACGCGACCGGATTTCCACAGCCTTCAAAAAGTTATTTGGCCCAGCATTTACTCAAACGCTGACTTACACGTTGAAATGCAATATTAACACGGAAAACTTCGGCTTTGAAATCACAGGAGAAACAGGAACCGTCGTAACCACATACAACAACGAAACCAAACATTATGATTACGATTCTTCTGGTCAAATGTCAGAAATAACTGTCGCCGTTAATAGGGACTTGCTTTTCGAGAATAACCAACATAGCTATCATATTGAAGGCACTATCACGGTCAAACAGACGACTAACGAAGTCACCTACGACATAACAGCAACGGGTGATACTTTTGGTAATTCTCCCCAAACCTGCAAGAAACCCTAGCAATAACAAATTGCTTTGAGAGACAATTATGCAATCGCAACGCCGCCCAACAACGACTCCAGCGGACAGCGACTCCGCCGCTCGTAACTACGGCGCTTTACCAGAAATGGTGCAATATTTGTGAAGGAGTCTCGACAGTCCCGCCGCTGCAGCCGAGACAAACTGTTGGGTGTGTAGGAGCAAGGATTAATGGAGTAGATATGGAAAACACTGCTCAAAAGATATTTGTCAATCGATTTATTGATTGGAAAACCATCGTATATTTTATAACCGATAAGGAAAAAGAACTGTCGCCCGAGGGAGGCGGGAGATGATTGATTTTCGGGTTTCCCCTCAAACCGTGAATATTATCCTTCATTTAAATACCTGCAAGAAGCAATAAATGATATGTAAGGTATATTACTGCCGAAAAGACTATAACCGCAGGCATGGAAACCCAGTGCCTCTTCAGCCAGCCACCCTCTTTGATTCTTACGCCGATTGACCATATTAGACCGGCGACCAGGTACGTCAGCACGAACTCGACCTGGGGCCAGAGCAGAACGCAGGTGATCAGCATCATCGCGTTCGCCCCGCCAATGTAGTGCAGCTCCCAAGCGATCCAAAACACTACGACGCAGGCGATTCCCGATTGAGTGGGTATGTCGGCAAAGAAAAAGATCATGATAATCGCCAAGATCCCAGCCGCTAGGGCCATCATCTCAATTCCCTTGTGGCGTAGATGCTTGCGTTCCGAGATGATAATTGTCACAGACGCGGCAGCCGCGATCAGTGCTGACGGTCCGTTGAGAACGCGGTACGTGCCCGCCAGGAGCATCGGGATCCACGTCCAATAGGGGCTCGGGACCTGCCGCGTGCGTATGTCGAATACTGCCACGGCGATAAGCCAGCCAAGCGCGACTAAGGAAATTACCCATTGGAGATAAATCACGCAAGACTATCCTTATCCATTTGGCTAGGCAGGATATATAGCCAAAGTTCCTTTACTCTAAAGTCATCGCCCGTTAAGCGCTTCCATACCTGCGTAGCCTCCAATTCAAAAGCGCTTCCACAGTTGAGCATCGAAAGCTGATAGGTCTCCACTCGTCGCGATAGTGGGACTAGCGGGTGCAGATTGCTCCTCAAACGGTTGAGATATGAGAAGGGCCACGGCCAGCGGAAGGAGGTGTGAATATGGCGGATAGTGTCCGGCGCAAAGACCGAAAGAAGGAAGCGCCGGCCTTCGGAATTTTCGGCCAAAAGAACCTTCGGTTCACCATAAGCAACTGCAACCGGGAAGCGATCGATTCCCGGATCCTCTCCCATCGCCCTCGTGGCGCAGGTATTTAGCCACTGGATCGCGTCGGGCACATTAATCTTAAGCCCGGTTTTTATCGGCCTCAACACTAGATCATCCTCCGCCAAAGATTCGAACTGACGGTGTCTCGGTTTTATCGGCCAAGTTATTCCGAGTCAAATCCATAATAGTATTTTACGCCGAATTAAAAAGGCTGCTCTACCGACGTGGGAGGCTTTTTTTAAAAAACAGACTCTTCTTAGTGGGCGGAAAGAGGAAAACAAGTCTGGTGACATTAAACCCGGAAACACGGTCTAGGGGTGAGTCTCCTTCACGATCCCGGACGATGCTTGGTTGGAAAATATTAAATGGATCCCCGATATATTCGGAGACTCGATTTGGGCCGGGTTATCAAAATAAACGCCCGGAATTGTGGAAAAACGGCTCAAAAATCATGGCGTGGCCTAAATCGCGCCGTTTCCTTTCCCGTCCCGTTGCTGCTTGACCGCCCGGAAAGGTGGCTGGTATAATCCGGCCCGCACTGAAAGCCGGTTTTTAAAGGAAAACTCATGCCAAAAAGAACGTATCAGCCGAAGATTCGCCGCCGCGCGCGCGTACACGGGTTCCGCCAGCGCATGGCAACCCGCGGCGGCCGCAAGGTGCTGGCCGCACGGCGCGCCAAGGGGCGCGCCCGCCTCGCGGTCCAGCCGACCCACGTTAAGAAGTCCAATTGGAACGGCAGGAAAGGTCAGAAAAGCAAGTGACCTCCTTCCCGCGCCCCGCAAAACCCCGGGGGGCCACGCATGCAGCCACGGTTCCGCCTTCATCGCACGAGCGACATCCAGCGGGTGCGGCGCACAGGCAAGTCGTATGCCCACCCGCTGCTCGTTCTCGTCGCCTCCAAGGGCGAGCCGCCCGAACGCCGGGTAGCCTTCTCGGCCGGCAAGCGGGTCGGCGGAGCGGTGGAGCGCAACCGCGCCAAACGGAGGTTGCGCGAGGCGGTCCGGCCGCTCCTCGGCTCGCTCGCCAAGGGCTGGGATCTGCTTCTGATTGCCCGCTCGGGCGCGGTGACGGCCGATTATGCGGACCTGGCCGGCGCGGTCCGAACGCTTTTTCAAAAAGCCGGCGTCCTTGACGACGATGACGAACATCCTGCCCGCGCCGGAGGCTGATCCTCCGCTGCGGTCGCTTCCTTTAAATCCGGGCACGCTGCCGCGCTGGCCGCTGCTGGCGGCCATCCGGGCTTACCAGCTTACCCTGTCGCGGCTCCTCGCGCCGGATACCTGCCGGTTTTATCCGACCTGCTCACATTACGCCTACCAGGCCGTATATAAATACGGGCTGTGGAAAGGCGGGCGGATGGCCGCGTGGCGCCTGCTGCGCTGCCAGCCGTTCGCGGCGGGCGGATACGATCCGGTTCCCTGAAGAGACGCCGGCCGGAAGGCCGCATGGAGCGGTTCAAACGATGTTGGAATTATTTTCGAATAAAAAAAATCGGTTTCACATGAATTCGCGCCCGGCGGCCATCGCCGTGCTCGGACTGGTCTCGGTGATGCTTGCGGCCTGTTCCGCCAGCGCCTCCAACCAATCCTGGTCCGGCTTCGCGCTGAAGGGTGATATGGGCTACCTCGCGCACAACGGCCTTGTGAGCGCGGTCAACCTCGCCACCGGCCAGAAGGCCTGGCAGTATCCCGATAAGGCGGATACCAAGGTGCTCTTCTACGCCGATCCGCTTGTGGATTCCAAAGGCGACCTGGTCGTCGCCGCCTACAACGGATCGGTGTTCAAACTGGATCCGGCGAGCGGCGCGTTGAAGTGGAAGCACGACGGCGACGGAGCGAAGATCATCGCATCGCTCGTGGAAGCGCCGAACGGGGATTATTACGCCTCCAGCGACAGCGGCGATCTGCTGATTTTCGATTCCGGGACCGGCGCGCTGAAAACCAAGATCCACCTCGGCAAAGCCATCGCCTGGGGCGCGATGGCCGTCGACGCGGAGCGCGTCTACGTGGCCACGATCGAACATAAAGTGTATGCGGTCAACTTCCAAAGCGGGAAGGCGGATTGGTCGCTGGACGTGGGCGGATCGATTGCCGGCGGAATAACCCTCGCCGACGGGAAGCTGTACATGGGGACGTTTACCGGAAAGGTGATCGCGCTGGACGCGCAGAGCGGACAAACGCTGTGGGACGTGAAGGCCGACGGCTGGGTCTGGCAGGCGCCGGTGGCGGCGGGGGATTCGATCTTTGCCACCGACCTGAGCGGCGCGCTGCGGGCGCTGGCGCCTTCCGACGGCGCGCCCCAATGGAATCAAAAGCTGGGCGCTCCCGTCCAGGCGGCGCCGGCCGTCGACGGCGGGCTCGTGTTCATCGGCACAACGGGCGGAACCGTGCGCGCCTACTCCGCCGCCGACGGAACGCAAAAATGGGAACAGAAGCTCGAGGGCGGTGTGTTCGGAGTCCTGCGGGTGTTCGGCGGCAAACTCTATATCACCGTCAACGGCAGCAAGTACCAATTGGCCGCGCTCGCGCCCGACACCGGATCGATCACCTGGACGTACGTCGAACCTGCGTAAATTCGCCGCGGCTGCGCGGCGAATATCGCGCGGCGGGGCTTACAGGATAAAAACGTTATGTGGGATACTTTCATAATCAACCCGTTGATCAACGCGCTGCTGTTCCTCTACCGGCTTCTGGGTGGGAACTTCGGCTTGGCCATCATCGTCTTCACGATCATCATCCGCCTGATCACCTACCCGCTCACGGCCTCCTCGACGAACAGCATGAAGAAGATGCAGGAAGTGCAGGGGTCGAAGGAGTGGAAGGATCTGGGGAAGAAGTACGCCAAGGACAAGGAAAAGATGCAGGCCGAGCAGATGAAGCTGCTCCAGGCGTCGGGCGCCAACCCGCTGGGCGGCTGCCTGCCGATGCTGATCCAGCTGCCGATCATGATCGGCCTGTACCAGTCCATCCTCAACGTCATCCCCTCCACGCCGCTGCAACTCTTCAGCTTTTCGCAACGCATCTACGCCTTCTTTCCGGTGTCGCTCATCCCGCTCTCCAAAACCTTCCTGTGGATGAACCTGGCCCAGCCCGAGCACCTTACCATTCCGGGATTGCCGTTTCCGATCCCGGTCCTGGCGATCCTGGTGCTGATCACCAGCTGGGTGTCGCAGCGGATCATCCCGATGATGACCACCGACGCGCAGAGCGGGCAGACCAACCTGATCATGAACGTCTTCATGGTGCTGCTGTTCACCAATATCTCGCTCAGCCTGGCCTCGGGGCTTTCGCTGTATTTCGTCACGACGAACCTTCTGACCGTTGTCCAATACATGATGATGGGAAGAGTGGCCTGGCGCCAGGTGTACAGCATCTCGCCGAGCGCCGGTTCCGCGAAATAGATCCTATTCCTCCTTCCCAAGAGGAGCACGCATGACGACAAACCAAAACAGCGTGGAAATTACGGCCCCCTCCGTGGCGGAGGCGGTGGAACGCGGTCTCTCCCGGCTGGGACTCTCGCGGGAAGAGGTGGAGATCGTGGTGCTGGAGGAAGGCCGCCCGGCCGATTTCCCCGGCGGGGGAATCCCCGCCCGGGTGCGCCTGACCGCGCCAGAGGGCGGCGCCGAGTTGGACCCCGACCTGGAGACGGCGCGCGAAGTGGTGGAGGAACTCCTGCAGCGGATGCGCATGCGCGCCAGCGTCAGCGCGCAGTGGACAGAGCCGGAAGGCGCAAACGAAGAGCGCCACGCGCTGGTGGAAATTCACGGCCAGGACCTCGGGATCATGGTCAGCCGGCGCGGCGAAGGCCTGAGCGCGATGCAATATCTGGCGCGGATGATCACGGCCCGCAAGCTCGGCCGCCCGCTGCCGGTGATCGTGGACGTGGAAGGCTACCGCCAGCGGCGGGAGCAGCAATTGCGGCGCATGGCGCGCCGCGCCGCCGAGCAGGCAGTGGAACGCGCCCGTACCGTGGAGCTCGAACCGATGCCGGCCAACGAGCGGCGCATCATCCACATCGAGCTGCGCGAGCACCCCGGGGTGATCACCGAGAGCGTCGGTGTGGGCCGGGCGCGCAAGGTGACGGTTATCCCCAAGGCCTCGGAAGAGGCGGAAAAGCCGGAATCCGGTTGACGGCGGCGGGCCGCCCATGGTACACTGCCGGGCCGAAGTAAGCTGCCTGATCGGCACAAGGCGGCGGCCGTTTTGAAAGAGGAGGAATACCCATCAGCGCATCGGAATATCGAACCAATGAGCAAATCCATTCCAAGGAAGTCCGCCTGATCGGGGCGGATGGGGCGAACGTTGGCGTGGTCACTCTGCAGGAGGCGTTGCGCCTGGCGCGCGAAGCCAACCTGGACCTAGTGGAAGTTTCGCCGGGGACCGAGCCGCCGGTATGCCGGGTGCTGAACCTGGGGAAGTTCCTCTACGAAAAAGAAAAGAAAGATCGGCTGGCGCGCAAGGCGCAGACCAAAATCGAAGTCAAGGAAATCCGCCTGCGGCCGAAGACCACCGATCATCACCGTTCCTTCAAAGTCCGCGACGCGCGCAAGTGGATCCTGGACGGGATGAAAGTGAAAGTGCGCATCCGCTTCCGCGGCCGCGAGATCACCTACCCGGAGATCGCGCGCGAAGATCTGGCG
>Ga0187886_1002193_pt1 | contig 16077 bp, 15 predicted proteins | sample June2016WEW_20_1_FD_133001 | JGI IMG/M metagenome (GOLD analysis project Ga0187886, IMG submission 133001) | Peatland microbial communities from SPRUCE experiment site at the Marcell Experimental Forest, Minnesota, USA - June2016WEW_20_150 | ecosystem: Environmental > Terrestrial > Soil >... | reverse complement strand
TGTATATAATGAAGCGAAGATTATCGGTCGGAAGATGCAGAACCTTCTTAACTTAAGCTATCCTAAAGACAAATTTGAAGTCGTAATAGTGGACGGTTGCTCAACAGATAACACCATAAACATTGTAGAGTCCATAAAAGACGAAAGGGTTGTTCTAGTCAAGAACAAGAAACGTGAAGGAGTAACTCAGGCTACTAAGGATGGCGTAGCTGCAAGCACTGGAGACATAGTAATTTTGACTGACACTGAAGCTATGTTCGAACCTCAAGCTTTGTCACTTTTAGTTGATGACATGGATGATCCTTCGGTTGGGGCAATTTGTGGGGTGGAAACGATAGTTAACCCTGAAGAGAACATGGTTACGCAGATGGAGAATACACATAGAGCTTTCTATAACACTTTTAGCCAGTCCGAGAGTGCAGTTTACTCAACCTCTTACTTTAGAGGCGAGTTTGCGGCAATTCGCAAGAGTCTTTTTCCGAGTAATGCTGATAGTGACAGAGGAATATTAGATGTTGAGATCGCGCTTTCAGCAATAAAAGCTGGTTACAGGGCGAAATGTGACCCCCGGATTAAGTTTTACGGATTAGCGGCTAACACTGCAAAGGATAGAAACAAGCAGAAAATTCAAAGAGCAACCCTCAACCAAGAAAGCATACTTCACAATCGAAAGTTAATGTTTGCAGCAAATCCATTTGGAAGAGTAATATTTCCATGCCAATTCGCTATGCATGTCTTTTCGCCTTTGCTTGTGATAGTGTCCATTCTACTCTTTCCATTAGCACTGTTAGAATTGCCATGGCAAATAGTTTTACCAATAATACTGCTTATCACCGCTAGTTTTATAGTTCGCAAAGTGAGAAACGTTGTCTTGACTTTCCTTCAATCACAAGTTTACCTATTTGTAGGTCTTCTGAAAGCCACAGTTTTCGGCCGTCCAAAGTTTCTCAACCAAGTAGAATCTACACGAAGGAGTTTTGAGCACAGTTGACCACCCAGTTGCCTTCTTACAAATTATCTGTTAAAACCAATGGTTTTCAGAAAAACAGAAAGAGCAGTTACCTATGAAAATTCTTCTTTCTTCAGTTTCTTTCATGCCAGCATTCGCTTTTGGCGGTCCCCCCAAAGTAGCTTATGATATTGCTAAGGAGCTAACAAAAAGAAAACACGAAGTTGTAGTTTACACAACTGATGCCAAGGATGTTTTTTCAAGATTAAATGTTAAGCCATGCGACTTGTTGGATGGAATTGAAGTTCACTATTTTAGAAACACTTCTTTAGCGCCTGTTAGAGCTTCAAAGTTGTTTATAACGCCCAGTCTTATTCCAGCAGTTAAAAATAACCTTAAACGATTTGATTTAGTCCACCTTCATGAATACCGCTCTTTCCAAAACATAGTAATTCATCATTATGCATCAAGATACCATAGCCCATACGTGTTGCAAGCCCATGGCTCATTACTACCAAGTGGAGCAAAGCCAAGATTCAAAAAACTATTTGATAGTGTCTTTGGATACAATTTGCTAAACGATACGTCAAAACTTATCGCTTTGAACCAAGAGGAATCAAAACAGTACCAACAAATGGGTTTGCTCAAAGAAAAAATTTCGATAATCCCTAATGGCTTAGATTTTTCAGCCTACAGGCAGTTGCCAAGGCAAGAGAGTTTCAAAAAGAAATTTGGAATAGCAAAAGACAAAAAAATTATACTTTTTATGGGTAGAATCAACTGGACAAAAGGAGTACTGGTACTAGTTAAGGCACAGGCTTATTTAATGAGAAATCTGAAATTTCACGATTCCATATTAGCTATAGTAGGACCAGACAATGGCTGTCTAAATGAAACTCAAACGTTAGCCAATTCGCTTGGCATAAAAGACAGCGTTATCTTTACAGGTCCTCTGTACGGTCAAGATAAACTGGCAGCTTATGTAGATGCAGATGTATGTGTTTTGCCGTCGACATATGAAGCATTTCCGATGACACTGCTTGAAGCTTGCGCCTGCGGCAAACCCATTATAGCAAGCAAGATAAGTACGCTTCAAGACTTCGTCAATCAAGCCGGCGGCTTTTTCTTTGAATTACAAAACAGTCAACAGTTAGCCATGCGCCTTCTAGAGATTTTAAGCGATAGCAAAGGCGCAGCACGCATGGGAATCAAGGGCAAAGCATTCGTAGAAGCAAACTTCTCAATAGAAAAAGTCGTTGACCAATTAGAAGACTTATACGAGCATGTAATAGAAACATAATATTTAGCGTTAAATTTAATCATACGAGGAATTTTATGCCAGTTTTACCCAAAGTTTCTCTGATTATATCTAACTTTAACGGAAGAGACATGCTCAGAGATTGTGTGAATTCATTGAGGGAACTGGACTACCCCAGCTATGAAGTCATAGTTGTTGACGCCGCATCTACTGACGGCACACCTGACATGATAAAAACCGAATTTCCAGAAGTGATTTTGGTAGAATCAAAAAGAAAAGTAGGTGTCGGCCAAGCCATAAACATTGGGCTAGAAAAATCAACGGGTGAAATAATAGCTTTTGACTTAAACAATGACGAGTTATTTCCGAAAAGTTGGCTTAGAACTTTAGTGGATGAGCTCTTATTAACGGATAAAAAGAAAGTAGTGGGCGGTACTAGGCTCATCTACCAGCCAAGCGGTATTGTTGATTCAGCGGGCGTAAAGAGAAATATTTTTGGTCAAGAAATGCAAGTAGATGCTGGAAAAAGAATTTCAACGCTGCCTACAAAACCGCAAGAAGTAGATTACGTTGGCTGTCCAGTATTTCACAGAACCCTCCTTGATGAGATAAAAAAGAATCAGAATAGTAGCGAATACTGTGATGAAAAATACATATTTTATTTTGAGGATACTGATTTTTGCGAGATTGCGAAAAGATTAGGATACAAGATACTGAATGTTTACTCAGCTGTATCCTACCATAGAAGAAGCGCAACGGTTACCACTATAAGTGCAAAGGCATACTATTACCTTAAACGTGGCAGAATACGCTTTATGATAAAATATTTTTCTCCAATTAGACTCTTTTTTGGTTCAATGTGGTGGTTTTCAACTGCGTTATTTGACGCCGTCTGGTATTCTGCTTCGATTCAAAGGCTATTGCGTCATTCTGGGTTTCAAAAAACAGGATGGGAGCCGAGAACCCATGCGGTGATCGAGGCAATTTATTGGAACCTTACAAATATTAGAGATCACTTTAAAGCTAGAAAAGTATGTAACGGGTTGCAGGTCATACAGAGTCATTCACAAAAATTAGGTAACATATAGGCATTTTAACCCTAAGCAGTCTTCATTTTGCCTATTTACATAAAGTCATTGGACTAGTTGTCTGATAAACGTTCAAGGGTGTTTTTTTGTAATGTTGAAGTCTGAAAATACCAAGTATGAGGCTGAATTTAATTACGCTAAAGGTTCTTTAGCAGTTACACCCCAAACTTGGCATAACTTTTGCTGGTTTTGCCTAAGACAGAAAATGTTCAAAGAAGTCAATGGTCTGCTTGTTGGTCGACGCAATAAAGTTTTAATAGTCGGTTTAGGGGATGGCGGTATTTTGCCTCAGCTAAAGTCTACGGGCAAAATCGATGTTTTAGGGGTAGATATTAATAGAGATTTTCTCTTGAAGTCAAAAGATTACTGCGATTTGGTTGTTGCTTCGGCATCTCACTTGCCGATCAAAAATAACTCGATAGACATGGTATTTTTCGAGCTAGTGCTGCATCACCTAAAAGGGCAAATGGACTTGCATATCCCACTTAATCAAGCTCTTGGAGCTTTAGTACCTAACGGTAAAGTAGTTGCAGTTGAGCCGAATGCTCTGAATCCTTCAGGCGTCCTATTAAACTTAATTAACATTTTTCATTCATATTCACGACTGTTTGGCGGTTCAGACTATGAATATGCCTTAACTTCAAAGGAGTTACACAAAGCGTTAGCAAGCTTTTCTGCCGAAGTCAATCCTTTAAGTTTCCTTCATCCGCGTTTTCCCGTGTTTTTGCAAATTTGGATTTTAAGGCATCATAGATTTCTTGTCAAGTGGTTTTCTGCGTTTGCATGGATTTTTATGGCCATCGGTTACAAGACCAAGTCACGCGTTAGCTGATCTTTTTTAGGCTCTAGCTAGCAAGCTGGTGCCGCCTTTTTTTGAAACTAATTAAGTGTGGTATTTCCATTGTTTAATCGTAGATTGAAAGTGGCTTATGTATTGGCAAATTACAGCGGCATGTTCCATTACCTAGTGCAACTTTCCAATGCCATGTCCAAATACGCAGACGTTACAGTGATTGGTCCAAAAGACATTGATTACACATATTTTTCGCCTAACGTTAGGGTGGAAAGCGTGCTTGATTGTTCTATGAAAAAAAAGGCAAGCATAAGTCGCAAGGTATTAGGCTTGGGGAAATTGCGAGTTTTAAGAAAAATCAAGCCCGACATAATTCACATAACGGATTTTCAACCCATAATCGCATTGGGTCTTTACCTCTTCAGACTAAATCGAAACTCCGCTTTAGTATACACCGACCACGATGTGTCTACTGGGTCACATACCGACAAAACCTTAGAGAAGCTAAGTGAATCATTCGGCAACTTTTTGAATCAACACTTACTTAATTATGATAAGTTCATAGTGCACGGCGACTTCCTGAAGAATTGCATGGTAAGCAAAGGGGTGCCAGAGAACAAAATAGGTGTAATACCTCATGGAAGCTACACTCTATTCGAGAATTATGGTTCAGACCAAAAAATAATTGAGGAAAAGAACACTATACTGTTTTTTGGCTTCATAAAAGAATACAAGGGATTGCAATACTTAATCAAAGCTGTGCCTATTATTACGGCGCAAATACCTGATTTAAAGGTCATAATTGCTGGACAAGGTAACTTGAACCGATACTTTAACGGCAAAAGTGCACCTTCACAGTTTGAAATACATAATGAGTTAATCCCTGATGAAAATGTTCGTGAGCTATTTTGCCGGTCGCAACTTTTGGTGTTACCTTATATCGAGGCGTCACAGAGCGGTCCTCTTCACATTGCCTTTGCAGTGGGCAAACCAGTTGTAGCAACCAGCGTTGGGTCACTTCCTGAAGTGATTAAAGATGGGAAAAACGGGTTTTTGGTTCCGCCCAGAGATGAAAAAGCGTTGGCTGATGCTATAATTACTCTTTTAAAAAGTGATGACCTTCGCAGCGAAATGGGAAAAAACGCATATTACATAGCGACCCATGAGCTTTCATGGGATACTATTTCAAGGAAGACACTCGACTTATACAAAGAAGTGCTTGAAACTCGTTCTCTTAAACAAGATACTTAGCACTTCTAGGCTTTAGAAGTCCAGGTTTTGCGACTTTGGCTATTAAATAAATAAACTATTATTTGCTGAATCATATCTCTAGTAATTGTGTTATTCTGTTTGCGTAATTCTGGTTGACAAAGGTAGTTTTGTTGAAAAATAACATTTTGCAAGTTTTCCATCTTGGCAATAGGGACTTTTTTATTTTTATTGCTATTGCCCAAGCATTGCTCATATCCTTGACTACCTTAAACTTGTTGGGGTTTGAGACTCCAGTTCTTACGCAGGTCATCGGATTTTTTTGCCTTGTATTTGTGCCTGGAACAGTGATTCTTCGAGTATTAAGATTTACATGTCAAAGCACTGTTGAAATGATTCTTTACACAGTGGCGTTGAGTCTTGCCTTTCTTATGATTTTGGGTGTTGTATTAAATGCGGTTGGGAGCCTTTTTGCGCTCGGATTAGTTTCTGCTTTGCCTTTACTTATTGGTATGAGTGTTAGTGTTTTAGCATTATCAGCCATAATTTATTTTAGAGATAGAAGCCAACCGAAACCAGTTGCGGTTGAGACAGAATACCGAATCCCTTTGAGTGTACTTGCAATTTGCCTGTTTCCCCTCTGGAGTATTGTTGGCACTTATTTCATGAATTATTACGGTGCCAACTTCGTTCTTCTTACAATGTTGTTTGGGTTATCTTTCATACCAATCGTTGTTACTTTTAACAAGATTCCGGTAAAATTTTACCCATTGTTGATTTTTTCAGTCAGCCTATCTCTGCTCTATTATAATTCCCTAATAAATAGTAACTTAACAGGTTGGGACATACACATTGAATATTACTTCGCTAACTTAGTTAAAACACATTCTTATTGGAACCCAACGTTGCCATTAAACTATAATGCAATGTTAAGTGTGGTAATGCTCGGGCCCATATTTTCAGACATTGGCGGAATGAGCCTTGCTTCGGTATTTAAAATGATTTATCCATTTTTATTTTCTTTTGTGCCGGTCGGTCTTTATGAATTGTTTCGCAAAAGAACAAATAAAACAATAGCTTTTCTTTCATGCTTCTTTTTTATGGGTAACTATGTATTTTATACTGAAATGGTTCAACTAGCCAGGCAAGAAATAGCCAGCATATTTTTAGTATTGCTGTTTCTCTTAATAATTGATGGCAAACTTCAATCTTTACGCGGAAAATTTTTGTTCGGACTTTTAGGCTTCGGATTGATAGTATCGCATTATTCTTTGACGTATCTTTTCTTGTTTTCTATTGTTGTAATATCGGTTGCCATGCTCTTTATAGAGAGCTCATCGGCCCAAAAAATTCGAGATAAAATAATAAAATCTCAAGCAAATAAAAAGCCACCCACCGCTTCTTTTCACAGACTGTTTCTTCCCAAAACCTTAGTTGTCGTAATGGGAATAGTAACATTTGTTTGGTATTTCTTTGTTGCAGGTTCAAGCTCTTTAACAGCGCTAACAGGGGTTCTTGGCAAAATATTACGTGCTGGCTTAAGTGGCTTGGTTAATCCCAGTACATCGCAAGGACTCTCTATGATTGTTAGTTCAGGTTTGCCTTTGCATCAGGTAAACAAGGTTTTGTATTTAGTGTTTCAAGGGTTTATCCTTGTTGGCTTTTTAGTTTTAATCTTTAGAAGTCGGTTTGGTAATTTTTCAAGGGCGTACATTGGTTTTGCGTTTGTAAGTTTGATTATTGCGTTTGCATGTATAGGTATTCCATATTTCTCGAACGCTTTGAATGCTTCACGATTGTACCTTGTTACCCTCATCTTTTTGGCTCCTTTAGGCATTATAGGTGCAATATTTCTTTTACAGGGATTAGGTAAAATTTTTAGAACCAAGATTAAAGCTGAAGCTGTCATGAAAGTCGTGGGTCTGCTGCTTGCGTTGTTCTTACTGTTCAACTCAGGATTCATTTATGAAGCTACAAAAAATAATCCAACGGCTATGGCGCTAGATAATGGTATTGATTATCCACGTTTTAGCGATGGAGAGGTTCTAGCGGCAAAATGGATAGCACATGACATAAGCAAGGGACCAACGAACGTGACCGTGTATGGTGATGAATATGGTAGATTATTACTAAGTGAGCTTGATTTTTGGCAGGTCAAGACTTTCTGGGGCGATACAGACCAAGTAGCCAATAGCTCTGTTGTTTACATATATCTGAGGGCTGTGAATGTGAAGGGTGAAGTAATGGCATCTTGGTCAAACCAGACCTATATTAATATCCAAAATTCCAGTTTTGCCCAAATTGTCAGGAACGCTGTTTTAGTATATGAGCCACCATCTGAAGATGCTCAGGTCTATCGTTTAGCTTCACCAAACAGTTCCCCAGCATTCTAGACCTAATCGCAATGCTTGAAAAACGCAATTGTGCGGTCGGCTGTTCAGCTGCAGGTTTTGCAACGGCTGATGAGCACCTAAACGTAACTTTGAACTTTAAATTCTTGTTTCTCGTTCCGTTTGGTGTTTGTTATGTCTAGTCGCGAGAAGGTGTTGTGTGTAGATGGGCTTTTCTTTAAAGATGGAAAGCTACTGATGTTTAAGCGTAACGTTAAACCGTTTGAGGTTTTTGGCACGTAATTGGGGGTCATGTAGAGAAAGGCGAGATGCCAAACGAGGCTTTGAAACGTGAGTTTAAGGAAGAAACGGGTCTTGACATAACGGTTGGTAACATGATGGGAAGTCGAATCGAAGATACTGCTGATAGAACTAAGATGATAGTGATTTTTGAAGTAGTTTGTGCTGAAGGTGAAATCAAACTTAACTATGAAAATAAAGAATACAAATGGTTCTCTAAAATTCCGGAGAACGCCGTTTATGATTACGGTTGGTATATCAATAAAAAAAGAAATGATGGTTAAGGATGAAGCTGTTTTAGTTTGCTGCTTGTATTATGTTGGTTTTCGCTGTTACGTATGAGCCGTCTTGGTTTATGCAGTACCATGGTTGGCCGTCTGCGATCTGTCCTTGTCCATTATATGTTAGGAAAGCATCGAAGAAAAAGATGTTTTTTATGCCTAAGGCTTTAGCGCTGTCGTACATCGCGTGGTAATATTCACTCACGCTTTGGGGTGTGAAATTAAAATTGACTCCATTCCAAGTGCATGGTCCCGACGGGATGCCTTCTTCGCCAATTATCAGGTTTGACATAGCGATATTTCCTTTTCCGCTGACGAAGTAAGTGGTTAGTTCTTTTATCATGATGTTGTATGCTGCTGTGTAGACGCTTGTCCCTGCTTTTTGGGCGTCGGCTGCGTAATAGAGGGCATTGTAGTAGTTGAACGATAGGTAGTCAACATGGCCTGCAAGTGAAGGTTCAATGTAGTTTTCGTTAATGGATGTCAGCCAGTCACTTGATATTGTGCTGTTGATGGGTGTTGAAATGAATGCTTGACCGCCTTTTGCTCGGATGTAGTCTAGAACGTTTATGCACCAGTTGTACGTGGTTGGGTTGCCTATGTCGATTTCGTTGCCGACACACCACGCGTAGATTCTTGGGTCAGTGATAAAGTTGTGCTTTAGCGGATTGTTTCCTGCTAGTTGATCGATTAGGGCTTTTGATTGTGTTATTGAGGTTCCCTGGATTCCTTTGGCTGGTTCTGGAGGCACGATGTTGAATAGTGTTCCCCATTGGCTGCCCATTTGCTGAAATGTTACGCGCATGCCATGGTTGTTTGCTATTGTTAGGAATGAGTCTAGGTTGTTTGCCCATTCGTTTGGATAGTTTACCGGGTTAAAGTGTGCAACGTCTCCTTCTGGGCCTTCGCCGATGCGAACTACGTTTATGCCTAGGTTTTGTAGGTCAGTCCAGCCGTTAGGTTGATAGTTTGACGGTACAGGCGCATTTGGAGCATAGTATAGTGCGTCAAGCATTGCAGTTATTCCCTTAACTGCTAAATTTGAGGTCGATATGGGGGTAGGCATTGGTGATGTTATAGGTGTTGGAACGGGCGTATTTGTGGGACTAGGAGTTGCAGTTGGCGTTGCCGACGGACTCGGCGTTGGTATTGGGTAGGTATGTTTTCTCTTAGCGCTGGCTTCCATGTTAAAGGTTCCAGAAGAAATAATGATAATGAAAATCAATGAGAAGGCCAATATAGCTACTTTTATATTTCTCAATTTTTCATTCCCCTTTCCCTTCCTTGAGGATCCGTCTATCGCATATATCATATTTAAAATGTTTTGAACAACAAGTTATTGATAACAATAGCCAAACAATAGAGAAGGACTAAATGGAGATAGTATTCAGAAAAAAGACAAGGTAAAAGCGTGTTTTGGCTGCGTCATAGAAAAGAAAAAATTTAGTATGGATTTTCAAAATTATATTTGGTTCAAGCTTGGGTGCTTATACAAATTCAAAACGGTTCAAAGCTACAGACTGCGCTGTTATCCGTTTGAGTGCTGCCCTTAATTGGTACTTTTGGTATCTGCGGTTATTAAACATATCAAGTAATATTTCTGAACTCTTTCAGGGAAGGCAGCTTCAAATCTTGACACAAACTTAACGAAACAGCCTTATTCAGTAAGTATTAGCAAAGGGCTCACCCTTGTGGGAAGGCCTGTCCGACTCACTTACGGCGTAGAAATGCTTGCTGTTGGCTGTTTTTCAAGTGTTTTCCTATTTTTGATTTTTAGGTCTCACGGTCTGAACCCATTTAGGTTCAAATCCCGCCCGGTCCACTCCCAACAGGGTTCAGGTCGCAACAAGCCTTTTAAGCTCGCATAGCTGCCCCGTTAATTATGTCTCCCCCGCCGAAAAATAAGTACCTCTACTTGTTTGAAGACCTTGACGTTAAACGCTGGTACGATAACCTAGCAAGAGGATCGCAAGGCACAGCTGATGTATACCTAAGACGGGTAGGCTCATTCTGCAAGAAGCTCGACACAAGCCCCAAGAAACTTGCGACTTTAAGCGAACTTGAAATTTACAATCTTATGCTTGATTACGTTTCTTCAATGGAAAAATCTGGATACACAGGAAGCTATATAGAATCCGCAGTAAAATGCGTCAAATCTTGGCTCGCTCACAATGGAAAAGAAGTCAGACGAAAGATCAAGATAAAAGGTGCAAGAGAATCTCCATCACTTAAAGACGAGAGAGTTCCCACGAAGGAAGAGCTAAAACGAACATTACTCTCGGGCGACAAGAAAGCGAGAGCAGCATGCGTACTAGTTGCCAATTCTGGGCTACGGATAGAGGTTCTAGGAAACTACACAGGGAAAGACGGATTGACAATTGGTGACATGCCAGAAATTAAAATCGAGAACGGCGGCGTTACCTTCGAGCGAAAACCCACAATGCTTGTTGTGCGTAGAGAATTAAGTAAAGCAGGACATCAATACTTCACTTTTCTGAGCGAAGAAGGTTGCGGATACGTTCAAGACTACTTGAAGAAAGACTAAGAGAAGGAGAGGAACTATCGCCAAAGTCGCCTGTGATAACGCCCAAGCTGAAAATGAAGCCATTCATACGTGCCACGAATATAGGAGATACAATTAGAGAGGCCCTGAGGGCTGCCGGCTTTGATGGCGTCCTTATGTTTGAAGGTGCTATTTTGACACTCAACTGATGCTGGCCGAATCAAAAGGTTTAGTGCTTAGGGATTATAGGCAGTTTTGGATGGGCCATAAGGGCGATATTGAGAGGAAACTAGCGAGGAGAAGCTTAGGGGCAGTTTTAGGAGGCAGCTTTTGTTGGTGGCTGGTTTCACTCAGGCGGAGTTAGATAAAATGGATGTGCCCTCGATGAGTGACGAAGAACTGCAGAGTTTCGTTAGGAAGAAACTGTTGGGGTTGCAGGGGGCGAATGGGGGTTCCCAGAAAGTAATTAGCGTTGCTGAAGCCAACGATTATTTAGAAAAGGGCTGGGAATACGTTGCAAAGATCTCAGACAACCAGGTAATCATAAAATTGAATCATGGCGCAAATATGTAGTTCACTGTCCAGAGTGTGAGTTCAAATCTCACCCTCCGCACCATCTCCGAACCATGAGTTTAGCTCATTTTTCGCTCGTTTCAAGCGTTGGACCGTAGAAAAACGACTTCAAATCGTGGGGTGGTTTTGATTTCACTTGAGCGTTTAAACTGTCAACTTATATAACAATCATTTAGCAAATAAGTTGCGGAATAGCGAGGCTGGCACTATACGCTGACCAGCTTTATCACACATATAGCGAATTATTTTCTTCTATCTATTTTGGCTGATTATTTGTATTGAACTTGAACACTTGTATTAGGTACTAGTCAGAAAAGAAAACAACACTTTCATCTTTGGCTGCAAGTTTATTGCAAAATGATTAGAAAGAATTTTCCAAAGTTTAAGCCAATTGGAGAAATCTTATGAATAGTTCTTGTTGTTTTGAGTAGTCAAAAATTCATTATGGCTTCTCAATTATAACTTAAAATGTGCTAATGCTGCGGAGCAGAAATTGCTGGAAACAAGTTCCGCAAAGCATACATGGTCTCCTTCCGTATTGGACCTTCATATTGGGGTGCCGTAATGTCGGGAGATGAAGAATTTGGAGGAATGTTTTCGGAACTTTCAGTTCATTTAGGAGAATGCAACCAGCTTGGCCAGCGTGCTTTGGGAAGGGCTGCGGAGCTCAACGAAGCTGGCCGTGCCTTGAGGAACACTGCGGTCACGTGGGCAACAATAAGGGTAGGTGCCCACCAAACTTGTGAGCACCAAGTCGAGGGCACCACGGGTAATCCGCCGGCCAATTCTTCAGAAGAGGAGAATTCATTTCTTCCAGAAGAGGAACTTCTAAAAATGGCTCGCCTCAAAAGAAAACTGAGTTCTCTTGCCGAAAACTCAAAAGAACTAGAACTGCTTACCCAAAAACTCGCTCAAACCGATTTTTCCAACGTCGCTCTTCCTGAAGAAGGGCTGGTTGCAGTGTCCTTGGAAGAGTCTGGAGCTAAATCAATTTCAAAAGCCAACGAGATTCTATCCAAAACCCTCAATTTCATTCGCGATATTGATCTTTCCCCAAATATAGTGAATGGAGACCTAAACGGCCCAAAATTTATTCCGAAGCTGTTGATAAATGCGGGGGAAAAATTAGAGGAAGCTGCGGGACAAACAAGACTAACCGCATATGCATTAGGGTTTAGTGAAAACTATTTCCGCAAATTACAAAGCAAATTAGAAAATCATGCGACCCAAAAAATAAAACACAGTATAGCGCAAAACAAATCCGGGAAATGACCTTTAAAACAGGAATTCAGCTACAAAATACCTTTGGGAAACAAACAAGAGGCCAAAACCCAAAAATCCTCTTTTTTCAAATTGTCACGCTTAAATTTTTTTTTATCAGTCTTAAATATTTGAATTTAGCTCATCTTTTGTCTGAGTTACTGTCTAGTTGGGACGTGCCCAAATTGGAAACAATGAAAAAACAAAATTGGCATAAACCAAAAATGAAGTGGTTATCGCCTAACCAGCTTGCTTTTGAGTGGGAAACAACATTTGGCAAGGTTTTTCCTTGGGGGTATCAGGAGGTCGGAAAGAAACGGGTACTTGTAATAGCTGAAGAGGGAAAAAATTTGTTCTTCTTAGGCAATGGCGAGAACAGTGGTTACTCCGGGCGTTCGAAGCCTAAGAGAAATGACAAGACTCCTCGATACAGACCAAAGGCTTAGAAAACTGTGTTTGATCAGAGCGGATGAAGCAGCCTATCCACGAAGTGTACTCAGCAGGTTTACCCGCAAAGTTGGAGAAGACAACCTCGCCAGAATAATCGAGGAAAAAGTCGTTAGACTCTTGAAACAGAACGGCGCAGCATGCGTTGACGCCGTGTTTGATGCGTCCTTTATAAAGGCTTGGAGCACGCGAGATCCATTGGACAACCAGAAAGGCTATTCGGACGAGGAAGCCAGAGTCGGGAGAACGGGCAGAACCTTCGGACTCGGCTATAAGCTTCACTTAGCCATCGATTCTCGGACTATGCTTCCTTTGACTTGCACTTTTGCTTCCGCCAACCAGAACGAGAAGAAACACTCGCTTAACCTGCTGGAGAAGACAAAGCTGATTCTCAAACAGTCTGCAGCCAGATTGAGAAGCGTGATAGCGGACAGCCAGTACAGCGGCGGTAAACTCAGAAACGCTGTCGACGAGGCAGTGATTCCATATCCGGCAAACCAGAAACGCGACGTCAAAGGCCTTCTTAGGGTGGATAAGAAGTTTCGAACCTACGGGCCAGACGACCAGAAAAGAAAATATCACAAGAGACCGCACATTGAAGCGGTCTACAGCTTCCTTAAGACGCAGTACAGCCTGGCGTCAAACAAGGTCAGGGGCTTAAAGAACGTCGCTTCCTACGCACTTTACAGCATACTATGCTTGGTTCTGAACCGAGAAGCAGCAGAAAACCTTGGAAGACCAGACAAAGCAGTCTCACCAACATTCTTCAATACATAATATCGGGACAAGGCAGCGCGCTTACTTTATACGCTCATTCCGTGACCTTGGGTGTATCGGCGAGTACTTTCGAAAAGGAGTTCACTATCGAATTGACTACTTTTTGGTTAGTGGAGACAAACCCTGCTTCCCAAGAAACACCAGCCGATGATTCTGCGTAGAAATTCATTGAAGATATAGTAGCTATTACACCGTCAACTACGATTAATTTCGCGTGTACTCTGGCATCGTAAAATAATGAAATGCCTTCCTGTTTGAGTTTTGAGTGATATTCCTGCTTTTTCTTAAGATATTCAGGATGCTTGTCCTCTGGAGGGCGAGTGATAATTTGAACATTGATTCCGTTATTACTTGCTTCTATCAGCGTATTGCTGAGGTCACAATCTTGAATGAAAGGGTTAGCTATTAGAACACCGAATTTGGCGTGAGAGATTAATTCTTTTGAAAAATCATCCAAATGTCTTCGCTCAAGGAAGAAATGCTCATGCTCAATAGAAAAATCAAGATCCCTAACTTCTTTCCATTGCGCTATCCATCTGACGAGTTCGGTCTTAGGATTATACAACTCCGAATAAATCTGGAAACGTTCGTCAGATATGTTATACTTGCTCTTAGCATCACTGTCGTTCTCAATTTTGTAAATGTCTCCTGCGGAGAGCAGGTCAAAAAGTGCCCTGTTCAACGATTTCTTATCCAAACCCGTTGCTTCTTGAATTTCTCTCCAAGTGAGAGGTATGCCATTCTGGACAATCGCTCTTAATACTGAACCTTGCCATGACCGCGGTCTCCACTGTGGTTTGGCTGTCGTTTCGCTTTCCAGAGTTGGCTTCTCGGATTGTTTAATCATTCTGCGGAGCAAGAATAACTCCTGTAACTACTATCATTATACGATTTCTTATAACAATAATGCAGTCATAATCTATAGCACAACTAACGTTTGAATCGTTTCAAAGGCATCTTGGCGTCTCTATCATTCTCCTCTTTTAGGCATACCCTGCCGTTCGCGTATGCCTTGACGTAAGTAGGCAGTTCTCAAGCTTCAACAAACCGTAGATGTGTGTGTGGGACTAAATTTTAATCCAACCAACCAAAAAAACTACTCAGCATGACCTTCTGAAGACTTACTCAAGGCAGTATACAGGATTCAGATCATATAGTCTATGATTGTGTTATTTAGAAAAGACAGGGTAGTAATTCAATATCAATATAGGGTATAGGTATAGTCGGAATCGAGTATACGCTCGTTAGATGCAAACACATCGTATGGGTTAATAAATAGTCTATTGCTTAACAATGCTCTTTTATGGCTTTTCGGTTTACAATTGAGTACTTTGTTATACTTGTAGTATCAACAATTGTCTACAAAAACTGTTTAAATTAAACTTATTTGTTTAAAAAGTTTAAATCTTCGACGCTCACTCTAACTTTTTGTTGGATGAAAATGGTGAAAAAATATGAAATAGTCAGAACCCAGTCTTCAGACGGAGAAATTCACCTCATCCTCAGCGAACTTAAACTTAATGATGCTTCCAGCAGCAGAAGCGAGCTGGATGAAAACCAAATTAGAGAGATCATGAAAAAGGAAGCCCAAAAACCACTTCGCCTCATACGCAGATAGACACACGCTTCCAGAGCGAGGCTGTGAAGCCTAAGGTTATTTGTCTTTCGCCTATGTCGTCCTATTGTGCTTAGAGACGGAATTCAGAAAATTGAGTTTTAATGTGGGTTAGATTAAACTTCAGTTTCCTTCCTTTCGTATTGTTTCCACTATAGTCAAAAATTGCGTGCCCAACCATCTATTCTTTGGTTATATGGATCCATCGCGCCACGCTTAGCCACCATATGCTATGAGCTCCGTTGCCGATATCAGAACACCGCTAGAGGTCAATTCCTGCTTTACCAAGCCGACAACAGGTATGTTCGAGTTACCCCACACAGTCGTCACATATGTCGTTCCCAAATCCGTCGTTGTAGTAGTAGCTTTGTCGCAGTTGAATGTACCAGCGGGAACCGTAATTGTCTCCTGACCAATGATCATGCTTGGATTAATTGCTGTTGGAATGTTGTTAACATCACCAGGCGAATAATCATTTTCCGTAGTAGATATCACTATACCGTTCGAGTAGACCTGTATCTTATAATGAAGACCTTGGAGGCTACTTTTATCCAACCAATAAGTCGTAATGGTCTTCGATGTAGACCCATCGCTAGAAAATTCCATCACAGTCTGCAGTAACCAGCAGTCAACCCCTTTGTTCATCCCCTCATCCACACTGTACCTAACATTGTACCGCGCAGTCACACCTCCA
>Ga0187886_1002192_pt1 | contig 16104 bp, 12 predicted proteins | sample June2016WEW_20_1_FD_133001 | JGI IMG/M metagenome (GOLD analysis project Ga0187886, IMG submission 133001) | Peatland microbial communities from SPRUCE experiment site at the Marcell Experimental Forest, Minnesota, USA - June2016WEW_20_150 | ecosystem: Environmental > Terrestrial > Soil >... | reverse complement strand
CTTGCCCGCTCGCTGGGAATGAAAGTCATGCTTGGTTGTATGACAGAAACATCGTGTGCGATATCAGCAGCATCCCATCTCTCACCGATGGTCGATTGGGCAGATCTTGATGGTGCGTTGCTCATCAAGAACGATGTCTTTGACGGCACGAAAATCATCGAAGGAAAAGTGACGCTGATGGATCGACCAGGAATTGGCGTTGTGAAGATGTAATCTTATTGATGATGTCCAGTCTGAATAATCGTATCATAGGAAGGTGTTAGAGAATACCTAAATTTTGTAATTCTGATTCCAACTGCCCAGTACTTACAAACCGTATTGCTTGCATTCCTGCATATTTTGCCGCTTTGACATTTTCTGCAAGATCATCAATGAACAACATTTGAGACGGGAAAATCTTCTGGTCTTTAATAATGGCATCATAAAATCCATGTGCCGGCTTCATACTATGTATTTGATATGAAAGGTAATGTTTTTGAAGAACTGTGAGAATTGGAACTTTGCTCCGAGTGTGAGAATAATGAATTTCGTTCGTGTTGCTAACGAGTGCCGTTTTGTGTGTCTGCGACAGCTTTTGAATGATATCTGCTATCCCTTCAACGGGATTTCGGATAATGCATGAGAATGCCTGTGTGAGCCGTTCCGTCGTAAATTGTTGATTAAAGACAGCACAAAGCTCGTTGAGGTATCTCTCCGTAGAAATAAGCCCTGTTTCATATTGTTGTGTGAACAATGTATATCCTTCTGTATAAGGAGCCATCTCTTCCGGCCGAAATCCGAGATCGCGCCAGAATGCACCGAAATCGATATATGCAATAACATTTCCAAGATCAAACAAAACCGTTTGTATCTTATTCACTTGTAATTTTCCATTCTTCTTATCTTTGTAAAAGACTGCGAGAAGTTCGGTGATTCAAAAATTGAACGCCGTTCCTCTATAATGATAAATGATGATAGATTTATCTGCATTTTATAGATGAGGGAATGGAATAAATACTTCGTACACGGATTGCAGTTCTGCTAAATCCTCTGTCAGCATCATAACATTGAGAAGCAATCCATCAGTTGTAAAGACTCCACGAACGAAATGGAACATACGATATTCAGATTCCCGTTTACATTGATCCTGTAATTCGTTAGGCTCTCCAAATGTGAGCTTGTGCAGTAATCCACCGCCTCCGCCAATGACCAGAAAATGTTTATTAGCAACTGTATCTTTGAAATGCTGAAAAGTATGCGCATGACCGCTGAGAAAGAGTCGGCACTTGTGAGATTTCATAAATGGCGGCACAAATGTATCACGTACTTGCTGAGAGTGCCCCACAATGGTACTATTGGAAAATGGTGAATGATGACATCCAACCGCCACCAGCTTAATCGTCGAATCTTGCTCAAGAACTTGAAGTTCGTTGAGGTACCAGTTTTGCTGCTGCACTTCTTCTGAATGAGTTAATTCATCAAAATTGGAATTTAATAACACCACAGCCAAAAAGCCGTTTCGTACTGTATATCCGGTTCTTCTGAAATCGGGAAATCGCTTTCTAAGATTGGTCTCGCCAATATTTGGAGAAAGAAGATAATCATGATTGCCGATAGCCGCATACGCGGAAATCTGTCTAACTTTCAAATATGTAAGGAACGAATCGATCGTTGTCCAATTATGATCGATTGAACTCATTGCAGTTACATCACCAAGAAAAAAGACGGACGAAACAGTTGAATCATTGATAATCGCATTGAGGAGAATTTTTGTAGCTTCTTCGTTTCTATGTGTCCGCACGAAAATTTTCTCAAACCACATTGGAGCTTGTGTGTCGCTGATGAAGATAATGGAGTGCTGGACACTATCGATCGAATTGTTACCTTTACAGTAGAGAGTTCCACCACAGTCACAAGTGAATAACATTGCGGTTGAAATAATGGAAAGCGCAATGAGTCTTCTTAAGTTCATGCGAAATCAATCTTCAGTTGGAGAAAGCGGCTAATACTCTTTCCGGTTTGTATAGAAGTTCATCAGCAATCCGACCATCATCATATTGGCAACTAGTGCAGAACCGCCATAACTGATAAATGGCAGTGGAAGACCAACCACAGGCATCAATCCCATCGACATGCCGATATTCATAATGATGTGCGTACCGAAAATTCCCATGATACCAATTGCCGTCAGACTACCAAATTTGTTTTTTGAAATGCTCGCAACTCGAAGTGCATGCAATAAAAGCGCAGTAAACAATCCTAACACGATTGATGCCCCTAAAAATCCAAACTCTTCTCCGATGACGCAAAAAATAAAATCTGTCCATTGTTCAGGGATATAATTTAATTGTGTCTGTGTTCCCTTGAGATATCCTTTTCCGAAAAATCCACCTGAGCCAATTGCAATTTTTGATTGTACAATATTATAGCCCGCACCCAAAGGGTCGGCTTCAGGATTCAAGAACACAGCAATTCTTTTTTGCTGATACACATGCATGCGTTCGTACATAACCTGCACGGAAAGTCCGATTGCCAACATAATGCCAAATGCCAGTGCTACTGAAAATCTATTCTCACGAAAGATGTACAGGAGTACCGCACCGATAGAAACTGCGATGAGAAATTGTGTTGTGCCTAAGAGAGCACCACATGCAGCAAGAATAGGAACGAGAATGGCAATAAGGATAAAATTTGAAGCACCTGCCCAATAGAGTAATGGCATCAAAGCTACAAAGAAGACAAGTGTAGTTCCAAGATCAGGCTGCACAAGAATGAGAAACATCGGTGCAGCAAATATGCAGAGAGAGATGAAAAGATGTTTGACGAGCGAGATGGAAACATCGGTTCTTGAAAGATAGGAGGCAAACGCCAGCACAGTTGCAACTTTAGCAAACTCAGACGGTTGACCGCCAAGTCCACCGATTCCAAACCAACTCTTCGACCCTTTGACGGTACTTCCAATAATTAAAATGATCACAAGGATAGCCAGCATAATAAAATAGAAAGAAAGCGAAAGTCGCTGCAATGTTCGAAGGGGAATAAAGGATGTAATTACCATAATGATAAAACCAATACCTGCCCAGAGAGCTTGACGATGGAAGTTTGCTGCGTTATTGATATCGAATGTTGCGCTGTAAATGGATATCAACCCGACGATCACCAATGCAATGCAGATGAGAAACGCGCGGAAGTCGAAATATTCTTTGAAGTACGAGAACATACTAATGTTTTCCTCTTTTAGTTGTGTGCATTATTGTGTCTTGCGGTGTTATTGCGGAAACACGCGTGCTTGCTTTTTGGCGCAATTCACCGAAAAGATATTTCTCCATAACCATACTGGCAATAGGAGCTGCTTTCGTTCCGCCTGATCCGGCATTCTCCAACATCACGGCGATGGCAATTTTGGGCTGATCAAAAGGAGCAAAACCGATATACCAAGCATGATCTGCACCGTGCGGATTTTGTGCGGTTCCTGTTTTCCCGGCAGAGACGACACCGAATATATGAGCTAAGCTGCCAGTGCCTCCTGGTTCTTCAACAACGCGCCGCATGCCTTCTCGGATCAATCTTATAACATTATCGTTAAGGCATAGCGGAATTTCTCTACAATCGATGATGTCGACTCTGTTCGTGCGTTTGTTGCGGATTGAATTTACTGCGTGCGGCTGAAGGAGCTTCCCGTTGTTTGCTAAAGCTGCGACATACAGTGCCATCTGTAATGGCGAAACCCCAATTTCACCTTGACCGATGCCGAGACTGACAAGATTTCCCTGCGTCCATTTGTTTTTTCCGTATACTCGATCATAGTACTCAGCAGATGGAATAAGTCCTGATGTTTCATCACCAATATCAATTCCGGTTGGTTTACCGAATCCAAACCGATTCCCATATTCATTGAGCTTATCTAAACCAATTTTCAAGATGAGTTGATAGAAAAAAACATCACATGATTTTTGAATAGCTTCCACTACATTTACAGATCCATGCACATGAGTGTCTTTGAACACTTTTTTCCCGAAACGGAATGCACCGCCGCATGTAATACGATAACGCTCGTTAATAATGCCTTCTTCCAGGGCTGCGGCGGCAACAAGCATTTTGAATGTTGAGCCGGGCGGGTAGCGCGTCATCGTGGCACGATTGAAAAGAGGCTTGTCGGGATCGGTGTTGAGTTTTGCCCAGACTTCAGACGAAGTAACACCGCTGAACACAGACGGATCGTAATCCGGCTTGCTCACCATTGCAAGCACACCACCATCGTTTGGGTCGATAGCAACCAAGGCACCGCGATAATTTGTCATGAGCGATTCGGCGAATGCTTGAAGCCCGAAATCAATACTGAGTATGAGATCGAATCCTTCTTTCGATGGAACATCGCGTCGTCCTTCTTCCAGCGGTCCGAGGAGTTGTCCTTTGGAATTGACAGAGATGAATTCGTATCCTTTTTCGCCGCGCAGGAATGTTTCGTAACTTGCCTCTAATCCGGATGAGCCGACAAGGTCACCCTGTTGATATATTGAGCTGGACCTCGCGAGTTGAACATCGGTAATTTCTTTACAGTAGCCGAGCAAATGCGATGCACGTACATTGAATGGATACAATCGCTTGGATTCCACCTCATAACTGACTCCGGGGAGTAAGTAGAGATTTTCTTCTACCTTGGTAAGTGTTTTGAAATCAACATCACGGAGAATGCGTACAGGAGAAAATCGTGAATATATACGACCGCGATTGATGCGTCCTTGAATGAGTGCGGGATCTGATTGCAATAGCAAACTCAAGAAAGTGAGATTGTTTGTATCGAAAGCCGCGGGTGTTACAGTGATCGAATACGCTGGTCCTACATCTACAACGAGACGACCGGTACGATCGAACATATATCCTCGTACCGGTTCTTTGACAACCACGCGCACACTATTTTCATCAGATTTTTTTCCGAACTCCGTATGCGATAGCAATTGAAGCTGATAGAGCCGAAGAAAAAGGATAACGAATACCAGTATGATGATGATCGCCAAAAATCGTCTTCGCGAAGATACATCAGTTTCATCTGGAGTGATCATTGTGTCCACGAGACATTGAATTTGCGGGAGAAGAAAAACATTGGCAGGATGCCAATGATGCATGTGTATAACATCATTCCCAACGTAGACTCCAGTGTAGGGAAGAAAATTGTATTTTCGCTTCCTTGGAAGAAAATGGCAAAGTATACAAAATTATGAACTAGGGAACACATTCCGATGAGCAATAGATATCGGTACGATCCAAGTGTTTGCTCAGTAGTATTTTCATTAAAGAAATAGCCTGCCACGAATCCGGCAATAGTCTTCGAGAGTGCAGCCAGTCCGAAAAACTTTATGGCGATTATATCCTGAAGCAAACCGATGATAAATCCCGATATGGTTGCTTCGATCTGCCCGCGGCTTAGAGCGATATAGACCAGATACAAAATAAAGAGATCAGGGAGATACCCGCTGAGCGAGATAAAAGGGATGAAAGTGGTTTGAAGTAGTATCAAACCGATGACGATAAAAACAGAACGTATGTAAGTTTGCATTCTATCTGTAGATTAGTTTAATGAAAAATAGTACCGAGAAATGGAGAGAGAAGCAAGAACGAGCATATAAAAGAAATGGAAAAATTTTATAGGCAGGAAAACACAAAAGCCAATTGAGGAGACATGGCTCTTTGTGATGCAAATGTTGTCGGTTATTTGCTCCTTTTCATTCGTCTGCTCACTTGTGCTTGGCGATCCTTTATCATGTTCTCATAAGCCTTGACCTGCTCTTCAGTAAGAAGAGCCTTAATTTTGTTATCCGTCTTTTTTGTTATTTCCTGTGCCACTTCATACGCTGCCTTGTGGTCGCCACGGGTTTCATGTATCGCTGTAGTCATCTCTTCACGCTGATCTTGGAGAATTGTCGTGATCTTTTTGGATTGTTCATTGCTTAATTTAAGTTTGTCTTTTAGAATCTTCATATGTTCCTTAACAGATATCTGTTGTAGTTGAGCTTGTGTCGCAGACGAGAGGAGCATCAGTGCTCCCAGAAGAAGTACGAATGCTGCAGTTATTCGCTTAGTGTGTGTGAACATAAGGGTATCCTTTCTTGATTGATTATCGAGCAACAATCGACTTATTTCCTATTGAGCTACCTATCGAGGAATGTATCCTGTAGAGTAAATCATGACTCATTGTTTTAATGAACGCGTGCAACATAAAAATATTTCCGTTCTTTATACTGTGTTTTTCTCATCTAAAACCTCGCGAAGCTTTCGCAAGACCTCATCATTCGAGTATGGCTTCTGAATAAATCCTTTTACTCCTAGCCGATGAAGAGAGAATTTGATATCCGGTTCGAAAAAACCACTTGCGAGAATAACCTTCGTATGTGAATTCATTTCCTTGAGCTTTTTGAATACATCAATCCCGCTCATCTTAGGTAAACCGACATCAGAGAGCACGAGAGCGATCTCATCTCGATGCCGTGTAAACACTTCAAGAGCTTCTTCACCATCTGCGGCAACATAGACACTGTATCCATAGGATTTCAATAGTCGCCGAATCACTTTTAATATGAGATATTCATCCTCAATAAGAAGAATAGTCTCTGTTCCACCAGAAGGTTCTTTGTTTCCTTGTGGCACTTCATCCGTCGGTTTCTCTGCCATAGGTGCCACAGGGAAGAACAAGTAAAATGTTGTTCCCTCTCCTACGTGGCTTTCCATATCAATAAATCCATGATGTGATTGCATAACACCATAAACGACTGAAAGACCAAGACCTGTTCCTTTGCCTTTTTCTTTGGTTGTGAAGAAGGGATCGAATACCCGGGCGTATATTGCTTCGTCCATTCCCACACCGGTATCGGTCACGCTAATGCAGACGTACAATTCTTGATCAGCCGTAGGAAAACGTTTTAGTACTTCTTTTTTTGTCCACTGCTCTGCCTTAATAGTAATCGAGCCGCCATTAGGCATGGCATCGCGTGCATTGACACACAGATTTAAAAGTGTTTGGTGAATCTGCGTGCGATCAGCAAGAATGTCCGGAAGGTCCGGTGCATATGTTTGTATGAAAGTAATGGTTTTCGAGAAAGTCTCTTTCAGCATCGAAAGAAGTTCATGGACGAGATCAGGAATATTTAATGATTCGAAAGTGATGTCTGTTTTTCGTGCAAACGTTAAAATTTGACGGACAAGTGCTGCACCTCGATCTATTGCTTGATTAATGGCGGCAATACCTTCCGAATGTTTCCGGTCATCGTCCCGATTCTTTTCCAGTGTTGACGAATAGCCGAGAATAATCGCAAGAATATTATTAAAGTCATGTGCAATCCCGCCGGCAAGTGTGCCAATACTCTGGATTTTTTGTGATTGAAAAAAATGATTCTGCAATTTCTTTTGCTCTGTGATATCCCGAGTTACTACCTGTGTAGATGGTCTTCCCTGAAAGATGATCGGTAAAGATGTCACTTCAACCTCTAAAACCAATCCGTCCAATCGAATAAGTTTTTCCTCCATCGGCGGCAAAGCTTTTCGTTCTTTCATTGCTATAGATACTCTCTGGCGAACGATCTCGACATCATCAGGATGGATAATGTTCATAATCGGCATCCCAATCAATTGAGACTCGTCAGCTGCACCGAGGAGTTTGATTGCCGCGGGGTTGACATACACAAATTTTCCTTCGCAATATACTGCGATCGCATCTGGTGAATATTCCACAAGGCGGCGATAACGTTCTTCACTTATTTGCAATTGTTCTTCTGCAATCTTCCGCTGAGTGACATCACGGAAACTCCATACTCGTCCAACAGGCCGTCCATCAATTCTTTGGGGATGCGAATAGCGTTCAAATATTCTGCCATCCTTGAATTCCAAAACGTCAAAACTTTCGTCTTCCGGATGAGAATAAAGTTCGTTCACTTTTGAAACAAAATCTTTCGGAGACTTCAATTTTGCTAAAACAAAATTAATTATTTCTCTGTCCTTGCCTTCCGCCATGATGTTTTTAGGGATATTCCAAATTTTTACAAATTGAGCATTGTAATTAGTAATGATTCCGTTGCGATCCACAACTAGAATCCCATCAGCAGTGGATTCCAATGTTGCCTGAATGAGTGAAAAAGACTGCTGCAATTTTTCTTCTTCCTGTTTCCGGTTTGTAATATCACGATGGATTCCTAAGAAACCAATAATTTTACCTTGATCATCAAGGATCGGATTATTTGCACCTTCAATATGAACGAGTCGGCCGTTCTTTGTTTTGTTGACAATTTCACCGGAAACGATATTCTTGGAAAGGAGTGTACTCCAAAAACGTGCATAATTTTCCGAAGAAAGGACTCCTGATTTGAGAATCCGAGGTGTATTTCCAACAGATTCTTCAAAACTATAACCGTACAATTGTTCGAAAGCAGGGTTTACATAAATAATGATTCCTGAAGGATCGGTGATAAAGAATGCATCGGAGGAGCGTTCAATACCTAATCGAAATTTGAGTAATGATTCTTCGTCTTTCTTACGTTCAGTAATATCTGTAATGATGCCTAAAATAGCTTTTCCGTTTTCGTACGGTATGAGTTTCGTCGTAATAATAACGTCAATTCGTTTTCCTTGTTTTGTCCGTAAGGAATACTCATATGCAGGGACTTCTTCGCCTTTCACATGTTTCGCAAAATTTTCTCTGAGGAGAATGACATATTCCGGTGCAGTGATTTGCAGGAAGTTGAAATCGGGAGAATAAAATTCTTCTCTTGTATATCCAGTAAGTTCTTCACATTTTGCATTCGCATATACCACTCGGCCATTATGATTGATGAAAATCATATTAGGAGATTGTTCGGCACTGGTCCGAAATTTTTCTTCGGATTCTCTTAAAATTTCCTCTGCTTCTTTCCGTTCAGTAATATCTCGAATAATACCTTGATAGAACTTTTTTCCTTCGATTTCAATAAGGCGTATACTTAATTCGATCGGAAAAGTGGTTCCATCTTTTCTCCGATTAATTGATTCAAATGTAGAGCCATTTCGCTCGATATCAACTTTGAATTGGCTGAGCAAGTCGCTGGAATTTATAATATGCAGATCACTAACTTTTAATGTAAGAATTTCACTGCGGGTGTATCCATAGACTTCCAATGCCCGGTCATTGACTTCTACAATTTCCAAATCTTCATTTGCCAGAATATAAATATCGTTTGCATATTTGACTAAGTATTCGAAGTGTTTGAGAAGCGCTAAACGTTCAACCTTTACTTGATACAATCTATTCCGCCACCAGATGCCGAGAAATGCACCGGATGCAAGAATGAGAATGATGATCACGCCGCCAATCAGCCAAGCTTGAAACCGAAGTGGTGCATAGACTTCTTCTTGATCTACTTTTGAAACCATAAACCAGGGGGAATCAGAAATTCGTCTTATGACTGCAAGAACAGAAACTCCACGATAATCTATTCCTTCCACAATCCCGTCAATGCCGCGTACCGCCATTGCTGCGGGGAGTTTTTCGTTGGAAATCGGCAGTCTCAGTGTAGACGGAGTGTTCTTTTGGTGGCGAAGTTCATTGAGAAAAACAACTTCCTCGCCTTCTCTTTCTATGAGCAGTGTCTCAGAAGAACGGCTCGGTGTGGGCCACCATTGAATGAGAGGGAACAATAATTTGTTGGGATCGATGCGCAACAATAATATACCGACAACAGTACTGGTATTCTGACGCGTCATCAGGAGCGGGATTATGAGAGAGAGGTGGATTTTTGATGAATCATCTGCCTGATGGAAATCAGTGAGAATTATTTTTTTTTGAATGAACGCTTCCTTGATGAATTCATGATCTTGCGTCCGGAGTGTATCTGCGAAAGCGAAACTTGAAAGACGAACGGTCCCATTTGTGTCAAGCAAATAGGCGGCTGAGTACTCATTGTATTTATGGAAGGAATGCAACCATGACGAGATTTCATTTTTTCGATTCAGTTCATTCGGTAACTGAAAAAAAGATTGTACTCCATGACCAACGAGTGCATTTTCGAAAACAATTTCAGCATCGCCGAGCCGTTCATTCCTCCAATGTGTGATTTGCTGTATTTTTAAATCTGCAATAGCAGCAAGTTCGTTCTGCTTCTCATCGACAATTCGTCTTTGCTGGTTTCGATAATAAAAAGATGCTGTAATAAAAAAGCTTGTTATGAGGAAGAGAAAAATGAGAATAAGTATCCATGGTGTTTGGCGAACTCTCTTGGCAGCGCTCATACATCGTACCGTTCTTCTTGAATACTACAATTATAAAATAACGTTCTTATAGCGAATAAAAGGAAATCAAGACTCTTGTTAATGAAAGACAATTCAACATACATACGGACTTGTCGTAGACGCTGCAGATTGTCTTGATTCATTTTTTATCAGTTCAAGAATAAATCACCAGCGAATATATAATATGAACAGCTCTGGGACTATTCTTGTGTTCAAACCTATAAAATTTCATATACGGAAGCAAGTTCCCTATTCATGAAAATTATTTTATGGAAAGGAAGTCTACCTTCTTCAGAACAATAACGAAAAAAGTGAACTTTGTTCAAGAGGAAGTTATTCGTATCTCAGGGCATCAATGGGATTCAGCATGGCCGCTTTCTTTGCCGGATAGAAACCGAAAAAGATGCCGATTGCAATCGAAAATCCGAATGAAAGGATAATCGAGAATGCCGTAACAATAGTAGGCCACTTCGCAATGCTTGATATGATCGATGAGCCGACAACGCCGAGTATAATTCCAATAATACCGCCTAATAAACTTAACACAAGTGCTTCGATAAGAAATTGTGTAAGTATGTCTTTGCTTCTGGCGCCAATGGACATACGAATTCCGATTTCACGTGTGCGTTCTGTGACAGATACAAGCATAATGTTCATGATGCCAATACCGCCGACAAGCAACGAGACCGATGCAATGCTTGCCAGAAGAATTGTGAGGATATCTGTGGTCGCTGTTGCTGTCGCCGCAAGATCAGTTTGATTACGAATGGTGAAGTCGTCCGAATCGTACGGTTGAATTTTATGTCTCATTCGCAGAAGCTCGGAAATCTGTGTTTGAGCGACACTAATATCCTTCAAACTCGTTGCGGAGACCAGGATAAACCTTAAATTGGGCCAATGAGAGAGTCTTCGTATTACAGTGGTATATGGCGCAAGGATAACATCGTCTTGATCCTGCCCCATTGCGTTCTGCCCTTTTTTCGTAAGTACACCGACGATTTTAAACGGGACACTTCGTATGCGAACGATTTGATCAACTGGACTTGATTCCGGAAAAAGATTATCGGCAACGGTTCTTCCAAGTATACAGACTTTTGCCGCCGCCTTAACATCTTGATCAGTAAAAAATTCTCCGTATTCAATTGGCCACTGACGTATCTCAAGATAGTCGGTACCTACACCTTGAATACCGGTTGACCAATTAAGATTGCCTGCGATAACCTGACCTCCGGCCATTGAACCAGGAGAGATGTACTGAACCGCTGGGCATTCTTTTGAAATTGCGAGAGCATCGTCCTCCGTTAGAGTTGTCGCAGCTCCTGCCGCAGATCGAACTCCTGCTTGCTGTTGGGCGCCTGGATAGACCATAAGCACATTTGTACCCAAAGATGCTATTTGTTCCTTCACTGAATATTCAGCACCCTGGCCGATGGCAAGCATTGCTATGACAGCTCCAACGCCGATAATGATTCCGAGCATAGTGAGAAATGAGCGCATCTTATTGCGCTGCAATGCTCTGAATGCCGAAAGGAGAATATTGAGAATCTTCATGCCGCTTCCTCCTCTTCATCATCGATCATAGGCATCTCTTTGATTACTTCGGAAGCAACTTTTGGAGCGCTGTTGATCCTATCTGTTTTAATCTTACCATCCCGAAAAACAATGTGTCGTTTCGCAAACCTTGCAATGTCCGGTTCATGTGTTACAAGAATAACTGTAATACCGTTATTGTTAAGCTCTTGGAATATACCCAAGACCTCAACGCTCGTTCGACTATCCAGATTACCGGTTGGTTCATCGGCGAGAATAATACTCGGATCATTTACCAATGCTCTCGCTATCGCGACACGTTGTTGTTGGCCACCGGAAAGCTGATTCGGGTAATGATGGATTCTGTCTTCGAGACCGACTTTTTCAAGCGCCTTAGTTGCTTTAACTTTTCGAAGTTTGGTTGATGTTGGGCCATAGAATAGCGGAAGTTCTACATTTTCTAATGCTGATGTACGTGAAAGTAGATTAAATCCCTGGAATACGAAACCGATTTTCTTATTCCGTATCGCTGCAAGCTCGTCTCTGGGTAATTTTCCGACATCTATGCCCTCAAGGATATACGATCCCTTCGTCGGTTTATCAAGGCAGCCCAAAATATTCATAAATGTGGATTTACCGGAGCCAGATGCACCCATAATTGCTACAAATTCTCCTTTTGACACGTTAACCGATACTCCACGAAGAGCATGTACATCAACCTCTCCAAGTTGATAGATTTTAACTAAGTGCTCAATCTGGATAAGAGTTCCATTAGCATCTATTGGTGCAGTGTTGACATCGGCGATCATCGGAAGCCACCTCCCCCGGGGCCTCGCTGACCTTGACTTGTGAGTGGACTCTGCACCTGTTGAGATGTCGTATTATTATCTGAAGTTGCTCCGATTACTATTTGATCGCCCGGTTTCAATCTCGATGAATTTATCTCCGTGTTTTTTGTGTCGTTCAATCCGGTTCTGACGAAAACAGATTCAAGCAATCCGTTTGATTTCAAAATCCAAACTCTTCCTCTTCCAGATTGATGGGAAGGTGTATATGCACTTTTTTGATACTCAGGATAATTTGAAGCAATACCAAATTTTGCAGCATCTCCAGTCACTTTGGATTTAGGTTTACTTGAGATGGTTGGTGTATTTCTTGGCGACATTTTGCCAGCAAACATCTTTTGCATTTCGCTGCGGAAATCTTCTGGACTTAACTTACCTCCATGCGCCGATTGAATCGAGTCCATGATAGCTCGAAAACGTGGTCTGTCTGTTGCTGACGGTTGAAAGTTTCCGTTCTGACTAGCACCTTCGTTTTTTTCATTCCAACCAAATGATTTTTGATTGTCTGATGATTTATTATTTTCAGCAAGTGGAGGGCGGCCCGATCTTGATGAGTCTGTTGCGTTTTCTCCTCTCCCCATAAAACTGCTTCGTGCAGAACTAGCACCCGTTGTGTCGACAATATCTGCGGGCGGCTGAAATCTTAAAGCCATATTTGAAACTTTCAAAACATTGTTTGCGCTTGCAACGAGAATTTTGACAGTTGCAGTCATTCCCGGCATGAGCTTTAGTTGATCATTTTCAACATCGATGATGACGATATAATTCACAACATTTTGTATGGATTGGGGAGCAAGTCTGATCTGCGACACTGTGCCTGAAAATATCTCGTCAGAATAAGCATCAACGGTAAATGTTGCGGGCTGACCAATACTGATTCTACCGACATCGGATTCATCAACGGTGGTTTGGACCTGCATTCTGCGAAGATCATTGGCAATTGTAAATAATGTCGGTGAGGAAAAACTTGCAGCGACAGTCTGGCCAACATTTACTTTCCTGTCAATTACTACGCCATTGATTGGTGCATAAATCGTTGCGTAGGCGAGATTGATTTTTGCTCTATCCAATGAAGCTTGAGCTTGTTTTAGCGCAGCTTGATTCGATTCGTACGATGTCATGACCGCAGAATAATTCAATTCTGACTCGAGTCCTTTTTTATACAGCTCTGAAGTTCGCTCAAATGATCGTTTGCTGTCGTTTAATTGTGCTTGCGCACGATCAAGACTCGCTTCCGCATCTTTTACAGATTGGACAAGGAATGTTGAATCAATTTGGGCAATTATCTGACCTGCTTTAACAACAGAATTGAAGTCCGCGTAAAGTTTAGCAACGATTCCCGAAACCTGTGTGCCGACATCTACACTAATGACAGCATTAATAGTGCCGGTTGCCTGCACGTAGACTGTCAAATCTCCTTGCGTAACTTTATCAAACCTAAAATTGTAGGCCTGACTCTTGTTTCTTGCAAAGATAAAAAATACTCCGATAATTATTACAACAATCACTGAACCATATATAAGAAACGACTTCTTCATAATGAACTCCTAAGGAACTATTGATTAAGACTTACACATTGTCTGTAAATATTAGACGAATCACAAAGCAAATAGTTTTTATGAATTATAAACTGAATCGATTAACGGTTTAATTATATATGAGGATATTAACAAAATTCGAGAACTGAAGGTTTCACCAGCTTCAGTTAATATTAGGCATTTGTATTTTCAAGATATTCCAACAAGTTCATGAATTGTTTTTCCTGCGATCACATGGCCTTCTTTTAAAATTGTTAGGATAGAAACTTGACCACGTTTAGCACGCCGCGCAAAGTCAGATTCAGTGAATATAATAGTCTGCAATTTAGCACCATATCGCTTCCATGCAATGACCGTAACGATATCAATGTGACTTCGGATATTTTGTTCCGTCATTCGATTGCTGATGATAAGGCATAAGTCAATAGTTGTATCGTGCGTGTCGAGTTTCATCACACTGTTACCAAAAAGAATCGCACTCTCGATATAAATCGATAGTTCTTTCCGCAGATGTTTGGCAAGACATCCAAGATGCCTTCGCTCGATTTCGAGCATAGGAAGAATTCCTTCATGCCATAAGCGATGTTCACGGTTAACTATGAAGAGGTGGTCGCGTCCTCTACGGTTGCAATTGACAAAACCAACATGTTCAAGTCGTGTCAACGCACGAAGACAAGATCGGTGATTCATATGAGAAAGCCGCGCAATTTCTCTACCGGAAAGCGGACGTGTAGCATCCTTGAGAATTCGCAGTGTAGATATATGTGACCATGTGGAAAAAACTTCGTCAAGTATATGATCGAAACGCATACGTTGAACCTCTTATACCAGCGGCAAATTTTATAAAATATTAGTGCAGCAATATTGGATTAATTCAGTTTGCTTTAATAAAGGTTTTAGGTACATTCCTGTCCGTATGAATACAAAAGTATCCATAATATAGTAGAATATTCATTTTCAGGAAAGCGACTTAAGGTATTTTCGCATAACTGAAAAGCGAATGCGTTTTTATGCAAAAGAACTCGCATCGTAGATCGGTACATTTCTTGTCTTCTTAGAGTCAATTACAATTAAGAAATTGTAATCTAATGCATGAACTTTCAATTGCGCAGAATATTGTTGAGATAATCCAGCAGAGCATTCCCGGGCCGGAGTGGAAACAAGTAGTTTCGGTGCGTGTAAAGATCGGGGCAGTGGCGGGCATCGTACCGGATTCATTAAAATTTTCTTTCCAAGCAATCACGGCGGAGTCGGCACTCTGCAATACACAATTGATTACTGAACATATTCCGTTCCGTGTTCGTTGCCGTACCTGCAACACAACCACAGAGAATGAAAATGGATTTGCCATGTGCGGTAAATGCGAGAGTACTGATGTTCAAGTACTCTCTGGTACAGAACTGCATGTTGTAGAGATTGAATTGGAAGAGACTGTGGAGGTACTATGAGTATTATTACTGTAGAACGAAAAGTACTTGAAAAAAACGATGAGCTTGCGGCTCGAAACCGTGAAGTTTTTCGTACTCATGGTGTATTCGTAGTAAACATGGTTAGCTCGCCTGGCTCCGGTAAAACAAGTATCCTAGAACGAACACTTGAATACTTGAAAAATAATCTTCGGGTGACGGTGATTGAAGGAGACGTGCAGACAGATTTAGATGCGCAGCGGGTAGCAAAGTTAAATATTCCTGTGGTGCAAATTATTACGAACGGCGGATGTCATCTCGAAGCAAAATTGATACAAGATGCACTCGGTACTATCGACCTCAAGGGAGTTCAACTCTTGATTATTGAAAATGTCGGCAATCTTGTTTGTCCCGCTAATTATGATTTGGGAGAAAACATGAAAATTGTCGTTGCAAGTACCACAGAGGGTGACGACAAGCCGCTGAAGTACCCCGGAATGTTTCGGAATGCATCGGCCCTCATTATCAACAAAACGGATCTTCTCCCGTATGTCG
>Ga0187886_1002190_pt1 | contig 16112 bp, 11 predicted proteins | sample June2016WEW_20_1_FD_133001 | JGI IMG/M metagenome (GOLD analysis project Ga0187886, IMG submission 133001) | Peatland microbial communities from SPRUCE experiment site at the Marcell Experimental Forest, Minnesota, USA - June2016WEW_20_150 | ecosystem: Environmental > Terrestrial > Soil >... | reverse complement strand
TAGTCCTTATAATACCTGGCGCAATACTCGCATACTTGCCGCCGGTTACCATTATCTGCCGTAACTATAATACCAGAACCAGAAAGCCGCTTACCACAATCATGGCAAAGCACCATCTGCGTTGAATTTACAATTTCGAAAGCTTTTTGTGGGTACAGATTATCCTTGCCAGTTTCATCCATTATCCGATAACAGACGCCCTCGACCGCGATGACATCATAGATCTTGCCGTTCAACAATTCAAGCAGATCACTGGCACCGATGCAATGGACTTTCATTGATACCGCCTCTTTCTGCATCAATTCCGCGCAACTAGGTTCCCAAAAACCTTGCTGTACATCGCTAAATGCAGGCATGGGCAGCAAAAAGATCATCTCTTAATAATGTGCGCCGATAATGGCTAAGGCTGAAAGTCAAGCCCTGAAAGAAGGACTCCTTTTTATTCAGGAGCCCTTCTTCAACTTCAGCCCAGGATAGGGACTGCTATTTCGCAAAAGAACCTTTAAAAGACTCTCTTATTGATTATCTCATTCATCTATCTGCCTTGGGTCAACTAACATAATTTGATTCACCAATTTCTTTTAAAACATTCTCAACTGACCACCGATGTCCACCTTCCACTCAGTTCTATCTTCATCATTTAGCACCCCATAAGCCGCCTCTATGTTGCGAGGGCTCTCATCCCTGGCGATCATCCGTAGCTGGCCGCTTATGGTACCCCTGGAGACAAGACTGTATAGTACTGAAAATTCTCGCATGATGTCTGACTGACGGTGGGCAGTCACGCAGATTAACTGGATACCGGCCTCCCTGACAGCTGCACTAAGTATTTCCAGGATATGGCCACTGGATGCTTCACCAAAGGGATTGTCCGCCATGACCACGCTCGTCTTCTGCCCAGTACTGCGACGCTGGCGAAGATAAGCCATCAGCACGACAAAGACGGTGAACCTACCTATATATCGCTGCCCAACCGACCATTCAACAAGATCATGCCAGCGGTCATAGTCGGACGTTTTGTAATCATCCCCCCCAGAGCGGGGTTTCAAAACATCAAAACGGATCTCATCGAGGGGCGTCAACTGTTCAACCAGCGCTGGCGAGCGAACAGAAGCAGATAGAAATTGCTGCATCACATCATCGCCATCCCCCGATTGCCTGCGTTGAACAGCATCCTCGATCACCCTTTGAATGTAACGATGCATTCTTTCCTTGCCCTCTTCCTCAGTCGGCCGCCTTAGGTCGATTCTAATAAGGGGCAATTTCGTCCCACGCAGTTCCACCGTAGACATTCCTTGAAAAAGCTGCAGTTCATCCAAAGAACTGGCGGCCTGCCGGTATACCCTGGCTACGATCTCTTCCATAATTCGGTCCATATCCGCCAGCCGTCTCTCTAACTCCATCCGGACGTTTTCCACCACCCGCTCGACCTGGGTCAGGCTGTCCGCCACCAAATCGCTCTCCTCTTCCCAATCCGGTATCGCCGTCCTAGCCTTGAGTTGGCGAAAGATATTGTTGACATCAACGTTATTCAAGGTGTCCAGATCGCCCTGCGTGGCGTCCACTATCCGTAGCCAGGCATCAAGTACCGAGGACAATGATTCCTTTGCCTGTTTCAATTCCCTAGTAGCTTTCTTGGCGGTATGGCGCGGTGCCTCCGGATGGCTGCGCAGAACCTCTGATTCGACGCTTGGGTCCCATATAGGCGTTGCACTCTCATCCAAGCCCTCGGATTTTAATTCATTGATGACATCCTTATATGTTTCCAGCAGACGTTCTGTTATATTTACCTGCGTTAGCAGGTTCTCTATAGTCTTTAAAACTTGTTTGCTCTCTTCCGTCAACTCCACCCTGCGTTGATCGATGTCTTCTTCGACAAACTCAGCCGGCAACCGTTCGTGATCAATCATTACCTGATTATAATTCTCTTGCCATTGATTCTTTTTCTCTTGGGACTTGCCATCAGTTTGCTGGTAATCTGCCTCAGCCTGCCTTAAAACCTTGTTCCGGCCGGTTGTTTCCCTGCGGCATTTGGACAGCTCCTGCTCGGTAACAGGACGGAAGGATGATGCCACTTCCACAAAGTCCTGGCCAGTTCCCTGGATATCTTGTTCTAGATCGCGAAGGTCATGCTGATATCCTTCAATACGAGCGTTCAATTCATCCAGACCGGCTACATCCTTGGACATTGCGTCTATCTTTGCTTTGAGGACTCCCGTCGCTTCTAAGTAATCCTCAAAACTGCCTGCAGTACTTGCCTCTTCTGCCGGCGTCCGGCTCCAATCGGAGGGAAATAGCACGTCTTTATACTTTCTTATCTGATCTAACTTGAAAGTTATAGCCTTTAACCGCTCATCCACCTCGCTGATCTCCTGCCCTAACTCGGCCTTACGCCTGGCATGTTTCTTCAGAAGCTCATCGAGATCCTTGAGCCTTTCAGTCAAACCCCCGATCTCCTTCTCCCTTTCTTCCTCCCGGTGCCAGTCGCCTTCGTATATGTGCAGCCGCCTGTTGAATGCGTCAAGCTCTTTGAGCGTTTGCACTGCACTTCTTTCAAGCTCGGCAGCGGCCTTCAGATCTGTTTCCAATCGCTTGCTCTCTTCTTTAACCTCTTCAAGATTACGCCGCGCCTGTTCCAGAGCGATCTTGGCCTCTTTCAGGGATGCTGTCCAGTAATCCTCACTCAGGCATCCAAAATTATTCATGAGTATATCTAGCTTGCTTGAGACACCCGAAATGCGGTTGCGTTTTTGTTCCACCTCTTCTTTTCGTTGCGCGATCTGCTGCTGCTGATCTTCGAGCTGAACGAGAACCTCATCAAGGTGGGAAGGGTAGACGAACGGGTCCAGGCCACGATTGTTGAAGAAGTAAATTGGACCTGCAGCCTCAGCCGGTCCCTGCAAACGGCTGCGCACTGCAACAGGAACCGCAGACGCCAAGTCGATCTTCAGTTTTTCTGACTGCTTCAAAAGACGCTCCACTTGCCCTTCTTCAGCCACTAGGGCATAGGGCAGCCAGGGATGCCTCTCCGTGTATTGTTGTCTGGCCTCATCATTGGCCTGCTCTCTCAGGAAGGCGGACCCGGTAATCGTATCTACATCCAGCTTTTTCAGGGTATTCTTCAATAGGACGATATCGGCGTTGGGAATGCCCTCGCCCCGGAGTAACACCTTGCGTTCCTCGATCCGGTTGTTGTCTATCTCCAAAGATACGACATCATGCTCAGCGATCACTCTCAGGCGTTCCAATTCCAGCTTTAGTGGTAAAGGATCCTCCAGAGGTAGCGGCCAGACAACGCCTGCCAAGGCTAATGCCTCACTCAATTGATCAGAGGCTTGACGCCACTTTTCCCTGCCAGCCTCAATATCATCACACTTTCTGACTGCCGCACTAACGTCGCTCTTTAATTTGTCGATCCTTTGAGCAATCTGTTCTTGCTGGTCCTTCAGTCCCCGGATCGCAGTGGCACACCGGTCACGATCTTGCTCAGTCTCCTCCTGCTTCTTTTCCAACTGCATCAAAGTTTCATTCGGCGCGCCGAGGGTAATCCCCATCTCCAGGAGATCGTCAGCCAGGGTCTGTTGCTTATCCAAAAATCCCTGGCTTTGCTCTCCGAGCCTGACCAGTTTAATTTCGCAATCATGCCGTTCTCTTGCTGCATCTTCTTCTTCCTTTTCCTTCTGCTGCCTCGCTTGCCGCAATCGCTCCAGATCTGCATCCTCAGATTGCGATGCTGTTTTCAGGCAACACTCTTGTGCCTTCTGTAGCGGCCAGATCTCTTCTCGCAGGGTGCCGATCTCCCGTAAAGTCGCTTCCTGCCCTTGAAGCAGCAACCGCCTGTGCTCTTCTTCCCCCAGCAGCCTGGCCTTTTTGTTCTGCCACCTATCGTAGTAATGCCACGCCTGGCGCCTGTGCAGGGCGTCCTCGGCCTCACGGGCCGCTTGGCGCGCATCTTCAAGCCGGGCATTCTTTGCGTCAAGCTCAGCCTGCAGGGATTGCCACTGGCGCCGCAGAGCCTCGCAATCTACCGAAGCCAGCAGAAACTCCAGCTTTGCTTTCTGAGTTTCGCGCTCGTTTTTTTCCTCTTTCAACTGGAGAATTCTCTCCTCCAGGCGGGGAGCACCAGCGCACAAAGTATTATAGAGTGCCTGGAGACCTGTAACAGCCGTCTTTACCCCAAGGCAAGCCTCTTTAACCAGGGTCAGAGACTCCTTCAGTTTGGGGATATGCCCCGCCATCTTGCCAAGGGCCTGCATGTTGGCCTGCAGCAACGGCAGGTGCATCAATTCCTCGGAGTACTGCCTGAAGGTGAGGGTGAGGCTATCTTGTTCTGCGCTTGCCCCTCGGCCAATCACGCTGTCTATGGCCGGGAAGATGAGTTTTTCCAGCAGGGAGCGGGTTTTAGCACAGTTCTCAAAATACTCTTTCACGCCGCCCTCGGTAGAGTTCGTGGTAATGACTTGCTCCCACTCCTGTGGATTAATGTTATACTCCAATAACTTTCGCTGGTATTCCTGGCGCCGGTCTGAGGCAAATGTCCTGATTCTGCCGCCCGATGATGCCAAGCGTTCCCGTAACTCCCGGTAGTTAAACGTGCGGCCATCCTCATCTAACAACGGGAATCGCTCCAGGTCCCATTGATTAGGGCCGGGATAGACATCGGCTCCGATATAGTTGAAATAGTCCATGTTCCGGTTGGCGCTCCCCAAATTTTCAGCAAAACAGAAGCCAGTCAGGATATAGTTGGGGCGTCCACCATCCAGCAACCACTCCACCAGCACATGCCCGGTAAACTGTTTCTTCTCTAACAGTTTTGAAAGGTGGCGGCCCTGTAAAGAGACATTAGGGCAAACGCACTGCGCAATAAGGTGCAGCAGCAGGGTCTTGCCGCCTCCGTTCTCAAGGATAACTAGACCGGATCTCCCCTGCAGGTCCAGGATCAGATTATCCAGGAGGCGGTCCTCTTTGCCGTAGTGAATGTTGTGTAGGCGTATCCGGTTAATCCGAGGCACTCTGAGCACCTCCCGCCCTGATCATTTCTAGGATCAGGTTTTTGTGATCGCGGTTGTTATAATAGCCCGCAACCAGGTTATTAAGCCGTGGTAACGGGAAGATTTGCCGCTCTTCAATCATGCTCACCAACTGATTCTTTTCCAGGAAAGCGAGGGTCTTCAACAGAAAGCCCCAACGGGTGAGTGTCTGTCTGTGCCGTATTGCATCCTGCTTCATAGTGGCCAGGTCGAGCCAGAACCGTCCCGGCTCGACAAGGTTGATGCGACCCTGGTTTTCCAGCTTCTCGATATCATCTCGCGCTAACAGGGCTTCAAAGTTGGAGGACACCAAGCCCTCAAGCTCGACCAAGTTGATATACTCCCGAGAGGGGCCAGTAGTGTCATCGCTGTTGTAAAAGGCGGCAATCAGTGTCAGGACGATGAAGGAGCAGGTGAACAGTTCCGTATTGTTTTCGACTCCTAGATCCGCTCGCAAATCCTCGTTGCTGGCAGCAAAGACGCTCTCCTGGATGCCCGTGGTCAGATAGTATTCATCGCCAGCCTTAATCAGCTTGACTCCGAGCGTGGGTTCCAGCACCTCCTGCCAGAGGTTGAGCACCTCGGAATCCTGCTGGATGCGCATGATCAGACTGCTGTTGTTTTCCCGGTTGATGACCGGATGTTTCAGCAGTTCCCTCAGCAACACTATCGCCGTCTCCACCGTTCCGCGTTCATACACCACCATCACCTCTTACGAAAAGCAGGTCAGTCATCTCCATGTCATAGGGCAGGTCCACCTTCCCCATCCCTGCCGTTACCTGGATCGTACCGATACCAGCCAGGTCCGGATCGTCCCTCAACAGGCGGTATAGGGCAAACTCAAGCAGGTCGCTGTCCGAGGGAACGAACTCCCATGGTAGCCGGGCATCGATCTTCCTGGCCTGATGCAACAGCAGCATCATATACAGAAAAGCCTCCACTTCATACTGCGGCCAGGCCCGTTCTTCTAGTCCTGCGACAACCTCGCCCAAGCGTAGTTCCGGAGTCCGGACTAGGGGTGTTAGGATCAACCTGAAAAAGCGCTGTACCAGTTCAAGCGTCCTTTTATACTGCTGCTGTTCCAGTTGTTGCTGGGCCTGCTCCGCCGCCCTGTTTACCCCACCCAGCATATTTTCAGGCGGACGCTCCCGATCCTTGCTGAGCAGCGTCTGGGGCCCAAGAAAGTTTAATAGGCTGAGAAGAGTACTTGGGCGTGGTCGCAGCAAGGGTTGCATTCCAATCCGTATAGCCACCCCGCCTGGAGGGTTCTGGCGCAGGACCTCGGCCAGCAGCTCTTTTTCCAGGTGGAAGCGAACGATGAGGGTACTGCGCAGACTGGCCAGCAGGGCCTCCTCTGTCAGGAAGTTCAGATCTAGCTGTAAATTCAACAGCGTCAAGTGCCGCTGTGAGACAAGGTATAGTTTTTGCTCCAGGCGCTGCACGTTCAAGAGCCGGTCATCGCTTCCGGATATGGCAGTAGCCTCGGCCATGCGACGCGTCTCCTGAACCAATCTGATAAGGTTGCTAAAGGTCTCACTCTCCCGGCTTAACTGCTGGCTCATCCTGGTGAAGATCCGCCTGTACTCGGGCTTGGCCATGGTTTCCACCACATTGCGCCGGATCTCGGCACGCAACACCTCCAGGTCACGCTCCATGGCGGCAACAGCTACACCCAATTGCCTTACGGTATCCAGGGCGCCATCAAATGTACCGCGCCGGATCTGCTGGTCCAGGTAGAACTGCATCACAGAGAATCTCAGGTCACGGTAGATCTCGCGGGACTTGAAGAGGATGTCCAGTCCGGCCGGGGTGAGCCGAAGTTTAACAGTATCGCGGCCAGGAAGGCTATATGGCTCCTGCTCTAATAGCCTAAATTTGACCTGCCTGGTCTCCCCGTCCGGACTCCGGTAATCGAACAAAAACGGCTTACCGTAATTGGATATCTCGTTTAACAATTTTTCGACTACAGTCTCTGCCTGTTCTGGCGAGACAGGGTCATCGGCAAACAAAGGTAACAGTTCTTTCAGAAAGTCACAGGCGTCCTCATAGGTGCAAGTCTCATAGCTAAGCATCTTTTCCATCACAAAAAGCAGCAGGCAGACTCCGAGTTCAAAGCCCGCATAACCAGTTAGGGTGTTCTTTGCTGTCAAGCCATACAATGGCCACATAGACATCAGTGATGCCATGCGCTCTTCAAAACCGGCAAAGCCGGTAAACCTCTGCCGCAACAATGTAGCGGCATCTTCACCCGGAGTATCCAGATTTTCGGAGATCAAAGTTCAACCCTGCCCTTCACCGCCAGAAGGCTAGCAGGCATGGCCTCCTGGGGGATGATCATGCCATCTCGCCACAAAGCGGTAACCCGGTCCTTGTATTCCGGACGGAAGCACTGGAAAAAAGGTTCGATGCGCTCATCCGAGACTCTGGACTGGTCCCTGCCCAGCACCCTCGCCTTGCCTGTTTCCAGCAGAAGCGTATACAGAGAGGATGCCGGCGACGTTACGATCATGTCCAGATCATCCTTGCCCGAAGCAGTCGAACTGATCAGATCACCGCAGATCGCTACCCCTTCGGGGTCCAGGTCACCAAAATAGAAAAACCGGATCTTGAGCGACGGCAGGCATTCAAAGATAAACGGCCAACTGCTCAGGATCTTCTTCCCTTCGCCGTAGATAAGCAGCCGCACCGGCGGCGAGATCATAAGGCTCCGGGCCGCAATTAGGTTCTTGAACGTGTAGAAGGTATCCTTGTTTTCAACGATCAGGCAATCGGTAGAATGGGGCTCCCCGGTTGTCCAGTAAAAAAACGGCTCAGGAGTCAAGATACAATAAAGCTGTCCCAGGCTGATACCGATCAGTTTCAACAATCGTCTCCCGGCCGTGGAAGCCAGGAACTTCTCATCGCCGGTTAGCATGAAGGAGCGCTCGTTTACGGTATCCCACACCCGCGGGGGTTTGTCCCGGGTCGCCTGCAGATAATGATCCACCGCGAGCAGCACGTCTCTGACTACAGGATATTCCTGAGGAAAAGCCAGAAAGTGAGTCAAATCAATCTGTGAGCGATATATGCTAAGTATTTCCTTGTGGATTTTTTCATAGTCATGCTGCTGCGAAGAAAGTTTACGATAGCGTAGAAATAGCGGGGGGTTGAAGCCGTTCAATCCTTTAGCCTGGATAGGTTTTATCAAATCTTCTTTTTCCAGAGCATTGATAGCCGCAGCAAAAGCCTGATATCCGCCACATCTCTCCCAAGTGGTTCCTAAATGCCTAACTAACGGTTTTTGAATATCTGCTTCCAGTTCAAGGAGCTTCCGGGGACAAGTATTAATTATACGCAATATTTCATCGCGAATATTCATTTTTATTCCCCTTCTTTACTTTCGCTACGAACTCTTTGTAGCATCCATGGCTCACACTTGACCAAAAGGGGTGATTGAATATCCATTACCAGCACATCCATCAGGAGCTAGATTCATATTATAATGTATAATTCCAGGACGCAATATTCCTTGTCTGCATAGATCCCATGCTGCCGCATAAAACGAAGGCGATACTGAAGCAAAGTATTGTTTTTGATATTCCTTAATACCTTTTGAAGAAACATAGCTAAACATAACAGAATAAAGATATACATCATATCACGAACTCACAAATTGCTTAAGATCACTCTTTAAGCCATCAATAAGAAAGTTAAGCGCATCTTCTTCGTTAACACTTATTTCAATGCTCATTGGGCACCTTCTTTCTTCTATTTTGCTTGAAAAAGTCTTTCTATATTAACTGTAATTCTAACTTGGGCGGCACAGTACCAGATAATTCTAGTTCCTTGCCAAGCAAGTTTACTATATGGTGAGTATGTATACCATTTAGAGTCGTAATGCTAATTGATAAATTTTGACCTTCTTTAAATTCATGCACTGGATAGATATGTCCTGCCTGGAATACATACTGATTCTCAATTACTATCATTTGTTGTTCGTTACGCCTTAAGACCAGCTTAGTCGCTTCATTGCTCATAACACCTATTTGAAGAGTCAAAACAGTTGAGTGAACGCTAGACGAAGACCAATTATCCTGGTAAATAGGACGAAAGACATCACCGAATACATGTGTTATCTGAGATAGTTCAACTAATATCTCGCTGGTAACCGCTGGTTGATAAAATGCTACACCTGCAATTGGTGCATCTGGATGCTCAGCAAGATATTTAAGTGCCCAGTCCTTACAACTCTGAAGCGATGCTTCAGCAGGTATGTGAACAAGAACAACATTAATCAAATTGTTCGATTGAGCATGGCCATGTTTAGCTAGATTGGCGCACGCTTCGTCCAACTTTGATAAGAGGTTATGTTCCTCGTTTTGGTGAAAAGGCACACTAATTAATAATATATATGATAATTTGCTTTGCAATAGGGTTGTGCTTGGTGGAGGGGCTAACTCTATAGACCAGTCTCCGGCTGTATGGCGTCCAAAACCTCGTGATACAAAATCACCTAATTGCTCGGTTAATTGTTTCCAATCACTCTCGGTAGGATATTGCCCTGACATGTTTATTAATACTGTCAACGGATAGGTTGCATTTTTCTGGATCCATTCCTCGATCTTTTTGCATTCTCTCACAACTGATTGATAGTGTGCAGACGAGTTATAGTTTTTTAGTGATAATCTCATCTGAGCCTGATCTGGATAGCATAGAGTTAAGTCGTACCCAGGCATATTTGATCGTGGGAATATGACTTGTTGACGAGGTGGATTATGTAACACGCCCGCCATAAATAACTCAAATAACGCCCCTTGTCGATTAAGTGCATCCCCAGTCTTAATAGTTTTAACAATAGTGTTTAGCCAAGATGGTGGTATATGTATTAAGCTGGCCCCCGCCCCCAAGTTAATCAGTTCCTCGGATGCCAGCCAATCCAGACGATTCCAAACAATCTGCAAAGGATTCGTCCCTTTAGCATCCGATAGCCATTCTTCACCAAATATATTTGCTAAGGCCTGCAGTGCATTTTCAAACCTTTTATTGTCTTGAATGGGATTTTGTCTACCTTCGTAAAGCATATGGACTCAGCACTCCCTATACAACTTAGAAAAGACCTACAGTTATATACCAATGTATGGTATTTCAGACTCATTAATAGAAACGTTGAATCCATTAAATTGGAGAAACAAATCTAAATCAATATCATTTTTATCTATTCTAGAACAAGGGCCAATTATAATCTACTTTATAACTGATTTGTTTGATTCAAAACACAAGTCCATAAATGACACTATTATGTTATTATTATTATTGAAAGTTACTCTTTTTAAAGTATATTCTCCATAATTAAGCTTATGAGTATATGGAGACAGATCTGTATAAGCTGAATTTATTGATGTATTTAAAAATAGCCTCCATTCCTTTTCATTTAGAAATGCATTGTTTTTAAACTGTACTGCTGATCCGAATATAGCTGATATATGACTATTAATCATTGTCATAACCAAAGTTTCATATTTTAAAATACTATTATTAACATTAGAATCATTTTTAGCTTTTCTTAAATAATCTAGTATATAAGTTAATATATTATCTTTAATAAAATCAATTTTTTCTTCATCATCATAAGAAACTTTCGTAATTTGAAGGTTGCATTCTTGGGCAATATCAAATAAAATTCTTCTATCAAATCCTATTGCAAAACCTTTCCCATCATCACCATAAGCTCTCCATTGTCCAAGATCATCACTGCACTCAGAATAACATGAAATATAGGTTAATGATGGCTGAAATTCCTTATTTATATCATATATAATATCAATAAATGCATCTTCATCTTCTTTTCCTTTATAAGTAAAATGAAAAGGTAATTTCTTATATGCTTCAATAAGCATATCTTCATTCAAATAACTTAATATATGTATTATTTCAGTATAGTCATTCATCTTAAAGATATTTGAAAGTCTTATTGTCTTATTTTCAATAATCTTCATAAACGTTTCAACACTACAGTAATGATACAGTGTATTGGGAGTATTACTTTGTATTAACATATATCTACCTCATTGCTAGTTTTTTTTACATGCTCAAAGAATAAAAATAACTCTTCAGGACAATCATAATTTTCTGCAATATATTTATACGCAAGCGGTCCGTATCCTACCTCTTTAATTGCCTCTTCCATGTGGTCTTTAATTATTGGAAGCTTTTCAAAATCATCATTGATCTTATTTCCACAGGGGAATATTTGATAAGAAGAGACCTCTGAAAGCTTCTTAATCATTGATTCATCTTCTGAAAGAATACTCCCATCTATATAACCAAATTGTTTCAACTGCTCAAGAACTGCTTTATTCTGTTTATTAAAAATATCAGCATCATATAAACAAACTGCTGTTAAGCCTAATAAATCGGCAACACGCATGAGGGGAGCAACAGCGTTGTTGCCACCACAAGAATGAAAATAAATACCAAGCCTATATGCCGCCCCTTCCTCTCCCGCCCATTTGTCAAACCAAACTGGCAAGGCTACTGCCTCATGCGGCCCTTCCACAAATGCAGCACAACGAGAAAATAAAAACATGTAATCCTCAGGGGTTACGCCACGCTTAGCCCGAATACTTAAACTGGATATGGCTTCATCTGGTAAATGTTCTGATATTTTAGAACCGAGATTACCCATGGGAAAATGGACATAACGAACATGTTCAAGCCCCCCTTTAGGTATTAGATATGGGGAATGAGTAACTATAATAAACTGGGATTCGGTATTATTGTAAATTTCATTTATAAGTTTGGTCTGGAGAACAGGATGTATGTGAGAATCCGGTTCGTCGAGCAAAAACACCTTCCCCCTGTGCTTGGTGAACAAGGCGCTTAGCAATGCAACCTGGCTTCTACCGGATCCACTATACTTAAGAGGTATGCTTTCATCGGTAATTATTTTGGCATTATAGCCTGTTTGCTCTTGATCTGTAACTTCTGAATCCTTATCTAAGATAACATCCAATGAAGTTCTCGTTAAATCAAAAAAATGATTCCTTATATCTTTAAATTCCTCACGCTCAAACTTATTTCCATTCTTCAGTTTGAGTAAGTAAAGTGGAAGAGATCTTTCCGAAAGTAATTCTGCGTTAGACTTACCTAAATGTTCTACTCCCGAATCCATCTCATTTATATTCCAGTCATCAATATAAACATAATTATCCTGAATAATCTTAATTAATATTTCCGCCAAGCTAATAGGATTTTGATCGGTTAAATCTAGTCCAAGCAAAGCATTTAATTGTTTTCTAAGTGATAGAGTATCACTCACATTTGATTGCGCTAGAAATGTATTTATGGCTTTAGGGGGAGCAACTGTCTCCAGTAAATGTATAAAGCTAAATACTGGAAGAGATGGCAACGGAACATCCGCGCCATCTAAAAAGTTTGCCAGTTGATCACGTACATTTTTATCCATAGCTTCTATCATTGATAATGGTATACTTTTCTGAGCATATATTTCTTTACTATTTTTTGGAATATATATAGTTCCCTGATAACCTTGATTCATAGCAATATTAAAAGATGTCCCATTAAAGATGCATTCATATTTAATGCCAAGACTATTAGGAATTGATCTATCTAACTCAAGAATCAAAGTTCCGTTAAATATTGGAGACAGATGGTTTGTCTTAATACTATCGGAAATTAGTTGCTCATAAGCCAGTATACGATCTGTTTTAGGAATTAATTGACGTAGATTACAATTTATGTCTATAACGTTTAGTCCGCCCGGAAAATCATTACTATACATTAAAGCGTTTTTCCAGAAGGTGGTAATAAGCTCTTTTTCATTCTTCTCATTAAATTCGATATCTATCGCTGCCTTAATCAAGTTGCTCCCAGAGGACTTATAAGGTAAGAGCCCATCTCGTTTTCCACCCTGCGCTCTCTTAATAGGTAATGCCCTTATCACACTATCAACAACTCGCATCACATTACTTTTTCCGCTTCCATTTGGCCCAACCAGAATCGTTAGAGGATTTGATAAATTAACTTTAAAATCATTCGGTTCTGGTGCAAATGAAAGAATATTACTGCCATGAATACCAGTTATACGCATTTAATTCATCCTTTTATAATAGTATTAATATAATATCCAGCTAGAGTATGCTTCTTGTACTTTCTAGCTCATTTATTCTGTTCTGCAACTATGCGCCATAATTCATCTCTTTGTTCTTTATTGGGTTCTAGTATCCTATTTAGAACAATTAAATATTCTTCATAAAAAGAGTAAAGGGGTTCTAGGGCATCAGTACCTAAAAATACTGAAGTTCCATTTGCGGTTAAAGTATGATTTATCATAGTTGATAAATTATTTCTAAACCAATCCGTTTTCATAATTTTTTCGTCCATATGTTCAAAAATATTACGCATTTTTTTGAATACAGCTAAACTCTCATATTTGGTAATTACTCCACCAAGTTCGTAATTATTCAAATACTGCGCCAACTCTTTAGCGAGTTTAAAAACTTTGTCTACACATAAAATAAAAAAGTGAATATCGCAAAAGTGTTTTGAGAAAGAAATCCATCTTTCCAAGCTTTCTATTGCCGTTGTTTCACAAGCAATTTTCATCTCCCGTTCATCATCTAACATTCTTTGCATTTGGACCGTCGCCATATCGAGATATCTTTCAAGATAAAAAAATAAATCTTCAGCTTTTTGATCTCGATCAAAATATATGCGTATCTTAAGATATTCACTATATAATTTCATATTAACCTCCATCTCGCCGCTATCGCGGCGATACAAATAGTGATGAAAAGGGGGCACCCAAATCCTCGCTGTGATAGAATCAGCCTGAGGAGAAAGCACACTACAAAGCACGGTGAGGCGAGTTGTAGATGCCCCTTGCTGCAAAAACAGTATTTTAACCAGTGTAAGAACTGCTTTTCAAGCACAAATAAGTGGTTCTCCGAGACCGTACGCTAATCATTGTTTTAACTCTTGTTGAATGTGTGGCAGTTCAGTCACTGCCTTCTCCTCGCCTATATTTTTACTGAGGAGGTAGCAGCTTGAAAGTCGTTTATCCCATTTGTTGTGGTGTCGATGTCCATAAGAAATTTCTCGTCGCCACAATCATCACGTCTGATCAACTCACGCCCCATTACCAGAAAAAACGATTTTCCACATTCAACAACTCAATCCTGCAATTCAAGCAATGGCTGCTTGACAACAACTGCAGCGATGTTTGCATGGAGTCCACCGGGAAATATTGGGTTCCCGTGTTCAACCTACTTGAGGATTCCATCAACGTCACCGTTGCCAATCCAAAGTGGGTCAAGGCTGTCAAAGGCAACAAGGACGATACCAAGGATTCAAAATGGATTGGCGACCTCTTTCGCCTCGGACTTGTTCCAGGGAGCTTTATTCCCTGTAAAGCTATCCGAATCATGCGGGAATATACTCGTTGTCATCGCCGGTGCTAAAATGACCCCATGGGGGTGCGGATGTTTTTTTGGACAGATTAGGCTGCAAAACCAAGGCTTTGCCTATACTCCAACGGGCTCATAGCATCCAGCGATAGTTTAATCCTCTGCTCATTATACCAAACCAGATAATCATCAAGGATATCGATAAACTCTTTGATGCTAACCCCGTTCCATGATCTGTCGTAGAACATCTCGTTCTTGAGTCTGCCGAAGAATCCCTCGCAAGCTGCATTGTCAGGCGAGCATCCTTTCTTAGACATCGAGCGTGCAAGTCCTGTCTCCTCCATCCGCGATATCCACCCCGGCCAACGATAATGACAGCCACGATCAGAATGCACCAGTGGATGTTCACCTTCTTTCAGGGTTCCTATGGCACGGTCAAGCATGCTGTTGACCAGTTCAGCATCCGGGCTTGTCCCTATCGACCAGCTTGTCAGCATCCCGTCAAAACAATCAACGATAGGGGAAAGGTAGACCTTTCCGGCAGGGATATGGAACTCTGTTATGTCTGTGAGCCATTTGACGTTCGGCACGGCCGCATGGAAATCGCGTTCAACCAAGTTATCTGCCGCAGGATTGATTTCGCCCTGGTATGAAGTGTACTTCCGTTTTTTCTTGCCTACAATGACAAGCTCGGATTCAAACATTATGCGGCGTATGACTTTTTCGGAAACCCGAACATTCTCGCGCAGGAACAAAGCGTGGAGCCGTCGATAGCCATATCGTTCGCCGCTTTCCTTAAACGGGTCAAGGACCCTAAGACGAAGACCTTCATATTTTTCAGGTAGCCCTGCCACCTTGCGGCAGTAGAAATAACTGCTGCGTGCCATTTCCAAGCAGTAAAGCAATTCGCTTAATGGATGCTCATTCCTAAGGGCGTCGATCAAAGTCGCCTTCTCTTTGTTTGTCAGGTTCTTCGGATCGGCGCCCGGGTCTTTTTTTACGATTTCTACCGTCCCTTCCAAGATGTCTTTTTCCAGTTTCAGCCTTCTTATCTGTCTTTTCAGCGTTTCAACTTCTGATAGAAGAGCATCCTTGTCATCGGGGAGTGGATTGTCTTCTACCTTTGACATCGGGGCTATATCCTCCTTTCCGAGCAGGTTGTTCTTCCATATGTACAACGCTTCTCTGGTAACGCTATATTCCTTGGCGACCTCTTTCGCACTGCCGGTTCGCACGCATAGCGCAATTACTGCTTCTTCTTTTTTCTCCCTAGTGCATTGTATACCCCCGACGCGTCTTTTGCGTGTGCCCGGAGCCAATTCATCACACCAGCGCCTGAGCATCTCTTTGCTGGGAAAGCCCATGGCCTTAATAGTTCGCGAAAGGTTCCGCCCGTGTTCAAGGTAATGTTCGACAGCTGTTTTCTTTTGCTCTGACGAGTATTTAGTACGTGTTCGTCTGTACCCGTTCCAGATAACGCCGGTTTCTTGCTCCTGTAAATATGCTTTATACCATCTCGGCAGGTTCTTCCGTGAAGGATAGCCAAGCTCATAAACTACATCGGCCGCACATTTATCGTACTTGATATATAGCTCAATCGCCTTCATGCGTTCCTCTCTTGAATACATACGGACATCCTCCTGTCTCTTTTAGAGTCCAAGTTTCTGTCCGCACCCCC
>Ga0187886_1002189_pt1 | contig 16116 bp, 19 predicted proteins | sample June2016WEW_20_1_FD_133001 | JGI IMG/M metagenome (GOLD analysis project Ga0187886, IMG submission 133001) | Peatland microbial communities from SPRUCE experiment site at the Marcell Experimental Forest, Minnesota, USA - June2016WEW_20_150 | ecosystem: Environmental > Terrestrial > Soil >... | reverse complement strand
TTTTTTCATTATTTCTACCCTGATAAAACCCACCCAAAAAGAAACCCTCGGACGAGACGATCTATCCGAGGGCTTAAGAGTTCAAGAAACTCGAGTTTCAGGCATGCTTCGAGCAACGGACAAACCGAGAAGCGGGCCGCAGAAGTTGTCCTCGTGGACGTGGATGTTCAGACCTCCTGGATGGAAGCTGACGTGAACGCGGCCGACGAAACAGGAATGGCAGCGAACCCAGTAGTAGGAGAAAAGCCGCTTGCCGATTCGGTAGCAGGCGATCGTCCCCTCGATAAGATCTCGCGTTGTGGGAACGAACTCTCCCTTTAAGAGTAGCTCTCGCTGATCATGCCAGCTCTTGTTGAGTGAACCTGGAAGTATCGAGGTCCATAGCTGGAGGCTAGCGACCTCACCCTTCTCGTTGGCGAAAGGTTGATCTAACCACCAATCGTTTCCAGCTTCGAAAACATCTGGGTTGCGTTCTCGCAGTTCTATGAGGGTAGCTGTAGTTGTGGTAAAGGGAAACCACCAACCCTTCCCGCAATCCGAACCGGACGCGAATGCCACGAGCTCACGGAACTTCTCTTCATCGTGAGCCAGCATCGCCCAAAACTTGGCGTCAGCACCGACCTTACGGCCAGTAATGACGGCTTCGTGGACCACCCCCAGGTCTCTCCCAAACTCTTCGGGACGCACCGTGTTAGACACGACACACCTCCTGTTGTTAATAGTCACCTGTTTTTGCAGGCGCCAAGCTTATTGTAAGTTCCTTTTCTGGGGAGTCAAGTCAAAATCGGGACAGAAAATGGCTCAGCCGTCTTCTTCCATGAGGTTATAACATCGTCCGCTAAGGACTGAGCAGAGGAAGTGACTTTACTTTGTTAATTCCTTGACCTCTTTATCTCCTGCTTCTAGCTCTCTTTTTTGCTCTTGATCTTCTTTAACGAGTAGGGATTGGAATTCTCCAACGTGTGTTTTTTCCTCTTTAGCAACTTCTAATAAGACTTTCTTGATGTTTTCATTTTCGGTTGCTGCAGCCATCTGCTCATAAAGGTTTATAGCATCAAGCTCCGCAAGAACCCCAACTCTTAGTATCTCCCTATCTATGTCTTCTTTTTTAACTTTTTCTAGGTTTGAGGGTGTCCACGATAGCATAATTCTTCACCTCCCTTACGACTTAATTGCAGTTTATCAGGTTTGAAGTATCTTGGTTAGTCTTCGTGAACGAGCTTTCCATCTCGTAGATAAAAGACTTTTTGGCTTTTGCGAGCGATCTCGTTATCGTGAGTCACAACAATTACAGTTGTGTTTTTTTCCTTTGCTATTTTCTTCAGTAGCTCCACAATTTTATATCCTGTATCTGTATCTAGGTTACCGGTTGGTTCATCGGCCAGAATGATCGTGGGTTGGTTTGCCAGTGCACGGGCGATTGCAACTCTCTGTTGCTCTCCTCCGGAAAGTTTGGCTGGCTTGCGTTTTTGTCTATTTTCATCAATCCCCACACTTAGCAAGAGTTCTTTTGCTCTCCCCCGCCTCTCCCTTCCTGAAACTCCTGCGAATTCCATTGGTAGCATCACATTCTCTAGCGCATTTAAATTTGGAATGAGATTGTAGGATTGGAAGGTGAATCCGACAGTTTTCCTCCGATACCCATCAAGTTTTCTGCCCCCAAGCTTGGTTATATCAACCCCATCAATTTCGATTTGACCACTGTCGGCTTTATCTAATGCTCCAAGCAAGTTTAGAAGGGTGGTTTTTCCGCTACCGCTCTTTCCAATAATTGAAGCAAATACTCCTCTTTCTAGCTCAAAACTGATTCCATCCACCGCTTTGATTACCTTACCACCTGATTTGAAGCTTTTGGTTAGGTTTTTTACCAGAATTGCGTTATTCAAGTCTGATTACCTCCGCCGGCTTAAGCCTGCTTGCAATTAAGGCCGGAATGATACTTCCTAGAATTCCTACCACAATAGCGATGAGTAGTGCATACGCTAGAGTTTCGAGGTTAAAGACTTGTAGAGATCCAGTACCTCCTAAGCCCAAGAGAAGTCTCCCTGCTCCTTGTGCAAACCCGCCTCTCCCTCCTCCTGTGGTGGGTTGTACTAGGTTATTTACAATTGCGTTTCCGGCCATGTAGCTTAAGGCGGATGCTATCACCGCTGCAAGCAGAGAGACAGCCATCGTTTCGGTTACAAACTGGGTGACGAGGTGGAAGTTTGAGGCGCCGATCGCTTTTAGAATTCCGATCTCTTTTATGCGTTGTCGGACGGTGATGAGCATTGAGAAGAAGATAATAACTACTGCCGCAACGATAGCCCCGATCACAGCTACCTGAGTAGTTTGAGAAATACTTTCTAGTGGACTTAGCGCTTCCGTAAATCTCTCCGCTTCTGAAGTAACGTCTGCCTTGTCACTAAGGAGACTCTCGATTTTGCTTACGGTGGTATCAACGTTGGAAACGCTGTCTACTGTTACGCTGGCATCGGATACGTTATTTGTTAGATCAAAAGTTTTTTGGGTGGTTTTGAGAGGGAGATACACTGCGTTGTTGGAGAAGAGTGCACCTGAGTCGTAAATTCCTACAACTTTAAATTTTTCTCCTTCCATTTCAAATGTGGAACCAATTTTGAGACTATTCTTCTGTGCGAGGTCTTTTCCCACGATTGCAACTTTGGCGCTCGCGTCGCTAGCCTCAAAGTAACGGCCACTAGTTAGACTAATCTCCCCTCCTAAAAGAGAGCTTGAGGGTAACGCCCCAGTTATATTTGTTCCAGTTACACTGATAGATACGAATGCTCTTCCTCCTCCTCCTCCGGGTCCTGCCCGTTGCCCAAATCTTTCTCCGAAGGTTCCTGGTTCAATCGCGGATGTAAGGCCTGTTGAAGATGGACGGGCGCGCAAGCTCATTGCGACTTGGGTAACGTGTTCATAGGAGGAGATTGGTTTTAAGTCCCCCTCTGTCAAAAGGTTTCCACCTCCCTCAAATCCAGAGATTCCTCTGGGGGAGATTGAAATTGTATTTCCGACGTTTCCCTTGACGTCTTCAACCCTTTTACTAATGATCTGGTTTGCCATTATCATAATGAGCGCTACAGTCATCGATAATCCTAGAATCAATACAATCCCTATCGTTTTGACCGGACTTCTAAGGACGTTTTTGAAGCCTCTCATGATTGAATTCATACTGTATTAATTTGAGCGTAGTGGTACCGCGTTGGGATTGCCTTCAGGCATCATCTCGTGGTTCATCATTAGCCAATTTGCATCGCCTTGGCTGATACCCGTAGCGGAAAAGGTAGTATCATTCTTCCACTCTCCTACGGCAATTATTCTCTCGCCAATTGAGAAGTTACTCCCAGAAGGTAGGAGGGTGGATGCGTCCCAGGTAACTTTTATCTCCTTGCCTTCTGGTGTAACAATATCTAACTCCTTGTTTTTAACCGTAGTGATTTTTCCGGTGACCCATTCATCACCTGAGAAGTAGCGGGGATAGAACGAATGCACTGGTTCGAATTGTCTATTTCTCTCGTTGAATCCTGTTAAATTTAATGCCAGTCCTGCAAGTAAAACGACCGTAACTAACCCGATTACCAGAGCGATAAACCACCTCTTGTAGGAGATGTCCAAGTGTCGCAGGAGGATAACTGCTACTACCAATCCTACTATCGCGATAAAGACTGGTATCCAAGGGAAAGTGGCAAGGAATGGTCTGAAGCCCGGCCCTCCAAACCAAAGGTATCCGAAAGGTGAATGAGCCCTCAACCACAGAAAAGAAAAGTTTGAGAAAAGAACGGAGAGAATGATTGCACCTATTAATCCAATCACTAAGATAATTGAAATAACCACGAAATAAGAGTGTGGGCGCATTTTTACCTGTCCTTCTTCGATCTGACTCATCACTTTTTTAGATAAATCCTGTTTCTTTTCAGTTTCAGGCATATGTTTCTATTCCTCTTTCCTTACTACAAAACTCTGCTAGAACTTTCTTTCCCCGGTTGATGTGCGTCCCTACTGTTCCAATGGGTATTCGAAGAATATCGCTAATCTCTTCGTAGGAATGGTCCTCAAGGTAAAAAAGAGCTAGGGGAGCGCGATACACCAATGGAATCTTGTCTAGACAGGAAGAAACCATTTTCCTTAGGAACTCCTGATCAAGATCTTCTTGTACGTCTTTATCCCCCGATAACACAACTTTTACCTGCTCGTTGTTTTCTAGTGAGGTTTCTCTTGCATACCTTCTAATATTGTTAATCGCCTCATTGTGAGCGATCCTGTAAATCCAGCTTGAAAATTTTTTGTCCGTGTTGAAGCTGTTCAAATTTATAAACGCTTTTATGAAGGTTTCTTGGGTAATATCCGCGGCTTTTGTTTCGCTTTGGGCAAGATAGGATGTGTAACGCAGGAGTTTGTTCTGGTACCTGCGAACAAGCTCACTATAAAGCTCCTGGTCTTGAGTGCATACCAGTTGGACGAGTTCTTCATCAGTTAGGCCTTTTACATCTTTCATATATCTCTAAGAATAGTACAAGTGGAAAGAGCACTCTTGTTTCGGGATTGAGAGCTAGTATCTTTGTATGTTACTTCGCGAATGCTCCCTTTTAGTGTTTTGGGAAAATAACGGAACTTTTCTTGATTGGGATTTTGGCAAAAAAAGAAGAGGCGCCTTTTTTTGGGGTGCCTCTTTGGTGTGGGGGGAATCCTAGAAAAAGTAATGCAGTATTTGGGGGAGCGAAGCTGCGACGGTAATGCACACTATTGCTACGCCGCAGATCCCTGCCAAAACTGCCATCTTGTAATCTACTCCTCCATGGATTCCCATGTCTTCGTTCGACGGCATACCTCCTCCTTTCGGAATCTTATTGTTATAAGCTTATCACTTGGGATGCCTTTTGGCAAGTTTTTTTGAGATACGGAGTTGTTTTGCCATATTGTTCACAGAAGTACTGAAGAACACAACTGACCCCTCTCATTTTGGGGAGGGTTTTTTTTATTTCCTTTAAATTTGTTTCAAATACCCTTTGGAAAAATCGGCAAAACTGATCGGTTTTTTTCCTTCCACTTGGACAAGATCCAAGGACAATGTGCCGTTCTCCAGATGGGCGGTGAGAATTTTGAGTTTGAGATTCTCGTGCTTGGGGTTGCGGAGGTTTTGGTTAAGCTGGTTGGCCATTTCTCCAATTGTGGTCCAAACTCCGGGCCAGGGGTTGTAAGCCCTAACCATCCGCTCTATTAGGTCGTTGCCCGTCTTCCATTCTACCCTCCCGTCTTCCTTCTTGATTAGTTTAGTAAAGGTTGCCAACTCGTGGTTTTGGGATTGGGGAGTAATTTCTCCCTTTATGTACGAGGGGATTGTTGCAGTAAGTAGTTGCCCTCCTAGGAGCGCAAGTTTTTCCGTGAGGGAGGGGGTGGTTTCGTTGGGTGCGATAGGTGTTTTCTGTTGGGATAGGATTGGCCCATGGTCCATCTCCTCGTCCGTGAGCATAATTGTTACACCCGTTTCCTCCCCTCCTCTTAGAATTGCTGCTTGGATTGGGGAAGCACCACGATACTTAGGAAGGAGGGAGGGGTGAACGTTTATCACTCTTCGTTTGGGAATGCTTAGGGTTTGCGCGGGGATTATCATCCCGTAAGCAGCAATTACGAAGAGGTCGGGTTTGTTGGTAAGCAGCCTTTTGCTAGCAGCCATAAGCTCTTGTTTGTTAGTAGGGGTGAGAACGGGGATTTTTTCCTTCTTGGCAAGTATTTTTACTGGAGAAGGAGTCATTTTCTGCTCCCGCCCAATCGGCTTATCCGGTTGGGTAACGACGCCAACGACCTTAAAATTATCAGCCAATAGGTTTTCTAAAATTACTCTTCCGAAGAAAGGAGTACCGAAGAAAACGATTCTGGGGTGGTTGGAGCTACTTTTGACCATTTTCTTTCTGGAATAATTTTTCCAGCTCTTCTCCAGTGAGAAATTCACCCTTTACTTTTTCCGTGATTGTTTTTCCGTTAAGGTGATCAATCTCGTGTTGAAAAATGCGGGCGAGAAAGCCTGAGGTATTAAGAGTAAGCTTTTTCCCGGAAAGGTTTTGAAATTTAACTGTAACTGTATTTGCACGTTCTACCAGCCCATACTGATCTAAAAGGGAGAGGCAACCCTCATACTCTACGGCTGACTCTTTGGCGTGTTTAACAATTTCAGGGTTTACAATTGCAAGGAGTCTTGGGATTTCATCTTGCTCTTCTGGGTTGAGTCGTACTATTGCCACACGTAGATTTTTTCCAACCTGATTTGCGGAGAGGCCAACTCCCTCAGGATCGTGCTGTTTTTTTAAAATTTCCTCCATTTCCCGCACGACTTTGCGGAGGCTTTCGTCAAACCTTGTAACTGGTTTCGTGGCGTTGCTTAAGATTGGGTTAGGGATAGCAACAATTTTTCTCATAATAGTGTTTCTGGATCAACTTCAACTTTCCACTGTGGGTCTACCACCTCTAAGAGTTTAGCAAGCTGGTCATTTCGGTGGGCTTTTATGGCAATGTTGAGCTGCACTTTTCCTGGAGTCGATGTGTGTGGTGAATAGGGAGGGGAAACTTTGAAGGGGGGAGAAAATTCGGCCAGTTTCTCGGACATTTTTTCCGCTTCAAGAGTCGTTTTAATGTTGCTTTTCGAAACAAAGGTGAGTTTGATGAGAGTGCTGAAGGGGGGAAAGGAGAATTCTTGACGGGTTTGGAGTTCCCGCTGGTAGAAGTTGGTCAAGTTTCCGCTGTCCAAATCTTTAAAGAGTTGGTGTTGAGGAAGAGAGGTTTGAAGGTAGATTGTTTTTCTTGCGATCTGGCTGAGTTTTCCAATCGTCCAAAGTATTTTTTCGTGAACGCGAAAGTCAGGGAGGTTTAGGAGAGTGTCTACATCAGCCCAAACGACGTACTCGGCACTCTTTCCTGTGAGGGAAAAGATTTCTGGCCCGAAGATCTCCGTAATGTTTCTGTCTACCCTTAATTTCCTGAGTTCTTCTGTGATCTTCTCCCGTAATTCCCTCAAACTAACATAGACTATTGTATACTTTCGGTTGCGGATCAGGTTCTCGAGTGGCTGAGAAACAAAGGTAAAATTCATCGCGGATTTTTCTTGGTTAAGGTCTATGACTTTGGTTGAATTAATTTTAGGTGAATTAAGTTTTTCGTTCTTGAAATCCTCCGCTCGTGGAGTTAGGTAGTGTAATTCAAGTTTGAAGCCTTCTAGTTCGGCGCGCTTTTGCGCTATGTCTTTGGCGTGATAGTAAGGTGCTCGTTCATCTTTATAGTTCCAATTCTCTGGCTCTTCTATGACGATTTTTTTGAGGTTGGGGAGTTGCGCAAAAACTGCCGAGCGTGATCCCACGAGTAGCTTACCTTGTTGTCGCGGAGTGCGAGTAGAAAGCTTGAGCTTTAGGGTTTCAGCGCGTAGCTTAACTTGGGAGGCATAGGGGATTAAAAGGAGGGTAGTTATTGAGTTTTTGGGTGCTGTCAATGCTTTTTCACCTTTAGCCCCGATTTGACACTTTATGCAATCCAGAGGATCTGCAAGGTAATGCTTCGTCATCCAATGAGCAAGCGTTATCTGAGACGAGTTTAATCCCTGTTCCTTTACTTCTGCAATCTCTTTCGTTGGGAAGGGTGGGTTTTGATTGGTAATACTCCAGATGTATCCCCCGACCCTTCTTTTTCCGAAAGGTGCCACCACTTTTGCTCCAGGAACCGCCCTTGGTTTGAGTATGTCTGGGATCCGGTAAGTGAAAAGCCGCTTTGTTGGGTCTTGGTAACTATCTATAGCAATCTCAGCGAATGAAGGCATCACCTTTATAATAGGTGAAATGAGTAGACAAGTGAAGTTTAAAGGTACTGAAAACGCTATTTATGGAAGATACCCTAAAATTGATCATAAGTAAGGGATGTTGCTGTTACTTAAACTGATAAAGGTTGCAGCTGGGCCCATTTTTGGTATTATTATCAGAGAGCAGGTTTATTTGTTAATGGGGTTTGGCCCTATTTATCTTTAGAATCTTCTCCAGATTGGTGGTTTGATTACTCTCTAGCACACTATTGCAATATTAGTAGGGGATTTTCCTCTAATCCTGAGAATGAGTGTTTTTGGGAATTTTGTCTAGTAATTAGTTTTGGGTAAGTGGGGATATGCGTCGCGTATGGGTGGCATCAAAAAAGCCTTTTCTCCTGTAATTTGGTAAAAATAAGACCTTAGTTTGAAGTCTAGGGAGCGAAATTTGTCAACAGTGTAAGTGATTTGATAGAAATTTATTTCCTGTTTGCTGACTTGGAATGGAAGTTACACAGCAATCCTGTATAAGCCTCTGTCAATCTGGCATTTTCTTTGTCAGAATTGAAGTTTAACTTTGTTTTGTTCTTCCCATCTCTTTGGATGATACTTGTGCTATTATCGCCAAAGAATGCAGTTAGTGATTGTGGAATCTCCAACAAAGGCGAAGACTTTGGCCAAATTTCTCGGGAGTGGCTATGAGGTTCTCTCCTCTGCGGGGCATGTGGTTGATTTGCCTAAGGGTGATCTTGGGGTAGATATAGAGCACGACTTTGCTCCTAATTATGTTCCTCTACCGAAGAAAAAAAGCGTCGTTACTGCTTTAAAGAAGGCTGCCAAAGGTGCTAAGGAGATCTTTTTGGCAACTGATCCTGATCGGGAAGGGGAAGCAATTGCTTGGCACCTTAAAGGTTTGGTGGGGGATGGGAAGACTGCGCGAATTACTTTCCATGAAATTACTGAAGAAGCCGTTAAAGAATCCTTTAAGCACCCCCGCGAAGTTGATCAGAAGCTGGTAGATTCTCAGCAAGCGAGGCGGGTCCTTGATCGGCTGGTTGGTTACAAGCTTTCTCCCCTTCTTTGGAAGAAGGTTCGTTACGGTCTTTCAGCAGGGAGGGTGCAATCAGTGGCAGTGCGCTTGGTTGTTGAGCGCGAGAAGGAGAGACAGGCGTTTAATCCTGAGGAGTACTGGGAGGTTGTAGCGAGCTTGTGTAGCAAGACAGCTAGTGATGCACAGTTTGAGGCAAAACTGCTTGAGGGGGAAGGCGAGAGGGTCAAAATTGCGAACAAGGAGAGTTCAGACAAGATTATTGAAGCCCTCAAAGGGGTGACTTACCAAGTCTCCGCGGTGGAAAGGAACGAGCGCCGGCGTAATCCCTATCCTCCCTTTACGACTTCTTCCCTCCAGCAGGCGGGGGTGAATGTGTTTGGTTTTTCTTCAAAGCGAACGATGCGTGCTGCTCAAGCGCTGTATGAGGCCGGCTTGATTACTTACCACAGGACCGATTCTGTCAATCTGAGCGAGAAATCGCTAACTGAGATTCGGGATGTTATCAGGGTTAGTTTTGGTAGCAATTACCTTCCCGAAACTGCTAACAGATATAAAACTCATATACGTCTCGCCCAGGAAGCGCACGAGGCAATTCGCCCTGCTAAAGCGGAGTTAACAGGTGACAAACTTCCTGTAACTAGTGAGGATCAGCGTAAGGTCTATGATTTGATCTGGAGGCAGGCGGTGGCTTCTCAGATGTTACCTGCAGTTTATGAACAGCAGCAAGTGGACATAAAAGCAAGTAATTATCTCTTTCGAACAACAGGGTTGAAGTCTCTTTTTGATGGTTGGGAGAAGGTTTTCCCCTGGAAAGAGGGGTCAAAATCTCTACCAGAGTTAAAAGAGGGGGAGGAGTTAACGCTTTTAGCACTCGTTCCTTCCCAACACTTTACTGAGCCTCCTGCCCGCTACACTGAGGCAACCTTAATTAAGAAGCTTGAGGAAGAGGGCATCGGGCGGCCCTCTACCTATGCTCCGATCATTTCTACGATCCAAGAACGTGGGTACGTTTCAAAAGATGGACGTGCTCTCAAACCAGAAGATGCCGGATTCATTACTACAAATCTCTTGGTAGATTACTTTCCTGATGTTGTGGATCCCTCTTTTACTGCCAAGATGGAGGATGGGTTAGATGAAATTGCACGTGAAGGTAAGAACTGGGTGGAACTGATTCGGGGTTTTTATGGTCCTTTTTCCAAGGAATTAGTTAGGGCAGAGGAGAACGTTGATAAATCCTCGATGACTACGATTGCCGAAACGGAGGAGAAATGCCCAGATTGTGGCCGTCCCCTAGCGATTAAGTTTGGCCGCTACGGGAGGTTTTACTCCTGTACGGGGTTTCCTCAGTGTAAATACTTGCGTCCTTACGTAGAGAAGATTGGAATGAGTTGCCCAGACTGCAAACAAGGGGAGGTAATCATAAAGAAAACGAAGAGAGGAAAGTCCTTTTATGGTTGTTCAAGATATCCTGATTGCAAGTGGGCTTCTTGGAAGGACCCCCGGTCAATGAAGGAGGGGGATTCGGTTAGCTAATTTTTCACCGCGGTGTTACCATAAGGAAAACTCACCAACGAAGGAGGAGGAGATGAAAAAGCGTTACCCTTGCGTGCAGGAACCGGCGGGAAGCTCCAATATTACGGTGGCCGATGCTATTGTGTCCGCCGTGGAGATCAGGTTGAACTTGATCAAAGGAGAGAAGTGGGAGGGCTTTTACCTTAGGGATGTGCGGAAGGTTCTCTCAAGGAGACAGTGGGAGAAATTTAACCAGTGGTTTGAAGGTCAAACCGGAATTATCCATCAGGGAAAGCTGGTTGTTTACCGTACGGATCTGGAGCGGTTTTTGCGAAGGAAGGAATCCTTCAATTAATCGAGGAAGCGAGGGCACAGATGATTCTCCACCGTCTTGAAGGCCAGCTCTTTGAGGAAATTGTTCCTCTGCTCGAGATCAATTCTGCCCGGGGAAAACTGATCAACATCGATACTTTGGACGGAGCCGGAAACTCCACCCAAGCTGCGCTCTTGGCAAGGTACCTTAGGGAACGCGGGTTAGATGTTGTACTTACCGCGGAGCCTACAGATAAGGAAGATGGGGAGTACGGAAAGGCCATCCGTAGGATTCTGCAGAAAGAACGTACGTTGCCGCCTCTCCCCTTACAACAGCTCTATTGTGTTGATCGCGGAGATCACTTAGATCGGCTTATCCTACCTGCCTTGAATCGTGGGGATTGGGTGTTAACAGCACGCTACAGTCTTTCTACCCTGGCTTACGGAATGGCAAGTGGTGTACCCGCTTGGCAACTCCTTGCGATGAATGTCGGTTATCCTTGGCCGAACCTAAACATTGTGCTAGTGGTTCCGGTTGAGGAGTGTTTAAGCCGGATTGAGGAGCGGAAGAAGGGGAAAGAGCTTTTTGAGAGTGCTCTTTTCTTGAGGAAGACGCTAGAGGCTTACCACTGCCTTGCTGGAAAGCTTCCTTGCGTAGAACTTGTTAGTGGTGTGGGCACAGAAGAGGAAGTTGCCACCCATGTGCGTCAGTTAGTGGATAGGTGGTTCTTCCTTTCTCCTGCTAAATCAAACCCGAGTCCGTAAAGACTTGGGTTTTTTATTTGCTAGGATACTTTTGTGCTTATTGATGGTAGAGAAATTGCAGACCAAATTGAATACCGGGTTATAAAAGAGATAAAGACGCTTAGTGCTAAACCCCATTTGGCGGTTGTTTTGGTTGGGGATGATTCTGCTTCACGTATTTACGTACACAGGAAAGAAGAGGCAGCTCGGCGAGTGGGAATTGATTTTTTTCTCCACGAATTGTCCGCGAATACTTCTCAGGAGGAGGTTATGAAATTAGTTAGAGCTCTCAATGCTGACCCCCAAGTCAACGGAATTATTGTTCAACTCCCTCTTCCTGAAGGGTTTGACGAGGCCGTGGTTCTGGATTGTGTTTCTCTGAATAAAGATGTCGATGGGATTTCTAGTCGTAATCTCGCCTGCCTCCCATTCGGTACCTCCATCTTTGTGCCTGCAACTGCCGCTGCGGTTTTGGAAGTTTTGCGAAGCCAAAAAATAAAAATCATTGGTTCGCATGCAGTAGTGGTGGGCGGGGGGCGAGTCGCAGGCTTGCCAGTTGCCCTTTCTTTGCTTGGAGAAGGAGCCACAATAACAATTTGCGCTGACAAAACTAAAAATTTGGGAGAACTTACTCGCGGTGCGGATATTTTGGTTTCGGCAGTAGGAAGGGCGAGTTTAATCAAGCTTGCAATGGTAAAGAGAGGAGTAGCGGTCTTAGATGTTGGAATTACGCGTAAGGAAAACAAACTTTGTGGTGACGTAGATCCCGTTGTAGAACGTGCGGCAAGATTTATCACTCCTGTTCCTGGTGGGATTGGGCCAGTCACTGTAGCTAAACTTTTGGAGAATACTCTCAAGGCTTGGCGCCTTCAAAATATACACTAGATTGTAATATAAATCCCATCGGTCCTTCTAATTAATTACCTTTCTTGTATCAATGAATTACTATATTAATTCATATAGAGAAATGTACAGGAACTGGTCGGGATGATTACCAGATTGGGTTGATTGATTGCGTGGTGCTAGGTTAGAGGTTATAATGCGGAAGAAAACAGAATTGAACTGAGGAGAGAGGACAATGCAGATTATAAAACCCAGTTTCGTGATTGAGAATCCCGAGGAGTTGGATGAGGAACGGGTGCTAGCGCGATTGGCGCGGTATGCAAGAACTGCTTATCAGAGCGAAGGAAGTGGCAGTGCCACCCTCATTCGCAAGATCGTTGATCGTGGCCATGAGAGTGTAATTGAACATGAGAAAATTACGGTCAGATTCATTTGCGATCGGGGGGTGACCCACGAGGTCGTTCGCCACCGAATTGCTTCCTACACGCAGGAGTCTACCCGTTTCTGCAACTACTCACAGGGGCGGTTTGGTAGCGAAATCAAGGTTATTGAACCGCTCTTCTTCGATCGGAGAGGGAAAGTAAAGGCCGTTGATGTTCCGAGCGGAGTTTTCTCGGATTCCGGTTCCTTGGTCTTTAGTACTAAGGTTTACCCCCTTAACGAGTTTGATGTCTGGTGGTTAGCGATGCTTTTTGCCGAGTGGGCATATCTAGCCTTGACCAAGGGTTTCGGCCGTACTCCCCAAGAGGCGCGGAGCGTTTTGCCAAACTCGCTGAAGACGGAAATTGTTATTACTTACAACCTGCGAGAATGGCGACACTTTTTTAGGTTGCGCTGTGCCAAGGATGCTCATCCCCAAATGCGGGAGATTACCATTCCACTCTTGCAAGAGTTTCAAGAGCATATGCCTGCGATCTTCGGAGATATTTCTATCCTGGAATAGTGAGAGGATGATTGTTTCGCCCCAATTCGTTTAGGTTGGGGCGATTTTTTTGTACCCCGTGGTAGAATTTGGCAGCTCTACAAAAATCTTTTTCAGGAGAAGGAGAAGAGACGATGGGAATCAGCACCCGCTCTTGGCACTACAAGTTGTGGGAGTTCACTTACTCCTGGAGCGATGATAGTCCTCCTGGAGGAGTGAGTTTGTGGAGTTACGTAGCGAGAATCATCGTTTTGGTTCCGCTCGTAGCGGTGATCATCCTCCTTGGGAGGGTGATTTATCTGGTTCTTTCTCTTGCCAAAAGTGCGTGGAGATTTTTCTGGGGAATCGGTTACGTCGACCGCTCCGGGTGCTACGTGCATTGCAACGGATTCAATCTGGGAAGATGGTTTGTTATTTTTCCTTATCGCGTGGTTTTGCCGATCACTGCGGTTTTGGTACTGCACCTCGCCTTTCCCCAGGTGTCCTTGCTGGTGCTGGGGATCCTAATTGTGGTTGCGGGATTGGTCGTGGTATTGGGAGCTTGGGATTTTCCTTGGCTTCACTTTGAGGATGATCCTTGATCGGAAGTCCCCGTTTCGCTTTCTGGCGGACCGGGGCTTTTTCTTATGGTAATATATTGTGACTGATCAGATGGAGAAAAAGAAGAAAGTTCAACCTTTAAAAATTCCAACCGCCGAAGAGCTTTTGGAGGCAGGGGTTCATTTTGGTCATCTTAAGCGGCGCTGGTACCCTAAGATGGCGCCTTTTATTTACACCGAAAAGGGGGGTGTGCACGTCTTTGACCTTTATAAAACGCGCGAAAAGCTTACCGAAGCGGCTCAGTTTTTGCGTAAAGTCGCTATTGAAGGCGGCGTGCTTTTTGTAGGGACCAAGAGACAGGCGCAGGAGGTTATTGCGCGAGAGGCCAAACGCGCGGGAGTCTTTTACCTGAATAAGCGTTGGGTTGGAGGACTATTGACTAACTTCGACTCTGTTAAGAAAAATATTGAGAAGATGGAGGATCTCTCAAAGAAGATCAAAGACAAAGAGCTTTCCCACTACACTAAGAAAGAACAGCTTCTTGCCGCACGTGAGCTAGCTAATCTAGAAGGGGAGATCGGGGGACTGCGGGGGATGAGGGCATTGCCGCGCGTGCTAGTACTCGCCTCGGCTAAGGGAGATGAAATTGCCTCAGCAGAAGGTCGGCAATTGGGCGTCCCGGTCGTTGGAATTATAGACACGAATGCGGATCCTTCCACTGTGAATTACCCGATTCCGGGAAATGATGATGCTACCTCTTCTATCGGAATACTTATTGGGACGCTTGCAGACGCCGTATTAGCAGGAAAGAAATGATTTCTACAGAACAGATTAAGAAGTTGCGGGAGGAAACCCAAGCACCGGTGATGGAAATTAAGCGCGCTTTGGAAGAGAGTGGGGGTAATGAAGAAAAGGCGAAGAAGATTCTTCTTGAGAAAGCGCTCGTGCGCGCAAAGGAAAAATCAGGACGAGAAGCTGGTGAGGGAATGGTTTTCTCTTACATCCATTCTGGTGGTAAGGTGGGAGTCTTGCTTGAACTCAGGTGTGAGACTGATTTTGTTGCCCGTACTAAGGTTTTTCAGGATCTTGGAAAGGAACTTACGCTCCAAGTCGCTTCGATGGAACCCAAGAGTGTTGAGGAACTATTGGGGCAGGAATATATTCGGGAGCCGGAAAAGAGAATCGCTGATCTAGTAGGAGTTGCAGCAGGTACACTTGGAGAAAACATTCAGGTTGTTCGGTTTACCAGGTACGGTATCTAAGAGAATCAATTGATTGAAGAGCTAAAGCAAAGGTTCAATAAAGTTGTTGGGGACTTGCAGTCCGATCTGACAGCGATCCGCACAGGGAGGGCTTCCTCGGCTTTGGTGGAGGACTTCAAGGTTCCTACCTATGGAACGACGATGGCTCTAAAGGAGCTTGCCTCAATTTCGATTCCGGAACCGCGGCAGATTCTAATTTCCCCTTGGGATAGGAATACCATTACCGATATCGAAAAGGCCCTGCGCACTGGGGGGTTTAATCCGGTGGTTGAGGAGAGCTTTCTCAGAATCGTTCTACCTCCCCTCACCGGTGAGGAGAGGGAAAAGTTGGTGCGGGAGGTGGGCGAGAAAGCCGAAGAAGCTAAGGTTGCTTTGCGATTGGCACGTCGCGAAGAGGTGGGGAGGGTTGAAAAGTCGAAGGAAGACAAGGAAATTTCCGAGGATGAGGAGTTCAGTCAGAAGAAGCAGATCGACGATCTTTTGGAGAATTATAACCGCCATATTGAGGAAATTTCTCTGGAGAAAAAGACCCAGTTGGAGCTTTAGATTTTATACGATAGTTTGCTATTTTTAGGGTAGTGTGCTTACTACTAGAATGCCTCTATGCGCCGTTTGGTTTCCTCGGTTGTTTGGAATTTCTTCCTTCTGTTAAGATTTGAGTTAGAACCGATGCCTGCCCAGCCTCGCAAAAAATTACGGTCCCTGCTTCACCCTCTTTGGGTTTTGATTTTAGCTCTACTCGTCTCCCTCCCAGCTCAGTTGGTTTATGCAGCAGTTCTCCCGTTGAATAATCCCAACAGCTACGACGTCCGCTTTAAGGGTGCCAAGGCGGGTGATGGCCTCTCCGAGGGGGGAAATGTCCTTATTGGGGACGTTAATGGGGATGGGGTGGATGATCTGGTGATGGGGGCAACCACCGCCAGCCACAATGGTTCTTCGAGCGGATCAGTGTATGTTGTTTTTGGCGGGAAGGGAAGTTTTTGGAGTGGCAACAAATCTCTTAGTACCCCGACTGTCTATAACATCCGCTTTGACGGGGTGGCCAACGGGGATAAGATTTGGGCCACCAGGATCGGGGATGTTAATGGTGATGGCAAGGGAGACCTAATTATTGGAATTTGGAATGATGATCTTGGATCTGGCTCAG
>Ga0187886_1002188_pt1 | contig 16119 bp, 14 predicted proteins | sample June2016WEW_20_1_FD_133001 | JGI IMG/M metagenome (GOLD analysis project Ga0187886, IMG submission 133001) | Peatland microbial communities from SPRUCE experiment site at the Marcell Experimental Forest, Minnesota, USA - June2016WEW_20_150 | ecosystem: Environmental > Terrestrial > Soil >... | reverse complement strand
CTCACCCCTTGCCCCTGTCCAGCCTGTATTATAGAAAAAAACCCAAGTTCTCAATGGCTGGAGAGGGGAGAAAATACAGAGAGGAGGGCTTCGCCCCCCTCTCTAAAACTCTTTCTCTTTTCCTAAAAATCTGATATTTATGAATTATTCCCACGAAGTGATTACCGTCATCCAAACCCCAGATTATACCTAAAGCTAACACTTGGTGGCTTTGACGCCCAGATACTTCCCCACCAGCTCCATGGCGCAGTACTGCCCACACATGCTGCAGGCCGAACCCGTGGAAGCACGCCGCTTGTGAACTAGATTAAACTTTTCCGGGTCAAGCGATAGCCTGGCCTGCTCATCCCAGTCGAGCTTTTTACGCGCCAGAGACATCTGCCGGTCTCTTTCCGCCGCCCCCTTAATGCCTTTCACAATATCGGCAGCATGGGCAGCGATGCGCGAGGCGATGACACCCTCCCGGACATCATCAATATCGGGGATAGCGAGGTGCTCAGATGGCGTCACGTAGCAGAGGAAGTTGGCGCCGGCCATGGCGGCAATAGCTCCGCCGATAGCGCTGGTGATATGGTCGTAGCCGGCGGCAATATCGGTCACCAGCGGGCCCAGCACGTAGAACGGGGCACCCTTGCAGATTGCCTTTTGCAGGCGGACATTGGTCTCAATCTGGTCCAGCGGAATGTGACCCGGCCCCTCCACCATGACCTGGACACCGGCCTCCTGGGCCCTCTGCACCAGTTCTCCGAGGGTGAGCAACTCCTCTACCTGGGTTCGGTCGGTAGCGTCGGCCAGACTGCCGGGACGCATACCATCCCCTAGGCTCAGGGTAACATCAAACTCCCGGGCGATATCCAGCAGGCGGTCATACTGCTCGTAGAGAGGGTTTTCACATTCGTTATGGAGCATCCAGCCGACCATGAAAGCGCCCCCGCGGGAGACGACATCCGTCACCCTGCCCTGCTTCTTGAGACGGGCAATAGCAGCCTGGGTAACGCCGCAGTGCACGGTAATAAAATCGACGCCGTCACGGGCATTATCCTCGATGGCGGTAAAGATATCGTCAACAGTCATCTTCACGATGGCGCCATGCTTTTCTATAGCCTGGACGCCCGACTGGTAAACAGGCACCGTACCTATGGGCCGGGAGCTGGCGGCGATAATCGCGCGCCGGATGGCCGGTATATCACCGCCAGTGCTGAGGTCCATCACCGTATCGGCTCCGGCATCGACGGCCACGCGCAGTTTCTCCAGTTCGGTAGCAGCATCACCGAAATCGGAGGAAGTCCCGATATTGGCGTTGACCTTGGTGGACAGTCCCTCACCGACACCACAGGGAGCGAGGCCGAAATGCCTGACATTGGCCGGAATCACCACCGTCCCTTTAGCCACGCCCTGGCGGACCGACTCGGCATCCAGAGCTTCAACCCGCGCTACTGCCTCCATCTGCGGAGAAATATCACCCTTCCTGGCTATTTCCAACTGCGTCATATCAACCTCCCCCATAAAATAATAAAACCAAGGGCTTCGGCTGAAAGTAGCAAACCCCTGGTCTTAAGGTAAGGCCGCTTCCCTACGCTCGCATTATCGAGGTCAGGTTCCAAGGGTCGTCCTTCACCTTGTGAAGGACTCTCAGCCTCGAGCACCCCTAGCGGATATTGTATTGTTATTATATCACCAATACGGACAGAAGGCAACTGATACAACACAAGGATACAACAATGTCATTTTCGGGCTTGCCCTGTCCTTGCCAGGAAGGACCGAAATGACGTCAAATCATTGCAAGACATCTTCTCTTACCATAATTTTATCGCCGCATGGATTCTGTGCTAGACTGTAACAGTGACTAAATACCTCGTCTTCACCGTCACCAGCCTGTCATTCCTGCTCGTAGCCATCAGCGGTACCACCGTCTCCGTGGCCTTTCCTATCATTACCTCATCATTCAATGCTTCATTGATATTGGCAGGCTGGGTCCTGAGCGTCAATCAGCTGGCAGCGACGGCCATCATGCCCCTGGCCGGTAAGGCCGGTGATATCTTCGGCGGTAAACTCACCTTTTTGATTTCCATCGCCGTTTTCACTATCGGTTCACTTCTCGGCGCCATAGCCCCCAACATTGAGTTCCTCATCGCTGCCCGTTTCATTCAAGGTATCGGTCTGGGCAGTTTTCTTCCCCTAGGTACGGCTATAGTCAGTGACCAATTTCCCCAGGCCAGGCAACAGGCGATAGGGCTCTTCACCAGCATCATGCCTATCGGCATGATAATCGGGCCGAATATCGGAGGCTGGCTGGTTGCTGCTTTCGGGTGGAGGTCGGTATTCTGGCTTAATATCCCTCTCGGCATTATCGTTTTCATTGCTTCGTTTTTTCTCTTAAAACCGGGGGTGAAAGAGAAGGGCCAGCTCGACCTGGCCGGAGCCGGGCTGTTCACCGGTTCGCTCTCCGCCCTTCTCATTGCTCTCAGCGATATCGGCAGTAATCCCCAGAGGTCATCATGGTTATTGCCTGGGGTGCTATTTGCGGTGGCAATTGTCTTAATGCTTATTTTCATCCAGCGCGAAGGAAAAATCGAGAGCCCCATCATTGACCTGCAGCTTCTTAAAAAAAGGCCCTTCCTGGCGGCCAATCTCTTTAACCTTTTATACGGCGCCTCCGTTCTGGGTATCATGTCATTCATCCCTCTTTACGCCACTTCCATATACGGCATGTCCACCCTTGAAAGCGGGCTTATCCTGACGCCAAGGTCGGTGGGTACGATGGCTGCCTCGATAGTGACCAGCATTTCCCTGCCAAAGTGGGGATATCGCTGGCCAATGCTGACCGGCACTGGCATCATGGTGCTCAGCCTTTTTCTGCTCGGTATGAATTTAACGGGCATAAATGTGCTGGGAATCCACCTGAGCGGGACGATGATATTATTAACGATTATGTTTATATCCGGCGTTGGTATGGGTGTGACGGCCCCGGCGGCTAATAACGCCTGTATCGAGCTCATGCCTAACCGGATAGCCACGATAACCGGCGTGAGAGGCATGTTCCGCCAGAGCGGGAGTGCCATAAGCATTGCGGTCACTTCACTTATTCTGCAAAATTTCAGTGATATGAACTATGGTTTTACCGTGGTCTTTTTCGGCCTGGCCACCATCCTGGTGATAAGTGCTCCGCTGGTATTTGCCATGCCGAAAGCGGCCGGGGCGTTGTATCCGTCGGAAAAATCAGGTAGTCAGGCAACCTGAAACCAGCCTTACTTGAAAGGTAGTGTAAAGCGCCCGCCGGAGTTATTCATGAAAAACCCCTCGCCGAACTCCCGCGCCAGGTAGGCTGAGGCCTCGAAGCCGGTGCAGTGAGAGACGCCCAGGTACTGCACGCCCATAGCCTTCAAGTCCGCCGTTGTCTTTTCCAGCCGCTCCCGGGAAGCGTTGAGAAGGTGCGTGCCGCCAATAGCCGCATAAATCAGTTTTTTGCCGGCCAGCTTTTGAGCATGTTTCAGAGTGTTAATGATGCCGTGGTGGGCACATCCCAGAATCACCACCAGCCCGTACTCGGCATCGATAACCAGGGCCAGGTCATCTTTCAGTTCGTCCGGCAACATCTCGCCGGTCTCTTTATCAAAAAGGCCGCTGTCAATCTCTTCATAAGTCGATAGCATCGGAATCTCTCCGGTCGTAAAGAAACGGTCGGTAATATGCACCGGCTCCCTGGTCATATTAAACCGGGCACCGAGATTTTCCAGCAATTCTTGCCGGAACGGTAGACCGCTGAATTGCTCCGGTCTCTTACCACGGCGACTGTACTTGGCCGCCCAGATATCCGGATGGGCAATAACCTCTACTTCCTTCTTCATCCTCATCAGAACCTCACGCAGTCCGCCGGTGTGGTCACGATGCCCGTGGCTTATCACGATACGGTCGACCGTCGCGAGGTCAATCCCAAAAAGCTGGGCGTTATGAACGGCAGCGATGCCGGCCCCGGTATCGAAGAGTACCTTCGCCCCGTCAGCTTCGATAAACATACTGAGGCCCCACTCAGCCAGATAGCCTTGGTCGGCGGTGTTCTCACTCAATGTAGTAATTCTAATTTCCATAGTTCCCTCCATTAATTCTCCATATCCGGCTAAAACGGAGCGATTAATAACCGTAACGCCATTATCGCCAGCCCCACTGCCAGTAACCTGATAATTAAGCTCCCTTTAACCTTCCGAGAAAGGCGGGCGCCGAATTGCGCTCCGATAATCGCCCCGACCGAAAGCACCGCCACCCTGCCGATGTCGCTGGTAAAGGTGCCGGAGACCAGATGAGTATCAATCGCGGCAAAGGTAGTTATCGCTACCACAAAATGAGAGGTGGCAGTGGCAATATGTATCGGAAAGAATAGAATCTGTGTCATGGCGGGGACATGAATAATGCCGCCCCCGATGCCGAGCAATCCCGAGACTATGCCCACAAAGAAGGCAATAGTCATCCCGAGGGGTAGATTAAAGGAATAGCTGTGAATAGTCCCCTGCCGGTCGGTAAGGCGCCGGGAAGTCTGCCATTTGAGAAGAATACTACTTACCACCTTCTTTTCAGGGCGCACCAGCAGGTAGGCGGCGACAAGGAGAAGAAGAGAGCCGAAGATATATTGAAATACGCCGCGACTGAGGTAATTGATAAGAAAAGCGCCGATGATGGCCCCCGGCACGGCCGTCAGGGCAAAGAGAAACCCCGACCGATAGTCGATACGCTTCTGGCGACTGTAGGCTATGGAGCCGGACAGGGCATTAAAAAAAGCTACGGTCAAGGTAATGCTGGTGATGGTGGCCGGAGACTCATCGGGGTAGAGAAAAAGCAGGATGGGCACCAGCAAAAAACCTCCAGCAACTCCAATGAGTGTGCCGAAGGCACCGATAAACAGACCGATAGCGGCCAACAATACCCAGATGATAGGACCGGTCTCCTTATTTCCCCAGCTTATCTTTAACCGCTTTTACCTTACCCTCTATGGTCAGAGGTTTATCACGGCGCTCATCGATGCGGATGGTGGTTACCACCCTTTTCGCCCCGGCATCGAAGGCAGACCGATGCATTCTCTGCGCCAGGCTTAGGAGCTTATCAAGGTCGCCTTCGATAATCGTATTCATGGCCGTGAGTTCGTATTTTATACCGGGTTCGTTTTTCAGTATACGCACGGCGCCGGCCACATACTGACTCACCGAAGGCGATTGCGTCCCTACCGGAACGACACTGATATCAATCATTGCCATTTTAATGTACCTCCGCTAATACTATTCTATTTTATTCCTCAGCCGACGGTAATAAGTCTCTGAAGTATAAAGAGCCGCCAGCGGATTATGACCCAGGACCCTGTCCTTCACGGCCAGCACCGTCAGAGGGACATGGCAGTACTTGATGAAGAGCGTATCGTGGCCGATGCATAATCCCAGCATAATGGCCAAATCGACCTTCGCTTTATTGATAATCATCGCCTGGGCGATAGGATTGCACATGGTTTCCCACATCTCCGGCCCGGCGATTTTCTCAGCGGCCATTACGCCAATGCGCTCTTTGGGAACAGCCCCCGACTTACACTGGACAGAGACGACCTCGAACCCATTGTTCTCCAGAATCTCGGTCAGGAGACCGGCTTCATATGCCAGCCCACCGCAGTGGGCCAGTCCGAGCCTTTGATAGTCGCATTTCCGGGCAAATTGAATCAGCTCCTCGATACGGGGGAGCTTCGTCCTGAGTCCGTCAGGGAGGCGCTCGTAGCACTGGAATTCCTGCACCGAGGCCAGGCGGGCGAACTCTCTTACCTCCAGCTTATCATATTCAGATAATGCCGCGGCATACGTCTCCGGCATGAGCTTCATAGGACAGAAGGCAGGCGCTTTCTCCAGAGAGGGAGGGACATCACTCGATTTACCACCCCGGTTTTCACAAACTTTTACAGGGCAGCGGGCACACCGCGGATACTGGTTTTTAGCCATATACTGCCTCCTTTCTCTGACCTCAATGCTATTCTAGTTACTTACCGATTAAAAGACAAACAAACCTTATCGAGGGGGGATATGACCCCAAATTTTTAAAGGGAAACAAATCGAGCGTGGGTAGCTTTGATTTGTATTTAGAGTTATGTTAAGTGGTTTTATTTTGTGTGAGTGTAGTTAACCTATCCCCCTGGCCCCCCGATTTCATCGGGGGAAGGGGGGAGAAACATGAGAGGTGGCTGACGCCCCCTCTCGCTGCGCACTCCCCTATTTGTAAAACGTAGTATCGTACAGGAAAAGCGATGATATTGCAAAAGAATTAGATAGAGATTGCTTCGTCGTCCTTCACTTTGGGAAGGACTTCCTCGCAATGACAGGTGTACTAAAAAAGAAAGGAGGAGCTGACGCCTCGCACGGGTCGGTGTTCATTAGGGGGATTATTAAGGGCATAAGAATATCGGAGATATGCCTATAAGTTCTATGCCGTAAGTACTATTTTTTCTTGACTTTTAAATTATCATAAGATAAACTAATTGCTTGGGCAGCGACATATAATAACACCTCAATTCTCAATGCTTCCCCCGAAAAATAAATTAGATATTTGTGCTATAAGCAAGGTAGGCATGAAGATAGCGATAAGCGGAAAAGGCGGCGTAGGCAAGACTCTTCTATCAGCTTTCCTGGCACAAACATTCGCTAAATCCGGCTATTCCGTCATTGCTATCGATGCTGACCCAGATGCCAACCTGGCGGCTACCCTCGGTTTTCCCCATCCGGAGAAAATCACCCCGATATCCGAACTGAGCGACCTCATCGAAGAGCGCGTGGGAGTCCGCCCCGGAACTTCCGGCTCCTTCTTCAAACTCAATCCCAAGGTCGATGACCTGCCGGAGAACTATTCCGTAAAGATGGACGGAATCAGAATAATGTCCATGGGGCGGATAAAGAGGGGAGGCACCGGATGCTACTGTCCGGAGGGCGCTCTGCTTCAGGCCCTTGTCAGCCATTTACTTTTACAGAGAGACGAGGTAGTTATCCTGGATATGGAGGCAGGCATCGAGCACCTGTCCCGGGGCACCACCAAAGCCGTGGACAAACTGATTATCGTGGTGGAGCCGGGCCGACGGAGCATCGAAACAGCCCAGACGATAAAAACCCTGGCACAGGACATCGGCCTGCGCAGCATCGCCGTGGTCGGTAATAAAATACGAAATGAAACGGATAAGGACTTCATAAAGTCAAATCTGCCCGATATTGAAATACTCGGCTTTATTGATTATGACCCTGCCATAAATGAAGCTGACCTTGCCAACCGCTCTCTTTTTACAGCCAGCCCGCAGACGGCAAAAGAGGTCAGGAGTATCTATGATAGACTCATGTCTGCGAGCCGGCAGCCGGGTGTAAAAGCAGAGGGTGGCACTAGAAAGGCCTAGTAACAGGATAATAACAACTGGCAAAATAGCCCGCCTGAGGCGGGCCCATGTGTGAATTGGCCAGCGTATGGCTCCCTATTTATATAAATCCAATAAAGAATACCAATAGTATATGATGGCACGACCAGACTAAAAAATAATATATCAAGGAGGTTTTCTAAGTGGCTTACGACGTGTCAAAAATGGCAGACTGGCAGATTGCCGAGGCAGCCGAAGAGAAAATGCCCACCCCGGACGAGTGGCGCACGAAACTCGGCCTGAAAAAGGACGAGATACTCGCCTACGGGAAAGTAGCCAAACTCGATTTCCTGAAGATAATGGAGCGGCTCAAGAACAAACCCGATGGCAAGTATATCGAGGTGACCGCGGTTACCCCCACCCCGCTGGGCGAAGGTAAAACAACCACCACGATGGGCCTCATGGAGGGACTGGGCCACCAGGGTGAAAACGTAGGCGGCTGTATCCGCCAGCCCTCGGGCGGCCCCACGATGAACGTTAAAGGCACGGCCGCCGGCGGCGGCAACGCCATATTAATCCCCCATACCGAGTTTTATATGGGCCTTACCGGCGATATCAATGACATTATGAACGCTCACAACCTGGCCATGGTAGCCCTTACCTCCCGTATGCAACATGAGCGAAACTACGACGATGAACAGCTCGCCAGGCTCAGCCACATGCGCCGCCTGGACATCGACCCCAACCGGATAGAGATGGGCTGGATAATGGACTTCTGCGCCCAGAGCCTGCGCAGCATTATCATCGGCATGGGCGGACGCATGGAAGGTTTCCTGATGCAGTCCAAGTTCGGCATCGCTGTAAGCTCCGAACTCATGGCCATATTGTCTATCGTCAGGGATTTAGCCGACCTGAGGAAGAGACTGGGTGAAATTACCGTCGCTTTCGATAAGAAAGGCAAGCCCATTACCACCACCGACCTCGAGGTAGCCGGCGCCATGACCGCCTGGATGCGCAATACGATTAACCCCACCCTCTGCTGCACGGCAGAATACCAGCCCTGCTTTGTGCATGCCGGGCCGTTCGCCAATATCGCCGTCGGTCAATCATCGATTATCGCTGACCGTATCGGCCTGAAGATGTTCGACTATCACATCACCGAGAGCGGCTTCGCTTCCGACATCGGTTTCGAGAAGTTCTGGAACGTCAAGTGCCGCTACAGCGGCCTCAAGCCGAATGTATCTGTGCTCGTCGCCACAGTACGCTCGCTGAAAATGCACGGCGGCGGCCCCAAGGTTGTCGCCGGCGTGGCCTTGCCCGATGCCTATAAGAAAGCCGCACCGGAGCTGGTCGAGAAGGGTTGTTCAAACCTGGTGCACCATATCAATATCATCCGGGCGGCCGGCATCAACCCGGTGGTTTGTGTTAACAGCTTCCCCACCGACACCAAGGAAGAGGTGAACATAGTGCGCAAGGCCGCCGAGGCCGCCGGAGCCCGCTGTGCCGTTTCCACTCACTACTCCACTGGCGGCGCTGGCGCCCTGGAACTGGCTGACGCCGTTAAAGAAGCCTGCAAGCAGAAGAACGATTTCAAGTTCCTCTACCCTAATGAGATGAAACTAAGGGAAAGAGTTGATAAAATCGCCAAAGTAGTCTACGGGGCTGCCAGCGTATCCTGGTCTCCGGAAGCCGAAACCAAGGCTAAAACCTTCGAGGCTGATAAAAAATATGACGAATACGCCACCATGATGGTCAAAACACACCTCAGCCTTACCCATGACCCGACCATAAAGGGCACCCCTAAGGGCTGGACGCTGCCCATCAGGGATATACTGATATATTCCGGCGCCAAATTCCTCTGCCCCATGGCCGGTACTATCAGCCTGATGCCCGGCACCGGTTCCGACCCGGCTTTCCGGAAGGTCGATGTCGATGTCAAGACCGGCAAGGTCAAGGGTCTGCACGAGGTAGATTAAAGAATACAATTGTCATTCTGAAGGAGTACATTCGCTTTGCTCAGTATAAACTCAGCGACTGAAGAATCCGCCCTTCTACAATGAGAAACGGATTCTTCGCTTCGCTCAGAATGACATGGGGTTTGTTTTTGATAGCCCTCGCAATGACAATATGGGATAATATATATAGAGAGAGTTAGAAAATAAGGAAACAATATTGACTATTAATATCGCTGTAGCTGGCAAGGGAGGCACCGGCAAGACCTCGGTAACCAGCCTGGTCATTCGCTACCTGCTGAAGAATGACCTGGGGACTGTCCTGGCCGTCGATGCCGACCCTAACTCCAACCTGGCCGAGAACCTCGGCCTAGAGGTAAGGCAGACGGTCGGCCGGATACTGAACGAATTCCAGGGGGAAAAGCTGAAAATTCCAGCCGGAACAACCAAGGAAGCCTACCTGGAGTACCAGCTAAACATAGCCATCACCGAGGGCAAGGGGCTGGACCTTATTACCATGGGGCGGGGCGAAGGTCCAGAATGCTACTGCTATCCTAACGTGGTTATCAGGAAACTCATCGACGAGTGGGCGAAGAACTATAGTTTCGTCGTCATGGACAACGAGGCCGGCATGGAGCACCTGAGCCGCCGCACCACGCAGAACATCGACGAGATGCTGCTGGTATCCGACCACTCGGTAAAGGGCCTGCGGGCGGTAGCCCGTATAAGGGACCTGATTAAAGAGCTTAAACTGATAGTCAAACGGGAATCGCTAATCATCAACCTGGTTCCCGGCGAGATAGACCCGCTGCTGAAACAGGAGATGGACAGGCTGAGAATGGTCCCCGCCGCCATCATCCCGGTGGATGAAGACCTGAAAAGGTACGACCTGGAACAAAAACCGCTGTTTGACCTGCCGGATACGTCAAAAGCGGTCATGGCAGTCAACGATTTAATGAAAAGGCTGTTGAAAGCCGATAATGTTTTGATAAAAAGGGGGTAAGAATGACAGCCGAGATAATTGACGGCAGAAAAATCGCCGCTGAAATTCAGGGAGAACTAAAACAAAGGATAAGCCGCCTGCAGGAGAAAGGGGTAGTCCCTAAGCTCGTAGCGATTCTGGTAGGTGAAGACCCTGCCTCTCTATCCTATCTTCGCGGTATTGCCCGGAGTTGCGGTGAGGTCGGGGTGCTTACCGATACCGCCAAGCTCGCTGCTAATATCACGCAGGCGGAACTACTGAAGAAGATAGCCGAGCTCAACCATGACTCCAAAGTGCATGGCATTCTTCTGCTACTGCCATTACCGAAACATTTAAATACACTTGAAGCCGAAAGCGCCATTTCCCCGGATAAAGACGTGGATGGGACTAACCCGATAAGCGCCGGCAAACTATTGCTCGGGGAAGAGACGTTCTTTCCTTCAACCCCATACGGGGTCCAGGAACTGCTGGTCCGTAGCGGGCACAGCCCCGATGGAAAGCATGTAGTCATCGTTGGCCGCAGCAATATTGTCGGCAAACCATTGATAGGCATATTTATCCAGAAGCAAAAAGGGGCCAACGCCACGGTTACCGTGTGCCATACCGGAACGAAAAACCTGGCGGAAATCACAAAGCAGGCCGATATACTGGTCGCCGCCATGGGGAAAGCTAAAGCTATCACCGCCGACATGGTCAGAGAGGGCACAATAGTGGTTGACGTCGGCGTGAACTTCATACCGGACCCGGTCACCGGGAAGAATAAGCAGGTTGGAGATGTCGATTTCGAGGCGGTGAAGGAGAAGGCAGCGGCCATAACGCCGGTGCCAGGGGGGACCGGCGCGGTAACCTCGATGATGCTGATGACCAACACCGTTAGAGCGGCCGAGACTCTGAGCAGGAAATAGCATAAATTAGTTTCAGGAGGATAAGGCTATGCCAGCCGTAATACTTGATGGCAGAAAAATTTCAGCCGAAATAAGAGAGGAACTTAAAGGCGAAGCGAAGCGTCTTAAAGAAAAAAAGGGGATAGTGCCGGGCCTGGCCGGTATACTCGTCGGCGAGGACCCGGGCTCAATCACCTATGTCGGACTTAAGAGCAAGGCGTGTGAAGAGATAGGGATAAAAGAAATGATGTGCCGGCTACCCGAGAACGTGAACGAAGAAGAGCTTCTCAAGAATATCAAACGACTCAACCAGGACCCCCAGGTCCATGCCATCTTTATCCAGCTGCCTTTACCGAAGCATCTTGCCGGGTCTGAGGAGAAAGCCCTGGCGGCCATCGTTCCGGAAAAGGATGTTGACGGATTTCATGCCGTAAACGTGGGCAAAGCCTGGCTGGGACAGCCTGCTTTCGTCCCGGCGGTTGCCATTGCCATGCACGAGATGCTCATTAGAGGCGGATATGACATCAAGAATAAAGAAGTGGTGATTGTGAACGTAGATAATATGGTAGGCAAGCCGCTGGCATCCATTCTCGTTCAGGATAAAGAAAAGGCCAGGGCGAATGTCACCCTTTGCTACCCTTCAACGCCGAACTTGGCCTCATATACGCGTCGCGCGGATGTAGTCGTGGTCTCCGTTAACAAGCCTAAATTCATCACCGCAGATATGATAAAGGAAGGCGCGGTGGTGCTGGATTTTGGCGGGACCTTCGTGGAGGACCCCGTGACCAAGAAAAGGAAAACCGTTGGCGATGTGGATTTTGAAGCAGTAAAAGAAAAGGCGGGAGCCATAACTCCGGTCCCTGGGGGGGTGGGGCCAATGCTGGTTACCATGCTTATGTTGAGTACAGTCCAGGCGGCAAAAATGGCTGCCGGCTTAGTTTAAGTTCAGCTTAAAAAGGAGGAGGGATTATGGTATATAAGACAGTAAAAAAGGAGGCGCCCGGACGGGGGAAGGTGGATATTCTGGCGGAAACCTATGAGGCCGGTGAGCCAAAGGGAGAAGACGCCGGCAGATGGCGCCAGAAACTGGGAAGTCGGGATGAGATATTAAAATACCTGAAAAACGGCGAGCGCTACTGGTATAACGACGACTGGTTCGGCAGTGAAAAAAGGAAGAATCCGGCCTGAGCAAAGGAGGCGAAATGGCATTTGAAATTCCAAAAACAGCTTACAGCGGAAAAATAAAAGACATAAAGCTGGGGAAGGGCGAAAAGGCGGTAACGGTCGGCGGGGAAACATCCTACCCGTTCTATCTTTTCGAAGGCCAGATGCCGAACCTGCCCAGAATAGCCATGGAAGTCTATGATATGCCCCCCGAAGAATGGCCGGCAGCGGCGCTGGAGCCCTTCGCCGGTGTCACCAATGACCCGGTGGCTTGGGCGCAGAAGTGCATTAAAGATTACGGGGCGGAGATGATATGTCTGCAAATGCTCAGCACCGACCCCAATGGACAGAACCGCCCGGCTGACGAAGCCGCCAAGGTGGCGAAAAAGGTAGCGGATGCTATTAATGTACCGCTGATGGTCTGGGGCACGGCCAACCATGACAAAGATACCGAAGTCCTGAGAGCCGTCGCCGAAATCTGTCAGGACAAGAACCTGATTCTAGGGCCGGTGGAAGAGGCCAACCATAAGAAAATCGGTGCCGCCGCCATCGGTTACAAACACGTCGTCGTCGCCTCGACTCCTATCGATATCAACCTGGCCAAGCAACTCAATATCCTGCTGGGCAATCTCGGTGTCCCCGATAACCTGCTGGTCATGGACCCCACGGTCAGCAGCATCGGCTACGGCATCGAGTACTGCTACTCGGTCATGGAAAGAATGAGGATGGCGGCTTTAACCCAGCAGGACACCAAGCTCCAGTTCCCTATTATCTGTAATGTCGGCAAAGAAGTCTGGAAGACCAAAGAAGCCAAGATATCCGAGAAAGACGACCCCAAGATGGGTGACGCCAGGAAGCGGGGCATCCTGCTGGAGGCAATGTCAGCGACAATCCTGCTTCTGGCCGGGGGTGACGTGCTGATAATGAGACACCCTGAAGCGATTAAACTGGTCAGGGAAATGATAACCGACCTGACCGTAAAATAAGGGAGGATAATTAAATGCCCGAAGAAAAACAAGCAAAAAGTATCGATCAAGCAAGTCTGGAGATGATTGCCAAGGCTAAAGAGGAGGGCATCACCACGGTCTTTGACCGGGCGGAGAAAATGAAGCCCTGCCCTATCGGCGCCGATGGCAGCTGCTGCAAGAACTGCGCTATGGGGCCCTGCCGGGTGCCGCAGCCCAGAGGCAAAGAGGAAACGCCCGAAGAGAAGAAGGCAAGGGTCGGCGTCTGCGGGGCTACGGCGGAGACTATCTCCGCCCGCAATTTCTGCCGCATGATTGCCGCCGGCTCAGCCGCCCACAGCGACCACGGACGCCGCGTCGTCGAGGCTTTCAAGCTTATGGCGGAAGGCAAGAGCAAAGACTTCGAGATTAAGGACGAGCAGAAGCTACTGAAGCTGGCCCTCGACATGGGCGTGGAAATCGGCACGAGGAGCAACCGGGAAATAGCCCTGGATATCGCCAAGAAATGCGAAGCCGAGTTCGGCAAGCAGGAAGGCGAGATCATTTTCATCAAGAACGCACCGCTGAAGCGTCGGCAAATCTGGCGGAACCTGGGCGTCGTTCCTCGGGGAGTCGACCGTGAGGTCGTCGAGCTTATGCACCGCACCCACATGGGCGTTGACCAGGACTACAGAAACCTCATGCTGCAGGGCACGCGGGCCGCGCTGGCGGATGGCTGGGGCGGCAGCATGATAGCCACCGAGATTCAGGACTGCATGTTCGGCACGCCATCGCCGGTATTGAGCGAGATAAACCTGGGCGTGTTGAAAGAGGATATGGTAAACCTCGTCATTCACGGCCACGAGCCGGCCCTCGCCGAGATGCTGGCAGTGGTGAGCCAGGAACCCGAAATGGTGAAATACGCCCAGTCCAAGGGCGCCAAGGGCATCAACCTGGCCGGCATGTGCTGCACCGCCAACGAGATACTGATGCGCCACGGCGTGCCCATCGCCGGCAACTTCCTGCAGCAGGAACTGGCTATCATCACCGGCGCCCTGGATGCCATGGTGGTGGACGTACAGTGCATCATGCAGGGACTCAAGGAAGTGGCCAGCTGCTTCCATACCAAGATTATCACCACCGATGAACGCGCCAAGATGACCGGCGCCGATTATATGCACTTCGACGAGCATAACCCCAAGGAGTCGGCCCGGGCTATTATTAGAGCTGCCATCGATAACTTCCCCAACCGCAAAGGCAACGTGAGGATACCGCAGGTAAAACAGTCTCTCATCGCCGGATTCTCCCACGAGACCATTAACTACCTGCTCGGCGGCCTATTCCGGGCTTCATATCGACCGCTCAACGATAACATCATCAACGGGCGCATACGGGGCCTGGCCGGAGTGGTCGGCTGCAACAATGCCCGCACCACCCATGACGGCGCCCACATCGCCATGATTAAAGAGCTACTCAAAAACGATGTGCTGGTGCTCTCCACAGGTTGCGGCGCTATGGCGGCGGCCAAAGCCGGACTCATGGTACCGGAAGCCGCCAAGAAGTACTGCGGCGCGGGCCTGGCCGAGGTCTGCGAGACCGTGGGCATCCCGCCAGTGCTGCACATGGGCTCATGCGTCGATAACAGCCGCATCCTGATTGCCGCCACGGCCGTGGTCAAGGACGGCGGTCTCGGCGATGATATCAGCGACCTGCCCGCGGCCGGCGCCGCTCCCGAATGGATGAGTGAAAAGGCTATTTCCATCGGCCAGTACTTTGTCGCCTCCGGCGTCTATACCGTCTTCGGCACCACCTGGCCGACGGCAGGGAACAAAGAATTCACCAACCACCTGTTCAAGGATATGGAAGAAATGTATGGCGGCAGGTGGGACTTCCAGCCCGACCCGGTCAGGGCGGCCCAGTTGATGATTGCCCATATCGATAAGAAGCGTAAGGCCCTGGGCATCGATAAAGCCAGGGAGAGAGTGCTCTACGACATGGCAATGAGGCGAGAATTGGAAGGCTAGTCCTTCTAATGGAAGGACGCGTTAGCTGTAATAAGGAGGTTATGAGGATATGTCCAAGATAATAGCATCAGCAGCCATCAGTGGTGCTCATAAGATTGTAGAACGGGCCGAGAAAAAGTGGCAGGAGGCGATGGATAAGTGGGGAGCCAACGAACCGGTCGGCTTCCCCAACACCGCCTATTACCTGCCTATTATTTATGGCATTTCCGGAATGAAGGTAGCCAAACTGGGCGACATGGAAGCCGTCCTGAAGAAATGCAAAGCCCTGCTGCCGCCGCTGGTCAAGGCGGAACACCATCTCCCCTACCTGGGGCCTGCCCTTGACGCCGGCATGATTACCTTCTGGGCCGAGGAAATTATCGAAGCCATAAGATACCTGGAGAACCCCAACTTCTACGTCAGGGGTGAAGAGGTTACTGAAAGCAACATCTGGCTCGGCGCCGCCGATGATATCATCATGAGGAAGCGAGGCGTGGAGTTCGTCGATGGTACCGCTCCCGGCTTTGCCGCGATACTGGGTGCCGCACCGACCCCGGAAATTGCTAAAAATATCGCCGAGGAACTCCAGAAAAAGAACCTTTACGTCTTTATGGCCGACCAGCACAAGGGTCAGAGGTTCTCGGAGCAGCTGGTCAAGGCCGGAGTCCAGATTGGCTGGGGGACCCGTCTGGTCTCCTTCGGACCGGATGTCAGCGCCACGGTCTTCGCCATGGGCTTCGCCACCAGGGCCGCCATGTCCTTCGGCGGCATCGAAGCGGGAGATTACCGTAAAATACTTATCTATAATAAAGACCGCGTCTTCGCTTTCG
>Ga0187886_1002185_pt1 | contig 16124 bp, 15 predicted proteins | sample June2016WEW_20_1_FD_133001 | JGI IMG/M metagenome (GOLD analysis project Ga0187886, IMG submission 133001) | Peatland microbial communities from SPRUCE experiment site at the Marcell Experimental Forest, Minnesota, USA - June2016WEW_20_150 | ecosystem: Environmental > Terrestrial > Soil >... | reverse complement strand
GGCGACATCTCGCATTTCGTGAAGGTTATACCCATATCGCGTGCCTAACGGCCCCTTGCGTCTTGGGACCTTTCCCATACGACGCATCAACCGTAACCAAGTAGCTTCCACAGTCGGCTTATACAATGGTTGGCCATCCTTCTGAATAATCAACGGCTCACCACGCTTCGGCCAATGCCCCCGTTCCTCATCAAAATACGCAGTCAACGCATCCACAGCATCTCGCCCGAGAAATGTGCAAAACTTACCCGATGTATCATTCTCCATCTCTTTCCTTCCTGGCATATCCAGCCGAACCGGCATGATGCCTTTCTTCATCTGGTCCACAATAGTCTCGGTGCAATTCTTATTTGCCCACATCAACCGCTCATTATCTAGAAAACTCTGCCACTTGAACAATATCACCGCCCGATAACGCAGAGTAGCGGCGTGGATGGCTTCCTGAATATCCGTAACCGTCAACCGACCCTCAACAGGCGGCTTATCACCACGAATCTTGAAACTCGGATCCTTCTGTAACGCACAACGATTATGCGTAAAGAACGAAGACACAGCCCAATGGGCCTTCTGCTTACTCGCCTTCCGACCATGCAAACTTCCAATAAACTCTTGCAGCAAATCAACTAACACATACGGATCATCCGCTTGAATCTGAGACACTAACAATTCTCGCGGCGTCACAGTCTGGTATCCAGGCTTCGAATGTAGCCAACGCATCCAACGATTAAACGTGTTCCGCGCCACAGGCACCGATGCCGCATCTAATCTTCCCAACCAGAACACCACAGGATCTTCCGGCAATCGATCCACAGACCGACCCCGAACAATCACACCCGTTCTCTGTGTTGACATTGTAGGTTGTCCACCATAAGATTCCTACTTGCGGGTTATAACAAGTATTGTTGGAGCCGGGGATGGGATTCGAACCCACCTCAGCGATTTTTCTATACTGCGGGTTGCGGCAATGCTTCTGCAGCCCGCCGCCTGAACCGTTCGGCATTCGGTGGTCCTAGTGTGATTAGGATCAACCCCGGCATCTTCCCCGGCAATCTTCAACTTCGCGAGTAGATCTAATAAACCTGCAGATCTTCGCAAAGGTCAAGATGGTGAGGATGGTTGGAGGCCAAGTCACAGCTCTTCTTTAGATTATGTTCTGACCATTTGGCCATTGAAGCCATCCCTAGGACCAGATGTGTGATTGATTTTTCAAAAGCCCGCCAGAATCTCGAGAGGAGTTACACTTGCATATTGTGGACGCCATACTTTGTAGTACTGCGGAGTAGCCTGGGTGAAGAGATTACGCTGCGGAAAGATGGTCGTATGATTATTAGAAATGCAAAGTCTGAAGGAGAGGCGCATTCTGCAGCGTTGCGACTTCTGACATTAGTGATGGATTAGTTCATAAAGTCATGATTTGTGCACTTTCGAATGCTTTGTTGACCATCATTGGAATGTTGAGACTGGTTTCGATTTCGTCGAGTTTTTGCGTTCTGGCGTTTGTGCTAGGATTTCTTGTTGGAACTCCGCACGTAGATACTCCCGGGCGTATGGAGATGGGGTAGGTTTCTATCTGTTTTGCGTATCGTTCAATCTGCAGTTTGTTCATTCCTACGAGAGGTCTTAACACTATTAATTTCTGGAGCACGCAGTCAGTTGCTGTAATGTTCTGTAATGTTTGACTTGCCTTCTGCCCAATTGCGTCTCCGGTTACGATCGCGTCGCAATCTTCATGAAGTCCGATGGCTTCTGCAATTCTGAACATTTGTCTTCGTGAGAGGATGCATGCGAATTTTTCGGGGCATTTGTTGCTTATTTCTTGAAGATCGGGTGAGTGTGGGATTGTGTACACTTTAGCACCTTTCAGCCCATGGAAGGCGCATACTTGTCTTATTGTATCGAGTGCGATTTCCTTGGCTGCTTGATCACAGAGTGGGTAGTTGTCGAAGTATGCGAAGATTGGTTGAATTCCTTTTCTGATTAACATTGATGCGGCTACCGGTGAATCGATGCCACCAGATATGAGGAATACTGCTCGTCCAACAAGGCGAGGTGTTGCAGGGTTAGTTGTGCATTGGACGGCTTGCGACACCATCTTCACTATCCAAAAATCTTCTTAATCTCTCTGTAGACTCTCAGAGCATCCTGTTCGCTTTCAACATTCTTGATTAAAATTCTTCCTTTCCTGAAGATGCTTATCTCGTGGCCATCATAATCAACGACGAGCACCATCGGAGTAGTGAGTAGAATCTTGCAACTCTTAGCAAGTAACTGGCTCACACTATTCAAGTCCAACGTTAATGGACGCTCGGGGTTAACATTGACAGTATCGGCTCCGCATAGCCAAGCAAGTTTAGTTTCAATCTGCGGTAACTTTTGCTTAACTTGACAGACTGGGCAATCTTTTCGAATCTTCAGCGGTATACTTCGAAATTCTGATTGAGCGAAATCGAAGATCATTAATTTGCTTTCAAAGTTTGAGTTAACTCTGGTTAACACCTTTACCGTCTCTAATGCTTGGAGAGACCCGATTATTCCAGTTGTTGCTCCGAGTACACCGCGAGTGTTGCAGGTGGTAAGATTTGAATCGTCTAAGCCAGGTAGGGCGCACTCTAGACATGGGCTGGTTGGAGGCTTGAAGACGGCAACATTCCCCTCCAGGCCAATGGCGCCTCCGAATACGAATGGAATCTGGTGTTCAACACTGTATCGATTTAGCAAGTATCTAGTACGCATGTTATCGAGTCCGTCGACAATGCAATCTGTGTCCCCAACAATTTCTCGCAGGTTTTCTTGATTTACGTTATCCGCGACACCGATGAGTTTGACTTCTGGATTTACTTTTGCCAGTTTGGATACTGCAACCTCAACCTTAGGATGTCTGATGTCTGATAGTGAATAGATTGCTTGTCTTTGAAGGTTATTGATTTCCACAGTATCCTGGTCAATTAGAGTCAATTCTCCGACACCTGCCAGGGTTAGGTAAAGCGCTGATACGCTGCCTAACCCTCCTAAACCTACCAATGCGACTCTTGATCTTCTAAGTTTGTCCTGGCCGGCTGGTCCTAGTTCTGAGAGTATGATTTGACGACTATAGTACTCGTTCCTATCGAAGTATGAAGTCATTATTTCCACCGTTTCATCTATAGAAGGGGACGCCTAGCTTCGCTAGTCGATACTTGAAGTATGGCCATGCGAGTTTTAGCTTAGCATCTCTATACCGAATTGAACCATTCATTAACCCAATCATGCATTCTCGAACTCGTTTGTCGCGGAAGAAAAATTGAACTACTCGATCCATGTCGTATTCCTCAAGATAGCTGAAGCATGCTACACGGTATGCGACGTCAAAATCGCGACCAAACGCTTCGTGACATTCTTTCTCATACTTTCTAAGAAACGCTTCATCATACTTGTCTCTTTGACATGCCATTCGGGCAATATTAGCGGCGATTTGACCTCCTAGGATCGAGAAGTAGATTCCTTCACCGAGAAGAGGCTCAGCGAAGCCTGCACAATCTCCTGCAAGCATTACTCTTTTGCTTACCGTTGGCACTCGGGCCGGGCCGCCGAGCGGAATCAAGTGTGCCTGCGGTTTCGGAATCTCGAATCCATTCAGCGCGGCCACCTTCCTTACAAACGTGTCAAAGAGTGCATGTGCGTCTCGTAGTCTGCTTAATCGGCAGCCTACCCCAACAGTTAGGTGGTCGCCTTTCGGGAACACCCAACCGTATCCGGCGGAAGATACTCCAAAATAAAGGTCGAAATATCGTTTTGGCCCAATGAAATCGTGAACATGACGTTCGCCCACCATAACCTCACTTTCTATTGCGTACGCAACCTGATGTAGCCTCCAATGATCGTAAAGGTGAACTAACTTTGCAGTAGGCCCTCCCATGCCATCTGCTCCGATGAGTAGTTTCGCACGGAAGGCTCTTTTTTTCGTGGTTACTTCGACATGTGAATCATTGGCTTCGATACGGGTGACTAGTGTTTGATCAAGAACTTCAGATCCTGCTTCTTTCGCTTTGGCTGTAAGAAAAGCATCGAACCCTGCTCTTGTCGTCATGTACGTTAGTGGTTGATCAGTCTCGTAATTGTGTATCTGATCTCCAACATGTATCCTGGCTGATTTTACTATACATTCGATGAGTTCGTCAGGTAGTTTGAAATCGAGCAGTCGAAGGACCTTAGGCGTTATTCCCCCGCCGCATAGTTTGTGCCTGGGGATACGATCTTTTTCAACCAAGAGTGTCTTGAGTCCGGATTTACTCGCGGATCTGGCTGCGGATGCTCCCGCGGGTCCGGCGCCAACTACGATTAGATCGTACATAGTTCACTTCCGCAATTACGGATAACGCGAAGACCTATTCAACCGCTTAAAGTAATCCATTGCTGCGCGTTATGGAAACTTTAGACCTAATGATCCGTGTGGGCATGCATCAATGCATTCCATACACATGATACATTCTGGGTCGTTGAATTTGTCCCAGGAAAGATCAAGAATATTGATTTGCATTGGACATTTGATTTCGCAATGAGGGCATTTGGTACATTTAACCGGATCGCGCTTTATTCCTGCGAAACTATGCTTCTGTAAGATTGCCATCAAGGCACCGGTTGGGCAAACGTATCGACACCAGAATCTCGGCACCTTCCATGCGGCACCGAAGAACCCTAGCAAGATCAGGAGTCTGAGGGCGAGTAATGGAGGAACCTTAGTCAACTGATTCCATACTTCTTGAATAGTGGGTGGTTTGGAAAGGATTGATGCTATGTTCTCGCTTGCCAGTCTGATAAGCGCGGGGACAGTGCCAAACAATGTGCCATCCGGAGAAATCACTGTAAAGGGTCCAGTTGCGAAGACGCCTAAGGCATTCTTGTACTCAAGACCATTGCCCGAGTAGAGCGCTAACCCGAGTGTACCGCTGAATAGAAATGTTAGAAAGAGGAGAAAATACTTGAATTTCTTGCCGCTCTTATGAGCTCTAGGCGAGACAAAATCAAGTTTGTTCTTCAAAGTCGTTATTATGTCCTGAATAAATCCTATCGGACAAACCCAACCGCAAAAGGCTCTTCCAACTATTGCGCCAATTAAGAGAATTGACCCTATGACGATCCAGGGAAACTCGGGTTGAGAAAGTTCGAGCTGGAGAAGATCCAGTGAACTATAGATCGCCGTATATGGGGAGTTTATGCTGGCCAATATTGGCAATCCAAATGGAATAGGTTGGATCTTGATGGATGGATAGATCAGTGTGATTGCAAGGGCATTGACTGCGATGAGTGAAAATAATTGGACAAGGAAGCGTGGAAGCGTCCATTTGTACTTGAATCTTCTTTGATCTTCTGATGCCATCTTCTATGCCTCACAGTAATTGCATTATGTATGACTTTAGAATCATCGAGAGTAACTGCGGTTCTTCAAGGAAGAGGCCAATCATAGTAGCGGTGAGGCCTGCGAATATTATGAACGCTGCTGCTGTACGTTTCAAAGAGTCAACTCTCGGGTCTAACAGATTTCGCTAGCGTTGGCTCCATCTAATTATACCTATCGACTTTCAGAAGAAGGGCAAGGCTATGGCCGAAGAGGTCACGTTATCTGTTTTGGAAGACTAGCCTAAACCAAAGAGATAGGAACAAAAGTATGCCATGTAGAACGTCAAGAGAACAATAGATTTCGCATGGATGCCAGAAATCTTGCAGGTTTGATCAAAAAGCTATTGTGTTCTGCTGATGAAGTGTGAAATGTCGACGCGACAAATGAAAAAGAAAAGTTCATTTTTGCTATCGTTAACCTTCTAAGCGAAATCGCCATGAAGATTTGTCGTAATTGTGGCACTGAACTAAGCGAGAGCGCTATCTTCCGCCATCTCTGCGGAACATCAGAAAAGTCGAACGGTAAATTCGGAAGGACCAATCAACAGGTAATGATGCCGAAAACTATCATTTACCTTATGATGTTCGCGCTTGCGATAATGGGCCTTTGCTTAATTGGGCTTACAGTTCAGGGTCCCAGTACAATGACCCAGATCGAGTACGTTACGAAATTGCAACTCGCAACTGTTTATGTTACATTCAGCGCTACAATCACACAGACGTCGGTCATGACGGTAGCGTCCATAGCAACCATTCCTCCGGGTACCAGTAATCCGGTCAATCAACAGTATTGCGGATACTCATATCATTTATGTGATAGGTATACAGTAACCCCTATACCTGTACCTTTTTTGAGCTAGATATGCGGATACCCGTTCAATCCATATCGTTGCAACGAAGGACCACCCGTCACGCTTACCGGATATTTGACGAACGATTCCTCTTGCGTTTTTCTATATGTTGGTACTAGGCAGAATTACGTGGTGTGAAACCTGCCTTCTCACTATCCAACAGGAGCGGTTCAAGTATACGGTTTTATCTACCCTAACTGGCCGCAAACGCAAATCTTTCCCCCATCCCCTTTTCAGACGACTAACTGCGTAGGGACGCCAATGTGGGCAGTTCCCCCCTACGTCAAGAGTACCTGACCCACACTACTATGAGCAAAAGCCTCTGCTCTCACGACCTAGGCTCTTGACGAAATTGCATTGCAAACAAGTCGGGCACGGTAAAGAGTCGACGTACAATTCTATCCTGTAGTGTTCAGCATTTTCTAGGGTAATCAATGATTGTTGGTCATGTGATCAACTGTTAAGAAATTGGAAATAGCGCCTCATCGCATGTTCAATTTTTTGCAAGGATAAAGATTCCATACTCTAATGTTTAGTAGGAACATGTGCTTCGTCATGGGTATGAGGAGTTGGTGACGTCGTGCGAGTAGTTGATTTGAGAAGTGACACGGTTACGCTTCCAACCGAAGAAATGCTAGAATCAATAAAGACAGCCGAGCTGGGTGACGATGTTTATGGAGAAGATTCAACCGTTAATCGATTGGAAGAACTTGCCGCCAAGAAGATGGGAAAAGAGGCTGCGCTGCTCACAACCAGCGGAACTCAAGCCAACCTCCTAGGCGTAATGAGCCAGACAAAAAGAGGAGACGAAATTATCCTCGAGAATGATGCGCATCTGTACTATTATGAGGTAGGCGCATTTTCTGCACTGGGTGGACTCGTATCGCGTGTTGTGACAGGAAAACGCGGAGTTTTCACACCAGACGATTTACGAAGGGTTCTCAGGCCATCGAATATTCATTTTCCACCGACTAGCCTAATTTGCATCGAGAACACCCATAACCGAGCTGGGGGGGCAATGTGGACCCCATCCCAGACCAAAGCAATATTCGACTTCGCCCAAGAGATGAAGTTGAAAGTTCACTTAGACGGCGCTCGAATATTCAATGCAGCTATCGCGCAAAATATAGACGTTCGGGAACTCACACGTTACGTCGACTCATTAATGTTCTGCCTATCTAAAGGATTGAGCGCACCGATTGGATCATTACTAGTAGGAGACCATGAGGTGATTGATCGTGCGAGACGACATCGAAAGATGCTTGGAGGAGGAATGAGGCAAGCAGGGATAATCGCCGCGCCGGGAATAATTGCTATCGAAAAAATGGTTGATCGTCTCAGGGATGATCACTCAAATGCAAGAATACTCGCGCAAGGGCTTTCAAGAATTCCAGGAATCACTTTGGACCTCTCCGAAGTCCAGACTAACATTGTCATTTATGACGTCACTGGCCTAGGAGTAAACGCGGAAAACTGGGTTACCAAATTGAAGCAGTCCGGAGTAAAGGCAGGAGCACAGGAGAGCGGAAGAGTTAGGATGGTAACTCACCGCGGAATCGAAAAAGAGGATATAGAGTACGCTTTACAAATTGTTGAAAATGTTGCGAACCAGGTCAGAAAAGCATCCTAGTAATTTCTCATTACTCGCTATTTGATGTCGAACCAAATGATGCGAAAAATCGTTTCCGGAACAATTGGCATTGTGGGAGGCATTATTGACGTGGTCGTTGGTTTTTCAATCCTGCAAAACTCAATGGCCACCAGCGGAATTTTGACCGCTGGATATTCTATTCTCGCATTAGGGGTAATCGTACTCTTAACAGGTGCGTATGTTCTTGTTTCTAAAATGATTAACCATCGCTTCATTTTGGGAGTACTGATGGTAGTCTATGGTTTGATCATGTTGGCGTTAGGAGGAGGGATGATAGGACGAGTGTTCAACTTCATGATGATGCAAGATTCTACAATTTCCGGAATTACCATGATAATCATGGGAATAGCCATGTTGTACAGTGGTTTATCCATGACAAGATAGCCTTGCTAAGAAGCTGATGTTAACGGTTAACCGCTACCTGTAGATTGAGGGTTATTCCGGAACCATTGCATCGGCGGAGGTTCAATATTATCCTGCCAAAGTAAGGCGATGAGTTCTCCTAGATGGTAGAGCTGCTCCGTGAAAGATTGGAACAAACACTCCTCAACTGACATATCAAAGCCTGTGCCCGAAGAAAGTACAAACTTCACTTTCTGTTGAAGATTGCTCTCGGTCGTTCTTTCCAAGTACGATCTGGTTTTTTTCTCAACCTCGGAAAGGTGATCAAGTACCATAGGCATATTTGTGTATTCTTCAGATTTCCTTCTCTTATACTCGCTTGATTTCTCAAGTATTGCATAGTTGACTATCCAATCTTCGTTGTCGATCATGTGAAGAAGAATGTTCTTCATACTGTAGAAACTCGCCTCCCTATTTTTGTTCACTTCTTGCCATGGCATTTCAGAGAGTTTCATTGCAAAACGATTTCGCACTCGGCACATGTAATCGTAAAGTTCTCGATACACAAACATCAGGCTTCAATCCGCAACGGACCTAGGTGGTGAATTGGCTAAAGAGAGTTGCCTTTGTCCAGGTTCAATGATGGAGGTCTCAACTCTGATAATTCCTAGAATTCTATATATCCACCACGAGCTGCGTGCGTTCTTGATTCAACGACAGAAGGGGAACTTGAGATGCGGCTATACGAATATCAAGCCAAGAAAATTTTTCAGAAATACGGAATCGCAATTCCCAACGGACACGTAGCTAAGTCTACTGAAGAAATCGTGGGAGTTTCTCACCTCTTGACCCTACCCCTCGTACTCAAGGCTCAAGTTTTGGCAGGCGGACGAGGATTAGCTGGGGGCGTAAAGTTTGCACACACCCCGGATGATGTGGTTAAGATAGGATCGGAATTATTTGACCACCCCATAGGGATTGAGAAACCAGCGGCCTTTCTAGTTGAGGAGAAACTTTCAGTAATCCAGGAACTCTACGCGAGCGTTACGTGGGATTACCAGCGTAAATGTGCCGTGTTAATTGGCTCCTCGCGAGGAGGGGTTGACATTGAAACTGTCACTAAAGAGCACCCTGAAGACGTTGTGAAACAATACGTGGACCCATTTCTAGGATTTAGCGCCTACCAGGCGCGAACGATGGCTGGGATGATTGGTTTGAAAGGTCAAAACCTCAACCAATATGCTAGTGCACTGACGATTCTATGGAGTGTCTTCCAACAGTGTGACGCAGAACTCGTTGAAGCCAACCCACTAGCGTTGCAGGAGTCAGGCGTGGTGGCACTTGATGCAAAAATTGTATTAGATGACCGGAGCATCTTCAGGCAATCAGTATTACTATCACAAATTGAAGAATTAACTCCACAAGCATCTACGGGTCTCGAATATCGTCGTTCTCGCGCAAAGAAGTGGGGCATCCCAACCTACATTGAAATGCCACAAGGTAACCTGGGAATCATTGCGGACGGAGCAGGGTCAGGTATGCTAACGCTTGACTTGGTGACTGACCAAGGGGGTAAGACACGGGTTTATTGTGAGATGGGTGGCGAGATTACGCCCGAGTTGATGGAGAAAACAATGATGGCAGCTTTGTCGCTCGAAAACGTGAATGTTCTGCTTGTCAACCTAATCGGAGGATTGAACCGGATGGATGAAATGGCGATAGGCATCACAAACTACCTATCAAAGAATTCGTCAAAGACTCCAATTGTTGTGAGAATGAGCGGGACAAGACAAGAAGAAGGCCGAAAAATCCTCGCAGCTAGTGGAATACCATTCTTCGATGACCTCGATAAAGCCGTCGAAGAAGCAGTAAGATCAAGCAGGCGCAACTGAATGGCTATACTTGTCGACAAAAAAACAAGAGTGCTCGTACAGGGTATTACTGGGAAAATTGGCTCTTTCCAGACACAACTTATGATCGAGTACGGCACAAATGTGATTGCTGGCGTAACCCCTGGCAAAGGTGGACAGTCGATTCACGGCCTCCCCGTATTCGACTCAGTGCAACAAGCAGTAAAGAATACGAAACCAGACGTTTCAATATGTTTCGTTCCAGGACCCTATGCATGTGATGCGGCCATGGAGGCAATAGACGGCGGGCTGCGTCTTGTGGTTGTCTTGGCTGAGGCAGTTCCACTTTCTGATGCAGTCAAGATGGTTGCTTTTGCTTCAAAACATGACGCCTTCCTACTTGGGCCTGATACAGCTGGAACCATCTCCCCAGGGAAGGCCAAACTGGGGGTTCATCCGCACCGCCTCTTCTCTGAGGGCAGGATTGGAATTGTATCTAGAAGCGGCGCGCTCTCTTACGAGACAGCTAAAGTCCTTACCGAAAATGGTTTGGGAGAGTCAACCGTCGTGGGCATCGGCGGAGGTCCCGTGTGGGGTTTTACGCATCGTGATGCCCTCAAAATGTTTCGTGACGACGCCGATACGGACGTGGTTGTATTACTAGGAGAGATCGGCGGATACACTGAAGAAGAGGCTGCAGAATACTTGAGGAACGGTTACCCTAAACCGGTAATCTCCTTGGTTGTGGGAAAGGCTGCTCCACCCGGACAGAAGATGGGTCACGCAGGCGCCATAATTCAACAGGGAAAAGGGACGGCCCAAGACAAGATAGCTGCACTCAAACAGGCTGGAGCGATCATTGCCAATTCACCAAGAGACATCCCATCAATCATTAGAAAGGTGCTGTAACCTCAATGATATTGTGGCAAATGAGGAGCATTCAAGGGAGCGCATATTGTCAATCAAGAAATTCACCAGTGATAATGACCACATATCCCTAAATTGCCAATTCATGACGGCCGTTATAGTAGGCGCAGAGATATGGCGACGACTCGAGCCAGGTCGGTACTAAAAAACAAGAAACTGTACAAAGTTAAGGTTGATGAAAAATTATGCAAAGGCTGCTACTTCTGCGTCAAATTCTGTCCAATGGGCGTATTCGTTAGGTCAGATATTATGGGCGATTTAGGATACAATATTGCACAGGTGAAGTTTCCTGAAAAGTGCACCGGATGCAAAGCGTGCCTCCTCTACTGCCCTGACCTAGCTGTTGCGATAGAAGAACAAAAGGACGGAGACTGAGAGAACTGATCACAACACAGACAGATCTACAATTCATGCTGGGTAATCATGCGGTTGTGGAAGGAGCGCTCGCTGCGGGTTGTCGGTTTTATGCTGGATATCCCATAACTCCTGCGAATGAAATCTCGGAGCGAATGGCTCAACGTATGCCCGGAGTCGGCGGACGGTTCATACAGATGGAAGATGAGTTAGGGTCAATATTCGCCGTCTGCGGAGCCTCGCTAGCCGGAAAGAAATCAATGACCGCAACTGCCAGTGCAGGTTACAATTACATGCAAGAAGGAATTGAGTATGCCGTAGCCGCCGAGATACCCCTAGTCATTGTAGACGTGATGAGACAGAGAGGCGAAAATTTTCCAACGCAATCTGACGTGATGCAAGCCAGATACGGAGCTGCAGGTGATCATGAAATGATCGTGCTGACTCCATCCTCAGTTCAAGAGCTGTTTGATCTTACCTTTCAAGCGTTTAATCTTGCTGAACGTTTTCGCAATCCAGTAATTGTCCTCTCAGAGGCCACCATTAGTCTAATGCGGGAAGGCATCCGGATAGCACGACAAGACGAACTAAAAGTCTTGAACCGGAAGAAACCGATTGTTCCTCCAGCGGAATTCATGCCATTCAGGGCAGAAGAGGACCTTGTGCCGCGAATGTCAGAGTTCGGTGACGAGTACAAAGTTCTGTACACGCACAATCCACATGACGAAGCGGGGAGAATAGCTTGGACCCCTAAACTGTATGAGGACTTGTACAATCGCATTACGAGAAAGATTGCTGACAAAGCTGACGAAATTGCGATGTTCGACGCGATAATGACGGGCGACGCAGAGATTGTTGTGATTGCTTACGGTAGTGAATCAAGAGGTTGCATCGAAGCTGTGAAGATGGCTAGAGGCTTGGGCATAAAGGCGGGACTGCTGAAGCTGAAGAACATATGGCCGGTCCCAACAAGTGCAATCATAGAATCGACACGTCACGCCTCGAAGATTCTGGTTCCAGAGATGAATACGGGAAGATATTACCACGTCATTAAAGAAGTTGCAAAATGCGAAGTAATATCCCTCCCGAAGAATCAAGGACGAATACACTCGCCGGAAGAAATCTTAGAAGAAATCAAAAGGAGAATGCTATGATGGAACATCCCAATCTCAAGTACATCCGTGGAAGGAAACTTCCACACATGTTCTGCCAAGGATGCGGGTGCGGTCAGATCTTGAACGCGCTATTGTTTGCTATTGACGAATTGAAATTAGACACGAATAAGATGGTTGCGATCGGTGGCGTGGGCTGCAGTTCTAGGATTCCAGCTTACCTTGACATGTATGCGATTCACGGGATTCACGGAAGGAACCTTGCATATGCAACTGGCGTAAAGCTTGCAAAACCAGAATTGAAAGTTGTTGTGCTAACAGGAGATGGAGATTGCGGAGCCATCGGTGGCAATCACCTAATCCACGCGGCCAGACGAAACCTCGACGTAACAGTCATCATGGATAACAACGGAGTCTACGCCATGACCGGAGGACAGTTGGGACCTACAACTTCGACCGGGCTCTACACAACTACTTCTCCAATGGGCAGCCTTGAGAGACCATTTGACTTATGTAAATTGGTGGAAACCGCGGGCGGCACCTATGTTGCTAGGTGGACTACTGCGCACCCCGCCGCTCTGATTCGTGCGATCAAACAAGGGTTAACGCATCGAGGCTTCTCCTTCATTGAAGTTGTTTCTCAGTGTCCTACAATTTACGGACGATATTCGCTAGGATTAAGCGATCCATTGAAGAACCTAGAGTTTCTCAAGGATAATTCTGTAACTCGAGAACAAGCGGAAAAAATGTCACCGGAACAGTTGGTCGGGAAGATTGTCATTGGCAAGTTTGTTGACAAGGAAGTTCCAATTCTTGAAGACGCCTATCGCGCGATGGAACAAAAAGTTGCGGCAAGGGTTGCATCGTGAGCGGTAAGAAGACAGTCAAGATTGCTGGATTCGGAGGACAAGGCGTCGTGCTCGCATCCGTCATTCTAGGTAGAGCGGCGATCCTGGATGGGAAATATTCAGCGCAGGTCGCGTCATATGGGTCTGAATCCCGAGGCGGCGAATGTAAGGCAGAAGTTGTAATCTCCGATGATCCTATAGACTACCCGCTTGTGGATCGGGTTGAAACGCTCGTTGTAATGTCGCAACCAGCCTTGACCAAGTACGTGAACGATCTATTACCGGGCGGCACATTGCTTTTTGATCCCGATATGATAAAGAAAACACCCGGAAGGGATGACATAACCGTCGTACGCATCCCTGCAGCAAAGGCGGCCGACACTCTGGGTCGTAGAATCTTCGAGAACATTGTAATGCTTGGCGCTCTGCAAGCTAAGACGCAGGCAGTTTCAGAAAAATCTCTCTTCTCGGCGATCCAGGAATTTGTCCCGCCTAAAACTGCTGACTCAAACTTGAAGGCTGCTCACGAAGGAATTAGATTAGCTTCATGATGATTGGAGAATGTGAATAGAATGTATGCCACTGGATTGAAGTGTACTAGTTGCGGGAAACATTACCCGAACACTGAGAAAGTGTCAGTCTGCCTGAAATGTCAAGGGCTCTTGGAAGTCGAATACGACTTCGAATCCATGAAGAACGGATTCAAAAAAGACGATTTGGGTAAGCCCGGCCTGGCTGGTTTGTGGAGATACGCCAAAGCTCTTCCAATTCAACCAGAATCTATTGTAACCTTGGGCGAGGGCTTCACCCCGCTCGTACGAGCCAAGAAAATTGCGCCAGGAATCAAACTCATGCTGAAAGTGGACTATGTTGCACCCACAGGTTCTTTCAAAGATCGTGGCTCGACAGTTGTGATATCCAAAGCAAACGAGCTCAAAGTTCCAATCGTAGCAATAGACTCTACAGGAAACGCGGCAGCTTCAGTCTCAGCCTATGCAGCGAGAGCAGGGATTCCATGCTACGTATTCATACCTGCCTATACAGAGAACGAAAAAGTAGTGCAAATATCAACGAACGGCGCGACTGTAATCAAAGTGAAGGGTACGCGACAGGACACTCACGACGTAATTGAAGAAGCATACAGGAAGTTTGGTTGGTATTATTGCGGATTCATGGTCAGCCCCTACGCAATCGAAGGAACGAAGACAACTGCCTATGAAGTATGTGAACAGCTCAACTGGGCTCCTCCAGATTGGATTGTCTTCCCAGTTGGCACGGGTAGCGGTATAGTTGGATGTTACAAAGGCCTTCAGGAACTCCACAAACTAGGTTGGATCGATCACGTGCCGAAACTCGTGTGCATTCAAGCAGAAGGTTGCGCTCCAATATCGGGCGCATATAAGCAAGGCAAATCAGACATTCTGCCAGTAAAATCTCCCGAGACCGTCGCTGAAGGACTCGCTGTCGGCGCACCTCCGAAAGGAAGACTCGCATTAGATGCTTTGCAAAAGACGAAGGGAATCGCTGAAGTCGTAAGTGACAAGGAGACGCTTGAAGTGTCGAAAAGACTTGCATCAGAGGAAGGATTGTTTGTAGAAGTATCCTCAGCCCCATCGGTAGCGGGTGTTTTGAAACTGATGGAGATGGGGATTATTGATAAAGAAGAGACAGTGGTTTGCGAATTAACAGGAACCGGCCTCAAGAGTCATGCTGAATATGCCAAGATGGCACGGCCAGCATACGAAATTGAACCTAATCTAAGCTCGTTACTGAAAACATTGAAGATTTAGCTTGGCGTCTAAGCGATTTTGAGATGTCCAAGTTTCTCTAGTGATTTCAGAAATCGCAGAACATGTTTTTCCTTCAATTTGACGTGGTATTGAAAAGAAACTGCCCTCGTTATCAATCTGACGGACCGGTGGCCGTCAACTAGATTTCCAATCTCACTGGAGATTGGGACAAGGGCATAGAATTTTAGTGATGGATCAATTTTAACCATTTCTGCGTAGAGTAATTTCAGTTCGTCGTAGTTGAGGCCTGCAAATCGAGGAAAGACGTTGAGTTTTATGCGTTTAGGAACTGGGCTTTGTTCGCTAACTCTGTGTCTTATTTGCTTTCTTGGTTTCGTAAATATCTGCTTTGCCAAGGCTCCCTCTCTAAGTAAGAGGCGCTGGGTGCTGCTCAGTGGTCTCTTGAAATTAGACTTCTTGTCCTCGTCAATTAGTCTGGTCACGCTATTAACTGCGGCAATATCTCTCTCAATCAAGTATTTTATTTCCTCCAGAAGATCAACGTCTACTTCTCGAGAAATTAGTCTGCTCATGCGGTAGTTTGCGCGGGCTAAGATGATGCGGATTATTTCATGAGGCGTCTGCTCATCTTTTCTAGCCAGCATGGTTATGATTGATGCTATAGCAGGTCCTGAAAAGTTGAAGACTTTGGGGTCAGTCTTCGTTGCATCAAGGGCTTGAGTATGAAAGAAGGTGTCGGGCCAAGACATGATTAGCGGACACGAGATCCCGATTGCAGTTAAAGCGCCATTGTCACTCCATGGTGTGTACGGCAGTTCAATAAATCGCGGTAATGGAATATCTCTCGTTCTCTTGTAGGGTGGTTCGCCTTCAGTTTGAAGGTCTGTGAAGACTTGTGACGCCAGGTCATTTATGAAGGAAGCTGTAGAGTCAGGCGTTCTATAGAGGACTATGGACGAGTTGCACTTCGATTGATTGTGCCCTACGCTATCGAGACATAGGGCAGCTAGTGTGTGAGGTATTTCGCCTTTATGAGCGGAAAAGTATGCTGAAACTCCGAAT
>Ga0187886_1002184_pt1 | contig 16127 bp, 13 predicted proteins | sample June2016WEW_20_1_FD_133001 | JGI IMG/M metagenome (GOLD analysis project Ga0187886, IMG submission 133001) | Peatland microbial communities from SPRUCE experiment site at the Marcell Experimental Forest, Minnesota, USA - June2016WEW_20_150 | ecosystem: Environmental > Terrestrial > Soil >... | reverse complement strand
TAATGTATTTAAGCGTACTCAGAAGATCATCCTTAGCGACGCCTGCTTCAATCATCGGGCCGGCGAGGGCATTCGCAAAGAGACTGGAGGCCGCGACGGGGCGGTTGTGCAACTCATCACCCATCTGCAGGGCCTTGGCGATGATGGGTTTCAAGGCCAGGCCCCTCATATGGAGGATGCCTTTCCTGAGTGATGGGGCCCAGACATCCCGCCAGAGGCGCAAGCCTTCCAGAGCTCCATCCCTGTAGTCGCCAAACTGCTGCCGGCCCTCCACCTGACGGCAGAAGGCGCGGTTCTTGAAGGTTCTATTCTCGACGACCCACACGGGCATGGACACAGAGATCGTCCCAGCCATGGGCCCTACCGTCTGGCGATGATGATTGGGCTCAAACGGGATTACTCCGCTTTGCAGAAGCCGGGAGGCCTCGTCGACGTTCTTGGCCCATCCTTCGAAAAATAAAACTCCGATCATCGCGCCCCTCTGAGCGCCGCACATATGCTCCCAGTCAACGGGTGGGCCGGAATGCAGGATCATTTTATCTTTAAGGCCAGGGATGACTTCTCCGGCTGGGGCAATATCTACCAGCAGAGGGTCAGCGGCATTCATCCGCCTTACCGACTCCGCGTTGGCAGCTTCAATCTTCTGTTTGATATCTTCCATGGCAATTAAACTTCTCCCGCCTCTATTCACGAGGTAAGAGCATAGAGCAAAGAGTCATGATAGGTTTTTATTTTCGTCCTTCTACTCTTTGCTCCTTACCCTATGCCCGATACTGTCTTTTTAGCTTGCCAGAAACCAAGAGCATGCCGGCCAGCACACCGGCCAGGAGATCCCAACCAGACGTATGGCCAATCCTGAGCAGGCGAGTGACCCCAGCCATTACATCACCCAGATCCTCACCCTTCAGCAATGAGGCGACCACGTCGTGAAGGGGTTCCGGACCATGGCCCAGGGCAAGATCGCTGAGAATGGAATGGCTGATGGAGTGGGTCTGTTTTCGCGCCCACTCGATCAGGTCTGTAATGGGCTGCTCTTCCCAGGAAAAATCTCCCGGATAGGCCGTCTTCAGGGAACGCGCCACGAAAAGCAATCCTCCCAGAAAATCATCCCCCGAAGGCGTTAGGCCTGGGCCCAGTCCTACTATTTCTTTCCCCATCCGCGCGACCTGGGCTATGTCTTGGTCAAAACAGGCTCTCGCCAGGCCAAGGATCGGACTGAGCGCCCGAGCGACCCATGAGCCTGGCGATAGAGTGATCGGGTCCTGGCCGCCGATCCGCAAGAGGGTCTGGCCAAGACCCTTCCCGCCGCCAGGAATCGGGACGGAGGCATGAAGCCGCTGGACGGAAGCGTTCACCTTGGCCAGCTTCTCCGCTTGCCCCGGTCTGATGGCGGATGGTTCCCATTCCGCCGCCTGTCGCAGATCAATCGTTACCCCCTTGCCAAGTCGCAAAAAAGGACCTTGCCTGAAAAAGCTCTGGCCGGGGGAAAGAGTGCCCGGCGGGAAAAAAGCCAGGAGGCATCGCCTGTGGGCTGGCAGCCCTTCCTGTATGACCCACAGGATTTCCTCTCCTCTCCCCAATAGATAGGTGGTGGAAGAAAGGGCCGCCAGGATCTTGCCCGAGAACCCAGGCAAGGCGAGCAAATCTTTGGCTTTTGCGCCCACCCTCCTGGCTTGCCAAATCAAGGGCTAAGCCTCCTCACTTTGCCTGACCCATCACGCCCTCAACAAGCCAATCCATTTTCCCCAAGTTCCTCATGGGCCATGCCTCCCCGAGTTTGACCCGCTCGACGCCTTTGTTGTCCTTTAGCGGACCCTGGAAGACCTGACGTTTGCCGCTGATGAATTCTTGCTTTATTTCGTTTATCCGCTGAATGGCCTCTGCGGGGATGGATGGTCCAAAAGGCGCGATGGTGAGATAGTCGCTGCGCAGGTCGCCCAACAGATTCTCGCTCTTCCAGGTGCCATCCATGACTTGCTTGGCAAACCGGGTGTAGAGTTCACCCCACGTAAAGGCCACGCCGCTGATCCAGCCCTTGGGGGCAAATTTCTGGACGCCTATGTAATGGTAGCCCACGGAGTAGGCCCCCCGTTTTTCAGCGGCTTGCACCACCGTAATGGGAGAGTCCACGATCACCCCGAGGACGTCCAGGCCCTGGTCCAGGAGGGCATTCGCGGCTGTGGCTTCCTTACCAGGGTCCAGGAAGGTTCCGGTAAAGACCACCCGAGTCTCTGCTTTGGGGTTTACGGAGCGCGCCCCAAGCTGAAAGGCGTTTATGTTAGCCAAGAAGAAGCTGATGGGAAGAGCAACCACATATCCAAGCCTGTGGGTCTTCGTCGTTTTGCCGGCCGCGATGCCCATCAGGTAAAAAGCCTCGGGTGTGCTGGCCCAGTAGGTACCCAGGTTCGGCGCGAGCTTGTATCCCCCGGGGTGTTCAAACTTGACGTCGGGGTACTTTTGGGCCACTCGCAAGGCGGGGTCAAGGTATCCAAAACTCGCCGGGATGATAAGCTTGGCTCCCTGCTTGATCATATTCTCCATCACCCGCTCGGCGTCTGCCCCCTCTGGTACATTCTCGACCTCGATCACCTCGACATGCGGAAGATTCTTCTTCATCACCTGAACGCCTTCGGCATGGGCCTGGTTATAGCCGGCGTCGGTGATGGAGCCGATATGCAGGATTCCGACTTTCAGCTTTGGCTGGGCGGCGGTTGCCTCGGGCAGGCCGGCGCCTACGACCAGGGCAAGGCTAGCCGATATCGCCAGCAGCCTCAGTGTCATGCTCAAACCTTTCCCACTCATTTTCGTCCCTCCTAGGCTCAGTTCTTGATGAGCCAAAAGCTATAATATTCAAATCCGAAACCCGAAATCCCAAACAATATCAAAATTCAAATTTCGAGTTTTGGAATTCGAATTTCGAGTCTCTTATGCCTTATTCTGTTCCCTGAAAGACCCTCCCCAAACTTGCCGGTGCAGCGTGGCCCCGCGCACCCCCCCAGATGGCCAGCACCGCCAGGCTCAAAAGGTACGGGAGCATGTCGAGCAAAAAGGGGGAGACCGGCACTCCCCGGGCCTGCATCTGGAGCTGAAACGCAATCGCGCCGCCAAACAGCAATGCTCCGACGATGGCCCGTAACGGATGCCACTTGGAAAAGATCACCAGCGCCACCGCAATGAAGCCCCGCCCGGCCGTCATCCATTCCGCCCACGTCTTGGCCGACGCCAGAGAAAGATGCGCTCCCGCAATCCCGCCGAGGACCCCGGCAATCAAAAGAGCCTGGTATTGCAACGCGTAGGGGTTCTTGCCGGCTGCAAACGCCGCCGTGGGATCCTCCCCCACGGCCCGCAAGCTCAATCCCCAGCGGGTGTAAAAGAGAACCCACCACCCAAGAATAGCGATCGGGACAGTTAAATAAATAAGTATATCATAATGGAAGAAAGTTGCCCCCACGACGGGGAGATCAGAAAGGAGGGGGATCCGAATTTCATTCAGCCCTTGGATCCGGCTGCCGATATAAGGAGCGCCCAGCAGAGCGCTGAGACCCACGCCGCAGAACATCAGCGCCAACCCGCTCGCCAGCTGATTGGCCCGGCGGGTGATCACCAGGAATCCAAATACCATGTTAAAGATCCCGCCCGCCAGAGCGGCTGCAAAAATACCCAGCGCCGCACTGCCCGTCTGAACCGTAGTACTGAAGCCTACCACAGCCCCCATGAGCATCACTCCTTCCAGACCCAGGTTGATGATGCCCGCCCGCTCCGCGATGACCTCTCCGAGGGTAGCATAAAGCAAAGGCGTTCCCGCAGAGATCGACCCTGAAAGGAGGCCAGCGAAAAATGATCCGATCATCTCCCTCCTCCCTTCGGACCGCGCCGAGCCAGCACGACAAATAAAATGAGGGCCATCAAGATGTTCACCACCGAACCCGGAATTCCCTGCGTCATCTGGAGAATGTCCCCACCCGCGCTAATGATTGCGAGCAGGAAGGCCGCAGCCACGATTCCCAGCGGGTCGCCCCCGGCCATCCAACTGATCAGAAAACCGGTGAAACCATAGCCGGGGGAGAGGTTCGGCCGGAGCTGGCCCTGAATCGCGGACACTTCACTCATCCCTGCCAGGCCAGCGATCCCACCGCCGATAAACATGAGCAGGACGATATACCTGGCGATGGAGATTCCATTGCGGCGAGCCGCCTCTGGATTGGCGCCGATCGCGCGCATTTCGAGGCCCCAGCGAGTCCGGGATAGAACGAGATAGAACAGAATAAGGGAGCAGAGAGCAAAGATAAACCCCAGGTGAACTCGGGTGCCACCAAATGCGGGTAAGGTGGCGGCATCGGGAAATGGAGCCGTCTGGGGATAGTTGGCGCTTTCCGGATCTTTCCAGGAGCCGAAGACGAAAAAGTTTACCAGCAGGATGGCCACATAATTCAACAACAGGGTGGAAATGGTCTCGCTGACCCAGCCTCTGGCGCGGAGGATTCCGGAGATCGAGGCCCACAGGCCCCCCCCGAAGAATCCCAGCACGAAAATCAAGGGCAGGAGGATCCACGCTGGCAAGCTGCTGAAGTTGAGGGCTCCCCAGGTAGCGAACAAGGCCCCGATGTAGAGCTGCCCTTCTCCCCCTACATTGATGAGCCAGATCTTGGACGGCACAGCCACGGCGGCGGCCGTAAGAACCAGCGGGATCATCTTCACCAGCACTTCGGAAAATCCGTAGACGCTGCCAAGCGTGCTGGACAGAATATCCGCATAGGCGCGGACGGGGTTCTTGCCGAAGATCAACAACACCATGGCAAAAACGAAGAACGCCAGCCCGAAGAGTCCGCCGAACCGGAAAAGGCTCAATAGCCGGCCCTCACGAAACCGCAGAGTCCCGGCAGTCAGCTTACCCGCTTCGCCCATGCTCCCCTCTCGAACCCGTCATCAGGTAGCCCACCTCGTCGATCGTGATTCCCTGGGGAGTGGTCGTGGCCACGATTCGCCCTCGGAACAAGACCATCAGGCGATCACTGAGTGAGAACAGCTCCCCCAGATCCTCCGAAATCAGGAGGACGCCCGCCCCCGCGTCCCGGGAGGCCAAGAGCAGGTCCCGCGCCGCCCCAGCGCTGCGCACGTCGAGACCGCGGGTAGGGTAGAAGGCGATAATCAGCTTAGGATCGCGGGCCATCTCCCGAGCCAGGATGACACGTTGGATGTTCCCACCGGAGAGAGTTCCCAGCCGGATATTCAAAGACGGGATCGTGAACCCCAGGCGCTTCAGGGAGCGCTCCAAGTCCGCGCGGACCGCGTCCCAATCCATCGAGAGGCCCCCCGGACCCGCATACTTGCGCGTATTCGACAAGGCCATGTTCTCCTGCACTGTCAGCCCGGCGAAGGCGGCCATCCCCAGCGGATCTTCTGGGATGAAGGCCACTCCACTCGTAAGGATACGGGCGACCGACCAACGGGTCGCTTCCTGACCCCACAGATATTTAGCCCCGCGGGAACATCTCTCAAGGCCAAGAACCACATCGCCAAGTTCCTTCTGTCCATTCCCGGAGACGCCGGCTACACCGACAATTTCACCCGGGAAGACGGTCAAATTGATTTCTTGGAGGTCCGAAACCCCTCCTTGGGCCTGGGTATTGATCCCCTGCAATTTGAGGAGAGGTTCCTCCCCCCGGGGTCGGGTTTCAACCCGGCGACGCGTAGATTCGACGACCTCTGGGCCAAACATCAGAGAGACGAGCCCGCTTTCCGTCGCTTCGGAGCCAGCGAGCGTGCCAGCGACTTGGCCATGACGCATCACCGTGATTCGGTCCGCGCAGGCCAGGACTTCTTTCAATTTGTGGGTAATGAAGACCACGGCGTATCCATCGCGACGCAAGTTGGCGAAGACCCCAAAGAGTCCGGCGATTTCCGGGGGCGCCAGGCTCCGGGTAGGCTCATCGAGGATCAGGATCTGCGCGTCCGCCAGGAGCAGCTTGAGCACCTCCACTTTCTGCCGCTCCCCGATGGAGAGTCGCCAGATGGGAGCCCGGGGATCCACTCGCAGACTATATCGTTCCGAAATCTCCTCGACCCGCCTAATCATCCGCGCCTTGTTCAGAACGGCGGGTAAGTTGGACAGGAAGAGTGCGATATTTTCCGCAACACTCAAAGCAGGGATTAGGATGAAATCCTGAAAGACCATGCCGATATGGAAGCGACGCGCCTCGTGGGGAGAGCGAATCTTAACGGGTTGACCGTTCAGCTGGATTTCTCCCGAATCCGCCCGGTAAAACCCGTACAGGATCTTCATGAGCGTACTTTTCCCGGCCCCGTTCTCTCCCAAAAGGGCATGAACCTCGCCCTTGTAGACCTTCAAATCGACGTGATCATTGGCCATGACGCCGGGGAATGACTTGCTAATTCCTTGCATGCCGAGAAGGGGCGGTAAATTCATATATGGCTCATTTCGCCATTCGTTATCCCTTATTCTTTCTGGTGCCGAGGCCCAGAATCGAACTGGGGACAGCCAAATTTTCAGACTTTTTCGAGCCTTTTCTTACCTATCTTTCAATCCTTTATCGACCCTGGGTTGAAATAATACAAACGAATTAATTTTTTTTACCCCCCACCCTCCCCTCCCCCTCAAGGGGGGAGGGCTTGCCCTGTGGAGTAAATTCAACTACTCCACAGGGTGAAGGAGGGGGTGATGTCACTTTATTTGTTACGTTTGTATTAAATTTTGGTCTTAAAATCAATTTTGCCTCACTGTTTTTTTCCACTTCACGCCGATCGGTCCATCCTGGATGATATCGGCCACGGAGATAGAGGTCGGTCTGGTCCTTATGATGGGGGCTTCCCAGGTGTCCGGATTCTCCTGTGGGGAGAACGCGGAATGAACCTTCCGTGTTAGAAAGGTCAACGATGATCCGCATGGAGACCCCATGGTTTGCCCGATAGGGTTTCTCGTAAGGGTACTGCCTCATATTGATGGTCAGGTGGCTTCCTCCCACCGAAAATGGCCCGAGGTTGAATATCCAAGACAAAGGCTTTTTTTTGCCGAGGGCATGCTCAAAGGTAAGGGAATGGATTTTCCCCCAAGTCCATTGGGTCATATCGCCCCCATTGACTTGTCTTAATTCCGAGAACATCTGCTTCATACTCAGGGCAAGGATATCATCCAAAGTCTTTTTGCCAAACCAAAGGGATGAGCCTTTCTCAACCATCCTCCTCAGAGCGCGGGGAGGGAAAACGGAGGTCTTTAGGTACTCATTAAAGAGCTCTTCCCCTAACTCATCTTTAAAGATATTGTCCAGCATCTTCCGAAAAGTCACTTCAAACAGACAGGCGCCTACACTATCTTTATTCATGATGAAATCCCACTTTGCCAAAATATCTTTAGCCCTTTTGGCCTCTTTCTCGGAAAATCGACGTTCGAGGACATTGATCATTTTGGGAGTAATTTCAGAAGCAAGTACACAGTAAACATCCTGATGCATTCGTTTAAAATCATCAACGGACAGTTTCTCTTTAGCTTTGAGCAACTGGCGAATGCGAGTAATCCGGTCCGTGGGCTCCCAGTAATGACCGATCAGATATGGATAACGATCGCTCACTACCTTGTTGTTAGCCGTGGCGATGAAACCTTCTGGGGGATTTATCCTATGAGGCCGTTCCGCAAAAGGAACGGTTCCCTTCCACTCGTACTCGTCGGTCCAACCTGGCATCGGCAAAATCCCATCCCCTTTTGATCGTAGGGGAATGGTTGCACAGCACCAGTATCCTATGTTGCCCTTATCATCAGCAAAGACAAAGTTTTGGCAGGGTAACTCCCAGTACCGCAAGGCCTCCTTCACCCCTTGTATATCCTTGGCTTTTGCTAAAAGATAGCTGGCTTGAGCTGGCTGCAGGCCTTCCGTGAACGCCCATCTTGCGGCAATGGCCTTTTCTTTTGATCCTTTTTCCCAATCGCTAACAACCGGTCCGTGACGGGTCAAGAGGATCTCAGTTTTAACGGGATCCCGACCTTTAACCCGGATAGTCTCCTCTCTTACCTTCATTTCCTCCCAGTGGTCCTTGTACCAGTATTGCCGGGGGTTCTCAGGATTAATCTTTTCGATGTAAAAATCCACATCATCCACCATGACGTTGGTGATTCCCCAAGCTACATGAAGGTTATGACCGCTCGCCACCCCTGCCATGCCTGGAACCGCAAACCCTGAAACGTCAATGGTCGGACAAACCATATGCACCTCCCACCAAAAAGAAGGGTTGGTCAGTCCCAGGTGAGGATCGTTGGCTAAGATCGGTTTACCCGTGACAGACTTCTTTCCAGAGATCACCCAGTTGTTGCTAGCGGAGGCAACTGAAAAAGCGGTTAACCTTTCTACCAAACGCATTATTTCCAAAAGAGGGGCAGAGAATTCCGCAAGGGCGATCCTTTCTTCCGGGATAATCATCGGGGCATCTTCGGGCCAGGTTGGGAACGCCTCTTTCATTTTTTCGCTGCCTAATTTTTCGAGTATCTTCGCCGCAGTTAGATCCACTTTCCAGCCGACACTTAAACCCCAATTAATCACTTTCAGAATCGCGAGGTAATCTGCCGCATCCCATGGCTCTGGTTTAAGGCCCAGGACTTTGAATTCAAATGGGAGACGATCCGGGTGGGTCTCCAGATAGGCATTTACTCCCTCCGCAAAGGACTTGGGCAAAAAGGTAATTTCGCTATGAACCTTTTTGTTCCAGCCCCCGGCCGTAAGCATCCGAAAGAAACGGTCGACTTTGACCAGATCCTTTCCCAAAACCTCTGAGAGCCGGCCATGCCCCAGGCGGCGGTAGAATTCCATTTGCCACAGGCGATCCTGAGCCATGGCATAGCCTAACGCGAAGTAAAGATCAGGCTCATTTTTCGCATAGATATGGGGCACTCCATAGGTATCTCTTATGATTTCTACATCTTCTTTCAAGCCCTTAAGGACGACCTCTCCCGAGGTCTGTGGCAGACTTTTCTTGATCGCCTGCTGGAACCAAAGGGTACCTCCCCCTCCCCCCACCAAAATGAGACCTCCTAAAATAATCCCGATGATTGAGATCCATTTTTTCATGATTCCCCTTCTTTTAAGGCCTATCTAAGGCCTCAGTTTTTCTTCGCCATTGAAACCATACTATCCGGTGGTAAGGGGTCGGTCAAAACTGAAGATAACTTGCCAATATACGCACTTCTCAAGAATTCTATATGGAAAAATCCTATCGAAAGTTTGGCTCATGAAGAGCCTTTGAAATTATGATCCGGAGGAGGCTACATGGCTAGATAGAATTTTTTTATGTGCTCGTTGCCCAGGAGCTCGGAGCCCTTCCCTTCTAAAACGACTCTACCGTTTTCTAAAACATAGGCCCGGTGGCTGATCTCCAAGGAGAATTGCACGTTTTGCTCGACCAGGAGAACGGCCACCCCCCGGCGGTGGATCTCTGTTACCGCGTCAAAAGTTCTGATCACCAGTTGGGGTTGAAGGCCGAGGGAGGGCTCGTCCAAAAGCAGAAGAGCCGGTTTGGACATGAGGGCTCTTCCGATGGCCAGCATCTGACGTTCCCCGCCGCTCAGGGTTCTGGCTTTCTGATGCATGCGCTCCTGCAACTTGGGGAAAAGGCCAAAGACTTCTTCCAACGTCTCTTTCCTTTGGGCCCTGGCGGATGCGACGTAGGAACCCATCTTCAGGTTGTCCAGGACGGTCATCTCCAAGAAAACTCGCGCCCCCTCGGGAACGATGGCCATCCCCAGACTCACTGTTTCCTCCGGCGAAAGACCCCAGAGATCCCTTCCCATGAACGTGATTTTGCCGCCCCCTTCTCCCCTCCCCTCTTCGTTCTTGGATGGGGGCAGGAGGTTGACCACGGCTTTTAGCAAAGTGCTCTTGCCAGCCCCGTTGGGTCCAATGACGGTCACGATCTCCCCCAGGGAGACTTGCAGGGACAGATCCCACAGGACATGCACCTCTCCCTGAAAAACGTTGATTCGGTCGATCTCAAGCATGATCATCCCGTGAAAAGTCGCCGTAAAGGCGGCAATAGTTTCCTTTTTCCCCGGAAGCGGTTGACGAAACCTTCAAGCATAACGTTTACCCAAGTAGGCGTTGATGACTTCGGGATTCCTAGCCACCTCTTCGGGGGCACCCTCGGCAATCTTCTCCCCGTGGTTGAGGACGATGATGCGCTCGGAAATCCCCATGACCGCTCGCATCACATGTTCCACCAGAATAAGGGTCCTCCCCTGAGTTCTGATTTTTTTTAGAATCTCCAGTGCCTCTTCGACTCCGGCGGGTGTAAGGCCGGCCATGACTTCATCTAAGAGCAATACCTCCGCGCCCGTCGCCAGGGCCCGGCCTAATTCCAGGCGCCTGCGCAGGGGAAACGGGATTTTTCCAGCCGGGTCGTCCCGCAGTCCATCCAGCCCCACAGACATCAGGATCCTCTCGGTTTCTTCCTGGGCTTGGCGCATCGCCAGGTTTCTTCCGTATAGGGCGGCTACCAGAACATTCTCGAATACTTTTAGGTTACTGAAGGGCTGGATGATCTGGGAGGTCTTGGCAATCCCCCTCCGGCAGATCTCATGGGGGGGAAGATGAGCGATCGATTTGCCGCGATATAAAACCTCCCCTCCATCGGGGGAATGGATTCCCACAATTACATTAAAGAGGGTGGTCTTTCCTGAACCGTTGGGACCGATCAATCCCAGGATCTCTCCCGCCCTAAGAGAAAAAGAGAAATCACGGACCGCCGCCAGCGCTCCAAAGCGCTTGGTGACCCGCCGGCACTCCAGAAGCGTCACCGACTCCATCCTTTTTTCCTCAAGACGGTCCCCATAATGCCCTGGGGAAGGAGAAGGATCACAATAACGATGACTCCCCCTACAAAGATTAAATAATCGTATACAAATTTTGCGCCCAGGTATTCTGAAATCAGCGTGAGAAAGCTCGCCCCGATCACCGGCCCGAGTACGGTCCCCATCCCGCCCAAAAGGGTCATGGTGATCATTTGGATGGTTCGCATCACGTTGAAGACATCATCGGGGATGATATAGGTCAGCCAGTAAGCCTCCACCCCCCCGATGCACCCGATCAAGCTCGAGGCCAGCACGTACGCCCGCACTTTGATTCCCAGCGTCGGAACACCGCTCAGCTCTGCGGCCTGCTCCGCTTCCCGGATCGCGCGCAGGCCATAGCCAAACTTGCTCCTCTCCAATAGCGCTGTCAGCCCGACGATTAACCCCATGAAAAAAAGCAGGACGTAATAAAAAAAGACCTCGGGCGGTGCCGGGGGGAGGGTCAACCCGTGGGCGCCCCCGAAAAATTCCAAGCCAGCCACTCCATCCCACTCGAGGATCACCTGCTTCATGGCCTCCGCCGCCGCAAAAGTGGCGATGGCAAAGTAAGCCCCCTGCAATCTCAAGGTGGGGAGGCCAACGGCCAGAGACAAGCCGGCGCAGATCCATCCCGAAAGAAAAACACTTAGGAAAAAGGGAAGCCCCCCTTTGATCATCAGGATCGCGGTGCCATAGGACCCGACCCCGAAATAGGCCACCGGGCCGAAGTCAATGTATCCAGTATATCCCGACATCATATTCCAGCACCCGGCCAGGGCCACCCACATAAAGACCAGGGAAAGGAGGCGCAGCCGGTAACCTTCCAGCCCGAAAAGCGGGAGGGTTCCCAAAATGATCCCGCCGGTCAGGAGCACGAATAAAATATACCTTGAGGGGAGAGGGTGCCGGGACATGGTCAATTTTTACTCCACAATTCCTTTCCCGAAGAGGCCCGCTGGCCGGATGACCAGAATCAGGAGTAGAAGAAAAAAGGAAAGGGCCAGCGATATTCCGGCGGTCAGGTAGGTGGTCGTCAGGGATTCAAAGACCCCCAGGACCATCCCTCCCCAAAGAGTTCCAGGAATGTAGCCCATTCCGCCCAGGACGACCACGCAAAAAGCGGTGATGGTGAAGGGAAGCCCCATCTGAGGATAAAGGACGAAGGTGGTCGAAATCAGGGATCCCGCCAGGCCCGTGATGCCCGTGGCTAAAGCAAACGTGAAAGTGTAAATTCTGAAAATCTTCACTCCCATCAGGCGAGCCATTTCCCGGTCCTGGGCCGTGGCCCGGATCGCTCGCCCCATTTCGGTACGGTAGATAAAAAGATAGAGCCCAAGAATCACAACCATGGCCAGGGCGAATGTGGCCAGCCGGGAGTAAGGGAGGACCACTCCCAGGAGGTTCAGATTTAGCCCTGAATAGGAAGTTTTCACTGTGCGGTAGTCCGCCGTCCAAACCCTCAAAGCCAGGTTGGTCAGCACCAGGTGAAAGCCAAAGGTCAGCAGGTAAGACATGATGGGGGGTGCCCCTACCAACCGGTTGATGGCCAGCCGCTGCAGGAAAAAGCCCAGGAAAAAAAGAGCGATGAGGCTGAAGGGAAGAGTAAGGAAGGGATCGAATCCTGCCAGGGTGAAAAGCCAGTAGGTGAGGAAAGCCCCCAGCATCACGAAGTCCCCGTGGCTCAGGTTCACTACGCCCATGACTCCGAAAGCCAAAGAAAAGCCCGCCGAGCAGGAAGCATAAATGCCCCCGAGCAAGAGCCCGTTGACCAGTGATTGCAGGAAAAGGAGCATGAGGCAAAGTTTACCGGTGGGATTTCATGGCTTCACCGCGCTTTCCACTACGTCATCGTTCTTTCCAAAATTTCATGGGGTAGATCGGTCTCCCCTCGGCTGTATCCGGTGGAAAAACATGAACCAGCTTTCCTCCCTGAACCTGGACCACCAAGGGAGGATGAATTTCGTTCGCTCCATCGGGGCCAAATCGGATCGGGCCGTAAAAATTGTCGAAGCGCTTCGCATATAGGTACCGCATGATTCTTTCCCGATCTCGGTCTTTCAAGGGGGGGATGAGGCCCAGTTCCTGCACCGCCTGCTGCTGAACTAAGGCTCCGGCCAGGCTCGCCGCCTCGACAAAATCTGGAGCTCGACCGAAGCGCTGAGAATATCGCTTATAGAAATCCCGGGCCGTTCCAAAAACCTCATCCCGGTAGGGAAGATTGGGGGTCCATTCGGAAGCTGCGAAAACATACTCCGCGTCACTTCCCAGGGATTGAATAAAATCTGGGACCGTGGGCCCGTAGCTAAAAAAAACTCCTTTCGGGGAAAAATCAATCTCTTTCATACCCTGGATCACTCGCATGGCCACCAGGGAGTGAGACCCCACCAAAAGCACATCCGGTTTTTTTTCTTTTACTTTCAGCAGCAGGGGATTGTAGTCGGTTAAAGCCATCGGGAAGAGCTCGAAATGGGCTATTTGAATGCCCATTTTTTGCGCATAGAACTTAAACCCATCTGCGGCATCCGCCGTAAAGGGAATGTTCGCTCCGATGATGGCCGCAGTCTCCGGACGGGGTTTAAGCGCGGGCAGGATTTCCACGCATCCCCGAACTTCTTCCGGCGCTTTTCCCAGGAGGGAAAAATAATATTTGAACCCCCGGGCAAAAAGCTTGAGCGTGCTGGCAGCTCCGGAAATCAGGGGGTAGTGGAATTTTTCCGAGACGGCGCTGGAAGCCATTACCTGGCTGCTCCCGAACCCGCCCAGGAGCAGATCCACTTTATCCTCAGTGATCAGCTTTTCCGTCAGCTTGGCGCTCGTCGGAGGGTCGCTTTGGTCATCATAGAAAATCAATTCTACGGGGACCCGCTTGCCTCGGACTTCAATTCCTCCCTTGGTATTGACCGTCTCTTTCCAGAATAGATAGGCATCCCTCACTAAACTTCCGTCCCTGCCGAAAGCTCCCGTCAGCGGGACAGGGAATCCGATGCGGATCGGCCGTTGCGCCCCCAGCACTTCCGCGGGCCGGATGGCGAAAAGAAAGAGGACAAGGATCTGGCAGCTTACCGAAAATATTTTGGGGTTGTTCCATCGGCCCTTCATGATCCTCTCCCCCCTTCTATTTTTTATATTATCAAAAAATGCGAGGATAATGCAAAAGTAAAAGAACCTTTTGCCGCTCCCCAAGCGAGTCCATGAGCCCAGTCCCGCCTAAGGCGGGATCCTCCCGCCTGGGCCCAACGTTCTGGCCTTGCCCGGGCGCAGCCGCAGAGGAGGTGAGGGAATCAACATCGGCCGGGAGTGGACAAGCGCCGATTTCTCCTTGATGAGGCAGCCTCCGCTATGGTACTTTACGATCATGACTTTTAAAACCCTCGAATGGAAAAAGGGCAAACTTGCTCTCCTGGACCAAACGAAGCTTCCAGCGAAAGAATTTTACCTGGAATGCTCGACTTACCAGGAGGTAGCCCGGGCCATCCAAAGCATGGTTGTGCGGGGAGCCCCGGCCATCGGCGTGGCCGCAGCCTTTGGGATGGCCCTCGGGGCTCTGCAATCCAAAGCCCGAGACCCCGCTGTTTTCCGGCGGGATTTGATTCGAGCGGGGCAGACCCTGGTCACCACCCGGCCTACGGCCGTCAACCTTCTATGGGCTGTGGAACGGATGAAACGGGTGGCGGAAGACAGCCTGGGCAGAGGGATCCCGGCGGTTAAGAAAAGACTTCAGGAGGAAGCGATCCGGATCCTGCAAGAAGACCTTCAGGCCAATCGAGAAATTGGCAGACAAGGGCAAATCCTCATTGGCGATGACGCCTCGATTCTCACCCACTGCAACGCCGGAGCGCTGGCCACAACTGGTTATGGCACGGCCCTGGGGGTAATCCGTGCTGCTTTCGAGGCGGGGAAACGCCTCCATGTCTTTATCGACGAGACCCGCCCCCTCCTCCAAGGCTCTCGCCTAACTACTTGGGAACTGATGAAAGAGCGGATCCCTTGCACCCTGATCGCCGACAATATGGCGGGTTGGCTCATGGCCCAGAGAAAAATTCATTTGGCCATCGTCGGGGCGGATCGGATCGCGGCCGATGGGGATGTAGCCAACAAGATTGGAACCTATTCCGTGGCCCGCCTTTGCCATGTCCACCATATCCCTTTCTATGTCGCCGCGCCTACTTCCACGATCGATCTTTCGATTAAAACTGGGAAAGACATTCCCATCGAACAAAGACCTGACCTGGAAATCACCACGCTCCACGGAAGGCCGATTGCTCCGCAAGGAGTGAAAGCATGGAACCCAGCTTTTGATGTCACTCCGCATCGCTTTATTAGCGCCATCATCACGGAAAAAGGAATCATGCAAAAGCCTTTCAAAGCGAACCTGAAAAAGATCTGTTCTTCAGGGTAATTTCTCTGTACCCCGAATGTTCAAATTCTGGATATTTTTTTAAGCGAATCAGGCGACAATTTCACCCCTTCCTTTACCCTGTGGAGTACTTTAATTTACTCCACAGGGCAAGCCCTCCCCCCTCCGAGGGGGAGGGAAAGGGTGGGGGGGATCATGGGTCTTTCCTTTGGTTGCGGCTATGCCGCGCTGTGTCCTCTGTGATTAAATTTTGGGAAACCCATTGATTTGTCAAGGAGGAAAAGATGATTTCTCAGTCATTGGTGGAATTGATCGAAAGGAACGCAGATCCCTTGGCCAGGCAGTGGTTACAGGATGTTACCAAGAATTTTCATACTCCTTTCTCCCATACCTTTAACCCGGACTACCTTTACGAAAGGGCTCTAAATACCTATAAAAGACTCGGACATTGGCTCAGGTTGGAGACTCCTAGGGAGGAAAGCGCCAGGTTTTACAAAAAATATGGGGAGGATCGTTACCGAGAAGGGTTTCCCCTCCCGGAATTGATTTATTCTTTTATTCTCTTCCGCCGGCACCTGTGGCTCTACATCTTACACGTGGGCTTCTTAGACAGCGCCTACGAATTGCTCCGTGCCCTGGAGCTAAACAACCGGGTGATCCTCTTTTTCGACCGGGCCTTGTACAATATGGCCTTGGGTTACGACGAGTGTAAGAAAAAAAAGGAATAATGGGGAGCGCTGCGGTGCCCACCCCAATATCATTTTGCCGGGCAGCCAAATTCATTCTTTTTCCTTCTCGGGTCGAGTGTCGGCGTGGTGTTTGATGACCAGGGCCTTAACCATAAAGATGACCCCCTCGGCAATGTTGGTGGCGTGGTCGGCGATCCGCTCCAGACAACGGCTAACGATGATCAGGTGAACAGCCCGGGTAATGGTCTTGGAG
>Ga0187886_1002183_pt1 | contig 16128 bp, 20 predicted proteins | sample June2016WEW_20_1_FD_133001 | JGI IMG/M metagenome (GOLD analysis project Ga0187886, IMG submission 133001) | Peatland microbial communities from SPRUCE experiment site at the Marcell Experimental Forest, Minnesota, USA - June2016WEW_20_150 | ecosystem: Environmental > Terrestrial > Soil >... | reverse complement strand
CTATCTCTAATATAACATTAGGATTTAGTCTTTCAACCTGATCTAAAAGCCAGTATAACTCCCAATAATTTTGGATTGGTTTGTATTTATTAATTAGATAAATTAATTCATTTTTATCCATAAGTCATTGCCTCATCTTTCATATATAATCATCAGAATCTTCTCTTATTTGCTGTTATGTTCATTCGTAATTATTTTCCCATTACTACCAAACTCGAAAATAGTAGGTGCCACTTGTACAGAACCAATTTTATCAACATCAACAGATCCAGAACTATTGTTCACTTGGTTGTCATTGGGAATAATATCAGCATTGTCCAATATTGTTTTGCAACACATACCCAAAGTTTTTTCTACACTTGCCAATCTTTTTTCAATAGCTAAAAATCTGTCATCTCCATCTCTATCTCCATATACCCCAAGCTTATATTTCTTAAATAATTTCTCTATTTCTTTAAGATAATCTTTCAAAGGGTCAGATGTTGACACAATAGGAAATGTTGGAGGATTAGCCATAGCAACACCTTTCCCCTTTCTAGGTCTTACTATACTGACTCCATCATCAAATGGTAATGGTAATGCTCCCTTATGTTTCTTCCCACACAATATAGCTATTTCGAGACTTTCTCTATCTCTACCTATAACTATATTGCTACAGTTAGCATCTTTTCCTCCAGATTTGTACTGTCTACAAACGTCCGTCTTATCACATGTTACTACTGGAGTAAACTTAGGATTTCTTCCTAGTTTCTTTAATTTAGTAAGATTGTCGGCATTGAAGTCTGTTTTTACACAATCCTTGCATAAAACTACTACCTTGATAATGTGTTTAATATTTGGTCCAGATCTCTCGTGACATTTGAAATTTAAACACTCGTAATCTATTCCAGGTTTTATGTCCTTCCCTAATTCTTTTGTCAGATCCTTTTTGCAAGAAGAACAAAATATGTGACCCAATGGAGAATATTTAAGTTCTGAGAAGAAACTATCTAATTCTCTCACATTATCAGATTCTTCTAAGCACGAATTACAAATCATACTCTTCTCTTCAATGATTTGCCCATTACTACTCTGAGACCATTCTATTTCAACATAAGAATCCTTCGATTCTTTATTTAGGTTTTTACCACAAGCCGAGCACCAATGCTCATGGCCCTTAGTATCACACATATCCACTCATCTCCTGTTTACATTTGTATCGTTTATTCATATTCGCATTTGTCGCGTTTGTTCGTCTGTAAAAGATCTCTTGTTTTGCTTGGTACACTGAGTCATTAAAGATAAGACTTCAACAACTAGATCTGTTTGTTTTTGAGTTGGCTGATTACAAATCAAGCATATATATGCAATTGTCACTACTACACATCTGCCGTATATTCTACATCTGAGCATACTGTTATCTAGAAAATGTTCAGTTTTTAGTACATCCACCACTCGCACTATTCACGGTGTTATCAAAATTCTGATCTTTGATAGCTTGTATTGAGACAGAATACAAAAATGCTTGACAGACCTCCTTTACCAGAGGTTCGCTGTCAATCATTTTCAAAGTATCATCTGCAAGCTTATTCATGTCGATGTTACTTCCTAGAGCACTTGCTTCTCTCCATCTATCTGCTATCATTCTCAGTTTGTTTATATTTACAGTAGGTACACTAACAGATTTGTTCGACATTTACTTATTTTCCACTTTACTTATTTTCCATTTTGTCCTGGAGGCTTTTCTGGAGAATTTCCTGGAATCTCCACCTTATCTTCTACATCACCGGCACTACCTACATCTATACCCATATCCTCAGCAGACACGCTTGGATTCCCAACAGCATCATATTTTTTAATGAATCCTTCCAACAATTTCTTATAAGGATTATCTATTGCAGGTATAGCATTGAGATCGACACCTCTCATCTTCTTTGGAATCGCTTTATAATAGATCTTATTACCCACCCAGCTACCAAAAGTTTCCAAGACTATTGAAAACTTACCATCATAATCTGTCTCGTGTTTGTTCGGCGTCATAAGAGTGCATATTATATCCTGATTACAACTTATCATCTCACTCACAAGTTTCATTTGATACGTCGTACCAAGCTGATACATGAAACCGCGTAGGTCAAAAGTCTCCTTATTGTCAATGTCCACCTTTTTCTCTCCAAGATAATAATATCCCTGGTCCAGGTATGCGTCTCTTGCAGATAGTCTTGTCATTTCGACGAGATACATCGGATCTATTATTATTAGTTTCAGCTTTTCTCCTTGTTCTGTTTTATGCTTTTTCATAGCATCCATTATTTGTTGATAGTTTTTGAAATCCTCGTGAATTATATTTTCTAACGTCTTGTCATCAAGTTTCATTAGCTCTTCTTCTGAACCTCTCTCATGGTCAAGATACAGAACTTTCCAACCTCTCTTTGCCACCTCTTCTGCTATCTTGACCGCGGTATACGTTTTACCTGTCCCAGTTTGACCCTTAAGCAATATTTTCAACTTGTACTTTTTTTGCAACTCGTTTCTTGTTACCATTTTACGTCTCCTCCATTTGTTCTCCAAAGAATTTTATGTACATATCCATCTTGTGATATGTATCATTGTAAGGTTTTGCGTCGACCCTAAATTTATCCCATTTAGACTCTCTACTGGGATTTTCATAAATACTGACATATCTTTTCCCATATAATTCGCTACAGTCTTCAGGTATAATATATACCATCTTGACATGTCTCCAAGGTTTCTCTTTACTCATACATAATATAACTAAAGTGTCAAAATTATGTTCCGTATCAAGAGTGCTATCCCATGAGTTGTTATTTATACCAAAACTTGCAGTTTTTACCTCAATCCTACCATACGTATGATGATATACCAAGTCATATAATGAGTTATAATTATTACTAATATCGTTATGATTATCTATTTCAAGAGTACATGATACTATATCCTCACCAATTCTTCCTCTAATCCTTTCACTAAATTCATCGAATTTACTAAGGTCAATATCAGCATCTATCCTACAATTGCATACAATCTTTCTTATATTGTTATAACTATCTGACCTCTTATTGTAGTCCTTCATGTAACAGTTTCTACATATAAACATATTAGTTTTGTTTCCATTTTCGTCGTGGTACATAAACCAATGAGGTGTATCAATACTTTCGCATTTTATACACTTTCTTTCTTTAAATCTTTCATTCTTTATACATTCTATTTCGTAAGACCTTACTTCCTGCTTTGCTCTCTGATAACATAAATTGCACATATATGACTTTTTATCCCATTCTCCATCTCTATCATAACATTTTGCCCAACATTCATAACCGGCAGATGTTACATACGTTTCAGCGCTTCCACATTTAACACACTTTCTTACTCCAACTATCCTTTCTTTAAGCTTTCTATTTTCTTCTTTTTCTTTATTTAATTTACAGTCATAACAAATACGTAACCCTGTCCACTCTTTTTTACTGTTATAATCCCTATACCACCATCTGGTCTCTTTTGTCCCACATTTACAACATTTCATACCCACAGTCTTAGGCATTTTACGTCTCCAACATTACATCTGCAATGATTTGCATAAAATATCTACACACCATATTACGCTGTCCACCACTTTAATCATGAAGTTTTTCTTCAGTCTGTTCTTAGGACAAACCGTCCCTATGCCGTAGGTAAATGAAGTGATCAGACTGTGCAGGTCATCTTACCGGCGGCTGAACTGGGGTGGACTTCTTACTCCGTTAAAATATGAGGTAAAAATCCCCATAAATTTTTGTGCCTACATACACCCTATTACGCTGTCCACCACTTTAATCATGAAGTTTTTCTGAATTGATGCCTCATATCCATCGATATAACCTCTCAAATTCAAACCAGCAACATACATAACATAGAACGTCCCTTCATTTGTTGACATTTGTTCTATCTTTACTAAATCCTTTCCTGACAAATCATTATTTTCATCATGTTGCTTGATTACAGCATTAACAACTATCTTCATATAATCAGCAACTCTTCGTGCCTCTCTGCCTGTTATATATGGCCTAATTGGAATATTTGCTATGTTTAACAAATATAAAATAGTACCCTTATCCGTTTCTAAATTTTCAATCTTTACCAAACAGTCTGCTGTGCAATTTGATTCAATATTTACTTTCATAATATTTTCTCCTTCATTGTTCTCAGATTCGTCTATTGTGCATATCGTTACAATACTTAGTGCTGTATTATTTTCTCCTTTATTTTTTTCCAACTCTTCTCTTTTCACACTATCGTCAATTGTTTCTCTACCCTTATCAACAATAGTACCCGTTTCATCTATTCTTTCTTTTCTCCTCTCTCCTTTAATCACATCATCTCCTTTAATCACATCATCTCCTTTAATCACATCATCTCCTTCAACAATAGTATCAAAATTATCTATTTTTGATTGATGCCATAAAAAATCCTTTATTCTGAAACATGCCCCTCGAAACATATTTCCAATATCAAACACTGACCATACTCCCAGATCTCTTATAATTATCAAGGTTTCCATTATTTTTCGCGTCACATCACATTCTTCTCAAATCAATAGAAATTATCGATTTTTCTATTGTCATCTTATACCATCTCATCATGTCATATTGACTTCTATGCTTCACGGAACTATTATACCAACGTTCGAATCCTCACTCCTCAACCGTGCATATTTTCTTAGTCCATCTCTTAACTCTACGAATCTTTCTGTTCCATCATCCTGAAGTTTCCAGAGTCCCTGTGTATCTTTTTTCAGATCAGTTATTGGGTCAAACAATGTCTTAACAAGAAGTTTCCATCTGTTATCATAATTTCTTGCCTTCTTTTCTCCATGGAAATAATGGTTGACAAGTCCTGGCATAAATCCCACATTCTTACGTATATGCTTCAAAGCTCTATCTTCCCACACCTTGCATAATTTTTTATATCCCTCCGTATATCCCCCATTAATAGTTCTATCAACTTCTCCCCATAGAGCGTTCGACATAAGCCAATCTCCGCTTCCCAGGATGGTCCAATCTATTAGTCCCCCTACTTTGTCTAATGCCTCTCTACGAGCTGCCCAACAGAATCCAGGATGGCGATATCTCCATTCTTTTCCTTTTTTAACATCAACCACTCCATAATAATATCCCTCCTTCACATCTTCTATAGTATCATCGTCTTCTTCTGTCAATTTTCCATACACAAAACCTGGGGTAATTACACCAGGTTCATAATTTACTCCAAGATCCTGAGCATGACTGAACATCTGCAAAAAAGAATAGTGTTGAAGTAAATGAAGTGTCTCCTGAGCCCAGTCAGGGCGAGCAAAACTAACATCTGCATCTACCCACGCAACATATTTCCAATCAGAAGGTAGACGATTAATCAGCAAATTCAATGAATTCTCTTTTAGCCATATTTCCTGATCATCTTTTGCTCTCAATTGTAAATGTCTCGGATTATCAGGATCTGTAACCTCAAAATGTCTATCTCCAAACGCAATTTCTACCGTATACAGTATCGCACCTGATTTCTGTACCATATTCTCGAACATCCAATAATTCCAATATCTACTTCTGAATCTTAACGGATTAAATAAAGTGGTCACAACATATAGTTTGTCCGGAAAACAATGTATTTCCCCATGAGACTGAGACGGATGGTCAATACATTCCCTGCAAGAACAACTCACATGATGTTGTAGTCTGTTCCAATTAGTTTGTTCATATTCTCTCATTTATTTTTAGTCTCCTTCTTACATCTCCAACATTAAGTCATTAGAATTATATCGCCAGATATAATATATCAGAATATTACGTCCGCAATGATCTTGATAAATCATCTACACATAAGAAAAGTGCAACCAATACCCACATAAATGCGTCTGTATTCTTAACCTTCCAATAATTCTTTGCAGCCAATATACAACAAATTATGATCAATCCAGTTGTTATTGCCTTTATTGGCTCTGTTAATATTACCATATATTTATCTCCTTTTATTGCCAACATCTTTCATTAATTCGTTCATGGTATTTTCTTTTTCTACTTTCATAAAGTGAATAACATTTTTGGCATTCATTGCACCAATCGTCTGGACGTCTTTTCCAATTACGTCTTTAGCTATTGACTGAGCCACATTAATATCTGTTACTCCTCTCGTATTAGATGTAGACATGTGAAGTAGTCTCAAATTTTCTCTCACGACGTCTAATGATAAAGATACCATGTATCCATTATCCAAAAGTACAGGTTTAATACCTCCGCTTTTAATCATTTCTTGGACATTTCCAATAGATACTGTTACCAAGCTGCGTCTTACTTTTTTGATTTCTTCATCTGTTAACATTTTTACATCATTTTCATATGCCTGTATCTCTCGATCCCATTTATTGCTAATACTTTCTCTCTTCCGGTTTTATCTTTAATACTACTTTCTCATAAACTATAGTATCGGTAGCCCGATTAGGACGTTTGTTCCTTTTCCACTCTTTCATTTCTTCCAAACCTCTTTACTTTATATTCATCATTGTTCAAAATTATATCGGGAACAGTTCCCCAGCACACGTAAATGTTGCCATACTAGCGCTTCACCACTAACTACCCGCATAGTATAATGGCTACTGTACAAGCGGCTCAGACATGGTATATGAAGATGCTGCCTTACCCGTAATTTTGATCATATATCCTAAATTTCTACCTGGTATTTCATAATTTGTTATCATTAAACCATTGTCTTGCTAACACCAACGCATTTATCAGCATATCAACTTCTTCAAGTGGTAATTTTTTCTTTTGCCCACTTATGTCAACCTGGATAATTTTTCCGTCTCTTCCGTCGACAATGTTTACACTTATTCCATTATGAAGGTCTATAGCCTTAAACTTGTTAACCTTATCTTTTTGTGTCATTTTACTCAATGTGCCATTACTGACACTGGCCTAACTTTCTCAGCAGCTTCCCAGTCCCCTTGATAAATGTGAAGATTCGAACAATGATCCATACACCTTATGAGCTTAATATTATTAGGTTCAAATATTTCTTTTTTCAACATCAACGCTAACCCAACCATATTTGAATTCCATGCAGCAAATAAATCTCTACTACGCCAGTCGACATGGAACTCGCCTTTACCTGGTATCAGTATATCTCCGTCCATTCTAGGATGAGAATATATAAATATTTGAATCCTCTGCATACATGGTTGATCCTCCTCCACAAACAAATCTCTTTCAGGTACCCATGTCGTAATCTGATCTCTATTACTTACGAAACATTCTCCCCCTCCAGCAATTCTAGCCGCAATTCTGTCTCTTACCACCTTAATCTGGTCGATAGTGTCTTCACAAAGCTGTTTGACCTTATAATAACCGCTGCTATCTGAGTTAATGTCAGTTCTAGGATAACCAATAAGTCTGGCCATGTAATTATATTCAAAACCTTGCTTCTTCCAATCGTATCCTCTCTCCCATTGTTTCGTATACTCTTTTAAATGCAACTCCCTTGTTGGGAAGTCCTCGTGTAACATAGGTTCATGTAGAGGATTTCCTATCTCAATCATAGATACTATAGCCTTAGTCTTTACAGGTTTCCCATAAAGCCTCGTACAAATAGCCCCGTGTTTGAGACATTCTTTTATAGCTTTATACCATGCGTCAGGCAATCCGTTAGCCTGAATTAACACAGGTGGTGGTACTTTATTCGCCATTATTTTCTATTCCTCTGTATTTACTATTCCTCTGTATTTACTATTTTCTAGCCGGCACTTATCTTCTCTTTTTGAGAGTTTCGTCCTTACTAGTAGCCCCTAGATAGATGTCATATCCTCTTAACATTTCCAATACCTTCTCTTCTTCATCAGAAAGTTAGAACGTTCCATCAAATTTTCCCAATGATATTTTCATACTTTTTACAGCACTTAAATCTGTTCCTTTGCAACCTTCACAAGAAGACGCCGTATCAGTTGTCATAAACCCACAGCCAATGCAAATTTTCATTTATCAACTCTGGTCTGCTTCCTTGAAGAAGATCAATTCCGATATATACGTTTTTCTTCCTCCCTTAGACCTGTCTGTAACAAAGTCCTTGATTATCTTTCCACCATTTTTTGAAGCAACTTCAATAACATGCGACCTTGCAGTTAAATTGATAGTTGTAATACTTTCCTGTAGAATTATTTCCATAGTCTTCTCGCAACTATCTGAACATTGTTCAGAACCTGCACTTTCCCATGCGCTCTGTATGTCCCCGACACATTTGGCAGCATATTTTTCTAGTTTCACTTTATCGACATCTACATCTTTTATAATGTATACAAAGTCAACTGGTTTCCCAACTACTGTTATTGATTTTTTACTCATACTAACATCTCTTTTTTACATATATTTTCTGGATCTCTTATTATGGTGGTCACTAATGGTTCTCGAGGAAATTGAATCCTCTCTTTTAATTTGATCCTGCAGGCAAAGAACTTTTTACCACATGAGCAGGTGGTAGGGAATGAAATATGACAAACCTGCATAGGGATATTAACGTGCAACCGTACACTTAAGAACCTTGATGATCCTGAAGGGAGTCGAACCCTTTCTATGGTTTTGTTCGGCGGGCAAAAAAAGTGTAGCAACCAACTGGTTACTACCTTTGGGAGGTCAGATATAACTACCGGAAATATGCGGTTCCTGCCGTAGTTACGGTGTGGGGAGTTTATTGTTTCCGCCTCTGAACACTTTTGCATACCTGTTATGCATCAGGACCTATTTGTTGTTATGACGGGTGCGTCAGGATTTGAACCTGAGTCGCTCGTTCCAAGTACGAAGTATCTGTCATTTAACACAGCCCTTTTAGATGCTATCACTTATGTGATAGCTTCCTTATTGGGAGAACAAACAATGACAGGTATTTTAGCATGATAGACCTGGCTACACTACGCACCCAAACATTGGACACATATATCAGGGAGGTTTTCACCTCTCCTGACATTTCGTGTCTAGACATTTTGTGTCAAGTCTGACTTTATTACAGCTCAAAAGGACATTAAGTCCGGCGCAGACCCTGTTGGTTCTGTTGCTGACGGTACGCTTGCTTCAAGATCAGTTCTCAGAGCGACGCTATACGTCTTTGGCGCAACTGGCCTCTTTGTCAGATCATCAATTCTCCACATCTCCTTGGGAGCTGACGGCCATTCTTTGCCCGCTATGGTGAAAACTCTGTTAACAATGCACTTTAAGTCGCCGTCTGTAGGTACATTATTCTTCTTGAGTTCCGCCAATATCCCCTTGTAGATGGTGCTGGATAAGATTATATCATACTGGAGATCTGTTTCTCTACCGAATATAACGCACCTTGAAGTCACCATACCCTCTTTGTTTGGCAATTTCTCATTTACTACATGTTTTGGTGGTGTCAATATTCTAATGTTGACCGATTCTCCTTTTTCAGGCAAAGGAAGCTGCCCTCCAGTGGCAATGTTTACCGAAGCCATTTTGTCGATTTTTGTCTGATCTACCCCATACATCTTGTCCATCTGTTCTTTTATTGATGCCATGTTTATTTGTTTCACCTCATTTGTTCTTTCGTCTCTCTTTTTTCGACCTACACGCACGTTTTTCATTCGGTCATCATAAAAGCGTATCCTACCCTCTAAGATAACATATGCCTATGACTGCAACGTTTTCAACGTTTTTCGCATTTATGACCAACACCTCTGTAAATACCCTCTGTTGCTGTCGCAACTCTATGAGATTTTTCATAGCTGAGATGATTTTCCTTCATTAATAGTCTTTCTACGTATTCGTGTACCATTGTACAGTCTGTACCTTTGTCCAAATCACTAACCCATATCTCATTTTCTGGTATAAATCCGAATACATAATGATGTCCGCCTATAAATTCTCCCTCATTTGATGAGTTTTTCCAGTTTTGGTCAAATTTCTTGTGGACTATGTTGCCTGATACAAGCCAAAAATCAATATTATCGAATTCAAGTAACTTTCTTATTCTAACTATAGGTTCCATAGATCCACTTGTTGCCATATTGCTTGTCTTTATTATTGGTCTCTTTATTACTTCTCTTCCTCATTTTTATCCGCATTTTTCACTATTTTATACCCGTGCTGTGGTAAAAAATCAGATTTTTGAAGAAACTCAATAAGATCATACCTTTCCATCGTGACATAACCATTAGAACTTTTATCTATTATGCCGATTCTAGATGGTTTCCAGGAAAATGACAATCCTCTATTGTTGAATAGAAACCACCCTTCTGTAGTAGAATAGTCTACATCGTTTTTCTCTATACCATAATCGTCGTCTAACGTATCTTCGATTAACTCATCAATATCAATTCCAATTCCCTTATTCTCATCGATATCTTTGATTAATTCATCATCTAAAGTCGTTACTTTTTCTTCTATATTATTTTCATTATCTGAAGTCATTATTTGTCCTCTTCATTCTCAATTCTAGGTGCTATTGTCAATAATGCTTCAACTCCATTATACGGCTTTTGGATTATGACAAGCGGTTTATCTGTCCTAACCTCTATACTAATCGGAGAAAGTCCTTTCAGCTTTGAGAATGGTTGTAAAAACTCTTGTTGCATGTAAATGAATTGTGTCGAATCCACCTCCATTCCCAATACCTGATCTACTTGCGCCCTATTCTCAGGTCTCTTCTTATCAGGTCTTTTATCTTCTCTCTCTGCAGGTACAAAAGACGAAGGCGCAAAACCTGGTTCTTCTTCAGTATTATCTACCATCCCCTCAATCCCACCAGTATTACCGGTTGCTCTATCCCAGCCACCTACATCATCGGAACCACCAACATCACCAGCATCACCAACGCCACCAACATCACCAGCATCACCAATCCTATCTATCTCATCAGGTCCAACTTCAGACAAACCCATATCCCCAGCATCCCCCATTATGTCGCCTTCATACTCCCCCTCAGGGATATTTACACTGTCAAATCCGCCTTCTCCATAATCTCCAAGTTGTGACACTATATCTACAGGCTTCAGTGCAAAAATTCTCCCCTTTAATTTATCCCCAGAACTGATAAACAACCCATCTTTTTTATCTAATTCAATAAATACTCTTTCGTCAATATCCCTCTTCTTACCTTTTCCGCCTATGTTACATATTCTTGTAAATGTCGCAGGCTCTATAATCACACTCGCCTTTTTGATATCAGGATTATTTCGAACCTTTTTTATAGTATCAGGTAACTTCTCAAGAGACTTTAACAATGCTGTCGGTTCTAACAATTGAGCCCATATCACTACGTTCCCAGGGCAATGAAACTCTATTCTTTTATAGTACCCTGTATCAACCCTGATATTTATTATATCATCCTTTTGTGCAAAAGATTGTATTTCCTCTACTGTCCCTTTTACATCAATGAGAATCCCTTTATAATCTCCGTCAGGATGTTTAAAAACGCTCCGTGCATCTTTTCTATTAGGATCTCCGTCTATATGTGGAAGATAATCCATTACATCTTGAGAACTTATCTCAACCTCTGCGTACTGAACATTGTCAGTACTCTTCTGATGTGTGAATATTCTATCTTTATAGAATTTTAGAGGAATCTCAGCGTTAATATCATTCATAAAACCAAGAATGTTAACTAACACCTCTCCATTAATTCCGAACGATACATCCCATTCCTTCAACAAAGAGTCCTTTGCCGCTCTCAATGTTTTTAATTGTCCAGCAGTTGTGCCAGAAATATTTTTTACATCAGCCATATGTTCCTAAGTCTCCTTCTTCCTTTTTACCCTTACCATCATCGTAACAATTACCCTTACCATCATCGTAACAATTACCCTTTAGCCTTCTTATGCAGTTTCCCTATCCTACTACTTTCATGATGCATTGAACAGCAATCTGGGCAGTAATACATACCCACAAGTTTATCGCTTTTGTAAGACCTATCAAAATCTTTTAATGAGCATGTTGTAATAATAACATCGAACACATCGACAGGCTTCCCCGGATAAACTCTCTTAGAGTCGCACATCTCATGTAATTTATGCAACTTCTGACAGGAATCTTTCCAAATGCAATCAACGCAAACAGATCTAGCGATTAATATACTCATATCAACTTTACTCTATTCAATCTGATCCTCTTTTATGTCCTTATGATTTTCCAAGTAATAATATACTGCCTTGTATATAGCCTCTTTCACGAACACCTCTCCAGTTTTTATCTTCAATGCTAACACATCTTCCTCTGGAAGAACCGATTGAACATGAACAAATTTCATATTGACTCCAGTTTATTCTTATCATCACACACGACTACATATACCGACATCATACATGACCACATATTACAGATAACATACTGATAACATCCCAGCAACATACCTGCCACGCATCTACCGCATATCTATCGCATATCTGTCGCATATCTATCGCTTATTGGACATCTTTTCATATATTATGGATCGTAATATTTCGCAATTTTAAAAAAAAAATTAAAAAAACAAAATAAGGAGCCAACAAAGATGCTCAGGGCTTAATAGCCTTGATCTTCTTTATTGCAGCATTCCCATTTTCTGTTCCAACTTCCTCAAAGGCAGAGATAAAGTCAAAGATCTTATCTGACCAACCTCCCACCAAACACACACCCCTTGTATTTTGAGGAATCATGATATTTCCATACCCTGACAGATCAAATGCATAGAGTTTGACTCCAGGATATCTCTTCTGATATGTCAAGAATTTTTCTGCAAACGTTACTCCACCATCACTATTACTATTGTCCCAGATAGAGCGTCTTGCATAACTGTTCCACATTTGAGCATCAGTAAATATCATTATTCTATCGACTTTAATGTCGTTATCAAGTAGATATTCAATGACTTTATAGCCATTTGTGGAATAGCCTACCTCGCCTTCCCTGCTGTGCATCTCCATGGTATTTTTTAGTATTCCGTTAACTCTTGACATTGGTACAACTTTCCAATTATCTCCAAACATGCCTGTGATAGTATGTCCAGCGAACCTATTGGCCATCATTCCCAACATTATACCAATATCAAATCTCTGCATACTACTATTTTTCGATATCTCCTTTTCCATACTACCAGACACGTCACATGCTATCAGTGTAGATGATCCAGACAATTTTGGGAAATTTTCCACACTATATGTCACTGCGGTCTCAATAGCATCCATGAGGTCTGTTACCATTAATGCTCCAGCATGAGTAAAATGTCCATTGCTCGCATTACTCAACTCTCTATATGCAGCAAAGAACCTGAATGGCAACTGTTTCGAATACAGTACGGCATTCTTGTCGGATATCATCTTGCACAACAATCTGATATCTGTCTCTGTCACATCCTTACTCTGTAAGCAGTTCCTGAGATTTCTCAGAATTGCCATATAATTGTTAACCCTTCCATTCTTATAGAAGACTTTGTTCACTACATCATGCCAAGTCATCTGCCCAGTGCTTCTCATTACCTCCCATGTCTCTGGAGATTCGAGAGTCTTACTTGCAAGTTTTTCAAACGTCATAGATTGTTTTGCACCTATGCTCGTTGGATTAGGATGCGTCAAGAACATTGAATCTCTCATCTTGACCGCCTTTTCATCGCTATTATATTTTGCCAACCCATACGCATCAAAATTTAAAAATGCATCCCTGATTCCAAATCTTATCAACATTGGAAGCTTAGTCTTTGTCCTAGGAGCAATCTTGTTTCTAGCCAACTGATACGCAACAAGTTCTGTCAACTCATCCGCTCTCTGGAGACATCTGGATACATATTTTCTTGCCCCGGGAACTTTCCCCACACAATTGAGATTGTTAGCAAATTCCGCTATCAACATTAGGGGTACACTTCTCAGATGCAGTTGTTCTCTGCAATAAACTGCCAACTGTAGGATAAACTCAGGGTCTGTTTTGGCGACCTTTTCTATTGAATCAAGTAAACTTCTATCAGATTCCTTAGCATTAGTATAGTATTTTGGCTCTCCAACCAGTGTGCTTGCCGCCTTCAGATACAATTCAGTCAATAAATCAGGTTTAAAAGCTAATGCGCCCTCATGATTCAACGTTGCATCAGGTCTCTTTTTTAACTCCTCTCTGATATGTTCTCCAACGTTTTTCTCTTCCACACCTTTTGAATTAAATTTGCTCATATTTTCACCTCAAAAAATTTTTTGTTATTTCATTCTTTTTTACGTTATTACAACCATAACACATATTATCTTTCTTATGGTTCTTCTTGCCATATTTGCCTTTCACTATATTAACATTCCTGTTCTTTTAACATACTCAACGGAAGGAAGCGGATTTGAACCGCTGACCACCGGATTGTCGAGAAGTATCTGCAGTCTGCACAGCCCGCGTGGGTACAATAAATCATGGCGATTAATTTGCAGGAGAACATTCGACAGCAGTTCCATGTCCGGTGCTCTACCTGACTGAGCTATCCTCCCAACTTATAATTTCCATATTTGTCATTTCCCATATTTGGAATCTTCGATATAAACAAGTCTTCATATCTTCCTTATATTTTCTATATTTCCTATCTTATAATTGTGCATCGTAACCATCGTTTTTAAATATCAGAAGGGAGAACATTCGACCGCAGCTCTTATATCATACAGGATTTTAGTCCTGCATCCAAATTTGCAGTTTGTGAAGTATCTGCAATCTACACAGCCCTTCCTATATTTATGTTTCTGTCTTGATTATGATAGGATGAATGGGAGAACACTCGAACACAGTCTTATTTATATAATTCTGGGTGCTACTCAAGTGCATAACCCGTTGTTTCCAACTGGCATTACTTGAAGCGTCAGGCCCAGATCCAGGTGTATAGTGAAGTATCTGTATTCTGCACAGCCCATTCTTCTCAATCATAACATATCATTTGCCATTTATCTCACATTAACAATAGGAGAGTAGACGGGAGAACAATCGAACGCAGCGTTTCTTGTGAATAAGGTTTCATATGAAGTATCTGCATTCCACACAGCCCGTCTTCTCTCTTTGTCATCAGTAATTTAGCGTTTGTTGTCCATCCTTTGTTCGCCTCTGCTTATATCTACAAGCACAGAAGGATGAATGGGAGAACAATAGAATGCCGTCTATAAGATTAGCAGTCCGAAGTATCGGCAATCAACACAGCCCATTCATCATTTTGTACATATATCAATAGTATGCGGGAGAACATTCAAATGCCTTGTGAATGTATGAGATATGAATATCGGCATTTAGCACAGCCCGCATATTATATTATATATCATTTTATAGATCATTTCATATATCGTCTTATATATTAATTTATATATGAATAGTAGATGGGAGAATAATCGAACACGGCTCTATGTTGAAAACCAAATTTCGAAGTAACCGCGCTCTGCACAGCCCATCTGCCATTTTATATATTACATATGTTCGAATCAGAATACCCCTTGGTCTAGGAATATCCCGTTATCGGATAGATGGGAGAACATTCTGATACGGAAATGTTGCAACTTCCAACCGAAGTCAGAAGTTGTTGCAGATTCGAACTGCCTTTACAAATTTTCAAGTTTGTGTTGTACCGAAGTATCCGCATCATACACAGCCCATCTACAGTATGAACAACATATTCTATTATTTATCATCTCCTACATTATTTCCTATTACCGCATGAGTTTTTACAACTTTCCTAACAACGTAATTTTTTCCTTCCTTTCCATCTGTTATTTGATAGATGCAAGGACAGGCCGCGACACCTGCCCCGTCATCGAACTTTCCTTGTTGTTGTCAGGAGATGTTGTAAGCTATAGTCACTTTTACATAACCAAAAACTTACAACTACAATACGACGCGCAAGTATATAAACTTTTCCTAACAGAAATGCTCCGATACGCAAAGACGCTTATAGATGTACAGCTATCGTGCAACGTCGCAAAGCGTAATGTACACATTCAAAACTCATTTACTCAACATAATCAATATATACAGTCATTAATTTCTCAACATCTTTTCTCTATTATAACTGTCTCCAAATCATTTTATGTCTTGTCAACAAAAAACATACTTACTATGTACAATTAAGCATTCATATACGCATCGTACATACTAAGGATACGTTTCTTTAAGTTTCAACGCT
>Ga0187886_1002182_pt1 | contig 16129 bp, 13 predicted proteins | sample June2016WEW_20_1_FD_133001 | JGI IMG/M metagenome (GOLD analysis project Ga0187886, IMG submission 133001) | Peatland microbial communities from SPRUCE experiment site at the Marcell Experimental Forest, Minnesota, USA - June2016WEW_20_150 | ecosystem: Environmental > Terrestrial > Soil >... | reverse complement strand
TCTTTCCAGTCCTGCAAAGATTTTGGAACCGGTTTTTCCATCAGTTCATCAATGGAATTATTATCGTATTGTTTTCCTAAAATCTCCTTACGCAGCCACTCCGGTGGTTTGATATTGCGCTGAAGATAATTGTCATAAAGATCCCCAGCCGTCCCGCTCGTCCCCGGTTCTTTTTCGGTTAGTATGAAACGACCGGCTTCACCTTTTTCCCCAACAATATATTTCAGCGAATCGCCTTCGTGGACCAAGTCCATCTTTGAAATGTGATTATCCACGTTATTGGATGTGAAGAATGTTGAATGTTTATTCCCCCAGGCATTGTTGAACTGCTTTTCGGTAATTACTTTTTGTTTAACAAGTTCCCGCGCTGCGGACCATAAACTCCCGCCTTTTTTAATTGAGGTAATGTGTTCTTGGATCTTTTCGGCGGCGACCTGAGAGCTACTCCCTACGGTTTCTATCTTAGTTTCAACCACAGTTTGGGCACCAACTCCGCTATCGGTGTGTATGTTTGACCCTACCATATCAGCAATTTCCTTTGATTTTTCAGGAGAAGCAATTGGAAGATTTTTCACTCCTGTAGCATCGGCTGAAACTGTATTTTTAACCTTAATATTCTCCGCTTCCCGTAGAGAACCGCCGTGATAAAATTCACGGATGGCGGCACCAAGAAGGGCAAAACCGGCGCCCATAGCCATGCCTTTAATCATCTGTTTGGCTATATAGTTATCCACTCGGCCGCTCTTATATCCCAGGAATTTATTCAGACGTTCTTCCAATACGGTTTCCGTTTTCTTGTCCTGTGATTGATAAGAAACCTCGGCTTTGGTAAGTTTTTCTATAAGATTATATTGATTTTGGAGTTTTCCCTTGCCCGCGCCGAAATTGACCAGACCTTGGTCTAGTTTCGCATGAGTGTAAGAAAGACGAACATCCATTAACTGAGTTAATTTGTCTTTTTCTTCTCCGGATGGCGTATTTTCAATACGCTCCGAAAGTTCTTCAATTTTTTTGGCTAGATTTTCGGCGTCGATAGTGCTCAATAATTCAATGGACTTCCCCTCATTTTTGCGTTTAAGTTTACCCTCCCCGCCGCTGGTCGTTATTTTCATCTCCTCCTTTATGCTTTCAATCGTTCTTTTTCTGGCATTCCAGCCGCCAATTGCCATAGCGGTAAGTGGCGCGGCTAAGACACCTAGGGCTCCAACCGCAAAAGTTCTCCCGGCATAACCCATGGCGGTATAGCCGCCTCTTTCAAATACAGTGTTTCTGAGTGCTCTTGCCCAAACCCATTTGGACTGTATCTTTTCCAACTCTTTTCCAGCTTCCGGGCTCGCGTTTAACCATTGGTTCATATAGACCCTGCGATCTATCTCGGCTACAGCTGCCGCTGCGCCAACGTCCGAACCGGTTTGTTTGTTCTCAATACCAAGCAGATCAGTCCTGGCTTTTTCAAAATCGTCTTTTATCTTTTCAAATTTTTTATCTCCCGTCCCATAAACCCACTCGCTTTTCGCTTCAACCATTCTTTGCGCGGCAGCGTTGAAATCGGCGAGTTGTTTTTTTTCCTCTTCCGTAAGATTTTTGAAGCTTTCCGGACCGCCGACATAATCAACTGAAAATTTTCCGTTTTCCCAGTGACCATCCAAACCACTTTCCTTTATGTTTTTTGAGATTTCGGAGATTATCTCCCCATTTTCATTAATACCTTCCTCCGCGGCTTCCTGCGCCACTTCTTTCTCATTCCCGGCCACAAAGAAACGTTTAAACACTCCCATGCCAATTTTTTTTACGAAACCGGCTTCTTCTCTTTCTTTCTGGTATTCCTCTATCGCCTGCTTTTGAACATCGCTTAAGGTGTATTGTTTGAAATTTTCCAGAGCCAGTTCTTTCTGGCCTTCAGTGAGTTCTTTAAACTCGGCGATTTGCTCCAATTCCTTCTCTTTTATATTGAAGGTTTTTTCGAAATTTTCAAAAGCCCCATTAATCGGCTTTTGCTCTTCCAAAGGATTAAAGTTATTTTTAAACTGTTCCATTGTTTCAGATTATACTATTTATTCTTTAAAAAATCAAGCTCTTAGTGCGGGATACGGGAATCGAACCCGTGTCTCAACCTTGGGAAGGTCGCATTCTACCACTAGACCAATCCCGCATTTTTTTATTTCTTTGTGCTTGTTGCCGTGCTTGTATTTAACGTGCTCGTGTTTCCGGAAGTAATGATGAACATTTTCTCGTCTGCTGGGCGGTAGCTCGTCTGTTCCATAAGCACTTTCTTCAGATTATCCGGATTTTTTAGGTAGTCAATTTGGCCGGAGATTTCCGCATTTTCTTTCATTAAACCGGATGCCTGAGCGGAAAGGTTCGCGGTCTGCTCGTTTAATTGATTTTTGGCGCTGATTAAACTGTAAAGGCCCCAGCCGATGACCAGAATTATGACTAAAGAAACCACCCATTTCCAAGTCGCCATAAGTATATCCTACTTCTTTATCAGCTCCTTGAAAACCGCCGGCGTGATTCTAACTTGGGCGCGGGATTGCAGGCGTTTTTTGCCTTTCTTCTGTTTGGACCAAAGCTTCATCTTCCGAGTCCTGTCTCCGCCGTTCTTGCCGAAATTCCCAAGCTCTTTTTTCACTGAGGGGATGTCTTCGCGGGCGATGAACTTATTTTGGGCGCGCGCCTGGATCGGCTGGGCAAACTGCTGGCGCGGCAGGGCTTCCTTCAATTTTTCCACCATTCTCCGAGCTTCTTTTTCAACGGTGCCTTTCGGAAAAAACCGGGAAAGGCCCGGCACAACTTCGCCCGCCACCAGAATATCCACTTTTATGATGTCGGCTTTCGCATAATCCGCAAGTTCGTAACTGAAAGAAGCAAAACCAGCCGTCGCCGATTTCAGCTGGTCGTCAAAGTCGCTTACGAGCTCCGCAAGCGGCATCATTGCCTTTATTTCCGTCCGGTCTTGGAAGGTGCGCGTCGTGATTCCGGTGAAGCGGAAACGAGCTTGGAGCGGATAAACATTGTTCAGATATTCAGGTGGAACGAGAATGGATATATTTGTCATCGGCTCCCAGATTTCCTCGTATTCTTCCGGTAATTCTTCCGGTTTGATAATCGTTTTCCAATCTTTTTTTGTTTTTATCTTATAAATAACCGATGGAAAGGTGCTTACCGTATCAATCTGGAATTCTCTCTTAAGCCGTTCGGCCGTGATTTCAAAATGTAATCGCCCTAAAAAGCCGACTTTATATCCCCTGCCCAGAACTTCATTTTGGTCGGGTTCTATTGAAAGCGCGGAATCGTTGAGTTTTAATTTTTCCAAACCTTTCTTCAATAGTTCATAATCATCGTTTTCTTCCGGATAAAAAGAAACAAAGACGACTGGCTTCGGTTCCTTGTAGCCGGGCAGGATTAGGGATTTTATTTTGTCCGGATGATGCATGCCGGCAATGGCCGTATCGCCGATTTTAATGAGCGACGTGTCTTTAATGCCGGTTGCAATGTAACCGATCTCGCCTGCCTGAAGTTTGGGAGCGGTTTTAATCTGCGGTTTGAAATATCCCACTTCTTTTATCCTGGAAACGGTATCCGGCGCCGCGAGATAAATGTTCTGTGAAGAATCTATTTCGCCGTCGAAAACTCGCACCGAAGCCATCACGCCTTTATGGTCGTCGTAGAACGAATCAAAAATAAGAGCCCGACCCGCGCCGTTTATTATTATTTCTTTAGGCGGCGGAATGCGATGGATGACCTCGTTCAATAATTTCTCCACCCCCTCGCCGGTTTTTCCGGATACCAGAAGAATTTCGCTTTCATCCACGCCAATAAGTTCGGCTACTTCGTTCTTTAGATGACGGATTTTTTCCTCATCGCCGGGGTTTTTGAAAAGATCTATTTTATTCACGACGCCCAAAATGGAAAGACCGGCGGCCTTGGCCGAACGGAAATTAGCTAATGTCTGGGCTTGGATGCCTTGGGTGGCGTCTACGAGCAGAATCCCGCCTTCAACGGCCGCGAGCGCCCGGGAAACCTCGTATCCAAAATCGGAATGCCCCGGCGTGTCTATCAAGTTCAGGATATAATCGGTATTTTGCAGTTTGTAATGCATCCGGACGGGCGCCATTTTTATGGTAATGCCCCGTTCCCGTTCCAATTCCAATTGGTCCAAATATTGATCTCGCATTTGGCGTTTTTCCACTGTGCCCGTAATTTCCAGAAGCCGGTCGGCTAAAGTGGATTTCCCATGATCAATGTGCGCGATAATACAAAAGTTTCTAATATTGTTCATCCGTTTTCTTCTTTAAGGTTAGGTTGATAATTATTCTCTTATCCGGATTATCGCTTGTGAAATGGAAAGCGGTGTCTCCGGATTCAGCCCAATAATATTTAAAAGGCGCGTTTACGGTGATATCCAGCGAGTTGTCCACCCCCGACTGCTTTTCAATGATAAGCGCGTAGGTCTGTTCCGGTCCGATGGGAACCGGATTATTATACGGTGTTTCATAGCGCATATTCAAAGTTTTGGTTTGGCCCGATTTAAGCATCAGCCAAGTGGCAAAAACTTTTTTCCCGAACGCGTTGAATGTCCACGCGTTTAAACCAGAAACGGATGTCTTGGTTTTTTCTATGGCCGCGAGGTCCGGGTTTACGGAGTAATCGGAATTCTTATAATCCATCGTCTGATATTTCGGTTTTATGTCGTTGCCTGAAACCGTCACTAGATTTGAATTCAGTTCGGAAAAGACCTGGATAAAGTCCTTATTATCCGCTTTCCACCATGGGTCCTGTTCCAGATTTCCGTTATGGGTTCTCGTCGTCAGGACATTCGTAAAAGTGTTTCCGTTCGTATCCACGTCAATATTCGCGGTGATTTTTTCCTTCACGAAGGCGTCGCTCTTCCCGCCCGCCACGTTCGCGTTCACAACCGCCAAATAACTTCCCCAAAAATTGTTCGGCAGGCCGAAGACGGCGCCGTCAAGATTGCTCTCGGCAAGAAAGCCGGCCAGTTCTTCGTCTTTCACATAGAGCATTATGTCTTTCTTGGCGAGATGATTTTTAACGCCGTCAAAAAGATTTTTCTGGGCATCCGCACTTAAACCGTTTAATTGCTGAAGCAGGACAGGCGCGAGCGTTTTCAGGATTTTTTTCGGCTGGCCCGCTTTTTTATCCGCTCCGGCCTCCACGGAACGCTGAATCTCGTAAAGAAGGTTGTTTTGGTCTATTGTGATTTTATAGTCCGGCAGGTAAATCGGCCCGGTCGCGGCAAGCATAGTTTTTACGATATTGATATTCAGGGCGATTGCGGCATTAAAGGTAATGTTTTTTTCCGAATACATCTTGGACGCTTCAAGGAAACGAATGATGGTTTTGGCCGAAGTCGGGAAATCAAAAAACCAATTTGCGTCCCGCGCTCCCCAGTCGGTCGTGAGTGTTTGGAGCTGTTCGGGCGGAACGATCTTCAAATCAAGCTGGCCGTCCGGATCGTAGATGTCCCGCACATCCATATTTTTCATCTGTCCGCCGTTTATCGTGATATCGGCGTAACTTCCAACGAATCCTCCGCCCGGCCGGATTTCCGACGGGTTTTCAAAAAACACGAGGAGATGGCGGTCGATTTGAGGATTCAGGAGGTTAGTCAGGCCGACAATCGCTTTATCCCATCTGTAAAGTTCGCTGGAATATTTAAGATACTGGTTGCTGATGTTATCATCGATTTTATTGAAAAAAGAAGAAAGATTTTTCAAGTTGGAGCTGGAATTTTTCACGTCCTGCGTATCGTTGTTTATTTTTTGGATAAGATCATGGGTATTTGTGAGCGAAGTAATTAGATTCTGCCCGTTGTTCTGAAAGTCCCTGAATCCGTTCGTTTCAAGGTTCTGGATATTCTGGGCCAGTTCCAAAAAAGCCACGTTTAAGTTTGTGACTTGTCCCAGAAAACCGAAGGCGTTTTTGATTATCGGAATGGCATTGCCGATTATCTGAAAAAGCGATTCTCCGGTTTTTCCCCCCATAGCATTGTTAATTTCGGTGAGCGACTGATTGTTTGCTTTGAGCATGTCCACAGCGGCGCCCGGTTCCATGTTTTTAAGGGCATTCGCGGAAGAAGTGAAATTGCTGGCTATCTGCCCCCCGCTTTCCGCGATGGTGGCTTTGATGTTTCTGATATTTCCGATGGCGACGATGAGTATCGCGATCGTAAAAACCAATCCGGCGAAAAGAACGCCGAGAACAACTTTTTTGAGCGCGGAAATCCGAGGCGCCGCCGATTGAGGCAGATGCGCCAGGTTCAGGCGGTCGGTATTTTTAAGCCGGGCATAATTAAAATTCGGTTTTTTCACGTCCACGATAATCGGCTCGATATTTTTTATGGGTACGTTCTTTTTAGGCATTTTTTGCTAAAGCAGCTTGTTTTTTTAATATGGCTACTACTTCTTTTGCGGCGCTCGCCCAGTTGAAGCGCGCCGCATTTTCAAATCCTTTCTCTATTAAATTTTCCTTCAGTTTCGGTTCTTTGACAATCGCTTCAATGGCGAGCGCGAGTTCGCTTACCCGCCACGGGTCAACAAGCAAAGCGGAATCCCTCAGCACTTCGGGAAGGGACGAACGGTTTGAAGCCACGACCGGAAGACCGCATATCTGGGCTTCAAGAGGAGGAAAACCGATACCTTCAAAAAAAGACGGGAAGGAAAAGACCGAAGCGAGATTGTAAAGATAACGCGCTTCCTCGTTCGTTGCTCTTCCCCAGATTCTGATCCCGTCGCGGTAAGGTGACCGGCCGATTTCCTTTAAAATATCTTCGTAAAGCCAGCCGTAAGAACCGGCGATAATCAGCTCGAAATCACGGGAAGAGGGCGATTGCTTCAGGTAGTTAAAGGCCTGAATGGTCGCGATTATGTTTTTTCTCGGTTCCAGCGTACCCACCGAAAGTATGAACGGCCTGTTCAAGCTTTTTTCATTTTTGAACTTTAATAAACCAGCATCGTTTGCCGGAATTTTCCGGTAGAAAGGATTGATGCCGGGCCGGATTCTTTCCACTTTTTCCCCGCTTATGCCGAGCGTCCTTATGACATCCTGCCGGGTGTATTCCGTGTTCACGATAATCTGGCCGGCGGTCCGGATTTGTTTTTGCCAGTTTTGCTGCCAGTGCCAGAATCTTTTTCTTGCCGGAAAGAATTCCGGAAAATGTGCGAAAGAAATGTCGTGGATGATAAGCGCGCGCTTTACCGGATTTTTAAGCGCGAGGATATTAAAATGCGGGCTCAAGAAAACGTCGGCCTTCACCAAGGAATCGATTTTCGGCGCGTTTAAAAATCGACTGGTCAGGTCAAAAATTCTGTTGGGGATTCCGAAATTTATCCAATCCCTTCTTTGTTTCTGGAGCAGGTCAGTTTTTTCCAGGCGCCGACCGAAGCTGTTAGCAAAGAAAATAAAATCTTCCTGCGGCGCTTCCCGAATGAGATTTTCAACCAGCAGGCGGACATATTCCGGAACGCCGGTAATGAGCCTGGAATCAAGCGAACGGATGTCAACGCAAATTTTCATAATTTAAATCCGAATTGGCGAAGAGCGGCGATAAAATTTTCCTTAAAAGCGTCCTTAGAAAAACGTTCCGCGGATTTGGCGATATTTTTTCTATTGAAGGAGAGATTCTCAAGTTCGTTCATCGCATTAACGATCCCGTCGGATGATTGCTCTTTGAAGAGAATTCCGGTTTTCTTGTGTTCCACGATTTCTCTTCCTCCGCCCTGATCAAAGGCAATAACGGGCAATCCGCAGGTCTGGGCTTCGGCGGCAACCAGGCCGAAATCTTCTGTTTGCGGAAAAATAAGAGCTCTGGCCTCGTTATAGATTTTCCTGAGTTCCCGGTCGCTGGGATTATCCGTGATGAATTCAATAAGCGGCGATTTCGCCATTTTTTTGAGTTTTTCCAGTTCCGGCCCGCGGCCCACTATTTTAAGGGGTTTTCGGAGACGACTGAGGGCCATAATACCCAAATCGAATCCTTTGTAATAAAGCAGGCGGCCGACCATCAGGTAATAATCTTTTTGTTTCGTTTCCGTCTCAAAATAAAATGTCTTTGGGTCCACGGGCGGATAAACCACCACGGCCTCGCGGCCGTAATAGGATTTGATCTTGCTTGCGATGAATTTGGAATTAGCGATGAAAAAATTCACTTTTTGGGCGGCGCTTCTGTCCCATTTCCGGAGCAGGCGGGCGATGGGCTGGCCGATGAAATTAGAAAGCGGCTTCGGCGAAAAAGAGAGATTCTTGAGATAATCAATTTCCCAGGCATAACGGAGCGGGCTATGGCAATAGCTTACGTGGTACGGCGCTTTTATCCTGAATCCTTTCGCGTATCCGGCCGTTGAAGAAATCACAAGGTCGTATTTTTCCTTGGGTCGCATAAAAAAAACCGCGAGCGGCATGAACGGAATGAAAATCCGGTGGTGTCTTTTTATCCACGGCCAGTCCAGAAAACTCGTACCTTTTACCTGCCCTTCAAAAATACCGTTGGTTTTTTCCTTATCGTAAAGAAGCGTGTAGAGGTCGGCATCCGGAAATATTTCCAAAATGGCTTTCAACACCCGTTCCGCTCCGCCGGATTGGTTCAGATAATCGTGAGTGATCGCGATGCGCATTCACCCCATTTTATCGCAAATCTCGCGGTTCCGCTATTTTTATTCAGGAGGTTTAACAGATGAATGAATAAGAGAACCCTACTTGTTTCCTCTCTAACGCGAGATTCGGCACGCGAAAAAAGTGTGCGCTCCGGGCCGCTAGGCCAAGTCTTACCCACTTTTTTCATCGTGCCGAGTCTCGCTAGAGATTTCATAATGGTTTCTGGGGTATAATCAGTAATATGATTCGAACTTATAAAAAATGGTGGCTTCTAAGATTTCTTTCTTGGGATTGTTCAAGGCACGTTGCGGATCAGAATACCCAAGACATTAAAAATGGACTGCAACTAGGAGTAGATAAAGCTGCCTTTCTAGATACCTTGAGTAAGTTAGTACCATCGAATCAAAAACTTACTTCTAGAGAATTAAATGTAAAACTTGCGGAGTATCACTCAATAATAAGCTCCTGTATTCACGATGGATACATTGATTTAATTCCAACACCAAATAAATTATCTGGTTTTGCCATCAGGGTTTCATATCTAGGTGATGATTTTACTAGTTGGGGTGGCTTAATAAACTTATTATGGCAAAAAATGAAAGGTGTAGGAGCCTTAATCGCATGGTTCACCACTATTGCTATCACAATAATTACCACTTATATAGCCACTAAATCTAATTAAAAAGATTTATAAGAAAATTCTTCCTAGCGCGAATATATACCGAAGAACGCGTTAAAATTCGCGAGCGAACCTCGTTGCGAGCCAGGCCCCGTGAGCGAAGCGAGGAGGGTGGCGAGCAGAGCGTGAGTGAGGAGAATTTTAGCATTCGGAGGCGACTATGAGCGATGGGAAGAATTTTCTTATGGAAACAAAAAAACCGGGTGTTACCCGGCTTTTTAAAATCTAGTCAACAATTTCAATCCCCATATTCTTTGCGGTACCAGCGATGATTTTCATTGCGGCATCTATATCGTTCGCGTTCAGGTCCACCATCTTCTTCTCGGCAATTTTCCGCAAATCCTCTTTCGTTACCTTACCCACTATCTTCTTATTGGCTTCAGCCGAACCCTTTTCCAAACCCGCGGCTTTTTTTAAAAGCGCCGAGGCCGGAGAGGTCTTGAGCTTGAAATCAAAAGTGCGGTCTTCGTAGATGGTGATTTCCGCCGGAATCACGTCCCCTACCATTTCTTTCGTCGCTTCATTGAACTGCTGGCAGAACTGCTGAATATTCACGCCGTGCTGGCCCAAAGCGGGGCCGATAGGCGGAGCCGGGTTTGCCGCGCCGGCTTTAATTTGAAGTTTTAATACTGTTTTTATCGGTTTTGCCATGTTTTTAGTTATTGGTTAAAAGTTTATTAGTTTATAGTTTCCTCACCTGAAGCGAATCCAGCTCCACAAGGGTTTCCCGGCCGAATATCGGGACCAGTACCCTTACCTTGCCGTGCTCTTCTTCTAATTCGGATATTTTCCCTTCCTGATCCTTGAAAGGCCCGTCCGTAATTTTTACCACCTCGCCCACTTTCAAGTCAACTTTGAATTTAGGTTCGGCTCCGCCGATTCTCGCCATCAGATCGTCCACCTCCGTCTTCGAGAGCGGGGTCGGCGTCGCGCTGTCGGCGCCCACAAAACCCGTTACCCGCGGCGTGTTCCGGACGACGTACCAGGAATCATTGTCCAAAACCATGTCCACGAGCACATAGCCCGGGTAAATCTTTTCTTCTATCTTCTGGCGCTTCCCGTTCTTTATGGTTATCTTCACTTCTTTGGGAACTATCACGGTAAAAATCTTGTCGCCGATGCTGAGCGACTCCACCCGCTGTTTCAGATAGCGCGCCACGGCATCTTCATAACCCGCGTACGTGTGGATGGCGTACCAGTGACGGCTCGCGCTTTTTGCATTTTTGTCGGAGTTTAAAAGCATTGGATTAGAAAAACGCCTTTTGTAAAACCTGGATGAAGACAAAATCAAGAACACCCAAAAGAGCGGCAAGCCCCAGAGAAAGCACTATTACGAAAACCGTATAGCGAACAGTTTCCTCTTTTCTGGGCCAGTTAACCCGCTTCAATTCCTGTCTGGACTCGCTTAAAAATAATTTGATTTTTCCCGTCATTTCTTCCAATAAAACTAAACACTGCCACAAATCATGGCTCCTCCTAATTTACCACGAGCGTCAGGGATTATCAACTACGAGGAGTTTGGAACTGATTTTCCCGGCGCTTCCTCCGGGCCGCCAGTTTCAGAAAGCTCACTTTGGTTTTCATCAATTTCAGCGGGTTTACCGATAAGCTTCTCCGCTATGTAAGCGCCGGCAAAACCGAATAAGATCCCGCCGAGTATGTCCAGCGGATAATGAACGCCCGCAAAAATCCTCGCCAAACCATTTACGAAAGCGAGGGATAAAAACCAATAGCCCCAGCGCCGGTTCAGGGAAAAAATCATAAACCCCAGCCCGAAAAACAGCGCGGCATGCCCCGAAGGAAACGAAGCGCCGCTGGCGTTAACAAGCGGCGAAAAACCGAAGAGAGAAAATGGCCGTGGTCGGGCATAGATGTAATCCATTATTTCGGTTAAAATCCCGCGGGAAATGAGGGTTGCGAGCGCCAAATTGAAAAATATTTTCAATCTCGCCTTCGTCCCGCTTTCCCTGAAGATAAAAAACAAAGCGGCAACCACGAGAAGATAGGCCAAGTATTGGGCGAAAAAAACGCCCATGGCATCCGTAAAAACGGACCAGCCGGAGAGTCCGTGAATCCAATTAAAAAGCGCCGTATCCCAAGTCATTTAATTTAACGCTTTGTGAACGACAAAAGACCCATTGTCCGAGATTGTTTTATCGCGCGCGCGAGGCGGCGTTGATGCTTGGCGCAAATGCCGGTGTGCCTCGGGTCAATAATTTTTCCCCTACTGGAGATAAAACGCTTCAGAAGTTCGATTTCCTGATAATCAATCTCTTTTGAATTCTGAGAACAAAAAAAACACTGTTTAGCTAATTTCATCCCGTTAGAGACAGGATGCGCTTAACAAGCGCATCCGTGATAAATGATTTAGTCCGACTTCTTTAGATTGTGATAATTGTTTGGTAATCATGTTTTTATAATTTGGTCGTCTCTAACGGGATTCATTTTTAAAATGGTATCTCTTCGGGTTTAATTTCACCTTCTTCTATGTTTATCTCGGGTAATTCTTCCCGAATGTTGTTGTCATCCGATTTTTCGTTGGCTCCGCCTTTATTGAATCCGCCGGAATAACTGCCCTGGCCGGGCAGGCCCTGACCGCTACCGCCAGGACGCGGGCCCAATTGCATTCTCTCGCAGATTATTTCCGTCGTCCGATGGGTCTGGCCCTGTTTGTCTTGCCAGGCGCGGGTTTGCAAACGCCCCTCCACGAGGACCGAACTGCCCTTTTTAAGGAATTGATTGGCTACCTCCGCCTGCCGACCCCAAACCACCACGTTGTGGAATTCGGCTTTCTGCTGTTTCTGGCCGGACTTATCCGTATAAAAGCTGTTTGTGGCCACTCCGAAGGAGCAAACCGGCTGGCCTGTCGTCGTTTGGCGCAATTCCGGGTCGCGCGTCAGATTTCCGAGAATGAATGCTTTGTTTAAATTCATAATATTATTATAACTCTATTGCAATATCTCTTCTATCTTTTTCTCAAGAGCTTCGTTGGTAAGCACGCCATCCACCTTCTTTACCTCATTTCTGAAACGGAAAAACGGCTTTCTTTCCCGAGATTGGCCTTCAATGTTTTCTCCGGCCGGCTTTTCCACAAGAGCGTCCTTTTTCGCTCTCCTTAAGAAATAACGCAAAATAGCGCCTTCTAAATTAAGATCGGCTTTCAAGGCGTCCACGACTTCCGGTCCGGCGGAAAAAACTATCGTTCCCAAAAACGCAAAATTTTCTTTTCTGATCGGGAAAGCCAATCTCATCTTCAAAATGGGCTTTTCTTTCATCACCTCCGCGCCGCGTTTTTTGAGGATATCCTTGACCGGTTTGTCGTTTTCATCCTTTACCCAGAAGGCGATTTCGTAATTTTCTTTTTTTATTTCCTGCTCCATTTTATTTTCCTTGGGCCTCTGAAGGCAAATTCAGATTATCAGCACTGGGTTGAACTGTCAATTTTGCCCTAAGCGCCGCGAGTTTTTCCTGATTGACGCCTCTTAATCCCGTGCCGACCGGTATAAGCTTGCCGATAATGACGTTTTCCTTAAGGCCTCTCAAAACATCCACTTTATGCTGGACGGCGGCATCCACTAACACCCGCGCAGTTTCCTGGAAGGAAGCCGCGGACAGGAAGCTTTCGGTCGTAAGCGAAACGCGCGTGACCCCGAAGACCCGCTGAATGGCCCGAGCCGGCTGTTTTTTCGCTTTTCTTATGGTGCGGTTCACGCTGACGAATTTCGGCTTCTCAACCACTTCGCCCATCATAAAATCGGTGTCACCCGAATCTTTGACCGCCACCCTGGAAAGCATTTGCTTAACGATGATTTCAATGTGTTTGTCGTTAATGGCCGCGCCTTCCGGAATGTAAACTTTTTGGACTTCGTTTATGACGTAATGAATGAACGCGTCCACGCCGCGGAAGGAAAGGATTTCCCTGAGATCAAGCGGACCTTCGTAGAGCTGGTCGCCTTTCTTAACCTTATCCCCAATCTTGAAAAGAATCGTCTCTCCGGCCGGAGCCAGATATTCAACGATATCGGCGTCGTTTTTCGTCCGGCGACGTTTTACGGCGACTTTCTTAACCACACTTTCGCGGACTTTAATTAAAATAGAAAGTCCTTTTTCTTCAATGTCATTTATTATTCCGTCGGCTCTCACAAGAACAGCTTTGCCTTTCGGGGGCCGCGCCCAAAAATTTCTTCAACGCGGGGCAAACCATGCGTGATGTCCGCGCCTGCCACGCCTCCGGCGTGGAAAGTTCGGAGCGTAAGCTGGGTGCCCGGCTCCCCGATGGATTGGGCGGCGATAATGCCGATGGCCTCGCCAAGTTCAACGGGTTTATTGCGGCTCAAATCCAAGCCGTAGCAGGTCGCGCAGATCCCGTAAAGGGATTTGCAAGAAATAGGCGAACGGACTTTAACTGAGGTAATATCCGATTTGCCGATTTTCTGAGCAGCCTCCCGGCTGATTATCTCCCCCGCTTTTACGACGGTTTTTCTTTCCACTTTTATGTCGTCCGCCGCCGTACGGGAATACAAACGGTCTCCGAAAGAATAGCCGAAGGCGTCTCCCTCGCTCCTTATCATTTCTATCCCTTCGCTCGTCCCGCAATCCTCTTCCTTCACAAAAACATCCTGAGCAACATCAACAAGACGACGGGTAAGATATCCGGCTGAGGCCGTTTTCAAAGCCGTGTCGGTGGAACCCTTACGGGCGCCGTGTGTCGTGATGAAATATTCCAAAACGCTCAATCCCTCCTTATAGGAAGATATGGCCGGCAGTTCCATCGTGGCGCCGCTCGTGTCTTGCACCAAACCCTTCATACCCATCATTTGAACCATTTGATTCCAACTGCCTCTCGCCCGGGCGCTGATAATCGAGAAAATCGGATTGCCGTCTTTAAATGCTTTCGGCAAAGCGGCCGCGATCTTCTCGCGGGCTTCGGTCCAAATAGTCGCAATCCTGTTTTTTCTCTCTTCATTCGTTAAGAGACCTTCTTCGTATTGGTCTTCCACCCGCATCGCTTGTTTGTTGCTTTCTTTTATTATATTTTCCTTCTCCGGAGGAGTGATGGAATCGCCCATTCCCCACGTCACCGAAGAAACAGTGGAGTAAGCGAATCCGCAGTCCTTAATATTATCAATATATTCCCGGCTCTTTTCTATGGAGTAGCGTTCAATAATGCGGCTCACAATGCCGGATAATTTTTTCTTATCCAGATCCTCGTTCACAAAACCGAAATCCGGCGGCAAAACGCCGTTAAAGATCAGCCGGCCGTAGGATGTCTCAAACAAACCCTGCGGCGAACCGACTTTGATTTTAGCGTTAATATCAACCGCGCCGTTTTCATAAGCAAACATTGCTTCGGTGATATTCGCGAACGATTTGCCTTCGCCTTTCGCGCCCGAAAAGATATGGGTCAGGAAATACACGCCCAAAACAATGTCGTTCGTCGGAGAAATAATCGGATCGCCGTTCGCGGGTTTCAAAAGGTTTTTACCCGCATCCATCAGGTCGCCCGCTTCCACTTGAGCTTCAGCCGTAAGCGGCAAGTGCACGGCCATCTGGTCACCGTCAAAGTCCGCGTTAAAAGCGGAGCAGACAAGCGGTGGAATCCGGATTGAAAGGTCCTCAATTAGAACCGGCTTGAAGGCCTGAATGCCGAGACGGTGCAGAGTCGGAGCGCGATTCAGAAGCACCCGGCGGTCGGCGATGACCTCTTCAAGAATTGCCCAAATCTCCGGCGGACCCTGCTCAATGAGTCGGTTGGCCTGCTTGATGTTAAAAGCCAATCCGCGTTCTATTATTTTGCTGATTACGAAAGGCCGGAAAAGTTCCAACGCCATGTGTTTCGGAATCCCGCATTCGTTCAGCTTCAGTTCCGGTCCGACTACGATAACCGAGCGGCCGGAATAATCCACGCGCTTGCCGAGCAGGTTCTGGCGGAAACGGCCTTGTTTGCCTTTCAACATGTCGGCGAGCGACCGCAGCGGCCGGCGCTTGCTGCTCAAAAGCTGGCTGCCCAGGCGGGCGGTATTATCAATAAGCGCGTCCACCGCTTCCTGAAGCATTCTTTTTTCGTTCACGATAATCACCTCCGGCGATCTCAGCTCCATTAGTTTTTTCAAACGGTTGTTGCGGTTAATAACGCGGCTATAAAGATCGTTCAAATCCGCCGTCGCGTAATGGCCGCCGTCTAAGGCCACCATCGGGCGCAGGTCCGGGGGTAAAATCGGCAAAACAGTCATCACCATCCATTCCGGACGGATGTTTGATTTTATGAGCAAACGGGCGAGGCGCAGCCGCATCAGAATCCTCTTTTGCCGGTTGGCGTCCTGAACCAGTTCAAAATCCTTGGTCAGTTCTTTAACGAGCGCTTTTAAATCGATTTTTTCCAAAATCCGGCGGATGGACCCGGCACCCTGGTCGGCTTCAAATACGTCGCCGAATCTTTCGGAAAGCCGGTAATATTCGTCCTGGGTAAGAATCAAACCCGGTCTCAAAGCCGCGATAACTTCCTTAACCTGCGTCTGTTTTTCCTTCAGATCTTTTTCATCCACCACCTTCTCCGCTTTCAAGGACTTGAATTCTTTGTCCAATTCGGCGACGGCCCGCTTCTTGTTTTCTTCGTTTACGTCGGTCACGATGTAAGAGGCGTAATAGATCACCTTTTCCAACTTCGGCACGGAAATATTCAAAAGCAAGCTTAAACGCGAAGGGACGGTCTTTAAAAACCAAATATGGGCGACTGGGGACGCGAGCGTAATGTGGCCCATCCGTTCGCGACGCACCGCCGCGCGCGTGACTTCAACGCCGCATTTTTCGCAAACTACGCCCTTATAGCGGATTTTT